>Ga0209066_10007266_pt1 | contig 11037 bp, 10 predicted proteins | sample All_14_2_FD_187198 | JGI IMG/M metagenome (GOLD analysis project Ga0209066, IMG submission 187198) | Freshwater microbial communities in response to fracking from Pennsylvania, USA - Allegheny Zone_MetaG_DW_15 (SPAdes) (version 2) ... | reverse complement strand
TTTGGACTTGCCCTTCTGTGTGGCGCATCGGCCTTCGTCGCGGCCCAGCTCGGTAACGCCGCGTCCCTCTCGGCGGCCCTCGTCGGCGCAACGGCAGCGATCGTGGCCGGTGGCGAACTGGGTGCCGTTGGAGGGCCGGACGGCCAGGCCTTCATGCTGGCGGTCAGCCGCGCCACGGAGATCTGTGTAGGAGTCGTCGCCGCCAGCGTCGTCCTGGCGACCACCCATATCGGCGAGGCACCGCGCCGGCTGCAGGAGCAGATATCGGGTATCGCGGTCGAAATCCGATCCCACATATCGAACATGCTCGCCCATGCCGGTGACATCCAACTCGACTCGCAGGCGATCCGGCGCGATCTGGCGCGCAGGGTCATCGGCCTGAACGCGCAGATCGACGAAGCGGTCGGCGAGTCGTGGCAAGTCCGCTACAACGCGCCGCTCCTGCGCGCGGCGCTCGACGGGTTGCTTCAGGCACTGATCAGCTGGCGGATCATCTCGATCCGGCTCGCGGCGCTTCCGGTCGGACACGCCCGCCGGGACGCCGGACGACTCGTCGGGCTGGCGCCCCAGCTCGCCCCCGAGACGCCTCGACTCACGCCGGCGTACGCCGCGCCCGCCATGCTTCCCGGCAGCACCTGCGCCGCGACCGTGCGCAGGTTGATCCGCGAGCCCGCCGATACGCCCTCCTTCCGGCTGCTCGCCGACGAGACCGTCAGACTCATGGCAGGCTTCGGCCGCGCGTTCGAGGGACTCGCCCTGCTGCAGCAGGGACGGGTGCCCCGCACGGCGGTCCGCGCCCGCCGATCGCCCTCGCTGGACATCCTGCCGGGCCTGGTCGCCGCCATACGGGCTTTCGCCGTCGTCCTCGTTGCGGCAGCCCTCTGGATCGTCACGGCATGGCCCAATGGATCCACGGCCATGGTCTGGGCGACCCTCGCGACGGTCATCTTCGCGGCCAGCGGCGACGAAGGTTTCACGCGCGTGTCGGGCTGGGCGCTTGGAACCGCACTGGCCGCCGGATTCGCAGCCTTGGTCGCTTTTGCCGTACTCCCAGGGGTCCACAGCTTCGTCGGATTGAGCCTCGTGCTGGGGCTCTATCTCGTTCCCGCGGGCGCGCTCAGCCACCTGCCCCTGAAGCCGGCCATGTTCGGCGCGATGGCCACGCTCTTCGTGCCGCTTCTGAATCCGGAAAATCAGATGTCCTACGACACGCTGCAGTTCTACAACGCCGCGATGGCGGTCGTGGTGGGCTGCTGCATCGGCGCAATGTCCTACCTGATCCTGCCCCCGGTTTCGCCGGCCGTTCGGACACGCAGACTTCTCCGATTGACGCTCCGCGATTTTCGTTCGCTGTGCCGCACGCGTTCGACCCCGTCCTGCCGCGACTGGGAGACGCTGATGTACGACCGGATTGCCGTCATTCCCGATTCCGCGACGCCCCAGCAGCGCTCGGAAATCCTGGCCTCCCTCTCCCTGGGCCTCGCCGTGATCCGCGTGCGTCGCGTGTCCCTGCCGGCCTCCTTGCGGGCTCAGCTGGACGCCGTCTTGTCCCTCCTCGCGCACGGTCACGTCACCGTCGCACACGACCGGCTCGTGCAGTTCCAGAGAGCACTCGGCGATCCGGCCCCGATGCTTCGACCTGCGTCCGTCACCCGAGCACGCGGACTGCTGCAACTGATCGACGACGGTCTGGCGCAACACGCCGCGTACTTTTCCGGAGGATCCCTGACATGACATTCAGTGAAATGAACATCTTCGGAGTCTACGTCGCGCCGATCTCGGTCATGATGCTCGGCGCGTGGCTGGTGACGCTTCTGGTGCGCCGACTGCTGATGCTGAGCGGCCTCTTGCGCCACGTCTGGCATCCCTCCCTGTTCGCCCTCTCGCTCTTCCTGATCGTCCTGTCGCTCATGGTCCTGGGCGCTCCGCTGGTAAGGGTGGCATGATGCCGACACGCGCGACGCAGTTCCTTCGCATCGGCGCGACTCTCGCCTTCGTGGCAGCCGCGATCGCGCTCTCCTGGGCGATGTGGCGGGAATACATGGGCACGCCGTGGACCCGCGATGGCGTTGTTCGCAGCTATGTCGTGACGATGGCCCCGCAAGTCCCGGGACAGATCGTCGATGTCGGCGCCCGGGACAACCAGTTCGTGCGCAAGGGCGACGTGCTGGTCTCCATCGATCCGACGAATTACCGGATCGCGGTCGAACTGTCCGAGGCCGCTGTGAAGCAGGCAGAGGTCAATGCGCAGAACGCCAACATCCAGTCCGATCGGCGCGCGCGGCTGAGCGCCGAGGCCGTTTCCAAGGAAGAGCAGCAGACCTTCGCGACTCGCGCCCTGGCGAACCAGGCTCAGTACCAGCAGGCCATCGCCAATCTGAACCAGGCAAGGGTCAACCTGGAGCGCACGCAGATCCGGTCGCCTGTCGACGGGTGGGTCACCAATCTGCTCGTCCAGCTCGGCGACTATGCCAACACCGGAGTCAACGTCGTGTCGGTCGTCGATGCCCATTCCTTCTGGGTCGACGCCTATTTCGAAGAGCCGCAGCTCGCCCGGATCCGGGAAGGCGCTCCGGTTCGCATGAAGCTGATGGGCTACGACGAGTTGATGCGGGGCGACGTCGAGAGCATCGCCCGCGGAATCAACGTCGCGAATGCAAGGCCCGATCAGCTCGGCCTTGCCATCGTCAACCCGATCTTCACCTGGGTTCGCCTCGCCCAGCGCGTGCCGGTCCGCGTTCGCATATCGCACGTACCGGAGGGAGTCCGGCTCGTTGCCGGCCTCACCGTGACGGTCGAAGTAGATCCGGCGCCGCCAGGGCGTGACCGGCCGCGCTAGTTCCGGCTCGATTCGGTGACGGCTAGTTGGGCAGCGACGTATCGACGATGGCGAAGGCGGGCATGCCGCTCGTCAGCGTCGTGATCCTCTCCTCGACGAGGAGCTGGGATACGGCGAGAAAGTGCACGAGTTCGCTGTCGCCGAGCCGCTCGGCCTCCTCAATCATGTCCCGCACTCCATGCCAGACCCGGAACAGCGCCGCTGCCCGCTGCTTTTCGGAAAGCGGCGCACGACTACGTCGCCGCCGGCCACTCGGTTCGACGATGATCTCGAAGACATCCCTCATGTTTTCCCGCCTTGCATCCCATAATCGAGACGTCGCTCCCCTGCTTCGAGCATATCGCCGTTCGCCCCGGCCTGCTCGAAAAAAAGCCCCGGTGAGAGCGATCGGGCATGATCGCTCGCCGGGGCTTCGCGGACCTCAGCGGCGGTCGCCACCAACCGGCAGACCGGACGCATCGACCTGCGGCTCGCTGCGCAGGGTCACCTGCTCGGGCGAGTCGGCATGGGGCAGCGGCTTGCTCGGATCGACCGGTCGAACCATCGCCACCAGGCGCTTCGGTCCCTTGCCCTTGTCTTCGGCGTCGAGGCGCCGCCAGCCGTACTTTTCCCAGTAACCGACGTCCTGCGGCAGCGCCTGCGTATAGAGGGTGGTGGCGCCGCGGCTCTCCGCGAGCTGGCGGCAGCGCTCGATCAGGAGCTGGCCGATCCCGTTACCGCGGAAGCGCTGCATCACCGCCAGCCGCTCCGGCATCGCAAACGACTTGAACCAGCGCAGCCGGACTGTGCCGACCGGCTCTTCGCCGAGACAGGCGAGCATGTGGGTGGCACCGAAATCGTGCCCGTCGAACTCTTCCGAATAGGGGATGTCCTGTTCACCGATGAAGCAGGCCGCCCGCACGGCAAAGGCCTGGAGCGAGTCTTCCATCTTCATGGCGAGCTTCACGGTGACGGCCTGGCCGCCGATCGTCGTCGTCTTGCTGGTCATCTCTGTCACTCCTCTCAGCTCGCGCGCCGCTCGGTCCAACCCGCGTGGGGGTTCGAGGCCCCTCGCTCCATCGACTCCTCCAGGATTCCCGGCATGTCGAGCTGATCCTCGGGCCGGTTCAAGACCATGGGGTCGGTCGTCACGGACGGGGCATCCTCGCCGACATCGAGGTCGCAGGCGAACGCGCCATATTCGTGGTCGGAGAAATGAAAGACCTTGTCGTCGACCTTGCGGAAGCCGTCGCGTTCGAAGATCGGCCACAGGCGCCGCTGCCCGTGCAGATAGGCCTTGGGGTATCCCTTCTTGCGGCAGAACTCCTTGGCCCAGTGGACGAACGGCAGGAACAGACCATAGGACCGGTAGCGCTTCAGGATGATCGCCCGCTCCAGCTTGGCGAAATTGGCGAACCAGCGCACGCGGATGGACGCCGCCGGCTCGCCATCGACGTACAGGATGAGATGGCTGGCCGTGTAGTCGTTGCCGTCATACTCCTCCCAATAGGGGCACTGCTGCTCGCCCATGAAGACGGCCGCGCGGAGCATGAAACACTGCATCATCTCGTCGGACGTCGATGCCAGCTTGATCGTGATCTCGGGCCGATTTCCCAGGTCCATGGTCGCACGTTCAGTCATTTCAATCCCTTTCGCTCAAGACACCATTGTCGTTGCGGAAGTTTCGGCCACCGGCCGAAACTGTCGGTAAATTCTGTGAAATCTGGTCGAGAACATCGGTCACGATCGGCGGTGTCATGCCCTTCGCGCCGCGACGGATTGCGGTAGCCGAGACCTTGTCCCGGCGCAGGATGCACCATGGGTAGATCCAGCCGCATTCGTCGGCGATCTGGCGCACCAGCATGCCGCCGAAATCGGTGCCGTGGATGATGTGCAATCGGACACCGGGGTGGCGCCGCTTGATCTCCGCGATCACGCCCTGGAAGCCCTTGCCGTAGTAGATGTCCGGATAGACCGCGACCTCGACCTTGCCGGCCATGCCGGCTTCGGCCAGCGCCAGTTCGATCAGCACCACGCGCGTTTCCGGGGGCAGGAAGACGTTGCCCGTCGGGAAATAGTCGACGTTGGCATCGGCCTTGTCGGTCTTCTCGTAGATCTGGAAGCCGTCCTTCAATCGACCGACCCGGATTTCGCCCTTCCGGAAGGCATCGACGTGCAGCTTGGGAATCAGGACCGGGTGGATGATCACCCTGTCCAGTCCACGCTGCTCGATGGCCAGGCGCAGCAGGCCGAGATGACTGTTGTGGAACGGATTGAAGGTACCGAAGAAAAGGCCGATCCCGCCCTTCGGGGCCATCACCGACCGCAGGTCCGAAAGCAGGCCGACCGCGAACAGCGTTCCGCCGAGACCGAACCCCGTCACCAGGAAGGCCTCGCGCGCGCCCGGCACGCCCGCCGTGCCCAGCCCGGCCAGGGTGACGTTGACCAGAATGCCGATCAGCGTGTTGCGGTTGGCGTCCCCGATTCCGCGCGCAACCAGGAAGCCGCCGAGATACTGCGTGCCCTGCGACGCCAGCGTCGTGACGATGGCGGCGCCCGCAATGCCGCCCACGGACGCCATCCCGATCTGGTTGAGCGCACCCCCCCATAACATCAGCCAGAACATCACCAGGTTGAACGCCAACTGCGGGGCGAACCGCCCAAGCCGGCCGGCCGTGACGAAGCCGAACTGGTTGTTGGCCCAAAGTTCAGCCTTGTTACTGAGCCTCGCGTAGCTCGGCAGGAAGCCCCCGACGAAGATTGACACGCAGATGAGCACTGGGTTAGCCCAACTGCTGTGCGCAGACGCATAGCTCACGTATGTTAAAAGTCCGCCGAAGGCGGCCATTCGGGTCGATGGACTGCGCAGGTAGCGGATGAACCTGGTCATCCAAATTGCCGCAGGGGTTGAGTTTTTGTCTGGGCCGCTTGCAGTCACGGGCAGTACTCCTGTCTCGTTGCGAGCGTCGATCCCGGTACATGCAACCGTCCCACGGGCCGACGAACGGATGGCGCGAGGGACGGGTGCGAGGGATCGGTGGCAGGATTCGGAACCGCCTTCCGTCCTGAAACTGGACAGAAAACGACATTTCAGTAGGAATGGTGTAGGGTAATCGACGAAGTTCCCGTCAGCTCAGCCTGGGCTCCTCATCTTTTGTATCGATTGTCGCCATGGTCAGCCTCCCTCCCCGCAAGAACAAGGTGCCGAACATTCTCGGCGATTGGGATGACGTCCGCTTTTTCCTTGCAGTTGCAAGAACCGGCAGCTTCAGCGCGGCCGCAACACAGCTGAACACCAAGCAGACGACCGTCGGACGCCGGATTCAGGCACTCGAGCGCCGCCTCGGCGCCAAACTGTTCGACCGGCATCGTCATGGCATGGAGGTGACGCCGGCGGCGCGCGGCGTGCTCTCGCAGGCCGAATCGATGATGTCCAATGCCACCGCAATCGAGCGGCATCTGGCCGGCCTCGACCGGGAGATGGCGGGGATCGTGCGCATCGCCGCGACGGAGGGTATCGCCGCTCACTGGCTCGTGCCGCGCCTCGGACTGCTGCGCCGCAGCCACCCCGACATCATCGTGCAGGTGATCGCCGGGGATCAGGTGCTGGACCTCGCAACCCGTCAGGCCGACCTCGCCATACGCTTCTTTCGCCCGACATCCAACCAGCTGGTCGCGGCGCGCGTCGGGCAGGTCAACATGTCGATCTTCGCCGCGCCCTCCTACATCGAGCAGTATGGCCTGCCCCAGACGCTGGACGACATGCGCGACCACCACATCGTCGACCACACGACCCTGCACAGCCTTCCCGCGATGAAGCCGTGGAGCGAAGTGGTCGAGCGCAGCACCTCGGTGGTCCTGCGCACCAACTCCTCCTATGCCGCCATGGAAGCGGTCCAGACCGGATACGGAATCTCGGTGTTCCCCGACTATATCGCCAAGTCATCGAATCTGGTCGCGGCACCGATTGATCTCAGGATCGTGCGCGACATCTGGCTGGTCAGCCACGAGGAGACGAACAAGGGCGCCCGCATCCGCACCGTGATCGACTATGTGCGCGAGCAGTTCCGCCAGGACGAGCGCGAGTGGTTCTCCACCACGCCGCGCAGCCGGTCGATGGCGGCTGCCTAGAGGGCAGCCTTCAATCTGTCGCAGATCGCCTCGATCTCGGCCTTGTCCCCGGGCTTGTAGGTCCAGTTCAGCCTGACCTCGTCGCCCGGGAAGCGCGGCAGAATGTGAACATGGAGATGGGGCACGCTCTGCCCGGCGCCCACGCCGTTGGACTGCAGGAGATTGACGCCGTTCGGTTCGAGCGCGGTCATCGCCGCCTTGGCCACGCGTTGCGCCGTCCTGGCGACCGCGGCCAGGACCTCGGGTGGTATGACGTCGATGGTCGGCCAATGGCCCTTGGCGACCGCCAGCGCGTGACCCGGATTGACCGGGTTGATGTCCATGAACGCGATCGTGGTCTCGTCCTCAAGCAGCTTGAAGCACGGGAGTCGACCCGCAACGATTTTGCAGAAGATGCAGCTTTCGTCGGTCAGCAGGTTCATCACGGTCTCTCCAGGGCGAGTCCCAGTTCACGCAGGCGTTCGAAGGGCTGCATGCCCGGCATCAGCATCCGATCAAGACCGAGCCGGTCGAGCCTGGCAAGCCCGTCGCGGCCGAACCGGTCGCGCAGCGATTGCGTCACCCAGCCTTCGCTTTGGTGATGACGTGCCACCGCGAGCCGACCCTCGGCCGCCAGGTAGTTGCGATGCGCCTCGAGCGCCTCCATCAGCCGATCCACCCCCGCGCCGCTGCGCGACGATGCGGCCAGCACCTTTACCGGCCAGTCGCTGCCCCCCGCGGTCGCGAGGGACAGTGCGCCGGCAACGTCGGCGCGCGCGCGCTCGGCCGGCGCACCCATGTCCGCCTTTGTGACGACGACCAGGTGCGGGATCTCGACGATACCCGCCTTCATGAACTGGAGCGAATCGCCCGAGCCGGGCTGAACGCAGAACAGGACCGTGTCGGCCACGCCCGCAACGTCGGTCTCGGACTGGCCAACGCCGACGGTCTCGATCAGCACGCGGTCGAACAGTGCGCGCATGACGACCATCGCCGCCACCGTCTGGTCCGCCAGCCCGCCCAGCCGGTCGCGGGCCGCCATCGAACGCACGAAGCTGCCCTCGTCGGAGCCGTCATGGGCGATCCGCACCCGGTCCCCCAGCAACGCCCCACCGCTCGTACGTGACGAGGGGTCGACGGCGATCACGCCAACGGTCCGGCCTGCCCGGCGCCAGGCCGCGACCATCGTGGCGCAGAGAGAGGATTTTCCGACGCCCGGCGGACCCGTAACGCCCACGACATGGGCACGCGGCTCGCGCCACGCGGCGTCCAGGAGCGCCTGCGAGGCCTCGCTGTCAGGGTCGCGCTCCAGGCTCGCAAGGGCGGCGGCCAGCGCCCGCTTGCCCTCGGTGCGGAGCGCCGCCAGCGTCATTCGGTCTTGAGCGGGCCGCCCAGGGCCGCCTGCGCCGCCGCCAGCCGCGCGATCGGCACGCGGTAGGGGGAGCAGGAGACGTAGTCGAGGCCGGACTTGTGGCAGAAGAACACCGAGGCCGGATCGCCGCCATGCTCGCCACAGATGCCGAGCTTGAGGCTGTTGCGGACCTTGCGGCCGCGCTCCGTCGCGATCTCGATCAGTTCGCCCACGCCTTCGGTGTCGAGCGAGGCGAACGGATCGTGCTCGAAGATGCCGCGCTGCTGGTACTTCTCGAGGAACGAGGCCGAGTCGTCGCGGCTCAATCCAAAGGTCGTCTGCGTCAGGTCGTTGGTGCCGAAGGAGAAGAACTCCGCCGACTCCGCGATGTCGCCGGCGCGCAGCGCCGCGCGGGGCAGTTCGATCATCGTGCCGACCAGATACTCGAGCTTCTGGCCCGACGCGGCACTCACTTCCTCGGCGACTTGGTCGATCACGACCTTCATCAGGTCGAGTTCCTTCTTGGTCGCCACGAGGGGGATCATGATCTCGGGGACCACGGTCTTGCCCGCCTTCTTCTGAACCTCGGCCACGGCCTCGAAGATGGCGCGGGCCTGCATCTCGTAGATCTCCGGATAGGAGATACCGAGGCGCACGCCGCGATGGCCAAGCATGGGATTGAACTCATGCAGCTTGTTGGCCCGCTCCTCGATCTCCTTCACGTCGACACCGAGATCCTTGGCGACGACCTCCATTTCGGCGGGGGTCTTGGGCAGGAACTCGTGCAGCGGCGGGTCGAGCAGGCGAATCGTGACCGGCAGGCCGGCCATGATCTCGAACAGCTCGACAAAGTCCTGGCGCTGCATCGGCTGGATCTTCGCCAGGGCCGCGCGCCGGCTCGTCTCATCATCGGCCAGGATCATCTGGCGAACCGCCACGATCCGGTCGCCTTCGAAGAACATGTGCTCGGTGCGGCAGAGGCCGATTCCCTCGGCGCCGAACTTGCGAGCCTGGGCGGCGTCGGTCGGCGTCTCGGCGTTGGTGCGGATGCCGAGCTTGCGGAACTCGTCGGCCCACTCCATGAGCTGGGCGAAATCGCCGCTGAGCTCGGGCTGAACCGTCGGCACCACGCCCAGCATGATCTCGCCGGTGCCGCCGTCGAGCGTGATCGTCTCGCCGGTCTTCACCACCGTGCCGCGCACGCTGAGCGTCCCGGCCTTGCCGTCGATGCGGACATCGCCGGCGCCCGCGACGCAGGGCTTGCCCATGCCGCGCGCCACCACGGCGGCGTGGCTGGTCATGCCACCGGTCGAAGTGAGGATGCCCTCGGCGGCGTGCATGCCGTGGATGTCCTCGGGGCTCGTCTCACGGCGCACCAGAATGACCTTCTCGCCGGCGCGCGCCTGCTTCTCGGCGTCGTCGGCGGTGAACACGACCTTGCCCGAGGCCGCGCCCGGCGAGGCCGGCAGGCCCTTGGCGATCACCTTGCGGGCCGCCTTGGGATCGAGCGTGGGATGCAGGAGCTGGTCGAGCGAGGCCGGCACGATGCGCGCCACGGCTTCCTTCTTGTCGATCAACCCCTCTTTGACCATTTCCACGGCGATCTTGAGGGCCGCCTTGGCGGTGCGTTTCCCGTTGCGCGTCTGCAGCATGTAGAGTTTGCCGCGCTGGACGGTGAACTCGATGTCCTGCATGTCGCAATAGTGCTTCTCGAGCCGCTGGCGGACGTCGGCCAGCTGCTTGAACACTTCCGGCATGACCTCTTCCATGGCCGGCGCGTCGGACTTCTGGGCAAGCTTGCCCTGCACGGTGAGATGCTGCGGCGTGCGGATGCCCGCGACCACGTCCTCACCCTGCGCGTTCACGAGATACTCGCCATAGAACAGGTTGGTGCCGGTCGAGGGATCGCGGGTGAAGGCGACGCCGGTGGCGCAGTCCTCGCCCATGTTGCCGAACACCATGGCCTGGACGTTGACGGCCGTACCCCAACTCTCGGGAATCGAATGCAGGCGGCGGTAGGTGATCGCGCGCTGGTTCATCCACGAATCGAACACCGCGCCGACGGCACCCCAGAGCTGCTCGCGCGGCTCCTGGGGAAACGGCTTGCCGGTGCGCTTCTCGACCAGCTTCTTGTACTCAGCCACCACCGCCTTCCAGTCGTCGGCCTTGAGGTCGGTGTCCATGGAGACACCGAGATCCTCCTTCTTGATCTCCAGCGCTTCCTCGAAATAGTGGTGGCCGACGTCGAGCACGACGTTGGAATACATCTGGATGAAGCGGCGATAGCTGTCCCAGGCGAAGCGCTCGTCGCCCGACGACTTCGCGAGGCCCAGCACCGTCTTGTCGTTGAGGCCGAGGTTCAGCACCGTATCCATCATGCCCGGCATCGAAGCGCGCGCCCCCGAGCGGACCGAGACCAGCAGGGGGTTGGCTGGATCGCCGAACTGGGTGCCGACGATCTTCTCGACCTGGGCCAGCGCCTTCTCGACCTCGTCGTTGAGCTCGGGCGGATAGGTCTTCTTGTTGTCGTAGAAGTAGGTGCAGAGCTCGGTGGTGATGGTGAAGCCCGGCGGCACCGGGAGCCCGAGGCTCGACATCTCGGCCAGGTTGGCGCCCTTGCCGCCCAGCAGATTGCGCATGTCGGCACGGCCTTCAGCCTTGCCGTCCCCGAAACTGTAGACCCACTTGGCCATTCTTAGCCCTCGATCTTCGAAAAATCGGCCACCGCATCCATGGTGGCGCGAATCTGGTTGAGCAG
>Ga0209066_10007264_pt1 | contig 11038 bp, 11 predicted proteins | sample All_14_2_FD_187198 | JGI IMG/M metagenome (GOLD analysis project Ga0209066, IMG submission 187198) | Freshwater microbial communities in response to fracking from Pennsylvania, USA - Allegheny Zone_MetaG_DW_15 (SPAdes) (version 2) ... | reverse complement strand
GAGCTCGGGATTGACCATGCGCATGGGCTGCGTCGCTTCGCCCTCGCGCGCGCAATCCATCACCAGGACGCGCTTGGACACGCCGATCTGCGGCGCGGCCAGCCCGATACCCGGCGCGTCATACATCGTGTCCAGCATATCGGCCATCAGCTTGACGATGGCGGGCGTCACGGTATCGACCGGGTCGGCCTTGCGCTTCAGGATCGGGTCCGGTGCGATGACGATGGGCAGAATGGCCATGGGATTCGGGCTCTGTCGTTTTGAATGCGTCAAATCCGTAGATAGGCCGGGTGCGGCAAACCGTCAAGGAAGGGGCACTAATGGTCCAAGAGCGAATTTTCACCTACCACAAAAAATCAATGTGTTGTCAGCCGGTGCTCGTACCCGATGCCTAGAGCCTCTCGTGTGATCCGAGCTATCGCAGCCTCTTCATCATCTCGGTAGACAGGAACGGTCGTTAACCTGTTGCTGGCCCTACGACGCAGTTCGCTCGGTACGGAATGATCATCCTCCAGGAGAGCAATAACGGAAACGTCTTGCCCAACCTCGAAACTTGCGGAGAAATGTAGGAAAATTGCGTCATTCACGCGAGCGGCGCTGTTTCCAAAGAATACAGCGACAGGCGGGCGCCCAGTTGGCTCGATCACCATGTCGGGACGAACCTCAGAAAGCCTGGAATTGACAGGTTCGTTTTCTCTAATTATCGCACGCGCTCCCACAGCATTCTTAATACGGTGCGCAGCATCTTCTTTAAATGTTGAAGCAATTTTTTCCTGCGTCAACAGAAGAAAATCATTCATCCTGATCATAGTTGCAACAAACTCTAATGATCGATGGCCCACCTCATCTGCAGGAAATGCTTCTGTTTTTATAACGCCTTCCTCTATATCGAAATACGCTCCTGCAGATGAGAGCAACGTTTCCAATCCTCGACGGCGAGTGTCTGTTTCAAAATCCACACCCGCCGCTTCCAATTGCTGAATAGTCGCCCCATCATCTTCTAATCTCAAAAATTTATCACCATTTTCAATAACATAAAAAGTCACTCGATCACCGTCATCGCGTTTAAATGCGGTCGCGACTGCTAGTCCTACAGGAACTTCCGAGACTATGATGTCATCGCAGAATGCTCGGCAGAGATCCGCTTTCATAGCCCTCCTCCGTCCTTATCAATTCTAAAAGTGGAAACAGCCAAATTGAATGCGGTCTGGGCCGTAAGCGGCTGCTTTCTAGCCTGGAACGCCATTCGCCGATGATACGATTTCGCTTCGGGAATGCGAGCTGACCCGAAGCGATTGTATGCTGTATGTACGCCCTCGATCTCTCCGCATCTTACGTGGCAATGCCAGCCAGGTTCGCTTGCATGAAACTCATACTCGCACAACACCACCGTTTCACCAGAAATCATAATACCAAGGGACGCGCGGAATATTTGCTTTCCACCATTGAAAAGCAAGCGCACTCGGCAATCATAACCCCCTGCCCAAAACGTGACTATCCGCCACTGATAAAGGGGGCCGTACTTATATGCTTTAGCCTTTGCTCGCCGAGACGGCCATTTCGCGCGAGGAATCTCCCCGCGCCTCCATTCTCCAGTATTCACCGCGGATTTCGTTGATAAAATTATGTCTTTTATGTTCATCGAACCCAGCGTCACCCCAGACCTAAGCAATCAATGTTTTTTTCCTTATAGCCAAACACAATCTTTATCGATTGCGGTCGGATCGTCTATCATATTCTAAATAAATTTAGTCTGTCCTCCCCCGCGCGAACCGCACCCTGGAGCGAAATCCATTGTGCCCGAGAAGAGGGAAGCTCTGGCGATTGGCGGGCAGATGCTTTCGCGCTACGCTTTCGTCATGACAAGGCTTCTTTCGCTTCTGGCGGCCCTGACCCTGGCCGCGCCCGCCTTCGGCCAATCCCTGCCGCCTGACCCGGAAGCGGCGACGGGGCGGGCGGAAAAACGCGTTCTGCTGGCCGAGCGGGAGATGGTGGTGGCAGCCCATCCCCTGGCGGCGGAGGCTGGCGCACTGATGCTGCGGGCGGGCGGTACGGCGGTGGATGCGGCCATTGCCGTCCAGGCCGCGCTGGGGCTGGTGGAACCGCAAAGCTCCGGCCTCGGCGGCGGGGCTTTCCTTTTGTATTGGGAGCCGGCGACAAAGCGGCTGGAAAGCTGGGACGGGCGGGAAACCGCGCCACTGGCGGCAACCGAATCCCTGTTCCTGGACCCGGCGGGCAAGCCGATGGATTTCTGGGATGCGGTGGTGGGCGGCAGGTCGGTCGGCGTGCCCGGCGTGCTGCGCATGCTGGAAGCGGTGCATCGCCGCGACGGGCGCATCGCCTGGGCCGATCTGTTCGCCCCGGCGATCCGGCTGGCGGAGGAAGGCTTCCCCGTATCGGGCCGCATGCACCGGTTGAGCAAGGCCGACCCCTATCTGAAAACCAGGCCGGAGGCCGCCGCCTATTTCCTGGACGCACAGGGGCAAGCCTGGCCCGAAGGCCATATCCTGACCAATCCGGCCTATGCCGATACGCTACGGCGCATCGCGGCGGAAGGGGCGGACGGGTTCTATCGCGGCCCCATGTCCCATGCGATTGCCGCGGCGGTGCGGGGCGATCCGGTCAATCCCGGCGTGATGACGCAGGGCGATATCGAAGCCTATCGCGCGCTGCAGCGCCCGGCCGTCTGCCTGCCCTATCGCGGCTATTCGATCTGCGGCATGGGGCCGCCGTCGTCTGGCGGGGTGACGGTCGGCACCATCCTGGCCCAGCTTGACCGGGTCGATCTGGGTGCGTTGGGACCACAGAACCGGCTGTCCTGGCACTGGCTTGCGGAATCCGAACGGCTGGCCTTCCTGGACCGGGCGCGCTGGATCGCCGACCGTGATTTCTTCCCCGTGCCGATGGCAGGGCTGACCGATCCCGCCTATCTGGCGGCGCGATCCGCGCTGATGCGGCCCGACGCGGCCCTGGTCGATGCCCGGGCCGGCACCCCGCCCGGCGCGATCGCACCGGTGCAGGAGGCCGGATCGCCCGAGGCGCCATCGACCACCCATCTATCCATCGTCGATGCCCAGGGCCGGGCGGTGTCCATGACCAGCTCCATCGAAGGGGCATTCGGCAGCCGCGTCTTCGTCGGCGGTTTCCTCTTGAACAACCAGCTGACCGATTTCGCCTTCAACGCCCGCCAGGGCAATGCCAAGGCTGCCAACCGGGTGGAGCCGGGGAAACGCCCCCGCTCCTCCATGGCGCCGACGCTGATCTTCGCGCCCGATGGCCGGCTGGCCTATGTGCTGGGCTCCCCCGGTGGCAGCCGAATCATCCCCTTCGTGGCGCAGACCGCCATCGGCCTGATCGATTGGGGCTGGACGCCACAGCAGGCCGTGTCGCGCGGCCATGTCATGAACCGTGGCGGTGCGACCGAGCTGGAAGAGGGGACGGAGGCCACCCGCCTTGCCCCGCGCCTGGCTGCGCTGGGCCACAAGGTGCGCGGCGCGGCGATGGCGTCGGGCCTGCATGTCATCGCCGTGCTGCCCGATGGGCGGCTGCTGTCAGGTGTCGATCCGCGCCGCGACGGGGCGGTGGCGGGGCGGTAGGTCAGCCCGGCTACAGCGAAAATCGCCGCCGCATCAGGTCCATATATGCCTCCTCTCCCAGCGTCCGACGCGCTTCGACCAGCGGCGCGATATCCGCCGTGGCGATATAGCGTAACCGTGCCGTGCCATCCGTCGCCGCTTCGAAGATCACCTCGGCGACCTGCTCCGCCGTATTACTCTCCGCCGCCTGCCGCAGGCCGTCAAAGACCCCGGCCCCGGCCGCAAGGGCCGGTGCATAATCCGGGATATCGGTAAGGCCGCCCGCTTCCACCGCGCTGCGCGCCCCGAAGCCGGTGGACGTCACGCCGCCCGGCTCCACCAGCTTCACAACAATACCCAGCGTCGCCAGTTCATAACTCAGACTCTCCGTAAAGCCGGAGAGGGCGAATTTGCTGGCGGTATAGAGCGACAGCATCGGCAGGCCGAAGACACCGGCGCCGGAGCCTACATTGACGATACAACCCGCCCGCCTTGCACGGAAATGCGGCAGCACGGCGCGCGTCACATCCATCACGCCGAACAGATTGACCGCGAACTGATCGGCAATGCGCTCCGGCGGCGTGGCCTCGAACGGCCCGAACAGGCCGAAACCCGCATTGTTCACCACCACATCGATGCCGCCGAAGCGGGCCAGCACCTGGTCCACCGCCGCCTCGATACTCTGGCGGTCCGTTACCTCCAAGCCGACTGCATACACACCCTGTCCCAGCTCCAGTCCGGCGGCCTTGGACGGATCGCGCATGGTGGCGACCACCGCCCATCCCCGCGCGGCGAAAAGCCGGGTCGCCGCCAAGCCGAAGCCGGACGATGCGCCGGTGATCATAACAATACGCGTCATCGGATCCCCTCCCTGTCTTTACGCTATGCCGATCAAGCCAGGCTCAGCCCGGTCATCTGTTCGGTGATCAGCCACAACCGCTCCGCCAGTTCCCTGTCGGCGGCCCAGGGGGCGACGCCTTTGCGGGTTGCCGGATCATCGCCCACCACGGCGATATCGCAATCCTCGCAATAAACGCCGCCCAGCCCTTCCAGCGCCGGGCTGGTCGCGCACCAGACGCTGGTGGCCGCGCCCTGCTGCACATTCTTGATGCCATTGGCCGGGTCATTGCGCAGGCTGCCATCGGCCTCCCACATCTCGAAGGCATCGATTTCCTGCTGCGACAGGTGACGGGCCAGATCGGTGATGATCTGCCCCGGATGCAGCGAGAAGGCGCGGATTCCGTCCTTGCGTCCACGGCGGTCCAGCCCGATGGCAAACAGCGCATTCGCGGTCTTCGCCTGACCATAGGCCAGCCATTTGTCATAGGGCCGTTTGCGGAAATCGATGTCGTCGAAATCCACCCCGGCGATATGCACGCCCCGGGACGATACACAGACGACGCGCGCCCGGCCCGCCGCTTTCAGCGCGGGCCACAGCCCCGCCACCAGCCGGAAATGACCGAGATGGTTGGTCGCGAACTGGCTTTCATGGCCATCGGCATCGCGCGCCAGCGGCGCGGCCATGATGCCCGCGCTGTTGATCAGGATGGAGATCGCACGGCCCGACGCAATGATCCGCCCGGCAAAGGCCGCGATGGAAGCCGGGTTGGTCAGGTCCATCGCCTCGATCTCCACCCCATCCATGCCGGCCAGGTTGCGGCCGGCCTTGTCCCGGTCGCGGGCGGGCACGATGACCTGCGCCCCGGCTGATGCCAGCGCACGCACCGTTTCCACCCCGAGGCCGGAATAGCCGCCGGTGACGATGGCGGTTTGACCGGCAAGATCGATGCCCTGGATCACATCCTTGGCGGTACTGGCCGGGCCGAAGCCCGATCCGATGGGGTGCTGGTCGGGAGAGATCATGGGAAGCTCCTTCCTGATGGCTTTCACCCCGGATATGGCGTAGAGGGATTGGATGATCCATGCAGCTTCGTCCAGAATTTCGTCGTGATCGTCCAGAACGCCCCGAATGATGCGCTGTCCGATGTGTTGCGCCAGATGGATGCACAATCGCTCTGCTCGGTGGCGACCACCATCGGCGGGGATTGGGCACTGCATTTTTCCGTGCCCGAGGCGATCAAGTTCAACGCCCTGCGTCAGGGCCGGTGCTGGATCTGGCAGGACGGCGGCACGCCGCAGCGCCTGGAAGCGGGTGACTGCTTCGTCGCATCGCGCGGCAGGTTCCATCTGGCCAGCGATCCGGCCATTCCATCCATCCCTTTCGCCGCGCTGTTCGATCCGGACGGAAGGCCCAGACATCTGGATGACCACAACCCGGTCACACTGATTGGCGGCAGCGTGACACTGGATGAGCGCGATGGCGGCTTCCTGCTGGAGGCACTGCCCCGGCTGATTGTGGTATCGGGCAGGGCACCGGCGGCCGGGCAGCTGGGTTGGCTGCTGGACCAGCTGGATCAGGAATGGAAGGGCGGGCAGGCAGGATCATTGCTGGCTTGCAACGATCTGCTGCGGCTGATGTTCGTGCATCTGCTGCGGGCCTATCTGGCCGAGGCGTCGGGTGAGGGCGCGAACTGGCTGGCGGGCCTTGCCGACCGGCATGTCGGCCGGGCCATGCGGGCGATCCATGCCGAACCCGGACGGGATTGGACCGTGGATGCGTTGGCGCGCGCCGTGGGTCAATCGCGATCCGGCTTCGCGGCCGCCTTCAAGGCGAAGGTTGGGCTGTCACCCATGGATTACGTGACGCGCTGGCGCATGCGCCTTGCCGCTGCCCGGCTGCGGCGGGGGCAGGAACCCCTGTCCAGCATCGCCGAAGCGCTGGGCTATGCGTCGGACAGCGCCTTCGCCGCGGCCTTCCGCCGGGTTTTCGGACAATCGCCCGCGCGCTATCGCGCGCAGGCCACAGGCATACCCGTCAGGAAGACGATCTGATCAGCGCAGCGCGGCCGCCTGCTTGGGCGGCTCGCCCAGCGAACCCAGGCAGACCGGCCCCTGCCCGGCTTCCGCCTTGGGACCACGCAGGTCGACATAGGTAACCTCGTCATCCTGGGCCGGGGTGCGATAGAAGAAGACGTCGACGATACAGCCCGAGCTGCGATACTGCCAGATCTGGGCAGGGCCATCCCGGCGCAGCAGGGTGGGTGCACCGAATTTCGCCTGGATCACGCCGGCCTTCAGACCGACCAGCTCGCTGGGGTCGATGCGGCGCTGATCCGGTCCGGCCGGTGTGCTTGGCACATAGGGCACGGTGGACAGCATCGGCGGCGCCAGCGAAACCGCCGGGGAACTTTGCTGCTGAAGGGGTTGGGCGCTGTCGGTGGCACAGGCACCCAAACCCAGACCGGGCAGGATGGCAAATAGAGGCAGAAGGGCGCGGCGACACTGACGGACCATGGTCCAAACCAACCCCGGAAACTAGCGTTCCGCCCGGGGCCAGGGTCCAGACCTGCCCCCGTCGGGCGGACCGGGGTCAGGCTTTCGCGAGGCTTCCGCCGCCCTGCTCTGCCACGACCCTGGGGCGCTCCCCCCGCAGGATCATGAACAAATGGGCCATGGCCGCCGCCGCCAGGGCGGGCACCAGAAGATTAACGATCGGCAGGGTCATCAAAAAAGCCGTTACGACCCCGAAACCGAACACCGCGCCCCTGTGCTTGCGCCGCATCGCCGTCACCTCCTGACGGGTCATGCGCCGCAACGCGACCATCTCGAAATACTCACGCCCCAACAAATACCCGTTGATGAAGTAATAAAGCAAGATGCCCGTGGCAAAAAGGAAGAAGAAAATTACGTAAAAAGGCAAGGCAACAAGGTTAACGGCCAGAACGATACCCAGAAAGGTAAGGGCGTTCAGAATCGACTCCCGCAATGGCAGGTCCCGGGCGCCTGGCAGATGCGGGTAATGATGCCGGTCCACCGCATCGACGATGCGTTCCAGGAACAGGGAAACGATGCCGGTGGTCACCGCCGGGAACAGAAAATAGGTGGCCAGCGCCATGGCCGCGACAAAGGCCCCGCCCGACAGCATGTCACCGATCAGCCCCCAGCCCGCAATCCATTCGAAGATGCCGCCCACCAGCGGCAGATCCGTCCAGGAGATCGATGCATAGCCCGCATAGGCCAGCAGCCAAAGCCCGATGAAGACCACCAGCGCGCCCGCCACGCCAACGCCCATCACCCAGATGAAGTCCCTGTCGCCGGCCTGGCGGAAAGCCAGGCTCCAGGATTTGAAGATCGCGCCCATATATCCGGCCTTTCGCTGACATAGTGGAAGTCCCTGCGATGTGGGGAGCCCCCGGCCCGCCCGCAAGCGCTTCGGCCCTTGCTTCACGCCCCGCCGGGACGCTATAGCCCCGGCATGTCGTGCTTTCCAACCAGCATTTAAGGGATCAAGGCGCAATGAGCGAACGGTTTGAGGTGGTCGGGATCGGCAATGCGCTGGTCGATGTGCTGGCGCGGATCGAACCGGGCTTCCTGGACGCCCAATCGCTGACCAAGGGCATCATGACCCTGGTCGACGCCGACACCTCCGACCGCATCTATGCTGCCATGCCCCCGGCGGTGGAGAAATCCGGCGGTTCCTGCGGCAATACCATGGCGGGTTTCGCGGCGCTGGGCGGCAAGGGCGCCTATATCGGCAAGATCCGCAACGATCAGCTTGGCCGGATTTTCCGCCATGACATGACGGCGCTGGGCGTCGCAGCCCCCGTCGCCATGGCCGATGACGGCCCTTCCACCGGGCGCTGCCTGGTGCTGGTGACGCCGGATGCCGACCGTACCATGCTGACCTATCTGGGTGCCGCGACCGAGCTTGGCCCGGAAGATGTGGACGCGGCGGTGATCCAGGCCGCCGACTGCGTCTATATGGAAGGCTATCTGTTCGACAAGGAACGCGCCAAACAGGCCTTCATCAAGGCCGCCGACATCGCCCATGCCGCGGGCGGCCAGGTGTCGCTGACCCTGTCCGACCCGTTCTGCGTCGGGCGCCACCGCGACGCTTTCCGCGCGCTGGTGGAAAACCATGTCGACATCCTGTTCGCCAATGAAGAGGAAATCCTGTCCTTGTATGAGACGCGGGATTTCGACGCGGCGATGCAGGCGGTACGCGCCCATTGCGAAATCGCCTGCCTGACCCGCTCGGAAAAGGGCTCCGTGATCGTGTCGGGCGAGGCTTTCCATGTGATCGACGCCGTTCCGGTGGCCAAGGTGGTGGATACCACCGGCGCGGGCGATCAGTATGCGGCGGGCTTCCTCTACGGCTGGGCCAAGGGGCTGGACCTCGCCACCTCCGGCCGGATCGCTTCCATGATGGCGGGCGAGGTGATTTCCCATGTCGGGCCGCGCACCGAAAGCGATGTAAAGGCCGCCATGCAAAAGATTGTCGGATAGGTTATCGCAGAACAATCATTTTTTATCGTTTTACAATAAATATTTTCGGCGCTATGGTTTCCCCCGTTCCAACGAATGGGGGAAACCATGCTTGAAACCGATGCTATCGTTCGACTGGCAAGGCGCATGCGCGCGCTCTCGGCCCTGGCCCTGGCCGGATGGGTCGGCCTTCTGCTCTGGCTGGCGGCAATGTTGATCCTGGATCCGTCTGCCTTTGACAATCTGGCGACGGCCGATCTGCCGCGCGGCATGACGGCCCCCGCCTTCGACTGGGGAACCCGTCTGGCGCTGTTTGCCAATGCCGTGGTGATCACCGCGGCCTCCGCTCTGGTGCTGTGGCAGGGTGTGCGCCTGTTCAACGACCTGGCCAAGGGGCGGGTTTTCGGGGAAGCGACCGCCCGTCATATCCGCATGATGGGGTTCGCTTTTCTGATCAGTGCCGGAACCTCGATCCTGGGCAAGACCGTCATGATCCTGCTGGTGACCCTGGGCAATCCCCCGGGCCAGCGGCAGCTCGCCCTTTCCATCGGGTCGGCGGAAATCCTGGCCGTCATCGTCGCGGGGCTGCTGCTGGCCATGGGCCATATCCTGCTGCTCGGTGCGCGGATCGAGGCGGAAAACAGGGGCTTCGTCTGATGCCGATCCGTGTCAGGCTGGATGTCGTGATGGCGGAACGGCAAATCCGCGGGCGGGCCCTGGCGGAAGAAATCGGCATCACCGAACCGAATCTGTCCCTTCTGAAATCCGGCAAGGTCCGCGGCATCCGCTTTGAAACGCTGGAGAAGCTGTGCCAGGCGCTGGATTGCCAACCGGGCGATCTGCTGGAATGGATTCCCTGATCGCGGGCAGGACAGACATCGGCATTTCTGGCAGAATGGGGCCGTCATGGCCGTTTTGACTCAGCACCCCGCCCCGCTGGACTACGGACCCGCCCTGAAGCGGTTCCGTCGCCTGCGCGGCTGGAAGCAGGACCGGCTGGCCCGCATGCTAGGCGTCGGCCAGCCCATGATCTCGCGCTGGGAAAGCGGGCGGTTCCGGCCGGATGAAAGCCATCGCGCGGCTATTGAGGCGCTGTTCGCCGCCCATATCGCCCCCACCCCGCTTGCATTGAAGGATCTGGTGGAGCGCTCGCCCCTGCCGGTGCATCTGATCTGTGACGCGACCCATCGGCTGTTGGCCTGTTCCCCGGCCCGCAGGGCGGAATGGCGGCGCGATGTGGGCGATCTGATGGGCCAATCCCTGTGGCGCAACGCCTGCCCGGAAATCATATGCGAAGAAACCCGGCTGGCCGAACGCGGCTGGCACGATCTGCAGGATGGCCGCATCGCCTTCGTCATGCGCGACCATGTCGGCCCCGATCTCTATATGCAGGCCGGCTGGCTGATCTGGGATCGGCTGGTGCTGGCGGATGGCAGCGCGCTGCGACTGGTGACCACCCAGGCGGAACCACCCGCATAATTCATGCATGGCGGCTACCCCGGGGATGGGTTAGGCAGATTGCCATGATGCGCAGTGACTGGCCCCGTATCCTGCTTCTGTTTGCCTGCGGGCTCGCGGGCGCCTGGCAGCTTGGCAAGATTCCGCCGCTATTGCCCCAGGCCGCGGCCGAGCTGGGCCTGGACGGCACGCTGCAGGGGCTGATCGCATCTTCCATCACCTTTCTGTCCATCGGGCTGTTCGGGCTGGCCGCCATTGCCAGCGCGCGCTGGCGCCCGGCGTTGGGGCTGGGCGTGGCCCTGGCCTTGACCACGCTGGGGGCAGGGCTGTCGGCCATGGCGACCGGCCCCGCCCTGCTGCTGGCCGCTCGCATGGCCGAAGGGCTGGGCTATGTCTATCTGATCGTGGCCTGTCCCACCGGCATGGCGGCCCTGGCGCGCGGGTCCCGCGATCAGGGCATTGCCCTGTCGGTCTGGGGCTGCTTCGTGCCGCTGGGCATCGCGCTGGGCGGGGCCGCCGCCAGTGCGATGGAACCGGGCTTCGGCTGGCGCGGCGGCATGGCGGTGGCGGCCATTCCGCCTGCCGTGATGCTGGTGCTGGCGGTAGCGGTCTTCGCAAGGATGGCGCCGCTGGGGTCCGACCGGGTGGACCCGCTGCCGGATGCGGCCATCCCCATCGCC
>Ga0209066_10007261_pt1 | contig 11040 bp, 13 predicted proteins | sample All_14_2_FD_187198 | JGI IMG/M metagenome (GOLD analysis project Ga0209066, IMG submission 187198) | Freshwater microbial communities in response to fracking from Pennsylvania, USA - Allegheny Zone_MetaG_DW_15 (SPAdes) (version 2) ... | reverse complement strand
TCCAACTACGTCGCCCAGGATGGCGGCGAGATGATCTACCGCGACCTCGAATTCCCGCTCACCACCTCGGTCAGCACTGTGCAGCGGCTGATGAAGGTCGAACTGGAGCGCAACCGCCGCCAGCGCACCGTGGCCTTCCCCGCCAACCTCTCCGCCCTGCGGCTGCGACCCTGGGAGGCGGCGACGGTGGCGCTCGACCGCCTGACGCCCTTCCCGGCGCGGGTCACCGCCTGGTCGCTCGCGGCCGAGGGTGGCGTCGACCTCACCCTGGAGGAGGAGGACGCCGCGGTGTGGGACTGGAACCCGGCGGTCGACGAGCGCGCCACCGGGAGCAATCCCACGGTGGTGCTGCCGAACCCCGGCGTCATCGCCGCGCCAGTCAGCATCACGGTGGAGACGCCGCAGGCCACCGCCTTCGCCGTGCTCTCCCTTGCTTGGTCCCCAGTCGGCTCCTCGCATCTCGCCGGCTACCAAGTGGAGTTCCTGCCCGCCTCCGTGGCCGCTTGGCAGGGCTACGGCGGGTCCCTGGGCGCCACCGCCGCCGTCCTCCCCACCGCCGAGCCGACCGGCTTCCGGGTGCGCGCGGTGGCGCGCAATGGGGCGGTGTCGGGCTGGCGGCAGGCGCTCGTCCCGGCCGCGGTGGCGGCGCCCACCGCCACCGCCATCGCGGGTGGCATCCGCCTCTCTGGTGGTTTCCCGCCCGATGCCGTGCGGCTGCAGGTGTTCGAGGCCACCACCAGCAGCCTCGCCGCGGCGACCAAGCTGCCGGAGGAGCCGACCAGCCTCTTCTGGGACCGCACCGGCCTCAGCGCCGGCGACACCCGCTGGTACTGGCTGCGCGCCGTCTCGGCCGAGGGGAACGTCTCGGCCCTGGCCGGGCCGGTGACAGCGACCGCGCTGTAGGGAACTCCACCATGCCCGCCCGCATCGACGACCTGCTGGTGCTCGACACCGCGGTCAGCAAGACCGATCTCGCCAAATACCTGCGCGACAGGGAGACCGTGCTGCCTTCCGACTTCGGCGGAATGGGCGACGGCGTCGCCGACGACCGCGCCGCCATCCAGGCGGCCTTCGACCGCGCTGCAGCGGACCAGAAGTTCGCCGTCATCCCGCCCGGCACCTGGAACGTCTCCGCCGGCGTAGTGCTCGGCGGCGGCGCGCGGGGGCTGATCATGCACGGCGTCATCCGCTACACGGGCTCGGCCCCGGCGACCGTGCTGACGCTCGGCGATGGCGGCACCGTCCGCAACGGCGAGAAGCACTATGCCGGGCTGCAGGTCATCCGGCAGAGCCAGTCCGATTGGCTCGACGAGGCCGATATCGGCATCCTGGTGCGCAACATCGACGCCTCGGTGGTCGAGCTGCGCTTAGTCTCGGGCTTCACCATCGGGCTGCGGACGCTGGGCGACGGCCGCGGCGTCGAGGACAGCACCTTCCACCTCGGCCGCATCCTCAACAACCGCATCGGCCTCGACATCCACTGCGCCACCGCGACCGCCTGGAATACCTCCATCCGCTATTATGGCGGGCACTTCGCCATCGCGACGGGGATCAACCCCAGCCTCGATCGCTTCGGGATCCGGCTGTCCAAGGCGGACGGCGCGTACAACAACCACAACCGGCACGTCTTCGACGCGCCGAACTTCGAGCTGCGCCAGCTCGATCCGAACGTCGCGATCCCTTTCCTGAACGAGACCAGCGGCTCGGCGATCATCGGCCGCGCCCTGCGCATGGAGGCCTGCTCGCCGATCGTCGCCCGGCACACCGCCGCGGCGCAGGATTGCGAGTACGAGGTCGCCTGGTCCAACACCTACCAGGTCGGCATCGACTACACGGCGACCGCGACCCGCTGCGGCAACACCGTGCTCAACCGGCACCGCGCGCCGGCGTCGCGGCATCTGCGGCTGCTCGGGGCGGTGCCGAATGTCCGGGCCGGGGCCTTCCGCCACAGCGCGACGGAGATCGGCGTCGAGGGGCTGGCGGTGGTTGCGACCTCCACCACCTCCGCCACGACGCTCGCCGGGCTGTCCTTCAACGGGCTGGACGACATCACGCCGACCTCCCGCGGGCTGCTGCTGGAGGCGCAGCGGGGGCTGGCCTTCGTGGTGGAGTGCAGCCAAGCGAAGGAGTTCGCGCTGGTCCATTCCCTCGTCGGCGGTGCTGACGGGGGCCGGGTCTTCGTGCGCTGCTTCGACGCGGCGATGAACGTGCGGGAGAACGTCGCCGGCGATGCGCTGGCATCCATCACCACGCTGCTGTGGAACGTCCCGTCCAAGGCCTGGACCGGTGGTGCCGCCATGGCCGACGCCTCGCTGAACAAGCGCATGACGGTGCGGCTGGGGCCGGGGGTCGCCTTCGCGCAAATCAGCATCGTCGGCTTCGACGGGCAGATCGAAGTCGAGGCGCTGCGGCTTTACGGGTTGCCCGAGGCGGCGCCGGCACTGCTGTGTGGCACGCCCGTTCTGCCGGTGGGGCAGCGGGAGTTCGCCGCGGAGACTGCCTGGGACCTGCCGTCACTAGCGCCGGGTGCCACCAGCCTGCTGGATGTCACCGTCAACGGCGCGCGGCAGGGGGATCTCGCCCACGCGGCGTTGGCATCGTCGACGCGCTTCATCGAGCTCGACGCCGCGGCGTGGTCCAACAACACCGTGCGGGTCATGGCCAGGAACATCTCCGCCGCAACCTTCGATCTCGGCGCGGCGACGCTGTCGGCGCAGGTGATAAAGCGGCGCGTGCCGTAGACACCCAGAGACCTCCGCCGCCAGCGGCATGGTTAGGCAGGTACCTGGCATAGGTGGAGACTGGGCGTTGTCGAGGCCGACGGTCGCATGGTCAATTATCGTCGCGCGCTACCGGGGATCGACGCAGCGCCCGGGCAGTCCTATATGTTGCTCATGCGAGGCGCCCTGCGGACCATACTGGTCGTGCTGACTCTGGCCTTCTTGGCCGGAACGGTGCTGAACGCGACCCGCGCGGCCACGATGGGCTTCGCCATGGCTGCGGCCTCGACCGCTGGCATGGGGATGGCCGGCTGTGACGATTGCGGCGACGACGGCGACGGCCCGATGGGCTCCGCCATGGCCGCCTGCGCGGCGCTCTGCGCGACGCCCCCAATGGCGCCTCCGGCCTTCGCACCTGAAGTGGCGGCATTCGCGCCGGATGCGGCCGTTCCTGTTCCGACGACTCCCGCTCCTGTCGGACTGACCGGTCCGCCCGACCTCCACCCTCCCCGAAGCACCGTCCTGAGCTAAGGGTCCGCGCCGCTCGCCGGCGCAGGGCCCTGCCGCCGCCTGTCCGCGCATGACCAAGCGCGCGCGGGCGGGTATCCGCCCTCGCGGAAGGACGACAGGACCATGCACATCGACCACCTGCCGGCACTCGCCCGCAGATCCCTCATGCTGGGTGGCAGCGCCGCCCTGGCCACCGCCGCCGGCCTGGGCCACCTGCCCGTGGCGCGGGCGGGAACCGGCCCAACGAGCATCCGCCTCACCGCGCGGACGAACCAGGTTCCTTTGGCTGGCGCGCCGCATCCCGAGACGGCGATCTGGGGTTACGACGGCCAGGTCCCGGGCCCCGAGATCCGCGTCCGCCAAGGGGCATGGCTGCGCGTGGAACTTGAGAACCGGCTGCCGGACGAGACCACGATCCACTGGCATGGGCTGCGCGTGCCCAACGCCATGGACGGCGTACCCTACCTGACCCAGCAGCCGGTCCCGGCGGGCGGGACCTTCACCTATGCGTTCCAGGTCGAGGATGCAGGAACCTTCTGGTACCACCCCCATGTTCGCGGCCTGGAGCAGGTCGCGCGCGGCCTGCACGGCGCCCTGGTGGTGGAGGAACGTGAGCCGCCGCCAACCATCGACCGGGACCTCACCTGGGTGCTCAGCGATTGGCGGTTGCTGCAGGACGCGCAACTCGCCGGCGGCTTCGGAAATCCGATGGATGCCGGGATGGCGGGCCGCATCGGGAATACGGTGACGGTGAACGGTCGTGTGCCGGATGCGCCCTTCGCCGTACGCTCCGGGGAACGGCTGCGACTGCGGCTGATCAACGTCGCCAACGCGAGGATTTTCGGTCTCGAGTTCGAGGGCCACGCCCCAACGGTCGTCGCGCTGAACGGCCATCCGGTGGAGCCGCACACCCCCAAGGACGGCCGCATCGTGCTCGCCCCGGGAATGCGGGCCGACCTTGTACTCGACATGACGGGAAAGCCCGGTGAGCGCGCCCGCGTCCTCGACACGTTTTACTCGCGGCTGGAATACCGGCTGCTAGATCTTGCCTATGACGCCGAGCCTCTGCGGGCCCGGCCACCCGCGGCTGCGGTCCCCCTGCTGCCCGCCAATCCGCTGCCCGAACCGGATCTGACCACCGCCCACCGTCATGACGTGGTGCTCGGCGGGGGCATGATGAGCGGGATGGGCGGGGGCATGATGATGGGCCGCGGAGGCATGATGCATCCGCCCGGCGGCGGGATGATGCGCCAGGGCATGGCCTGGACGATCAATGGCGCCTCTGCTGCGGCGGGCGAACACACGCGCGACCCCTTGGCCGTGCTCCGCCAAGGCGAATCCTACGTGCTCGCGATCCGCAACGACACCGCGTGGTGGCACCCGATGCATCTGCACGGGCACACCTTTCGCGTGCTTTCGCGCAACGGTGTCCCGGCGCCGCGGCGCGAATGGGGCGACACCATCCTGGTGCCGCCGCGCGCGACGGCCGAAATCGCCTTCGTCGCCGACAACCCCGGCGACTGGATGTTCCATTGCCACGTCCTCGAGCACCAGGCGGCGGGGATGATGGGTGTCGTCCGTGTTGCCTGACCGAAATCCTGGATCCAAGGGAGAACCTCTGATGTTGCCGACCCGCCGCGCCGCCGTGACGATGCTCACCGCGACAGCCGTCTCCTCGCTGACCGTAACGCGAGCCCGCGCCGAGCCGGACGAAGCCGTGCTCTATAAGAACCCGCAATGCGACTGCTGCGACGGCTACGCGGCTCACCTCCGCGACCATGGCTACCGTGTGCGGATGGTGCCGACGCACGACCTCGCGCTGATCAAGCGACAGCAGGGCGTGCCGGAGGCGCTGGAGGGCTGCCACACGACGCTGATCGGCGGTTACACGGTGGAAGGCCACGTCCCCGCCGGCATAGTCGCCCGGCTGTTGTCGGAGCGACCCGACCTGCGCGGCATATCGCTGCCGGGCATGCCGCTCGGCTCGCCGGGCATGGGCGGGCGAAAGGCGGCTCCATTCACGATCTACGTGATTGCGCGCGAGCCCACCGCGCGGCCCGCAGTCTATGCGGTCGCGTAGCGCAGCGCCGGCGCCGCAGGTCGCGGGGCGAAGCCGATGAGGGATGGAGGCATGATGGGCGGCGGCATGATGTGGGGCATGGGGCTGCTTTGGCTCCTGCTCCTCGTCCTGCTCATCCTCGGGATCGCGGCCCTGGTGAAATACCTGTTCGGCCGGCGGCGCGAATGACGCGAGGAAGCGCGATCGCGGTCGCCGCAGTGACCATCGCGGCGGTCGGTGCGGCGGCGACGGTTTTCGGCTGGATGGCTTGGCGTTCGGGGTCTGGCGCGGGCGACGCAGCGCGAATTGCCCTCGGCCAGCGCGTCTATGCCGCGAACTGCGCGTCCTGCCATGGCGCCAATCTCGAAGGGCAACCCGACTGGCAGAGTCGCCGGCCGAACGGCCGTCTGCCGGCCCCGCCGCATGATGCCAGCGGACACACATGGCACCACTCCGATGCGCAGCTGATCACCCTGACGCAGAAGGGCGTCGCAGGTCTCGTGCCTGGCTACGAGAGCGACATGCCTGCCTTCGAGGGCGTGCTCAGCACGGCGGAGATCTCCGCCGTCATTGCCTACATCGCGAGCACCTGGCCGCCGGAGATCCGGCGGCGTCGGGCCGAGCGTCTGCAGTGACCCTTGGCCGATCATCACACCGTCTTGGAGAAGAACGACATGTCGACGATGACGCGTTCCGCTTCCGCCACTTCCCCGACCGCGGACTGCTGCGCCGCAGCGCCTTCCCGGCGCTGGTTCGGCAATCGCTACATGCTGTTCGCTGCCGTCGTCGTGGTCGCGCTGGGTGGCGCAGCGGCGGGCGGCTGGGGCTGGCTCGTGGCGGCGGGCATCGCGCCGGTGCTCCTGAGCGTGCTTCCTTGCCTCATCATGTGCGGCCTTGGCCTTTGCATGCACCGCAAGATGAGCGGGGGATCGGCCGAGCAGGCGACCACAACCGTCGCAGTGCCAGGATTGGAGGCGACGGCGAACGCCGACGTCTCCGTCGTGAACCGCAGGCACGGCGCGTCATGAAGCGGCGCACCCTCACCTTAACGCTGGGCATGCTCGCCGTGGCGTCGGGCCAGCGGTCGCCGGCACTGGCCCACTCCGTTCGCGATGTCGAAAGCCGGCTGACCAACCGAGAGCAGTACTTCCAACCGATCGCGAACGAACCGGCACCGGACTTCGCCCTCCAGGATGCGCATGGCCAAGCCGTGCGCCTGGTCGACCTGCGCGGCAAGATTGTCGTGTTGCACTTCGTCTATGCGAGCTGCCCGGATGTCTGCCCGCTACACACCGAACGCATTGCCGTCATTCAGCGCATGGTGAACGAGACCCCCGGGCGCGACATGGTGCGTTTCATCTCCATCACGACTGACCCAGTACGGGATACGCCGGCGGTGATGCAGGAATACGGTGCGGCACACGGGCTGGACCCGATCAATTGGTCCTTTCTCACGAGCGGCCCAGATCGATCCGAGGAAACGATCCGGCTCGCCCGCGCCTATGGGCTGGTCTTTGTGCCGACCCCGGAGGGAGCGCAAATGCACGGCGTGGTAACCTATGTGATCGATGGCGAGGGGCAGCTCAGGGCCAAGTTCCACGGCCTCGACTTCGACCCGACGAGCCTCGTCGTGTATCTCAACGCGCTGACTCATCAGGAAGCGAGCGGCGGTCACGCCCCATCGCCGCGCCCGGCGGCCGCCCCGCCACAGGGCCTCTGGCAGCGGTTCAGGAGCCTGTTCTGAGCAAGAGGGAGCCGCCAGCGCGATGGTGCCGATCGACCTCTCCCCTTTAGGCCTTGCGCTAGCCTTCGGCGCCGGCCTCATTTCCTTCGTCTCACCTTGCGTGCTGCCGCTGGTGCCCGGCTATCTCGCGTGGGTGGCCGGCACCGACCTCGCGGGGGCACAGGCGCGGCGAGGGAGAACGTTTGTCCTAAGTGTGTTCTTTGTGCTGGGTTTCGGCGCAGTCTTCGTCGCGCTCGGCGCCGGCGCGACAGGTGTCTCCGGACTCCTTCGGCGCTGGAGCGTCGAGGCCGCGATCGCCGGCGGGATGCTCGTGGCGGCTATGGGTCTGGTGCAGATGGGTCTTCTGCGCCTGCCGCTCCCGCTGCTGCGCGATTTGCGCTGGCGCCCGGCGCTCGAGGGCGGCACGCCCGGTCAGGCGGCGCTGGTGGGGGTGGCTTTCGGCTTCGGCTGGACGCCCTGCATCGGCCCCGTGCTGGCGGCGGTCTTAACGGCGGCTGCAACGGCCCACGGCGTCGCGGACGGGGTGGCGTTGCTCTCCGCATATGCAGCCGGGCTTGGTGTGCCGTTCCTGCTCGCAGCGCTCTATCTGCCCGCGCTGCTTGGCCGAGTGCGCCGCGCCGCGCGTCTTGGCCTCTGGCTGCAACGATGTGCGGGCGCGGCCATGGTCGCAATGGGCGCAGCGATGATCAGCGGCGACCTGACCCGGCTCGGCACCTGGATGCTGCAGACCTTTCCCGAACTGGTGTTGATCGGATGACGCGAATGGACGGTTCGACGGGAGTACCCAGGTGCTGCGATCGCGCGACGGCGCGGCAGGTGCGTTCGGCCACCACCGGAGCCAGCGGTGCGCCATGAGGGCCGGCACTGGCTTGAGACGGCGGCTCGCCCTTCTCGCTGCGGCTGTCGCAACAACAGGGCTAGCTGCGGCCATCCTTGGGCTGCGCCCAGGCGGCAAGGCACCACCGCCTTCCGGGACCGACGCACCACTTGCCGCGCCGGCCAACCGGCTCGCGCTCGCCGCCGTCGACCCGCCTCGGCCGTTACCAGAACTGCGTTTCGTGCAGGGCGACGGGCTCGAAATGTCCATGATTGACTTCCGCGGTCGCGCAATCCTGCTGAACATCTGGGCGACATGGTGCGTCCCGTGCCGAGTCGAAATGCCGGCGCTGGACCGGCTGCAGGCCGCGCTCGCCAGCGATGGGTTCGAAGTGGTGGCGCTCTCCATCGATCGCGGCGGCCCACCAACCGTCGAGGCGTTCTACAAGGAAGTTGGCCTACGCTCCTTGAACATCTACGTGGACCCGACAGGCGCGGCGTCGCGCGCGCTCGGCGCGGTCGGTATCCCGACGACGCTGCTCATCGACCGGGAAGGGAGAGAGGTCGCTCGCAAGATCGGTCCGGCGGAATGGGACAATCCAGAGATAGTCGACGCTATCCGCCTACGACTCGGGCTTTCGGAGCGGCGCGACATCAATGCCGGCCGACCCGAGATGCAACGGTGAACTGGTCCAACGCAAAGGCGGGCACGCCGGGCTGCGCGTGCTACGCGTGCTACGCGTGCTACGCGTGCTACGCGTGCTACGCGTGCTACGCGTGCTACGCGTGCTACGCGTCGAACGAACGCCTTGCCGCGGCAAATGCAAGTGGTGATCTCAACGCGATCGAGGGGGTCGACGGCGGCGCGCTACTTCGCTTGAAGATGAGCGTTCCGCAGCGCAGCGCAGCGGCGCGCACCCGCGGCAATCTGAATGCGATATCCAACTTGACCTTCCCACGTGAGAAGGGTTCAGGTTGACGTCCGAAAATGTTCGACAAGAGGCGACTTATGCCGAACCGACGCCCCGCCGCGCTGGAACAGCAAGTGATGACTGCGCTGCTGCAGGCCATCGCCGATGATCGTCTCGATGTAGCCGACCATCTCTTGGCGGCGCTCGAGGACCTTGCACCCGGCCTTTCCGCAACTCCCCTCTTGGCGATTGCGAAGCGCGTTGGCCTCCACGGACAGCGCCGAGTGAGCCATCGGCGCAGAGCCCGCGCAGAATGTTCTCCGCCTGCCCATCGCCGGCACTAGGCTCGCTGACCAGAATGCCGCCGGCCCCCGTGTCCGCTCGCACGGCAAGCGCGCGATTATCGCCCTGGTGGCAAATCCGGAGAATTGCTCGGCACCGGCTGCCGTTGCAGGTCTGCGATCAGCCGTTCCATTTCACCAATTTCGCGGACCTGCGCGGAAATGATCTGGTCGGCCAGTTCACGGACACGTGGGTCGCGGATATGCGCGCGCTCGCTGGTCATTATCGCAATCGAATGGTGAGGAATCATGGCCCGCATGTAGGAGACGTCATCCACCGTCTCCTGGCTGCGTACGAGCCAGAGCGACCCCGCGAAGGCGATGACGCTGCCAGCGAGAATTGCCGCATTGAGACGCTGGTTCCGGTACATGGCCAGCATGAACAGCAGCATAATCACAGCCATTGTCGCGCCCATGACCACGGCCATCCACGCACGTGTCTGACTGAAGTAGACATGATCCAGCGCGTAGGAATTCAGGTACATCAACCCGAACATCACGACGGTGGAGGTCGCGATCATCGCGGCGAAGCGCCAGTAGGTCATGGCATCACGCTCCTTTAGTGACTCTTAGGGTCAAACGTGCTGCCGCTTGAACCGTTTCATCGCTCGGCTCGCGAGATGCTGAAGTTCCCCGACGGAAACGGACCGCACCCTTCGCGCGCTTCCGTGAACTCAGTTCGCTAGCGTCGGCACCCCGAGGTCAGCCCGTCGGTAGGGAAAGACGAGAGCGGAATCGGAGGTGATCGCTGACGGGTCCTTGTCCCCGTAGTGCAGGCGCTGGAGCAGGTCCGCGATCAAGTTTAGGCGCGCGGGCCGCTTCTGATCAGCCCTCACAATGGTCCAAGGCGTCACCGGGTTGTGGGTGCGCGCCAGCATCTCATTGCGCGCATTGCTGTACGCGTCCCAGTTCTTCAGGGCCGTCGCGTCGATAGGACTGATCTTCCACTGCTTTAGCGGATCGTGGCGTCGATCAGCGAGTCGCCTCTTCTGCTCATCCCGACCGATGTCGAGATAGTACTTGATGAGCTTGATTCCTGATTTCACGAGCATGTGCTCGAACTCGAGCACGGTATCCATGAATTCCTCATACTGCTGGTCAGTCGCGAAACCCATCACCCGCTCGACGCCGGCCCGATTGTACCAGCTCCTGTTGAACAGGACGAACTCTCCCGCCGTTGGCAGATGCGCCGCGAATCGTTGGAAGTACCAACCCGACTGATCGCGGTCCGAGGGTTTGCCAAGCGCCACGACGCGCGTCTCTCGTGGGCTCAGGTGCTGCACGATCCGTTTGATGACGCCGTCTTTACCAGCTGCATCGCGACCCTCGATCAGGACGAGGATCTTGTCGTCGCAGGCGATGAAATGCTTCTGCAGCTTCACAAGCTCGATCTGCAGGGCGTGCAAGCGCATCTTGTATTCCTTCTTGGTCATGCGCTCTTTCGCAGGCGTCGGCTTCCCTCCCGATCTGCTCCGTTTCATGGCCCGCCTCCGCTCTTGCTCTGAATCGATGTGCTTGCTTCACACGCCGTCATCGCGCCGTGAGCGCTTCAGGCTCCGCCACCCTCATGGATCCAGCGGGTGGCCCTGCTTGTTGGCGTGAAATGTCGGTCGCCTCTCCGACTGTTGGTGGATCGCCGAAAAGGGCACGGAACACGAGCTCCAGGCCGATGTCGCGGAAGCGCCGCATGGTCCGCAAACATTCGAATGCCTGGTCGATGGCTCCTTGCTCCGCCAACCGCCAGGCGTTGTCAGTGGAACCACTGGCGCGGCTGTTTCGAACGAACTCGGCCGTGGCGGCAACGCCATGCATCCATGGAGAGAACTTCTCGGAGAGCAGGTAACGGCTGCTGCGCATGGGGTGGAGCCACCTCAGCACTTCCGCCGTGGCTGGGTTCGATACGGCCCGCATCCAGGGCGCGACGATCAGGCCTACGGCC
>Ga0209066_10007259_pt1 | contig 11040 bp, 5 predicted proteins | sample All_14_2_FD_187198 | JGI IMG/M metagenome (GOLD analysis project Ga0209066, IMG submission 187198) | Freshwater microbial communities in response to fracking from Pennsylvania, USA - Allegheny Zone_MetaG_DW_15 (SPAdes) (version 2) ... | reverse complement strand
CGGCAACCACCAGCACGACTGGGCCGTGGGCATGAAGGCCGTGGTCGAGCTGCCCGCCTCGTGCGACCTCAAGCCCGGCACCGTCATCCACACGCTCGGCTACCCCGAGCCCGAGATTTTCGGCTTCCTGTACGTCTACCCCGACCGCACCGCCTCGCTGGGCATCTTCGTGCCGTCGTGGATGGACACCCCGATCCGCACCACCTACCGCTACCTTCAGCACTGGATGCAGCACCCCTACCTCTGGCGTTACCTCCAGGGCGGCACGCTCCGCTCGTGGGGCGCGAAGTCGCTGCAAGAGTCCGGCGCGCGCGGCGAGCCCTTCCTGGCCGGCGACGGCTTCGCCCGCATCGGCGAGGGCTCCGGCACCACCAACGTGCTCACCAACTCCGGCGTGGACGAGGCCTGGCGCAGCGGCGTGCTGCTGGCCGAGGGCGTGATCGAGATTTTGAAGCGCGACGGCGAGTTCACCCAGGCGGCGCTCGACGAGGCCTACGTCAAACGCCGCCGCAAGGACGCGCTCGACGCGGAGCTGCAGGTCGCCAAGAAGGCGCGCGACGGCTTCCAGAAGAATTTCATGCTGGGGCTGATGGGCACCGGCATGACCGGCATGACCAACGGCGCGCTGAACCTCTCGCTCGACTCGTGCCCGCCTTCGGCCCGCATCCCGACGCTCGCGAGCGCCTGCGCGGGGCGCATCGCGCCAGACAAGCTCGCCGAGACCGTCGCGGCCTGCGCCAAGGCCAAGCAGCCGCTGCACGACGCGCTCATGACGCTCGCAGGCTGGCCCGAAATCCCCTTCGACGGCACCCTGCTGATGTCCCACCAGGACGTGCTCTTCAAGGGCGGCAAGGTGCAGGCCGCGGGCGGCTTCGCCGACCACGTGACCTTCGCCCAGCCCGAGCTCTGCGCGACCTGCACGGAGCGCACCTGCATCGAGATCTGCTCCGCGCAGGCCCTGATGCCCGGCGAGGAGGGCGCGACACCCGAGTTCGACCGCGAGAAGTGCGTCCACTGCGGCGCCTGCATCTGGAGCTGCTCCAAGGCCCTGCCCGGCAGCCCCGAGCGCGCCAACATCGAGTTCGGCGCCGGCTCCGGCGGCCTGCACTCGAACGAGAATTGAGGGAAGGCTGTCAGGCTGTAGGCTGTCAGCCGGTTAGGCAAGGGAGGGACGCGCGTCTGCGCGTCCTTTTTTTTCACAACAACCGCCAGCCGATTACGTTGGACGTTCAACATTCATTTGACTGTTTTCCCCTCCCTCCGCATAATGGAGACAAATTGTGTGTTCCGGTTGTTGCCGGTCAAGCCTTCGGGATGCTTGTGGTTAAGGAAAGGTTCCATAACATGTTGACTCGACTGAACGTGCTGGGTGTTCTCGCGGCGGCGCTGTGTTGCGCGGCGGCGTTCGCGGCGACGCCCCAACTGCCCGAAGCGGTAAACGGCGTCATCACGCTCACGGGCGAGTACACGCTCACGGAGGCGGACGCCGAGGCGGTCACGAACGTGACGCAGTTCACGCTTTCCGGCGCCTCGACACGGATCATCTTCGACCTTTCCGAAGGTGCGTCGCTCCGTGTTCCGGGGTTCATCGGCGGCGCCGGCAAGATCGTTAAACACGGCAAAGGCGTGCTCTATCTCGACAACACAAACAGCGTCGCCTATAAGGTGACGAGCGGGCTTCTCGTCGAAGACGGCGAACTCCATCTGCCTGAACAGTTGGCGAACTACAAAACGAGCGACCACTTCGCCATCGAGCTGAACGCACCCGGCGTTCTCTTCATGACGGGGAGCGCTTCCTTCAACGACTGCCGCACGGTCGTGAATCTCCTCTCCGGCGACGGCATGATCACGAACGCCTGGGCGAAAAACCAGACGCTCCAGACGAATCCCGGCACGTCTGACTTCACCGGCAAGATCGTCGGCAAATTGAGCACCATCTATGTCTACCCGGACAGCACGCTCAATCTGCGGGGCACAAATTCGACCTTCACCGCCGGGGTGCAGAGTTTCGGTACGATCGGGCTCGTGAAGGTGGGGTACGACGCTTCGGTGCCCTCGTCGATGGGCTGCAACGGCACCTTGTCGCTCACCCCGAACGGCGGCTCAAATTACGGTAGGTTCGTCTACCTCGGCCAAGGCGAGACGACCGTGAAGACGCTGGCCTTCGACAAGTGGAACGCGGCGAACGCGATGACGGCAGACGGCGGCGTGACGGGCGGACTCGTGTGGAACGGCCCGATCTCGGTCTCGGCGAACAATGGCGTCATGAACAGCCTCATCTTCACGGGCGAGCACACGAACGCCTGCGAGGTGGGCGGCAGTTGGACGGAGCCGGCGGGCGGCACCGCGTACGTCACGAAGAAGGGGTCGGGCACGTGGTTTTTCCGCCACCATGCGTCGCGCGCGATGAAGGGCGTCGTCGACGTGAAGGAAGGGACGCTCCGGTTCGAGTCGCTCGCGGAAAAAGGCACGGCCTGTTCGCTCGGCCTTGCCACGCTCACGTGCCGGAATGTTCTGGGTGGTGCCTTTACGAATGACGTGCATCGGGTTCCCTACGCGTTCGTTCTGGGCGGCGGCACGAAGGGCGAGGCCACGCTGGAGTGCATCGGGCGCGCCTCCGTCACGAACGCGGACGCGGCGGCGGAGCGTCCGCTCGTCCTCGCGGGCGCGGGACGCCTCAAGACCAGCGGCTTTTGGCCGTTCGCGCTGAAAGGCGTCTCCTCGATCGCCGCCTCGCCCTGCACGCTCACGCTCGACGGCACGAACGCGCTGAGCGCGCTCTCCACGGTCACGAACGGCGCCTCGGCGCTCTCGGTCGTCAAAGAGGGAACGGGCACGTGGACGCTGCGGGGTGCGCTCGACTTCTCGGGGGCGCTCGCGGTGAAGGCGGGCACGCTCGTCGTCGAGGGTCCGGATACGCCGTATACCTTTTTCCGGCTCTCGATCAACACCATCAATTCGCCTTTCTATGGCAACAGCGACACGTGCATCGGCGGCACCGAGTTCGCGCTCTACGACGCGGACGGCATCCGCCGCAACGTGGGGCTCGCCGTGCCGGCCGCCACCGTCGCGCCGGCAATCACGCTTCTGCCCGGCGAGGCCTCCATCGACGAGCCGCTCTCGAAGATCGCCTACCCCGCCTGGTTCACGAGTCCCGATCTTTGGCTCCGAAATTTCTTCGACGAAAACGGCGGTTCCACGTTCCTCACCGGCACCACCTCGGGCGCGCCGAGTTACGCGAACACCTCGTCTTGGGTGACCGTGTCGATGCGGCTTGCCGCCGGTTCGCCCGCCATCACCTCGTACGATCTCATGTGCAACGGCGGCACCACGCGCCGCATCTGGGGATATGAGGTGCGCGGCAGCACGGACGGCGCCATGTGGGACCTTCTGGACGAGAAGGGGACGAACTTCTGCAAGCAGGTGACGGGGCAGGTCTGGTATTCGGACGGCTCCGCCACCGTGACGGGCGCGCGCCACGGCTTCGCGACCGCGTCGGCGGCCGCATACGGCGCGACCGCCGCGCAGCTCGCTCACGTCACAGGCGTGAGCGTCGCCGCAGGGGCGACGCTGAAGGCCAAGGGCACGGTGACGCTGCCCGCGCTCACGCTCGACTGCGCGAACGGCAACGGCACGCTGGACGGTTTCGCTTTCGCGGATACGGGCGTCGTCAATCTCGTGAACTTCACGCCGGGCTCGGATGCCCAGAACATCCCGATCACGTTCGCGAACATGGACGCGGCGGCGCTCGCGAAGGTCAACGGCCGCAGCTGGACCGTGAGCGTGGACGGCGTTGCCGCCCCTTCGAAACGGGTGAGCCTGAGCGCCGACCATGCGACGATCTCCACCGTGGGCACGATGATCCTCTTCCTGTGAGACGGGACAGCGGGAGGGGCAAGCGTCTGCTTGCCCTTGGACGAGCAGACGCTCGTCCCTGTGTGTGGGATCACCCGTTTAGTTTATTGGCGGCTCAGCACAGCTTCGCCCTCCACCCTGCGGATTCGCTTGAAAATGGAGGGCGAGGCTGCGCCGAGCCGATATAGAGCGATCCGAACGTGCTGATCATAGCGCCGTTCGGGAGAGGTCATCTGTCGGAAACGCAGCCCGCGTCACTGGAGGATGAGGGCGAAACCCGGCCAGACGGGCGCGGTGGCGGAGAGGACCTTGCCGTCGCCGGAGACGGAGAGGACCGGGCAGGCCTTGCCGTTCGTGTCCGTGAAGACCGCCGCGCTCTTGAGGTTCGTTAGAACTCCCGCGTTCGCGGTGACGAGTTCGACGAGTTTGATCGTCTCTTTCGGGCTCGCCTTCACCCAGTCTCGGGCTGTGATTTCGAGCGTCGTCGCGCCGAAGTCCGCGAGCCCCGCCCCGCGGGCGACGGACTGGATCGCATTCAGGTAAAGCGGCGCGCGCGCCGTGCCGTTGGTGTCCGAGAACCCCTCCGCGGGAATCTCGAAGGCGATCGTCGCGCCGATGTTCTCGTAAATGGAGGAGACCTTGCCCGCCCCGATCGCCCGCACGAGACCGTTCGTGCCCGTGACGCGCAGTCCCGGCTTGTAGCACGTGGCGTTGGCCGTGCCGAGGTTGAGCCCGCCGGTGAGCTCGATCAAGCCGTTGTCCGCCCGCGCGACGCCGTTCGAACAGGCCGCGGTGGTCGTGACGTGGTTGCGGCCGATGTGAAGATTACCGGCTGCCACCGTACCGCCGTTTTCGGCGATCACGGCGGAATACGTGCCGCCGACGTTAAGATCGGCCCAGTTGCCGTATTTCGAACCCGCGCCGCTGGCGCGGATCAGCCCGTACGTTTTGAGCGGATTGTTGTTCGCGTTGAGGGTGAGGTTGTCCTGCGGCAAGAAGACGCCGCCGTTGTCCGCGACGAGGCGGGCCGCGCCGTTCATGACGAACTTGAGGGAGACGACGGCGCCGTCCGTCACGCGGAACTCGGCATCCTCGAACGCCGACGGGCTCGTCGACATGGCCGCGTTGAGGGTGCCGTTTTTGAAAACGAGCTGTCCGGACATCGGCGTCGTCGGGGAATACGGGCACGTCCCGGAGAAACCCGTGACCGCCTGCGACACTTTCGTCGTCCTGAGCGTCTTGCCGTTCAGGTCGAACGTGTAGACCCGCGGCGCGGCGAGCGTTCCCGCGGTGAAGGCGCCGATATTGCAGATCTCGGCATCCGAATCGAGCGTGACCGTGTAGGAACCGGCCGGGAAATTGTTGAGCGTGTCTTCCCCGTGCGGCAATTCCGCCGGCGTTACGCCGCCGGTTTTCCAGCTCGCGAGCGTGTCCCAGTGACCGTCCGCCGCACTCGCCCACACGAAGGTCTCCTGCCAGCCCTCGTCCGTGAACTCGAACGGCACCGTCGTGTCGAGGTCGTTGTCGTTCACCACCCGGAGTCGGCACCAGTAGTGCTGACGCTGGATGCACCCGAGCAACTGGAACATCGCCGAACAGGGCGTGGTCGCGTCGATCAGGGTGGAAAAATTCGTCACGACGGAGCCCGTAAAGGTTTCGTTCGTCGCATAGGTGAGTTCGACGAGGGTCGCCTGGGTCGAAAGAAAGCCGTAGGTGTTGAGCGTGAGGGTGATGTCGCGGACGCCGTTCACGACGCTGTCGGCCGAGGCCACCGTGAACTCCGGCGGCGTCGGGTCCTCGCCCATCGACGCCGGCGCGGTGATGGACAGCGTCGTACCGCCCTCGTCGATCGAGAGGACCGGCGCGTTCCCGGCCGCGATCACGGAGGCCGGCACATCGACGAACACGAAGCCGTTCGTGAGCGCTTCGAGGTCCGTTTTGTCGCCACCCGACTTGCGGATGGAGACGAGCGGAATCGTATTGCTCGGGTTCGCGGCCGCCCACGCCATGCAGGCGATGCGGAGCGCGGTCGCGCCGTTGTCCGGATAGGACGTGCTGCGCGTCGCGTTGAAGGCGAGGTTGTCGATCAAAAGCGGCGCGCGGGCGACGCCGTTCGTGCGGTAGCCGCCCGCCGGGATTTCGAACGCGATCGTCGCGCCGGTGCGTTCGTAGCAGGTGAAACTAGCCGACAAGGATGTGTTCGTCACGGCGACGAACGCTGTTTCGCCCGCGAGGGTGAGAGTCGGATCGTTCGCCGTCAAAGACGTACTGCCGAGGTTAAAGGCCTGGGCGCGGAGCGTGCCGCTCCGGACCTGCACGAAGCCGTTCGACGCGTGCGTGCCGGTGCCGACCGTGAAGTTCTGGCAACTGAGGGCGCCGCCGTCGAGAAGAAAGACGCCCGAATCGTCGTTGTTGACAGAGATCGACCGTCCGTTCATCTCCACGCGGGAGTTCTCGCCGGTCACGCAGAGGAACGCGAAGCCCCGGTGCCACGAGCCGCTCTGGAAGCCGAGATCGGCCGTGGACTTGCTCCAGTTCCAGACGCTGCCCTCCTTGACGAACACGCGGGAGGAATCGTTCCAGTGGTACACGTAAGCGTTGAGCGTGGCGCCGCCCGAGAGGATGAGGCCGCCGTCGGCCTCCATGCCGCTGTTGCCGAGAAACATGTATCCGGCCGTGAAATCGAACGTGCCGTTGCGGAATTCGTAGGTGCACGCCGGGGGATCCATGTCCAGGGTGCTCTTGTAATAGTAAAAGCCGGAGGAGAAGATGGAACTGCTGTTGAGCGCGGTGAGCGTCAGCGTGCGTCCCTGCATGTCGATCGCCATGACGCAGCGCGCCGAGGCGCCCGGCATGGCGGACTGTTCGATCCTCGAAAGCGTGATGTCGGCTCCCGTGTCGTTCGTGATGGTGAACGTGCCGAGCGTGCCATACCTGATCGTATCGGTCGTCTCAGGCAAAGGAGCGATATCCCATTTCGACAGGTCGCTCCAGTTGCCGGACACCGCCAACTTCCAGTTGTGCCGATCGGCGCGAACCGCCGTTATCGCCGAGAAAACAATCAACGTGCAGAATATAAGCTTACGCATAAGAGCTTCTCCCGATTTAAAGTTCACTTCCGTGGTTTACACCATTCATTTTCCACAATCAACCTGTGCTTACCATATCACCATCCGTCCGCACGGTCAACCCGGCAACGTCCGCTCTGGGCGCCAGAAACCCGCATTCTCTCCGCCGGCAGAGCGGCGGAGCTACAGCGCTTCGCAACGGGCTCATCCCTGTTTCATTGACCTTGTCGGTCAAGCTCCTGCGCGACGCCGTTCCAAGAGCCCGCGAACGTGCTTTCTGTGTGTCCGGCGCCCTTCAGACGCGCACGCGTTCAGCGGGTGCGCAGCCCCCCCCCCCGCCGTACCTGGTCCAAGCCCGTACAGCAGGGCCTGCGGACCTGCTGTCTCCCGTCGCGGGTGGTCAATGAAACGGGGATACGCCCCTTCGCAACCCCGTCGCAAGATTTGTCTTTCCGATGGCCCGGCTGTTGACGGCGCCGGGGTCAGCAAGTAAGATACGTGAATAAGGAGTACCGTTATGCTGAAAAAGAGCTTGGCTGCCTTCTGCCTTCTCGTTCCCGCGCTCGCCGGCGTGAGCCTGCGCGCCCAGAACGCCGCGCCGAAAGACCTCAACGCGGTGAACAACACGCGCGGCAAGTCGGACATGATGGCCGACTCGCCGGTGACCTTCCCCTCGAAGGGCGCACTGCCGAACCCCTTCCCGGCGGATGTGAAAACGCAGAGCTTCCCGGCGGAAAAGGAGTACTCCATCTTCGAGACGCCCTGCCGCTCGCCGGCGCAGATCCGGGCGATCCAGGCGCAGATGCCGACCGGCACCTTCACGGTGGTCCGAGCCGACTGGCGGCACCTGCCCCGCACCCACAAGGCGCTGACGGAGGGCGGCAACCTGCACATCCTCGGCCTCGGCGACAGCATCATCAACGACACGATGCGCAGCGGCTGGGTCGCCCTCCTGCGCGAAGCCTACCCGAAAGCCAACATCAAGGGCACCGTCTACGTGCGCGGCGGCGGCAGCTGCAAGCACTACCGCGCCGAGAGCCGCGTGCAGACCTACCTGCTGCCGCTCAAGCCCGACCTCGTGATCATCGGCGGCATCAGCCAGGGCAAGGACTACGCCGCCATCCGCGACGTGGTCGGCCAGATCCGCGCCGCCCTCCCCGACTGCGAGTTCCTCTTCACCTCCGGCGTCTTCGGCAGCACCGACCCGCGCTCCGACGACGCGATGGCCGCTGCTCAGCACTCCGGCACCTCGGACTACGGCCGCGACCTGAAGGCGCTCGCCGACGAGCTCGGCGGCGCCTACTTCGATATGACCACGCCCTGGATCCAGTACCTCCGCTCCTCGGGCCTGCACCCGCACCTCTTCTACCGCGACCGCGTCCACGCCAACGCCTTCGGCGAACAGATCCTCGCCAAAATCATGCTGACGTGGTGGGCGCCGTAAGGGAGGTCTCTTTTCAAAGGTGAGGCAAGGGGACACCGTCGTTCGCGCGCCCAGTCCGTGTTATGGCCGAGCATGTTCATCTCTATAGCGTCGTCTATCTGATAGGGTCCGCCCTGTGCGCGATGACCGTCGTTCTGGGGTGGTTTCGGCGCACCCGCCGCGGCGGGTGGGCCTTCCTCGGGCTGATGAGCGCCTGCGCGGTCTGGACAGGCGCGGCCGCCGTCGAGTCGGTCGTAACCGGGCAGCCGCAGAAGATCCTCTGGTCACAGATCGAATACCTCGGCCTCGCCAACATCAGCGTGTGCCTGCTCCACTTCGTGCTCTCCTACACCCATCAGGGCCGGGTGCTGGGCCTCGGCTCGCGCGCCCTGCTGTGGTCCCTCCCCGTCGTCTCGCTCATCGTCGTCTGGACGAACGGCTGGCACCACCTGCACTGGAGCAGCTTTTCGTACGGGCCGGCCGGCGAGTCGGTCCTCATCTATCACCGCGGGCCTTTTTTCTGGGTCATCATCGGCTACACCTACGTGCTTTCGGCGCTGGCGTACGGTTTTCTCATACGCGCGTATCGCCTCGCCGACACGGCGATCCGGCGGCAGTACGGCCTGTTCATGCTCAGCGGCCTTTTCCCGCTGGGAACCGGCCTCCTTTATATCGCGGGCCAGGAGCTGGTCGGCGGGGTCGACGTTTCGCCGCTGGGCTTTAGCGTCGCCGGCCTCATGATCGCCTGGAATCTGCTCCAGCTGCGGCTGCTCGACCTGGTGCCGATCGGCCGGGCCACGCTGGTGGAGCAGATGCCGGACGGCATGATCGTGTTCGACACCCAAGGGCGGCTGGTCGACATCAACGCGGCGGCGTGCCGGATACTCGGAAACGCCGGGGCGGTGAAGGATGCGGAGTCCCTTTTGCGGGCGAATGCCGCGTTCACGCCGCTCTATCTGGCCGACCACGCCGCGCGCGCCGAGCTGAGCATCGGGGCTTTCCGCGTGGTCGACGCCCGCATGGTGCCGCTGCACGGGCGGCGGGGCCGTCTGGAAGGGAGGCTCTTCCTCTTGCGCGACATCACCGAACGCGTCGCCGCCGAACGCGAGCGCGAGCGCATGATTACCGAGCTCACGCAGGCGCTGGCCCAGATCAAGACCCTGCGCGACCTTCTGCCGATCTGTTGCGCCTGCAAGAAAATCCGCAACGACAAAGGGTACTGGCAACAGCTCGAGTCCTACCTGTCGGAAAACGCCGGCGTCGCCTTCAGCCACGGCCTCTGCCCCGAGTGCGCAGGCACACTGTATCCCGATCTGAGCCCGGCAAGCGGCGTGCCGCCTGCGAGCGGACGCGCCTAGAAGCGCCCGCGCCCGCGCGCTTGACTTGTCCGCGCCTGTTTGTCACCCTTTGCGCCATGAAAACGGCTTTGATCACCCGCAGGTCCTTTCTTGGAACCTCCCTCGCCGCAGGCGCGGCCGCGGCGCTGAACGCGCGCGCCGCGGACTTGACCCATCCGCTCCGGCTCGGCGCGCCGGCCTTCGCCAAGACCGATGACCCCGTTGAGCTCGCCCGCTGGCACCGCGCCCAAGGCTACCGCGCCGCGTACTGCCCGAAGGCCGACCTCAAGGACGCCGACCGCCTCCGCTCGGTGGAGAAGGCCTTCGCCGAAGCCGACGTCGTGATCGCCGAGGTCGGCCGCTGGTGCAACCTGACCGACCCCGACCCGGAGCGTCGCAAGAAGAACCTCGCGGCCGTCACCGAAGGACTGGCGCTGGCCGACGCCGTCGGCGCGCGCTGCTGCGTCGACATCGCGGGCTCCTTCAACCCCGACGTCTGGTACGGGCCGCACCCCGACAACTTCACGCCGCGCTTTTTCGATGCCGCCGTCGAGAACGCGCGCGCGATCATCGACGCGGTCAAGCCGCGGCGCGCCAAGTTCTGTTACGAGATGATGGGCTGGACCATGCCCGAGACGCCGGAGCGCTACCTCGCCCTGATCAAGGCGGTGGACCGCCCCGGCTTCGGCGTCCACCTCGACCCGTGCAACCTGATCAGCTCGCCCCAGACCTTCTACCGCAACACGGACGTGCTGAACGCGTGCTTCGACCTGCTCGCGCCGTGGATCGTGAGCTGCCACGCCAAGGATCTGGCGTGGGAGGTCGAGATGAACGTCCACTTCCGCGAGGTTCTGCCCGGCACGGGCAAGCTCGATTACGCCACCTTCCTGCGCCGCCTCGCGGTGCTGCCCGAGCCGCCCCCGCTGATGATCGAGCACCTCAAAGGCCCCGAGGAGTACGCGGCGGCGGCGCGGTTCATCGTCGACACGGGCAAGTCCCTCGGCCTCACGTTTTGATTGAGCAGCGATCCGCTGACGGGGGGCGCATCCCCGTTTCATTGACCACCCACGCACGAAGGCAGCAGGTCCTCAGGCCCTGCTGTACTGGCTTGGACCCCCTTTCTCCAACCGATTACGAAATGAGTCGGCGAAAGGGTTGACGCGGCGGTTATCTGGCCGTCATACTTGCGGAGTGCCATTCGAGGAGGAAAGAAACGATGAACAGGATAGGGAATAGCTGTCGGGTCGTGTCATGGGTGCTGGCGGCGTGCGCCGCCATGGGGTTGGCGGCCGACGTCCCGCTGGACCGGAATCTGGTCGCGCTCTTCGCGGACCTGCACGCCACCTCGGCCAAAAAC
>Ga0209066_10007257_pt1 | contig 11043 bp, 8 predicted proteins | sample All_14_2_FD_187198 | JGI IMG/M metagenome (GOLD analysis project Ga0209066, IMG submission 187198) | Freshwater microbial communities in response to fracking from Pennsylvania, USA - Allegheny Zone_MetaG_DW_15 (SPAdes) (version 2) ... | reverse complement strand
GTCGCTGTCAGTGCAAATGCAAGCGCGCTGTATTTCTTCAGGCCGGTCATCCCAGTCTCCACCTTCGCAGTCGTTTTCACGCGGGCGGAACCGAGCGATGGCCATTGGGCCTCGCCGCCAATCAGGCTCCCCGCCTGCCCGCTGCGATTGGTAGGGGCCGAAAATGACGGCGAGCCGACGTCTGTGTGACAAGTGTGCGAAGCAGCCGAGACGCCCCCGGAGGCTTGACGACACCTCGAAAAGTCAGGGGGCGGAGCACCTCTTTGATGCCGGCTGGACCAAATCGATGGGCGGGAGACATGCGTTCGCCTCGCGACCTGGCGAGCGGGAAAAGGGCGAGACGCCGGCCGTGAGACTCCTCGCCCCAGGTAACCCAGCGTCAGCGTGGGCCCCTGTCCGCAAACCGGCTAATGATCACTCTCGAACCCGCATAGACGGGTCCCAGGAGGTCACTTCAGCATGTCCGACAAACCCGATATCCGCATGCCCGGCGAGGTCGACGCCAACTGGCTGACCGCTGTTCTGCAGGCGGGCGGCGTCGATGCCGTCGTCAAGGGGTTCACAGCCCGCGGCGTGGGGACCGGCCAGATCGGCGACAGCGTGCGCTTCACCCTGGAGTACGAGCGGGGCGGCGACGCCGCGCCGGCGTCCCTGGTCGGCAAGTTCCCGGCGGCTGGCGAGGAAAGCCGGGCCACGGGCGTCGCGCTCGGCAACTACATCCGCGAGGTGCGCTTCTACCAGCAGCTGGCCCCGAAGGCGCTGATCCACACCCCGCGCTGCTACTTCACCGATGTCGACGAGGCGACCAGCGCCTTTGTCCTGATGATGGAAGACCTGTCGCCCGCCGAGCAGGGCGACCAGCTGGCGGGGGTCACCCTGGACCAGGCGCGTCTGGTGGTGGTCGAAGCGGCGAAGCTTCACGCCTCGCACTGGGGCGATGAGGCGCTCGACGCCCTGCCCTGGGTCTCGGGATCAAGCGCCGCTCCGCCGAACATGGCGACCGACGAGATGGTCGGCCAGCTCTGGGCGGGGTTCAAGGATCGCTATGGCCCGCAGATGCGGCCCGAATGGGCGACGGTAGGGGACCGGATCGCGTCGCGGTTCACCGAGCTCGGCACGCGCCATGACGGGCCCCGCTGCCTGACCCACAACGATTTCCGACCGGACAACATGATGTTCGGCAACGCCCGCGGCGGCTATCCGGTCACGGTGCTGGACTGGCAGTCCTTCGCCTATGGCGCCGGGCCGACCGACTTGGCCTACTTCCTGGCCGGCGCCCTGCCGGGCGACGCGCGCCGGGCGGCCGAGCCGGAGTTGCTGGCGCTCTATCACCGCACCCTGACCGACCATGGCGTCAGCGGGTACAGCGAGGCCGATCTGGCGCGACACTACGGCCAGGGGGCCTACCTGCTGTTCATGACGGCCTTCTTCGCCGCGATGATCGTCACCCGCACCGAGCGCGGCGACGCCATGTTCCTTCGAATGCTGGGCGGCGCGGCCGAACATATGCTCGATCACGACCCGCTGGTCCGCGGCTGACGGTCCGCGAGGCGCCGGCCTGATCACGGCGCGCCGATCGCCTGCACTTGTGGAACAGCGTTCGAAGCGGCTTCCTGCGTTGAAAATGACAAGCGGGAGCAGACCATGAGCGACGGATCAGTGGATCTTGGCGGTATCCGGGACGCCATCTATGCGGCCCCGCTGGAGAGCCTCGACCCGGCTCAGCCGGCGCTGTTCCAGGCAGACACCGTCTGGCCGATCTTCGAGCGCCTGCGCCACGAGGATCCCGTCCACCTCACCGAGGGCGGCGAGTTCGGCCCCTACTGGTCGATCACCAAGTACAACGACATCATGGCGGTCGATACGAACCACCAGGTGTTCTCGTCCGACTTCATGCTCGGCGGCATCACCATCGGAAGCGGTCAGGCCAACTTCGAGCCCCTGCCGATGTTCATCGCCATGGACCCGCCCCGGCACGACGTGCAGCGCAAGGCCGTCAGCCCCGCCGTTTCCCCCGGCAACCTCCAGATCCTCGCCCCGCTGATCCGCGAGCGCGCCGGCGCCATCCTGGACAGCCTGCCGATCGGCGAGGAGTTCGACTGGGTCGACCTGGTGTCCAAGGAACTGACGGCCATGACCCTGGCCACCCTGTTCGACGCCCCGCAGGAAGATCGTCGCAAGCTGCCCTACTGGTCCGATGTCGTGACCGCGGTGCCGATGCCCGGCGGGCTGGTCGAGACGTTCGAGCAGAAGCTGGAAGTCTTCGCCGAGTATCAGGCCTACTTCAACGAGCTGTGGAACCGGAAGGTCAACGCACCGCCGGCCGGCGACCTGATCTCGATGCTGGCGCACCATCCGGACACCCGGAACATGGCGCCGCGCGAGTATTTCGGGAACGTGGTGCTGCTGACCGTGGGCGGCAACGACACCACGCGCAACACCATCTCGGGCTCGGTGTTCGAGCTGAACCGCAACCCCGACCAGTACGCCAAGCTGCGGGCCGACCACGGGCTGATCTCCTCGATGGTCTCCGAGACCATCCGCTACCAGACGCCGCTGGCGCACATGCGCCGCACCGCCGTCGAGGACATCGAGTTCCAGGGCAAGCAGATCCGCAAGGGCGACAAGGTCGTCATGTGGTACGCCTCGGGCAACCGCGACGAGACGGTCATCGAGCGTCCGAACGAGTACATCATCGACCGCGAACGGCCCCGCCAGCACATCTCCTTCGGCTTCGGCATTCACCGCTGCGTCGGCAACCGCCTGGCGGAGCTGCAGCTGCAGATCATCTGGGAAGAGATCCTCAAGCGCTTCCCGGAGATCATCGTCACCGGCCAGCCGAAGCGGAGCTATTCGGTCTTCGTGCGGGGCTTCGAGACTCTCCCGGTGATGATCCCCAGCCGCCTCTAGCCTGTCGACGCCCTACTCGGGGTGGTCGATCAGATAGGCCCCGCCGGCGAACAGCTTCTGCAGCAGTTCGGTCGGCGGCTGGCCGGCCGGGTGGGAGGCGATGATCGCCGCCATTCCCCGGCCGAGCGCCCACAGGCCGTAGGCGGCGTTCTCCTGATGCCGGGGCGGGATGCGGGCGTCGGCCACGACCGTCGCCTTGTAGGCCAGGAACATGCGGTGCTCGGCCTCGCGCAGCGTCTCATGCCGCGCCAGCAGACGTTCATTGCACATCAGCGAGAACAGCGACGGTCGCGACTGGGCGAAGGCGAAGAAGGCCCGCGCGCCCGCGCGCATCGGCGAGACCGAGGGGTGCACCGCCTGGCTGCCCTCGATGTCGCGCCGAAGGTCCTCGTAGCCCATCAGCGCCAGGCTGAGCAGCAGCGCCTCCTTGCTGGCGAAGTAGTGGTAGATCGAAGCCAGACCGATGCCGGCCGCCTCGGCGATGGCGCGCAGGCTGAGGTCGTCCGCGCCCTGTTCGGCCAGAATCCTCGCGGCGGCGCTCAGGGCCCGGGCCTTCACACCGGAAACTTCGTGGGCGGATTGCCGGAGCGTTCGCGTCATCGGGCGACTTTTGCGCCGCGACGTCCCGAGTCAAGGCGGCATCGATCGAGGGAACCGCGTCGGCGGCGCCAATCTCTGCACCCGTTGTTCTATAGCCACGCGAAGGCTGGGGCCCCGACGACGGCCAGCCCGCCCGTCGAAGCCCTTGAGACATCCCGCCTTCGGAAAGTTGTGCATACCCCTCGTTCGAAATTGCTTGGACGGTTGCCGAACGATGTTCGAATGTTCCAGACTCTAGAGGCGCCGGGAGTCGGCGTTTCCACGTGGAGGATTCTGATGGGGTCTGAAAGTTCCAGCCCCGATCTGGCGTCTCGTCTGGACGAGGCGGCGCTGTACGGCATGACGCTGGCGGTGTGGGCCGACCTGCAGCCGGACAGGACCGCTGTCTATGATCCCGACGGGACCGAACACAGTTTCGCCAAGGTCAACGCCAACGCCAACCAGCTGGTCCGGCTGCTTCGATCGCGCGGTCTGGGCGTCGGGGATTCCGTCGCCCTGGTCTGCACCAATCGCGTCGAATTCGTTGAGGTTCTGGCCGCGACGCTCCGCTGCGGGATGCGGCTGACGCCGGTGAACTGGCACCTGTCGGCCGAGGAGATCGCCTACATCATCCAGGACTGCGAGGCGAAGGCGCTGATCGCCGACGCCCGGGTCGCGACGGTGCAGGAGGCTGTCGCCCGCGCGCCGGCCATCGCGACGAAGCTCTCGGTCGGTGGGCCGATCGAGGGTTTCGAATCCTACGACGACGCCATCGCGGCCTTCGACGGCAGCGACATCGCCGATCCCTCGCTCGGCAACAGCATGATGTACACCTCCGGCACCACAGGCCGGCCCAAGGGCGTGTTCCGGCCCAACCCGGCGGTGACGCCCTACGTCACCTACCAGATGCGCGGCTACGACCCCCGCACCTCGGTCCAGATGTGCGCCGGGCCAGGCTACCACGCCGCGCCGCTGGTGTTCGACATCCGGGCGGTCATGGGCAGCGGCGCGGCGCTGGTCTTCATCGACCGCTGGGACTCCGAGCATGTGCTGCGAACCATCTCGGAGCGGCGCGTGACGCACTTCCACATGGTGCCGATCATGTTCCAGCGGCTGCTGGCGCTTCCGGACGCGGTCAAGGCGCGCTACCCGGTCGACCACGTCCAGTTCATCATCCACGGCGCCGCGCCCTGCCCGCCGGAGGTCAAGCGGGCGATGATCGACTGGTTCGGCCCGGTGTTGACCGAGTACTACGCCGGGTCCGAGGGCGGGGCCGGCTTCCTGATCGACTCGCACGAGTGGCTGGCCAAGCCCGGCAGCGTCGGAAAGCGCCCGGCCCTGTTGCAGGTCCGGATCCTCGACGAGGCCGGCCGCGACCTGCCCAATAGCCAGTCCGGAACCATCTACCAGCAGCTGCCGCCGGGCGGGGCGTTCACCTACTTCAAGGACGAGGCGAAGACCCGGGCCTCCCGCGTCGACGACTTCTTCACGATGGGCGACGTCGGCTACTTCGACGAGGACGACTACCTGTTCCTGACCGGCCGCAGCGCCGAGACCATCATTTCCGGCGGGGTGAACATCTATCCGCAGGAGATCGACAACGAGCTGGTCAAGCATCCCGCCGTCGCCGACTCGGCCACGGTCGGCGTGCCGCACGACGAGTGGGGCGAGCAGGTAAAGGCCGTGATCCTGCTCAGGCCCGGCCACGATCCGAGCGAGACGCTGGCCGACGAGATCCTGGCCTTCGCCCGCGGAAACCTGGCCAGCTTCAAGGTTCCCCGCAGCCTCGATTTCGCCGCCGAGCTTCCCCGGTCCGAGGCCGGCAAGATCCAGCGCAACAAGGTGCGCGCGCCCTACTGGGAAGGACGGGCTCGCCAGATCTGACCCGGCCCGCGACGGCCTTTCCGCACAGAACAAGACGAACGTCCAGGAGCAGAACATGGCCGATTTTGGCAACACGGACGCGGAAGCCTTCCGCGCGGAGGCGCGGGACTGGCTCGCCGCCAACTTCCCGACATCCCTTGTCGGAGTGGAAGTGGCGATGATCAACGCCACCGGCCCGGTGGACGGCGACGCCCTGCTCTGGAAGCAGCGAATGGGCGAGAAGGGCTGGGGGACGCCGACCTGGCCGAAGGAGTACGGCGGCGGCGGCCTGACCCCGGCGCAGGCGCGCATCCTCCAGCAGGAGATGAACCGCATCGGGGCCCGCAACCCGATCGGCGGCATGGGCATCATGATGTTCGGCCCGACCCTGTTGGAGTACGGCAGCGAAGAGCAGAAGCAGCGGCACATCCCGCCGATCTGCCGGGGCGAGATCCGCTGGTGCCAGGGCTACTCCGAGCCGGGCGCGGGCTCCGACCTCGCGGCGCTGCAAACCCGGGCCGAGGACATGGGCGACCACTTCCTGGTCAACGGCCAGAAGGTCTGGACCTCCGGCGCCCAGTACGCCGACTGGTGCTTCTGCCTGGTGCGCACGGATTTCACCACCAAGCACGAAGGCATCTCCTTCGTGCTGTTCGACATGAAGACGCCGGGCGTCGAGGTGCGGCCGATCAAGCTGATCAGCGGCGTCTCGCCCTTCTGCGAAACCTTCCTGACCGACGTGAAGGTGCCCAAGGAGAACCTGGTCGGGCCGCTGAACGGCGGCTGGACGATCGGCAAGCGCCTGCTCCAGCACGAACGCAACAGCCTGTCGGGCGGCGGCGGCTCGGCCGGGCGTTTCGCGGCGGGAACCCCGCTCGACAAGCTGGCGAAGACCTATGTCGGCGTCGACGAGAGCGGCCGCATCGCCGACCCGGACCTGCGCTCGCGGATCATCCGGCACCAGATGGAGGCCAAGGCCTTCATGCTGACCCTGATGCGCGCCCAGGCCGAGGCCAAGGGCGGCGGCGGCCCGTCGAACGCCACCTCGATCATGAAGAACGTCGGCTCCAAGGTCGGGCAGGACCGGGCCGAACTGGCGGTAGAGATCATGGGCGCCCAGGGCCTAGGCTGGGAGGGCGAGGGCTTCACCGAAAAGGAGCTGGAGCAGACCCGCAACTGGCTGGGCGGCAAGGCCACGACGATCTACGGCGGCTCCGCCGAGATCCAGAACAACATCATCGCCAAGCGTATCCTTGGCCTTCTTGATCACCAGTAGGGAGCGCGCGTCATGGCCGTTCTGACCGAAGAACAATCGATGCTGCGCGACGCCGCCAGGGCGTGGGTGCAGGAAAAGGCGCCGGTGGGCGCGCTGCGCAAGGCGCGGGACAGCGGCAGCCTGCTCGGCTACGCGCCGGAGGCCTTCGCCGACATGGCCGCCATGGGCTGGGCCGGGGTCGTCGTGCCGGAAGCCTACGGCGGCTCGGAATTCGGATACCTGAGCCTGGGCCTGGTGCTCGAGGAACTGGGGCGCACCCTCGCCGCCTCCCCGCTCGCGGTCTCGTCGATGGCGGCGGCGAGCGCCCTGGTTCGGGCCGGGACCGATGCGCAGAAGGAAACCTGGCTGTCGGCCATCGCCGCCGGCGAGGCGGTCGCAGCCCTGGCGGTGGACGAAGGCCCGCGCCACGATCCGGCGCGGACCGCGCTGAAGGCCGAGGGCTCGGGCGGCGGCTGGCGACTGTCCGGCGCCAAGGCCTTCGTGGCCGAGGGCATGGCGGCGACCGTCTACCTCGTGGCCGCCCGCACCGCCGGCGCGCCCGGCGAGGAGACGGGGATCACCCTGTTCCTAGTCCCCGCCGACGCGAAGGGCCTGACCCGGTCCGCGCGTCATCTGGCCGACAGCCGCGACTATGCAGCCGTGACCTTCGACGGCGTGGAGGTCGGCGCTGACGCCGTGCTGGGGACCGCCGGAGAAGGCTACGCCCTGCTGGAGCGCACCCTCGACGTCGCTCGCGTCGCCGTCTCGGCGGAGATGCTGGGCATGGCGGCCCAGGCCTTCGACGTCACGCTGGACTACCTCAAGACCCGCGTGCAGTTCGGCCAGACCATCGGCAGCTTCCAGGCCCTGCAGCACCGGGCCGCGAAGATGTTCAGCGAACTGGAGTTGGCCCGGTCCTGCGTCGAGGCGGCGCTGGCGGCCATCGACCAGGACGCCGACGATCTGGCCCAGCAGGCGGCGCTGGCCAAGGCCGTGGCCGGCGACACGCTGAACCTGATCTCCCGCGAGATGGTCCAGATGCACGGCGGCATCGGCATGACCGACGCCCATGACGCTGGCCTGTATCTCAAGCGCGCCCGGGCCGTGGAGACGCTGTTCGGCTCGACGGCCTGGCATCGCGACCGCTGGGGCAGGATGCAGGGCTATTGACCCACAGGCCCTTCAGTAGCGTGCGGAGTTCAGCCGGACATGGATGAGCCGGCCAAGGCGGACGCGGCGGAGTCCGGCGCCGCGTCCACGCCCGACGATCTGGCGACCCGCGAGGCCGCCTACGAGACCTTCGTCTGGGACAATCTGCGGCGGAACTATATCGGCAACTTCGTGCACGGCATGCTGGGCATGACGGGCTTTCGCCTGATCAACGCCCCGACCTTCATGCCGGCCTACCTGCATCTGGTGTCCGGCTCGAACACCGTGGTGGGCCTGGGCCTGGCGCTGCAGCAGATGGGCGGGATCATCTCGCCACTGGTCGCCGGCGCCGCCATCGAGCATCGGCCGAAGATCATGCCGATGGCGATCGTGCTGGGCAGCCTGGGGCGGCTGGCGATCCTGGGCATGGCTTTGACCGGCTGGTTCCTGCGCGACCAGGCGCAGGTCCTGACCCTGTTGCTGTTCGTCTTCCTGTTCGGCGTCTTCATGGGCGCCCAGCGGGTCGCCTTCACCCTGCTGATGTCGCGGGTGATCCCCATCAGCCTGCGCGGGCGGCTCCAGGCCTGGCGCAACGCGGTCGGCGGGCTGATCGCGGCGATCCTGGCCTACCTCTCGGGAAAGTACCTGATCGGCGCCAACGTGCTGGGCAACGGCTACGCGACGACCTTCATCCTGGCCTTCTTCCTGACCAGCGCCGGACTGTGGTTCCTGCAACACCAGATCCGCGAACCGATTCCGCCGACGATCCGCGAGCCCGTCCGCCTGCGTGACCGGATGCGCGACATCCCCGGCCTGATCGCCGCTGACCGTGGCTACCGCTGGTTCCTGGTCATGCAGATGCTGGCCACCTCGGCCCGGATCGCCACGCCGTTCTACATTCTGCATGTCGGCGCCACGATGCACCTGGACGGCGCGACCCTGGGCCTGCTGTCGCTGGCCTACCTCGGCGCCGACACCGTCTCCAACATTGTCTGGGGATACCTGGGCGACCGGAAGGGGTTCCGGGTGGTGCTGGTCCTGGCCATCACGATCTGGATCGCCTCGACGCTGCTGCTGCTGACCCTGCACGCGCCGCTGGCGGTGTTCGTCGCCTTCTTCGGGCTGGGCGCGGCGGCGGCCGGCTACATGATGGCGTCCCAGACCATGATCCTGGAGTTCGGCCACCGTGACGACCTGTCGATGCGGATCGGCATCTCGGCCACGGCGGAGGGCGTCATGGCGACGATCGGCCCGCTGATCGGCGGCGCCGTCGCCGATCTGCTCGGCTACAACGTCGTCTTCGGCGCCTCGCTGGGCCTTCTGGCGGCGGCGCTGCTGACCCTGACCGTGATCAAGGATCCGCGGCGCCGGACCGTCAGGTGAGTTCCTCGGACGAATAGCCCAGGATCTCGCGGGCGATGATCAGCCGCTGGATCTGGCCGGTGCCCTCGTAGATGTCGCTGATGCGGCCGTCGCGCAGGAACTTCTCGACCAGGTGGTCGTGGCTGACCGACATGCCGCCGAGCAACTCCATGGCCGCCTGCGGGATGGTCCGGCAGACCTCGCCGCCCTTGGCCTTGCAGACCGAGCTCTCGAGATTGTTGGGCTTGCGCACGTCGTTCAGCCAGGCGGCGTGCAGCACCGACAAGGTCGCCGCCTCGGTATCCGCCTCCATCTCGATCAGCCGCTGCTCCGGCGCGCTGCGCTGGTTGTAGCTGCGGGTCCAATCGACCTCGATCCCCTCCTCGGCCAGAGCGGCCTTGGCGAAGTCGAGCGCGCCCTTGGCCTTGGCCACGCCGCCGGAAGCCACGGCCGGGCGGGTCATATTGAAGGTCTTCATCACCCCCTTGTAGCCGGCCGAGCCGCCGTCCTTCGGGACGGTCTCGTCGCCGCCCAGCAGGGCGTCGCGCGGCACGCGGCAGTCGCGGAAACTGTAGGCGGCGGTGTCCGAGGAGCGGATACCGAGCTTCTTCTCCTGGCGGACCAGCTCGAAGCCTGGCGCGCCCTTCAGGACCAGGAAGGATTTGATGCCGGCGCGGCCCGCCGACTTGTCGATGGTCGCCCACACGATGGCGCCGTCACACTTGACCCCGTCGGTGACGAAGATCTTGTCGCCGTTGATGACCCACTCGTCGCCGTCGAGCCGGGCGGTCGCCTGGATGGCCTTGGTGTCGGAGCCGACGTTCGGCTCGGTGATCGACATGGCCAGGAACAGGTCGCCCCACTTGGCCTTCTGCTCGGGCGTGCCGGCCGACTGCAGCGCGGCGTTGCCCAGGCCGCTGGCCCGTCCGGCGGGCATGGCCAGACCCAGGCCCCGGGTCACGCCGGTCGTGGACCCGCGCGCGATGCTGACCGCCATCATGAAGGTCATCATCGGCGTGTCGCCCGGCTGGCGCTGGCCGAACAGCGGGAAGACCTCCTCGAAGCCGCGCTCGCCTTCCAGCCGGGCCGGCGGGGTCTCGTGCTCGTGGTCCTCGTAGTAACGCGTGTGCCGTGAGGTCGATTCGCCGACCTCGACGACCTTGTCGAGGATCTGCTGGTCGATGTCTGAGAGACGGAAGTCAGCCATGATCGGGGCTCCCTAGACCGAAACCGGACCGTCGAGGACGGTCAGCGTGCGCGCGTTGCGAAGCCACATTTCCAGCGGCAGGTCGCGGATGAAGCCGTGGCCGCCGAAGATCTGCAGCGCGTCGTCGGCGATCTTCACCGCCTTGCGACGCACATAGTCCTGGGCCAGCACCGAGGCCTTCACGGCGCCCGGATCGTTGTGCTCCAGGAGGCTGGCGGCCTTCCAGACCATCCAGCGCATCGTCTCGCACTCGATGTGCATGTCGGCCAGCATGAAGGCGATCGACTGCTTCTTGCCGATCGGTTCGCCGAACGCGACCCGCTCCTTGGCGTAGGGAATGGCGAAGTCAGTGGCCTGGCGCGACAGGCCCACGGCGACCGCCGCCGCGCCCACGCGGGCCTGGCTGATCAGCCGCGCTGCATCGATGCCGGCGTCGCCGCCGAGCCGCGCCGACCCGGGCAGCTCGACGTTGTCGAGCCTCAGCTTTCCCTTCGGCAGGGGTTTGAGACCCTGGGTGCCGTTCTCCGTCTCGACGGACAGGCCGGCCGTGTCGCGCGGAACGATATAAGCCTGCACCGCGCCCAAGCCCTCACCGCCCTCGTCGCGGGCCAGGACCAGGAACGTGTCTGCCCGGTCGCCCAAGGGGACCAGGCGCTTCTCGCCGTTCAGGACAAAGCCGTTGCCCTTGCGGGTGGCGGTCGTGCGTTGCGCCTCGGCG
>Ga0209066_10007256_pt1 | contig 11043 bp, 10 predicted proteins | sample All_14_2_FD_187198 | JGI IMG/M metagenome (GOLD analysis project Ga0209066, IMG submission 187198) | Freshwater microbial communities in response to fracking from Pennsylvania, USA - Allegheny Zone_MetaG_DW_15 (SPAdes) (version 2) ... | reverse complement strand
GGGGCAAGGGCGCGGGGGTTGGTCTTCAGTCGTAGATGATGGCGGTATATTTCTCCAGGATCTCCTCGGTCTCCCGGTCCAGTTCACTGGCCACCTCATGGATCTGGTATTCCTGTTTGCAGCCGGAGCAGCGCATGCGGACCCGGCGGCACATCCGGTGCACCTCCAGTTTTGCCGAACACTTCTTGCATTTCATCGTCATGGCGCCAATAGCTCCGTGCGGGTGAAGATCGATTTCAGCCGGTAGCCGGCCCTGGCCAACGCCTCGACGCCGCCTTCCTCGCGCTCGACCACGGTGGCGACCAGACCGACCTTGAATCCCTGGGCCTCGACCCGGTCGATGACCTTGAGCAGGGTGCCGCCGGTGGTGACCACGTCTTCGATCAGGGCGACGGTGCAACCTGCCGCCATGTTTTTCAGTCCCTCGATATAGTTGCCGGTGCCATGGCCCTTCGCCTCCTTGCGGACGATGAAGGCGGGGATCGGCGCCTGCTCCAGATAACTGACGATCGAGACGGCGGTGACCAGGGGGTCGGCCCCCAGCGTCATCCCGCCGACGGCCTGGATCGGGGTTTTCTCCTCTTTGATCAGATCGAAGAGGAGCTTGCCGCAGAGATAGGCGCCCTCGGCCGACAGGGTGGTCTGCTTGCCGTCGATATAGAAGTCGGAGGTCTTGCCGGAGGTCAGGGTGAAGGTCCCCTGACGGTAGGATTTTTCAAGCAGGATCGATTTCAGTCGCTGTCGTTTATTCATGGGGTGTCAACCTGGGGAGAGGGATTGGTGTCGGTCGTGGGAAAAGCAACGGCTCCCGATTTTACTTAAATAGCGCGGGGGAGAAAAGAAAAAACTCGCGTTGCCGGAAAATGGCATGGTATTCTGTCTCATTTATCGGTCAGTCTGTGGTTATTGACTGCGCGCCCCCTGTATGGATGGTTTCAAGCCTTTGGTGAGGAGAGTCGAATGTGCGGTATCGTTGGTTATATCGGTCCCCGGCGTGTGGTGCCGGTGCTCCTGGAAGGACTCAGGCGTCTTGAGTACCGCGGGTATGATTCCGCCGGGGTGGTCTATCTCGAAAACGGCGAACTGACCAAGTACCGCTGTCAGGGAAAGCTCGCCAATCTCGAAACGCTGATCGACGAGGCGATCGTCACCCCTTCCCATATCGGTCTCGGTCACACCCGCTGGGCGACGCATGGGGCGCCGACGACGGCCAACGCCCATCCGCACAGCGATTGCACCGGCCGGCTGGTTGTCGTTCACAACGGCATCATCGAAAACTACCATTCACTGCGCGAGGAACTGAAGGCCAAGGGCCATACGTTCTCCTCCGAGACCGATACCGAGGTGCTGGCCCATCTCATCGAGGACTGCCTCGAGGAAGACCTGCCCACCGCCGTCCGCACGGCCCTGCAGCGGGTCGAGGGGTCGTTCGCCCTGGGGGTGCTGTGGGCCGGCCAGCCCGACCGGATCGTTGCCGCCCGCAACCAGAGTCCGCTGGTGCTCGGCATCCATCCGGAGGAGGGCTCGTTTCTCGCCTCGGATATCCCGGCGTTGCTGCCCTTCACCAACCAGGTCGTCTTCCTCGAGGACATGGAGATGGCGGTCCTTTCCAGGTCGGGCCGGGAGATATCCTCGCTCGTCACCGGGGAGCCGATCGACCGCCCGCCCCAGACGATCCTGTGGAATGCGGCGATGGCCGAGAAGGCCGGGTTCAAGCACTTCATGCTCAAGGAAATCTTCGAACAGCCGCAGGCGATCACCAACACCGTCAGCGGCCGGGTCGACCCGGCGTCCGGGGAGATCAGCCTGGCCGAGATCAACCTGACGGCGGAGGAGTGCCGCAACATCGACCGCATCTTCCTCGTTGCCTGCGGCACCTCCTGGCACGCCGCCCTGGTCGCCAAGTACTGGATCGAGCGGTATGCGAAGATCCCGGTGGAGGTCGATATCGCTTCGGAGTTCAGGTATCGCCATCTGCTCATCGATAATCGGGTGCTGACGATCACCATCTCCCAGTCCGGCGAGACCGCCGACACGCTGGCCGGGCTGCGGATCGCCCGGCAGATGGGGTCGAAGGCGATCACGATCTGCAACGTCGTCGGCTCGACGATGACCCGCGAGGCCGACGGCACCGTCTACACCCACGCCGGGCCGGAGATCGGGGTGGCCTCGACCAAGGCCTTCACCTCCCAGCTGGCGGCGCTCTTCCTGCTCACCATTTTTCTCGGCCGCCAGCGAGGGACCATCGGCCGGGCCAAACAGCAGGAACTGGCTCAGGCCCTGATCGGCATTTCGGCCATCATCGATCACCATCTGCCGGAGATCCAGCAACAGGTCGGGGCCTTGATCGAAGGTTTTTACGATTGTCGGGACTTTCTCTTCGTCGGTCGCGGCCTGTCGTACCCGATCGCCCTCGAAGGTGCGCTGAAGCTGAAGGAAATCTCCTACATCCATGCCGAGGGCTACGCCTCCGGCGAACTCAAGCACGGGCCGATCGCCCTGATCGACAAGGAGATGCCGATCGTGGCCCTGGTGCCGCAGGACGAGGTCTACCAGAAGACGATCTCCAACGTCGAGGAGATCAGGGCCCGCCAGGGGCGGCTGATCCTCATCGGCAGCGAAGGCGACAGCCACCTCCAGACGATCACCGAGCATGTGGTGTGGCTGCCGAAGATCCACGGAGACATGAACCCCATCCTCTACACCATTCCAGCCCAGCTGCTGGCTTACGAGATCGCCACCCGCCGCGGCTGCGACGTCGATCAGCCCCGCAATCTGGCCAAGAGCGTGACGGTGGAGTAACCACCGACGGGGGACTCGAGAACGCCGGAGCGGTGATCGAGCCCCCGTTCTGCCACTGTCTCCGTCATCATCGGCGCCCCTCCGCCGCCGTTTTTCCATGCCCCCCGCAGCCCGCGCTGTCGGGGGTTTTTTTGTTTGCTGTGGTCGAGGTCGTCGTTGCTGGCCGCGACGCCGCGGCGCCGACGGGGTTACGGCTCCATTGCGCCGCTGTCATCGCCTCCCGGAACCCGGTTGCACCGCAGGCGCAGGTGCGGCCCCCCGGTCCCGTCGGGCCGTCAGGCCCGCCGCAACTGGAAAAATCACCCGGTGTAATGGAATCTATCAAAGAAAATGATCCTGGCTGAAATTTTTTGTTGACAACGCATTAAAGTAAGGTGATAGTAAAAGTTAATTAATAGTTAAGAATTAACCTGGGGGTTCATCGCGTGGCTGTCTTTTCGGGATCGATATGAACATTGGAACATTGCTGCGGAAATATCGGAAAGACCAGAAATTGACGCTGAAGGTCGTGGCTGAGAAGGCCTCCATTTCCGAGGGTTTCCTGAGCCAGGTGGAGAATGATGTCAATTCGCCTTCGGTCGATACCCTGGTGCGCATCTGCAACGCCATCGGTGTCGACGCCGGGGATCTGATCTCCCAGGTCAGCAAACGGGAACAAATGGCCGTGATCAGAAAGGCGGAATGGGATGATTTCGATCTTTCCCATACCGGTTTCGTCACCCGCCGGTTTTTTCCGCCGGAGTTCAGGACCACCATCGATTCAGCCATCCTGGTCATCGAACCGGGAAAATCGATCCCGGTGCGGAAGAATATCAAGAACGGCCAGGAAGTTCTCTGTGTGCTGAAGGGATCGATCGAACTCATGCTCAGCGATGAGACGGTCATGCTGGCGGAGGGGGATTCGGTCCATTTCATATCCAATCCCGAAAGTCAGAAGATTACCAACAACAGTGCCACACGCAGTTTCGTTGTATGGGTGGGAACGGTGTAGCGGCGATGACGATAACCCCGTCACGTTCCAGACGGTGTCGTTACGGCCCCTGTTGGCCGACGACACGGCGGTACAGTGTCCAAGTTAAGGTTAGAAGATGGCTGGGTTAGGTTGAATCAGGAAAAACCACAGACAGAGGAGACGCAGGCATGATCACATTCAGCAAACAGCAGTTGAAAATACCCAAAATGCAGAGACCCGTCTACCTGGTGACGGCCGGACAGTCGAAGTTCGACCGGGCCTTCCCCGACAAACGCACCGAAGAGCTGTGCATCGATTCCTTCACGATGGCCGCCAGGCTGCTCGATATCTCGCCGGCGGAATTGAAGAGCTATATCCACAGCTGCTATTACGGCCATTTTGCCGATCACTTCGGCGATCAGCTGCTGGGGGAATCGGTCATCCACGATCGGCTCGGCCTTGACCCGCTGGGCAACGTCGGGGTGAAGACGGGTGGCGCCACCGGCGGCTCGACCCTCTGGGAGGGGGCGAAGGCGGTCGCTTCCGGGTACTCCGACTGCGTCCTGGTCATGGGCTGGGAGCGGATGGACGAGGTCCCGACCGATGAGGGCAATTTCCTCATCTCCTGCGCCGCCGACAAGGACTGGGAATCGCCGCTCGGCCATATCTATACCGGCTATTACGCGGTCATGGCCCAGCGCTACTGGCAGATCTTCGGCAAATCCGAGGAGTCGTTCCGCAAGACCCTCGCCGAGATCTCCGTCAAGCATCACGGCTACGCCCGTTTCAACCCCTTTGCCCAGTCGCCGATGAAAATCACCGTCGACGATGTGCTCAAGTCGCCGGTCGTGGCCTATCCGCTGCGGGCCCTCGACTGTTGCCTGATGAGCGTCGGCGCCGCCTGCGCCATCCTCTGCGATGAGGATACCGCCTTCAAGCTGACCAAAAATTCCAAGAACAAACCGCTGCGCATCTGGGTTGCCGCCGGCTCGCACACCCTCCGTCCCGCCGACCGCCGTGACATGGCGATCCCGCTGCTGCCGAACGAGACCGCCGATCAGTACAAGGACCTGGGCGAGCGATTCCCCGGCGGCGAGAGGTATCCGGGTTTCACCGGTTTTCTCGCGGCCAGGATGGCGGCCTACTACGGCTACGGCATGACCGGCGTCCACGACCCGATGGAGGACCTCGATGTCGTCGAACTCCATGACGCCTTTACCATCAGTGACGTCCAGACCTATGAGGATATCGGCCTGCGACCCTACGGCTACGGCCGGGACTTCGTCGAATCCGGCGATTGCTATCACACCAATCCCCATACCGGCCAACCCGGCCGGCTGCCGTCCAATCTCTCCGGCGGCCTGATCGGCTGCATGCACTCGGTCGGCGCTACCGGCATCATGCAGACCTTCGAGATCGCCAGCCATATCTGGAACCGGTGGGCCGAGATCCACGGCGACCAGAAACTCTGGGACCGGTTCAACCGGCAGAAACCGGACGACTGGACCGATCTGCAGGTCAAGGGCGCCAAACGGGCAATGGCGATCAGCCATGCCGGGGTCGGCTCCCACGTCACCTCGACCATCCTGATGGATCCCGATCATCTGCTGAAAAAAGACGCATAAAGGAGAGATATCATGAGCATGTTTGGACAGGTTTCCGTCAAGAACAACCAGTATAAATTGAAAGGGGCCTTTCACCACATGACCCCCAACACCCCGATCCGCAACGCCGACGACGGCTGGAAACTGCTGGGGGTGACCAACCCGAGGGACATGACCTATATCCATTCCTACGGCGGCGAGGCGATTTTCTTTGAGTCCCTCAGCCAGGGCCGGCTGCTGGCCACCCGCTGCGACAGCAAAGACTGCGAGACCGCGGGCACGATTTACATCCCGTTCCGTATCCACTGCCCGGAATGTCTAGGCAAAAACACGGTGATCGACCTCACCGACATCGCCAAAAAGACGGCCAGGGTCCACACCTTTATGACCTGTGCCCGGTCCGGGGCCTTTAACCTGCTTGATAAACCGATCCGGTTTATTAATATCGAATTTGACGGGGTCGCGACGATATTGATGAGCTACCTGTCGGTCGGCGACCCGACGATCGGCATGAAGGTGGTGCCGATCTTCAAGACCGGCGGGCCGACCTTCACGATCCTTGACCTGTCGTGGGTGCCGGAAGGAACCGGTCGGGAGCAGTTGCCGGAGGGGTTCAGTTTTTAACCCCTGAGAAAAATGGGTACCGGCTGGCGGGACACGGCGAGAGGCGCACCCCCTTTTGCCGCGGTCCCGCCGAAAGTTTTGCCTGGAGGATGCAACCGCACGTATCTTTTCACTTTTAACAGAAGGGGATTCGTATGAAAAAACCGGATATTAAAGTGGGTACAACGACCATCGGCAACGTCGTCGATATTCTGGCCGATAACTTCGGTGACAATATCGGCCTGGAGTACCATGCCCTGGGGATCAGGCAAAATTTCAGGCAGCTGCGGGAACAGTTCGACGCCGTCGCCAAAGGCTTGATGGCGCTCGGCGTCGAGCGGGGTGACAAGGTCGCCATCTGGGCCAACAATGTGCCCGAATGGGTGTACACCCAGTTCGGCAGTGCACGGATGGGAGCGGTTCTGGTCACGGTCAACACCAACTACCGCAGCAACGAACTGGAGTATCTCCTGCAGCAATCCGATGCCACGACCCTCATCCTCATCGGCGGCATCCGGGAGCCCGACGAGTATCTCAAGGTCCTCGACAAGGTCTGCCCGGTGATCAAGGACAGCGAACCGGGCAAGCTCAACTGCGAAAAACTCCCTTTCCTGAAAAACATCGTTTTTCTCGGCAAAGATAAGATGGCCGGGATGTTCAACTGGGACGACATGCTGGCGATGGGCCGATCGGTATCGGACGAGGCCCTGCTGGCCCGGCTGAATTCGCTCGATCCCGACGATGTCATCAACATGCAGTACACCTCCGGCACCACCGGTTTCCCCAAGGGCGTCATGCTCTCCCACACCAACCTGATCGGCAATGCCCTGAGTATGGCCGAATGCATGAAGCTGACCCCTGACGATGCGATGTGCATCCCGGTGCCGTTCTTCCACTGCTTCGGCTGTGTCATCGGCACGTTGTGCTGCATGGTCTCCGGCACCACCATGGCCCCGGTCGTGGCCTTTACCCCCGCTGCCGTGCTGAAAACCGTCGAGGCCTCGAAATGCAATGCCCTGCTCGGCGTCCCGACCATGTTCATCGCCGAATTCGAGGAGATGGACAAGAACAGCTATGACACTTCGAGCCTGCGAACCGGGGTCATGGCCGGTTCGACCTGTCCGGTCGAGGTCATGAAGCGGGTGATCAAGGACATGGGGGCAAACGAGATGACCATCGTCTACGGCCAGACCGAGGCCTCCCCCGGCATCACCCAGACCCGGGACCAGGATTCCCTGGAAATCAAGACGACCACGGTCGGCCGGGCCCTTCCCAACGTCGAGGTCAAGATCGTCGATCCGGCGACCGGCAGCGAGATGCCGACAGGCGAGCAGGGCGAGCTCTGCTCCCGGGGCTATCATGTGATGAAGGGCTACTACAAGATGCCCGAGGCCACGGCCAAGGCGGTCGACAGCGACGGCTGGCTGCACACCGGCGACCTGGCAATCATGGATGCCAACGGCTACTGCAAGATTACCGGCCGGATCAAGGACATGATCATCCGCGGCGGCGAAAACATCTACCCGCGGGAGATCGAGGAATTCCTCTATTCCCACCCGAAGGTCAAGGATATCCAGGTCGTCGGCCTCCCCAGTGAAAAATACGGCGAGGAGGTGGCCGCCTTCATCCAGCTCAAGAGCGGGGAAAAGGCGACGGCCGAGGAGATCATCAACTTCTGCAAGGATCAGATCTCGTATCACAAGATCCCGAGATTCGTTTACTTTGTCGATGAGTACCCGACCACTGCCAGCGGCAAGATCCAGAAATACAAGCTGAGGGAGATGGCGAAGCAGCTGGCGGACAATTGAATGGGCACCCGGGATTTCATCGAAGAGGCTGGTCATGGAACAACCGTTATGGAAGCCGTCGCAACAGCGCATCAAAGATTCCAACATGTACCGGTTCATGCAGGAAGTGAACCAGACCTACGCAACGCATTTCACCGACTACGATGGCCTGTACCAGTGGTCGGTCGACAATATCGCCGCCTTCTGGGCCGAGATGTGGCGATTTGCCGGGATCATCGCCTCGAAGCCCTATGATGCGGTGATCGACGATCCCACCAAAATGCCGGGGGCGCTGTGGTTTACCGGCAGCCGGCTGAACTTTGCCGAAAACCTCCTGCGCTATCGGGACGACAGGGTCGCCCTGATCTTCCGGGGCGAGGACCGCGTTCGCCGCACCCTGACCTACGCCGAGCTCTACCGGGCGACGGCCAGGGTGGCCGCGGCCCTGAAGCAGGCGGGGATAGGGCCGGGCGACCGGGTGGTCGGCTTCATGCCGAACATGCCCGAATCGATCATCGCCATGCTGGCGGCGGTAAGCCTCGGGGCGACCTGGTCCTCCTGCTCCCCCGATTTCGGGGTCAAGGGCGTCCTCGATCGCTTCGGCCAGACCCGGCCGCGGATCCTGTTTACCGCCGACGGCTATTTCTTCAAGGGCAAGGCCCTCGACAGCCTGACCAGGATCGCCGGTATCGTCCGGGAGATCCCGTCGATCGAACGGGTGGTCGTCGTGCCCTATACCCGGGGAAAAACCGAGCTCGGCGATCTGCCCGATCTGCCGAACGGCGTGCATTACGACGACTTCTGCGTCGATGACGCCGAGGAAATCGATTTTGTCCAGCTGCCCTTCGACCATCCCCTGTACATCATGTATTCCTCCGGCACCACCGGCCTGCCCAAGTGCATGGTGCAGAGTGCCGGCGGGGTGCTGCTGCACCAGCTCAAGGAACTGATCCTCCATACTGACCTGAAACGGCAGGACACCATCTTCTACTTCACCACCTGCGGCTGGATGATGTGGAACTGGCTCACCGCCTCGCTGGGCGTCGGCGCCACGCTGGTGTTGTATGACGGCAACCCGTTCCACCCCGGCCCGGAGGCGCTGTGGCACATGGCCGAGGAGGAAGGGATCACGGTCTTCGGCACCAGCGCCGGGTATATCGCCGCCCTCAAGCAGGCCGGGGTGCGGCCGGGCCGCCGGTTCGCCCTGGGCCCGCTGCGGACTCTGCTGTCCACCGGTTCGCCGCTGTCGAAGGAGGATTTCCACTTCATCTATGACGAGGTCAAGGCCGATATGCAGCTGGCCTCGATCTCCGGCGGATCCGATCTCAACGGCTGTTTCGCCCTGGGCAACCCGATGGGACCGGTCTACGAGGGCGAACTGCAGTGCCGGGGCCTGGGCATGAAGGTCTTCGCCTATGACGACAACGGGGTGCCGGTCATCGGCCGGCAGGGCGAGCTGGTCTGCACCGCCCCGTTCCCGTCGATGCCCATCTGCTTCTGGGACGATGCCGACGGCAGCAAGTATCGGGCGGCTTATTTCAACGAGTACCCCGGCGTCTGGACCCATGGCGATTTTATCGAGATCACCGAACGGGGCGGGGTCATCATGTACGGCAGGTCGGATGCCACCCTGAACCCGGGGGGGGTCAGGATCGGCACGGCCGAGATCTACCGGATCGTCGAGCAGATCGAGGAGATCGACGACAGTGTGGTTGTCGGCCAGGAATGGCAGGGTGACGTGCGGGTCATCCTCTTTGTCAAGATGAAGGCCGGCCATGAACTGACCGATGCCCTGCAGAACAAGATCCGCTCGGAAATCCGGACCAATGCCTCGCCCCGCCATGTCCCGGCCAAGATTGTCAGGGCCCCGGATATCCCCTATACCCTCAACATGAAAAAGGTCGAACTGGCCGTCAAGAAGATGATCCATAGTCGTGAAGTCAAGAACAAAGATGCCTTGAAAAATCCGGAGGCCCTGGATTTTTTCGCCCACGTTGACGAATTGCAGAGCTGATCATAGACAAGGAGGAGTTATGAGGACATATCCATTGCTGGATTTCGGCCTGGGCGATACCACGAAGCTCCTGCGGGAGACGGTAGAGGATTTCGTCGCCGCCGAGATCGCCCCGCTGGCCGCCGATATCGACCGCAACGACCGGTTTCCGCCCGAACTCTGGCCGAAGATGGGGGACTTGGGGCTCCTCGGCGTCGCCGTGTCCGAACAGTACGGCGGGGCGGCCATGGGCTACCTCGAGCATGTCATCGCCATGGAGGAGATCAGCCGGGGGTCGGCCGCGGTCGGCCTGGCCTACGGGGCGCATTCCAACCTCTGCATCAACCAGATCAAATTGAACGGCACGGAGGAACAGAAGCAGCGCTATCTCCCCGACCTGGTCGCCGGCCGCCATATCGGCGCCCTGGCGATGAGTGAGGCGGGCTCGGGTTCCGATGTCGTCAGCATGCGGCTGGCCGCGGTCGAGTCGGGTGACGGCTTTGTCCTCAACGGCACCAAGATGTGGATAACCAACGGCCCCAACGCCGATGTCCTGGTGGTCTACGCCAAGACCTCGCCGGAGCGGAAGCAGCACGGCATCACCGCCTTTCTGGTGGAAAAGACCTTCCCCGGATTTTCCACCAGCCCCAAGCTCGACAAGCTGGGGATGCGCGGTTCGCCCACCTGCGAACTGGTCTTTCAGGACTGCCGGGTGCCGAGGGCCAATATCCTGGGGCAGATCAACCGGGGGGTCGAGGTCCTGATGCGCGGCCTCGATTTCGAGCGCCTGGTCCTGGCGGGTGGGCCGTTGGGGATCATGGCCGCCTGCATGGACGTGGTGCTGCCCTATGTCCATGAGCGGCGCCAGTTCGGCCGGGCGATCGGCGAATTCCAGCTGATGCAGGGCAAACTGGCCGATATGTATGCCACCTGGAACGCCTGCCGGTCTTATGTCTACACGGTCGCCAAGGCGGCCGACAAGGGTGCCGCGATCAGAAAGGACGCCGCCGCCGTCATCCTCTATACCGCCGAGCGGGCCACCTGGATGGCCCTGGAGGCGATCCAGTGCCTCGGCGGCAACGGTTATATCAACGACTTTCCAACGGGAAGGCTGCTGCGGGATGCCAAGCTGTACGAGATCGGCGCCGGTACCAGCGAGATCCGGCGCATGCTGATCGGCCGGGAACTCTTCAAAGACACGGAATAAATCGACGATGGGCTGCAGCGGCGGCTTTGTGCCGCCGCTGCAGGTCTTCTCCCGCCGGATCAGGCCGGCGATCACCGGGAATGGCGGCATTGTAA
>Ga0209066_10007255_pt1 | contig 11044 bp, 10 predicted proteins | sample All_14_2_FD_187198 | JGI IMG/M metagenome (GOLD analysis project Ga0209066, IMG submission 187198) | Freshwater microbial communities in response to fracking from Pennsylvania, USA - Allegheny Zone_MetaG_DW_15 (SPAdes) (version 2) ... | reverse complement strand
CGAGGCCGTGGAGGCCCTCTGGAAGGCGGGCGGCGAGCCGCCGCATCGGCTCGAAGACCTCATCGCCCGTTGGGTTGCCGCCGAACCGAAATGGCAAGCCCTTTACAAGGATGGCCCGGCCAAGGCAAGGCGCACCATTCGTCGGCGCAATGCGGCCCGGCGGGCAGCCGCCACCCTGGCCAAAAGGCGCGCGGCGGAGAAAGCGCCTGACGCGTGACAAGCTGCGGCCGCCGCATTAAGACGGAAGACCGCAGGCATCAGGTAAGGGCCCCATGTCGAAGACCACCAAGGCCACGCTGGCCCTGAAAGCCGCCGGCTGTGCCTTCGATCTCGTCACCTATGATTATGATCCGGATGCGGATGCCATCGGTCTCCAGGCGGCGGAGGCCATCGGCGAGCCGCCGGCCCGGGTGTTGAAGACCCTGATGGCGCAGGTCGACGGCAAGCCGGTTTGTGCCGTGGTGCCGTCCGATGCCCAGGTCTCGATGAAGAAATTGGCCGCCGCCTTCAAGGGCAAGGCCGCCGCCATGATGAAGCCCGCAGATGCGGAGCGCCTGACCGGCTTTGTCGTCGGCGGCATCAGCCCCTTCGGCCAGAAGCGGAAAGTGCCGACAGTGATCGAGGCCCAGGCCCTGACCGAGCCCTATGTCTTCATCAACGGCGGGCAGCGCGGCTTGCAGATCCGCCTGCAGCCGGAGGCGGCGGTCGCGGCGCTTCAGGCGATCACGGCGCCGGTCATCGCCTGAGGGTGCGCGGTCAATTGGCGAACAGCCGGTCGCGCCGCTCCCGCTTGCGGCAGAGCACCAGCAGCAATACGCCGATCACCCCGAACAGCAGCAACCCCGGCACTTTCAGCACCGTGGTCAGACCCGGGTTCCAGAGTTCGGGGAATGTATTGCCGGCAATGGCCTCCCCCACCGCCGTCAGGCTGTTGACATCAAGCGCAGCCCAGAGTTCGCCAAGGCCCAGCAGGCCGAAACTGCCACGCTCCAGCATGGCCATGGCATCGGCCCCGAAACACATGAGGCCGAGGCCTACCAGCAGCCAGCCCAGCAACCGCCCGATCATCGAAGCCCGCCCTCCAGCAATTCCGCCGCGCATCATGTCAGGGGGTGGAGACAATCTCAACAATGGGGCGAGAATGCGGCCCCGACCTATTTCACCGATTTGTCGCTCAGGCGAGTTGCAAGCCGCCCCGACTTCGGTATATTGCGGCCCTCGCCGGGCCTCCCCAGGAATCGCCCGGCCTGCGGAGGGGTGGCCGAGTGGTTGAAGGCGCACGCCTGGAAAGTGTGTATACGGGAAACCGTATCGTGAGTTCGAATCTCATCCCCTCCGCCACTTGCCCTCGCGAAAGCATTCTCCCGATCCGGCTGCGGCCGGATTTTCTCGTTGTTTTCGAGGGTTATGCGGGAGGGGCTGAGCACCGCCCCTGCTGCCAAGAGGCCAGGAAGCGGTCTCTCAGGGCCGATATTCTCCGGACCTCATGACTGCGCCGACTTAGTGAATAGCCTGCAAGTACATGACAACGTTATACATTTATTGAGGATCAGCTAAGCGCTTCGACGCCAGAGGCGTTTGCGAAAAGGGAACACAAATCGAACTCTGGCATGGGTAGCAGAGGCTCAAGGCTAGGCCAACTTGCCAAAGCTTGAAGCTGCGCTGCGGTGGCACTTATGCCTACCAGAGAAGCGTACGACGGAATCTTCTTCAAGCTCCTAGAACCTGAGCGATCAAGTTTACTGCCGGGCGCTGGCTTTTGCTTATGGTGCAGTTCCCTAGATCGTTGTTATGATGCAGATCAGACCTTCAGCGTGCGCATGTCTGGAGGGCCAACGCACGATTGCAAGGTTCAGCATTGCCATGACAAGACAGTTTATTTCTCAACCCCAAGACGCCTTTCGGCTTGGAGATTTCCTCCTTGAGGGTTTTGCAAATCATGGCTGGACCGAGTTTCGAGGCGCTTCTGCTTTCGTTAAACGGTCGGGTACCAAGCACATCAAGGGAGCCATGAAGGCCTTCGCAGCGCGTGGAGGAGTGGTTCGCTTCACGGCTGGAGTCGATGCAGGGGGAACATCTGAACAAGGCCTGCGCGACTTGATCGACGCCGTGGGTAACGGGCCTGGCATCTTTGTCTACGGAAATGGCATCGCCTCGACCTTCCACCCAAAGATCTATCTGTTTCGTAACCAGGACTCTGCGCATCTTGTGGTAGGCTCGGGCAACCTAACAGAGGGTGGCCTCTATACAAACTATGAGGCGAACGTCCTTCTGAAGCTCGATTTGTCCGTTCAGGCTGATCAGAGGCTACTCGAAACGGTTACCACCAGCTTGGACGCTTGGAGCACCCCAACTGAGGGAGAGTGCTTCTCGTTAGATGCCGCGCTTTTGGATCGCCTCACCGCCGCAAAGAAGGTGCCGGATGAGAAAGCAGCTCGCGCGGAAGAAAAGTCAGCTCGTGAAGCTGCCGGTGAAGAGGTCGAGAGCATTTTCTCTCGTCGCGCGGTAAGGGCAGCACCGAAAGTCGCAGCTGTCGTTGTACCTGCCGACGAAGAAGGAGGGGCAGACGCTGAAAATGAAGAGGAAGCTGCAACACTTGTAGTCCCCCATTTCGATCCCGTTGCTCCCCAGGGCGGTCACAACACCACGTTTCTGATGACTTTGCAGCGAACAGATGTGGGCGTCGGGCAAACTACTAGGGGGACGCAGCGGCGCTCGCCAGAAATCTTCATTCCCCTGATTGCCCGAGATACCGATCCTGACTTCTGGGGTTGGCCGAACCTTTTTGTACAGGACCCTGCGTGGACTGGGCCGCTTGACCAGCACGGTCGTGGCAAGATGGATCGACCAAATGTCATGGTGCGCTTAGGTGGGGCGACCTTTCCTGTGACCATGTGGTACAACCCAGACAAGAAAGACCTTCGGCTGCGTAGTGAACACCTCAGAAGTGCAGGAGGTATAGGAGATATCTTCTATATGCAGCGCGCCAACGGAACAGGTGGTTTCTCCTATTACGTTGAGATCGTTCCTGTTGGCACCGGGCGATACAATAGCCTCATACCGCACTGCAACATGCAGGTGCGGAACTCTCAAAAACTATTCGGCTATCTCTAGGAGATTTTGCGTAGATACAGGATTTCTTCGGTTGCCATTGCATTCTTCCGAAAGATATCTCTCGAAGCGAGCATATCCATAGAAAGAGATGGCTCAATAAGAAACCCTGCCTGATCCGCCAACGTTGCGAGAAGCTGAGCCGTCTCGATATCGACACGCTCGCCCCCTGCTGTTGTATGGTTGTTTCCAACAACAATGTAGGCGGCACCACCGGGCCTCAGGGCCTCGTTCATACTCTGAATGACTCGCTTCATGTCTGAGAAGTACTTAAATAGTAGAGCTGCCAGATTTCGACGGCGAAAACCCACGTCGTGATTGCTGTTCAACTCGTCAATCTTGTCAATAAGACCTGTTATCGCCGCTGGAAGACCGGTCTTTTCCTTTTGATAGCTCGCGAGATATTCTCGACGCATCTTCTCCGAAACCTCGCGATTCCCGATCATTAGGAGATCACGAGCTCGATGTTCCGGGCGTGGCAACAAGCCAAGATAGCAAAGACTCAGACGATCGGTGTCCAAGTACGGAAGTGCTGTGGCATACGGCGGCGAGGTGATGATGGCGTCCACCTTCCCCTTAACATCCGGCCACATTTCTGCGCAACGGCGGGCATCACCCTGCACGATGGTATGCTTTGGGTAGTTCCGGCTTCCCTCTTGGTACAGAAGGGCGAGTACCGCGCGCACAGACCGTCCTAGCTCTTCGAGGAACTCTCGCTTCGGGTCGATCTCAACGTCCAAACGGACCTCTTTTCTAACTCTGAGGTCTTCCACTTTTTGCCAAGATACCGACCGGAGGATGTTGCTCAGTGATACCAGCATAAGGCTGCGAGCTTGGGGCGATGGCTCCCGGCGTATCAGTTGCATGATATCGTCAAGACCTGCGAGCACCTCAGTGCCGAACCAGCTAGACAGATAACGCTGATCCTCCTTAGGCAAAGTCTCCAAATAGGCCATCCTCTGGCTTCGAGCTTCTGGCTTAAGCAACGCATCGCGAATTGAACGATATCCGTCGACCAGCTCCTCAGTGCGAGCCTCGAGAAGGCCCGCTTTCGTGTCCGTTAGAAAACACGAAAGTGGGTTCATATCGACACCGTAGGTCTCGCAACCGAAAAGCTTCGCTTCAACTAGTGTCGTTCCGCTCCCGCTCATGGGGTCGGCAATTATGCCTCCGGCATCAGTCCCTGAAACATTGATGAGCGCACGAACAAGCTGCGGGAAGAATTTTCCGCGGTACTCATGAATGCCATGGGTTCCGTAACGAAGGCAGCGGCGATTTGGCAATGATACTTCGTCTCGGAACGGCAAAGCATCGCGTAGGACGTCTAGATCTATTCCGTTGCGAACAACATTTACTGTCGCTTCGCGAAGCGATTGACGAGTAGTCACTAACCGTCCCGACCCGGCTACGCTTTCCCAATATGCAAGGCGTTGAGCAAAGTCCTGAAGGTTCTTCTCATTGCCAAGCACCATCAACTCGGAGCTCGATTTTCGTTCCGAAATCAGACCTGCCGCCGCTATCAGCGCTCCAACTTCTTGCAACGCAAGCTCGCGCTCGAACGGCTGGATGTATTCCTTGATTCGACAGACAAACCCGCTCATTTCGTCCCCACATTTTCAAGTACCAAGATCTGCTCTGTCTTGATCTTACCGATTGCAGGATTGAAGGATTTTTTCGTCGCCTGCATATGGCGATCGATTCGAGCCACTTCCCGGAAGCCAGCAGAAATCCCTGCCTCCGAAATAAGGTCAGCATTCGAGACCCGCTTGCCGGAGAGCGTAGAGTCTCCGACGACGAAGCACGCGTACTTACCCTTCTTGAGACGGCTACACAGCCACGACAGAATTTCAGAGAACTCCTTCTGAAAGGTTTCCGCCGTTGCAGCGCCTCGGCCTTTCTTGCTGTACTTGCGATGGCTCCCAATCTCTTCAGCTTTGAAACGTGGCTGGTCCATCCCTAGCCAAATCATGCGTGTCATATGGTAGAGATGGTAGCTGAAGGCGTTCGGATAGGGGGGAGAGCACACGACAAGATCCAGCATCGGAATGTCGGGCTTTAAAAGCAGGTTCCTTTCAACAATCGTACAATCAAACCTAGGCTCAACAATATCTGTGAGTTCTGACACTACCTCAATGGATTGCTCGAGAGCGCGAGCGAAGCGCTTAAAGGCATCGCCTGGTAGTGTTCCCTTTTCGCGACGCACGTAGCGTGTGTCAGAGTCCTGACGAGAAACCGTGACCACAATAGAAGAGAAGCTAGCTAGCGCTATAGTCTGAGCGTCTTTCGACCGGATCGCGCGACAGATCTGAAGAATTTCAGCAAGCTCTTCAATGATGAATTCTTCGAACCAGAAGCTGAGCTTGGGGTAGTCTGGGCGCCAAGCCGAAGAAAAAACCCCAGGAAGCCTAGCTGACGAGGGAACTTGTGCATGCTCCGCCATACGACGCACTTGCTCGAGCACATGAAGGAGTTCTTGTCTGCCAAGGTCACTTAGGAGCGTGGTCTTCGCGCGGGCAATCAGACATGCCAAGGGGCTAGCGTCTATTCCCACGGTACTTCTCTTGAGCGTAAGTGCTTCAACGAGTGTTGTTCCGCTTCCACAGAAGATGTCGCCTACTGTGTCGCCCACCCGGGATAGTTCTTGAATGAGCGCATTCGGAATTTGGGGGATAAACTTAGCGGGATAAGGGTGCAGGCGATGCGTTAGGTAGTTCGTCTTTGCTCCTGCAAAGTCCCAATCCATTTCCGACAAAGAGCGAAGGCTGGCATTTGGCCCTGCTTCTTCAGCCTGCGCATCATTCGGATGCTCAGAACGAGCGTAGGCCACAATTTCCATAACTTGGTCCTCAGTAAAGTATCGCCATCCATGCCGATCTCGCATCGGCTCTTGCACCAATCCACGTCGAAGCCAGCGAAGCAGGGTGTCCTTGTGGATCCCCGCTCTTTTGGCCGCCTCTGAAGTTGAGATCATCAAGAAGTCGTGCTCCGAAGTGCATATACTTGCATATAGGCAAATTGCAGACTGGCATGCAAGAGCCGCAGGTGACTCCAGCTTCCCACTTGGCGGGTTCGGATCTTCACAGGTTGCCGAGAGTGGCTGCGCCCCTTTTTCTGATTTTGCTGAGCTGCTCATCCCATCTACCGGGTAACGTCTCCAGTACCTTTGCCAGCGTCATTTCTTGCCCCTGCTTTCCGTCCAGGACCGCCTCGACGATGTCGGGCGAAAGCAGAGTCAGGCGCAGGACGCGGGTCATGTAGGAGGGTGCGATGCCCTCGCGCTCGGCAAGCTCTGCGATGGTGGCGAACTCGCCCGACTCAAGCATGCGCTTCCAGCGGAATGCGCGTGCCAGCGCCTTGACCAACGTGTTGTCCGCCTTGCGCGGCTGCGCAGCGCCGGCCGGCAGCTGCATCTCCTTGCGCCCGCCGCGCTTCACGAGACGGAACGGGACATGGATGGTCACGGTGTCGTGGATCGGCGTGGCGCGGGTCATGCGGCTTCTCCAATGTCGGCGGTCACTTCGCGCGCCAGCCCCGCCAGCCCGTCCATGCGCAGGCGCACGTTGAACCCGCCCGTGCCAATGTCCACGCGTTCGACCAGCAGCGCCACGATGCGCGCCTGTTCCGCCGGAAAGAGTTCGTCCCACAGCGGGTCGAGTTGCTGAAGCGCCGCGCGGGCGTCGGCCTCGGTGAGGTCGCCGTCCTGCGCCCGCGCCGCCTTCCACGTCCCCGCGATGATCTCGGGCTGGCGGAACACGGCACGCAACTGATCGATAACGGCGGCCTCGATCTCGCCTGCCGGCACGCGACCCACCGGGCAGGATCCCGCGCCATGCTTCAGGACCGTCTGGCTGACGTAGTAGCGGTAGAGCCGCCCGCCCTTGCGGGTGTGCGTCGGCGAGAAGGCGGCGCCATCAGGCCCGTAGAGCAGCCCCTTCAGCAGCGCGGGCGTGTCGGCACGTGTGCGAGCGGCGCGCTTGCGGGGACTTTCCTGCAGGATCGAATGGACGCGGCCCCAGATTGCGCGGTCGATGATGGCGTCGTGCTCTCCGGGATAGCTGTCGCCCTTGTGGACTGCCTCACCGATATAGGCGCGGTTCGACAGCATCCGGTAGAGATACTTCTTATCAATCCGGTTGCCGCGCGGCGTGCGGAAGCCGCGGGTGCCGACCTCCCGCGCCAGTTCCGTGCAGGACCCGATCTCGAGGAAGCGGGCGAAGATCCATCGGACGTCCTCGGCATGCTCGTCGTCGATCACTAGCTTGCGGTTCTCGACGCGGTAGCCGTAGGGCGGCACGCCCCCCATCCACATCCCCTTCTTGCGGCTGGCGGCAACCTTGTCGCGGATGCGTTCGGCTGTCACCTCCCGCTCGAACTGGGCGAAGCTGAGCAGGATGTTCAGCGTCAGCCGCCCCATAGACGTGGTGGTGTTGAACGACTGCGTGACCGAGACGAAGGTCACGCCGTTGCGATCGAACACCTCGACCAGCTTGGCGAAATCGGCCAGCGAGCGCGACAGGCGGTCGATCTTGTAGACCACCACCACGTCGACCAACCCGTCCTCGATGTCGTCGATGAGCCGCCGCAGGCCGGGGCGTTCCAGCGTGCCGCCCGAGATGCCGCCGTCGTCATACTGATCACGGACGAGCACCCAACCCTCGGACCGCTGGCTGGCGATGTAGGATTCACAGGCCTCGCGCTGCGCATGCAAGCTGTTGAACTCCTGCTCCAACCCTTCCTCGGAGGATTTCCGGGTGTAGACAGCGCAGCGCAACTTGCGGACGGGCTTCGACTTTTCGGGCGGCTTCGTCATGTCCGCCCTCTGTGGTTCTTGAGCCCGAAGAACACCCAGCCGTTCCAGCGCGTGCCGGTGATGGCGCGCGCGATGGCGGACAGCGACTTGTACGGCCGACCTTGCCACTCGAAGCCGTCGGTGGTGACGGTGACGACCTGCTCGACACCCTGCCATTCGCGCAGCAGCCGCGTGCCGGTGATCGGGCGGTCACGGTCGGCGCGCATGCCACGCTTCTTCCTGTCGCCACCGTCCAGTTCCTCGCCGAGCCGTTCGAGGCGCCGGATCGTCTCGGGTTTGAGCCCGCCATAGGCAAGTTCCTGGATGCGGTAGGCCAGGCGGCTTTCCAGGTACCGGCGATTGAACGGCGGCGGCTCGCTGTCGAACAGGTCGCGCCACTGCTGCTTCAACTCTGGCGTCGTCGCGGTCTTGAGCGCGGCCAGGCGCGCGGGGATCGGATCGTGGGTCGTCATGCATTTCTCCGGTGAGTTGGAGTTGCATGACGGCATTGGTCGGGCGGATAGTGTAGGTAACTTTCTCCAGTATCGTCAGATACTTCGCCCTTCTCCCGCATGCGCAACCGAACAAGCCCGAGCGCCAACAGGCCGCACAGCTCAGTGCGGCGCTCTGTGGGCGTCATCTGGTCCGGCGGGAGAGGATTAGGGCGTTTCATGTCTTGGTAGCCGTGATCGGTGGTGTCGTTACCGATCAAAAGCCACCCAGCCGCCCCCGACGGGACATCTCAGCTGAACGAGATGAGTGAATGCGAACAAGAAGGGAACATCAGGGCTTGCCGATCACAGATTTGTCCATGATCATCGGGAGTTGAATCAAGCGAGAGCAGTTGTTCATTGAGGTAAGTTCATGGCGCGGAGGAAGAGCGAATTCGGACCGAACCTCGGGAGTATCCTTCAGGGCGCCCCCGCTGCGCTGGTCCGGCAGTTTCTCGCCAGCTTCAAACGGCCCGACGACACTCTTCTCGCTCCGCCGGAAATCACTGAGGGCACGACCGATGATCAGGGCAAGGCAGCGCTGAGTGCGTACCTGCGTTCGGAGGACAAGGAAATCATCGGGCTACTTGAGGGCATCGCTGGCGCTCTGCTCGACATGGGCCAGGACAAGGGAGCGACCTCACTCGAAACGGTTGCGGGCCAACGGCTGCAGAATGTCGACTACGACCAGTATGAGTCCCAGCCTGACCTGCTGTGCAAGAGCATCTGGATGCGCACGGTCTTCCCGATGCACTTCCACGACGCCCAGAGCTTCTATGCCGCGCGGCGCTATCGAGAACGGCGGACGTACTACACTTGCTGCGAAGTGGACTTCGACCACGCTTCTGTTGCCGACACAGACGGAATTCCTGACGAGAAGCTCTGTGACGCTGTTCAGGAAGCTCTGGGACTGAAGGGCAAGGTCACCGCGTCCGTCCTCGAATTGCCCGAGACCGCCAACTATCCGCCGTCCTTCATGGTCGCCCTGCGCCATCCCGGGCCCCTGTCGAGTATCGACAATCATCGCGAGGAAGGGGGCTGGACCGTCCATTACTACAGGCCCTCGCATGAGGCTGTCCTGATCTACACACCCCAGCTGAAGAAGATCGAGGTCGCGTCTGCCAGCAGCGACGTTCGCGAAAAGACCTCTAAGGTCTTCGCGGAGGTCGTTCTAGGGCGCCCGCCGTCGGCCAAGCCGTTGACCCGCCGGGAATTCAACCTCGAACGCTTCAGGTCTTCCTTCGATCTGGATTGTCCGGATCTCGAGGACGTCGAGATCACGATGGCGGCGGTAGTCGAGGCCGAGGTCCGCCTCGGCTCGTGGGGCCGAAGGCTGAACATCAAGGTGACCATAAAGGACAAGATGGAGGACGTTGTCCGGAAATACGTCTCCAATTCAGCCAACCTGATCCGGAGTTTCGGCTTCACAAAAATCGCCATTGCAATTGGTTACACCCGTCGATCGGACGGAAAGGAGGGAACCTTCCGGGTCTCGATCTCGGATGGCAGCAGTTCGGACGTGCAGAGCATGCGCGATCCGTTCCTTCGGGACCTAGGGTTCCGACTGCTCGAACACTGGGGTCTTACGCAGAACCTGCGGACACTCACCGATCAGGAACGGGCGCAGTGGTTCGGCTTTCTTCTGTCGCTGTACGACCTGCCCGGCGACACTGTTGCAGGTGCGTTCTTCAACTCCGCGGGCGTCGATCCAGCGCGCCTGGTCAGTGCGAGATTGATTGCCCGCAAAGGGCGGCAGGTGATTGGGCTCGCCGAGGATGACGATGAGGTTGTCGAAGTTGAGCAGCAAACGGGTCCGGAGCCAGGGACGGTTCGACAAATCGGTTCCTTTGGAGAGGCGGATGGATTGCGTCTCGACACCAATGCGATCGAGTACGGGATCGATCGAGCATGGCTTGTCGAAACCATCCTCAAGGCGATAGCTGGCTCTCTCGGCATCAGGAACATCGAAACCATCAACGAGTTCCTCGTCTCGCTTGGGCCGATGGCACTGGGTGAGCGAAAGGTCCCGCTCTATCTCGCGCGTCGCCTCGCCGATCTGAAAGCCCGCGAGAGCGTCGAGACTGCGCTTCGGTCGCGGCATACGGCGGGTCCCGGTCTCGTACTCGCCGTTTCCGATGAGCCGCCGCAATTCCTCGGGCCGAACGTCGTTATCGCGCTGCGAGACCTGCTGCTGAACGACGGAAGCCTCGGCGATCTGGACCGAGAGGAAATGGCCCGGCGCTTCGAGGCAAACCGAACGCTGGCGACCTCTGCGCAAGTCGCTCAGGTTGTGCGACACACGCCTCGCTCTGCGACGCTCATCATCCCTGGTCTCGAGCCGCTCACGCTCGACGGCGTGGGCCAGATCCAACTCTTCGAAAGCCTTGTTGAAGCGGCGACCGATGGCACAGGCCAGCGGCTGACCAAGGTCCTGATGGACGGGATGGGGTCCGACAATCCCAGACAGCTGTTCTCTTCCGGCGCATGGGCGAAGGCGCATCCGACTTACATCCGGCACGGCTCGAGCAATCGCTATTGGCGTCTCGGCGAGGCGACCGACACCGCGTGATCTAGAGTTCATCTAGGGTTTCGGGCGGGACGGTCTAACAAACCGCTGATTATTGGAAGGGCTCCCCATAGAGGAGCACTTCCA
>Ga0209066_10007254_pt1 | contig 11045 bp, 8 predicted proteins | sample All_14_2_FD_187198 | JGI IMG/M metagenome (GOLD analysis project Ga0209066, IMG submission 187198) | Freshwater microbial communities in response to fracking from Pennsylvania, USA - Allegheny Zone_MetaG_DW_15 (SPAdes) (version 2) ... | reverse complement strand
GGGGTAAGCTTGCTAGCGAAATTCTGATGATTGTAGCGCAGTGGGAGGAGTCGACTGCAAGTGCAGCTCTTGCGGATTTGGGAGAGCTTGAAAAGATTCTTGACGCTCGGGAGGATGATCAGCTTCACCCACCTAACCTCCTGGAACAACTGCAGTTCAGGAGTTGGATGCTCCATTGGAGCTTGTTTGTGTTCTTTCATCAGAGCGACGGTCGTTCAAGAATCGTGGACTTTTTCATGGGATCCAAGGAGAGGCCTCGTCCTCGCCATCGAAATGTGATTGAGACGCTGTGCCCATGGCTGTTTCGTTATGTAGTGGCGGCCCTCATCGCGAATAAGAATCGCAGCAACATGCAGCTACGAGATCTTGCGCAACTCGTTGCCCAGGAGAGATACGAGTACTCGGACCCTATCACTGAGCTGCTAGAATGCCTTCAACTGAACTTCGACTTTGAACGTGCACTATCGATCCTCGCCCGATGTGAACGGGTACTGACGATCGACTATTTCCTTGCGGGTTTACGTAAGGATTTTGTGGACAACGCAAGAACGATGATCTTCGAAACGCAGTGCAGGCTTAACTCGAAGATCAACATTGACGTTGTGTGCTCGAAGCTCCAAATGTCGTCCGATGAAGCCGAGAAATGGATTGTAGACCTTGTACGAAACGCCAAGCTCGACGCGAAGATTGATTTGGAGTCGAATTCCGTGGTCATGGGGGCATCGCAGGTGCTTGTGTGGGAAGGAGTTTCGGACAAGGTAAAGGATTTGGTGTTCCGAACCGGAAAGCTCGTGGAGAGCATCAAAAAGCAAAGCTACTGAAAGCAATCCATACCAACCAAATAATCGCAAGGTGCATTGTATAAGTGTTTACAGGAACCAAGTATTACTTAATGTAGTCGCTGTTCACCCTCTGCTTATCACGTATTGTACGGTACACTATGCTCGTTTCAACGAAGCAACCATGTACCAGTGGTAGCACCAGTGAGCCGAGCCAACTGTGCTGCAATAGTACTCACAATCCACGTGGATGCAGCCTCACAGATCTCAATTACCGCTATCTCGCACGCTTCTCGGATCAAGAGGCATATGAACGCATTTCCCTATTGCTCTCAGAGGAAGTCCAAGGCTCTAGAACAAGCTGATGGGAAAGAACACGAGGCGTAAGCCTCAGAGGCAGTCGAGCGCTGGTTCGGGGAGAAAACAAAAGCGCAACGGCTCAGCAGCCGGAGATGGGCATCTGCAGGATGCTGACGAGGGCCTTGTGGATACGAGCGAGGACGAGCATGGCCTCAAAAAAGCTGATTTGGTTGCTGAAGCCCTCGGTCGAGCCAGTCCAGTCGAAACGGAAGAGCTAAAGCTTCTCGCTTTACAGGACGGGGGGTTCCTCTGGAACAACGACTTGCGGCGACAGTGCTGGCTCAGACTCCTCCAGTTGCAGCCATCTGAAGCACCGCGGAACACGACCGGAGCGGAGGACAAGCTCGATGAGAAAATCTCTCGGCAAATTGATCTCGACGTGGCTCGAGCTTACAGCGCTGTCGGGTCGGGTGGGGCAAGCAAGCGCGCGGTACTGCGGAGTACTTTGAGAACGTTCTTTTCACGGTATCCCGAGTTGCACTATTACCAGGGATACCACGATGTCATGGCGCTTGTTCTTGAGGTTTTCCCTAAACTGGAGGACGCTGTGCTTGTGGCCCGAACCCTGAGCACCAATTACTGCTTTGTAGACGCCCATGGGTCAGACTTCACTCATGTCCAGGGGGCGCTTCGGACAATTGAATATCTGGTAGAACTCGCAGACTCAAGGATTGGTTCCCTTGTGAAGGAGACTCCGTTTTGGGGAGTATCCATGCTCATCACAGGGTTCGCTCACGATGTTGACTTTCATCTGGCACGATTACGGATATTTGACGCGATCGTGGCCAGCCCCCCTTACTTCCAGCTATATCTCGTCGCCGCGTTACCCTTATTGCCTGACATACGGACTTCAATCGAACTCGCCGAAGACGGTCCGCATGTTCACGAGGCCATTCGCAAGGGGGCTTGCGGCATCAAGTCTGTGAAGACGGCGGATATGCTTGTTCGGATAGCGCGGAGTCTGACTCAGCGAATTCCTCCCTCGAGGCTGCTGGCTGACGCTGAGGCCAAGTCTTTCCTGAAACGAGAATCCTGTCTATTCAAGCCCTTTAAATTTGACCCCGAATGGAAGCCGCCATCACCGAGACCTCAGGTTGTCGTCTTGTCTGAACGCTTCCGGGACAGTGCCAGATTATTCATGAGGCGGGCGATATCCGCGGTTCCTGCACGGTATTGGACAATTGCCCTGGTCGCAGTGATAACCGCGGTGGCGCTACGGGCTGTATTCAGTGACGCCAAAAAGGGAAAGCCGTGGTAGGCTTCAATGATTCGTTGGTAGAATACTGTAACATATTTAAAGAGACGCGGTCATCAGAATGCATCGATGCATAGTGATTCGTACAACTCGGGCGAGCCTTTCAAATATAGACCATCCCCGATCTTGACGTCCGCGCCAGCGGTTGCGGTGAGAACTACCACGCGCTTCGCTGACCCCATAGCCTTCAGTTTACTCACAGTCTCCGTCCCGGTGTAGACGCTGTTTTCGTCCAGGTTGAGATCGACGCAGACGAATGAAAGTGAATTGGACTGGAAGCGCCCAGCAATTTCTATAGCCTCTTGCCCCGTGCGAGCAGTGAGCACCTTGAGCTCGGTACCATGGACAACCTTCCAAGCACGTCCCAGACGCTTCTGCATCATACGGAGGATGATCTCATCATCATCAACGATCAGACAGGTAGCCACACTAGCATCGCCAGAGAAGTCAAACGTCAGCTCCAGCCCAGTCAGAGCCCCGTCGCTTCTTGAGATCGAGCTTCCCCTGTGCCTGCGTTGTGCTAGAGATTTTGCCGATTCGATGCGGACGTCGCCCTCCGGGATGGAGGTGGCGGTGAAGGAGAAGGTGACGTTCGCGGAGGATGCCGGCGAGACGCAAAAACGAACTTCCTGGTTCATCTCCTGCTCAAAGATGGCCTCCAGCGTTCCTACAAGAGCTCGATACAAACGCGTCGGATTTGCGGAAACCATAAGGGCATCTTCGGTGTCCGTAACCCCCGAGGAGACTGCCCGGAACCGAACGTTGGTTTGCCCCTTTTGCTTTCGCGCATCGCGAAGACTCACTCCCCGGTTCACGACGCGAATTACGCAGTCACTTAGGTCCATCTTCTCCGAAGAACCCGCAGTACTGATGGCGCTCATGTCCTCATGCAGCCACATCAATTCTTCAACTCGTTTCGGGTCTACTGGACTAGACCCGCTGAACATCTGCGACGCTAGACGTGCAACCCTTTGCGTCGGCGTGAGGGAATCGCTGGAACCGAACTCTGGCTCGGTTGCACCCCTGATATACTCCTGCAAGAAGAAGAATCCCTCGTTGTAGAGCCCAAAGGACTGGACATGAACGTATGAGCCGTCTTTCCTTCGTCTCCTAAACTTAAGCCGAATCTTGTTTGAGGCGTCTCGATCCCGCGTCATAAGTTCAGTCACATCGTCAGGATGGACGGTGCTCCAGCCACTCGTTCCTATCAGTTCATCCTTCGAGTAACCTAGGGTAAACACAATCATGTTAGTCCGACAGCTTGAGACCAAGTTCGGCCCACCGCATCCTGAGCCTACCGTAGAGCTTTTCAATCGAGTTCGAAACCCATCTGAATGTCCCATTTCGCTCGCACAGCGCAGAAACAAAGATATCAGAATCGGAGAGCATGTCTAGAACGATCTGAGGAGCCATAGCCTGAATCAGAAGTGCACCGTCTTCGTCGTTCTTTCTGCGCGCGCTTGTGCCCATACTTATAGATGGCTGCCCCGAACCCCTTGGGGTAGCCAAATTCGTACCGCTCTCCTTCGGTTTTAAAGGTAGAATCTCCGGCGCCGTAGCTGGTGCAGCATTTTGTATAGTAGACGGTTCTTCGTAGCGCATGGCCACCCCCACGACGGTTAGATGCAGCGCGAGGAATAAGAACGGCTTCAGGACGGTTGTCATCTGAAAACCGACGAGAAAGGTAATCGTCCAGCACAAGGATTCAAACAGATGAAGCACGCGTCTGTGCTTCGGGATTGGGTTGATCTGGTTGATGGCAGCCGCGAGATAGAGTGCAACACCGAAAGATTCACGGCTCATCATCGCCGACTGCTGCAATGGCTCGTCGTTGGCGACCAGGCAGTACAAGAATAGGAGCATCCGTCCTCTTCGCGCCCACTTTACTACTTCATCGTCATCCCTCTTTGACTCTATCGGGAGTTCGCTCCCGCTCATCCAGATCCAGCGGGTCTCGAGAGCCCAGATGAGAAGAACGACGGGGACGATGATGAGGGCGTTCCGGTCGTCGCAGCTAAGAGCGATGAAGAGCTCCAGGGGGACCCATGACCAGAACATTTTCAGTGTCCGACCGGCATCTGTTTGCAAGTAAGGGGGTTGAAAGAGATTCGTTCTTGTGGACCTATTTGTCCTTCAGTTTCGAGGCACAGTAGCTCTCGAGGAGACGATCAACGAACAGATATAAGCTGAGAGAGCTATGAGCACATCATACGGCGCACAGTCGTCAGTCAAAGATTGCTCTGAAAAGTTCAACGTTCATCACCCTAAGACATCATCAGGGGACTTGAGGAAACAGGCAGAAGGCCGCCTTTCGTGATGACCGGTGCCGCACTTTCCGGTCGAGGTGGAGATCTCCGAACCGAAGACTTTAGAGTCCGACCAAGGCTTTGTGGCTATCGGAAAAGGACTTAAGAGAGCCATCAACGCTCTGATGCCATTCATCGAGGATAGTCCCAGAGTCTGAATGGCTATCGGAATAACCCAAGAGAGCGCGCAAATACAAACACGCAATATCAGACTCGAATGACCTCGATGTGTCTCCGCTTAAGGTAGAAATACCTGTGATCGCTGTGAGTCCCTCCCTTATGTACTGGGGATTCAGAAATAGGATCAGCCCAAGGTTTCTCAGGCGACCGGATCGAGAGGCGCCGTGTGGGTTCTTTCAATCGTTCTGTCTCGCATGTAGATGGCCAGTATGTAAAGGATCTCTCAAACGTACTGTCTGGCGTCCACTCTAGTATACTTTGTATTTGTAGAAGTACTTTGCGAACGTTGAAATGCAAATGAAATCCTTGAGGGTGTACCCGGGTACCTGTTGTTCGCTACGATTGCGAAGCTGCGACAAGTCATACCTGGGAAGAAGGAAGGAGAAGGAGAGCTGCTGCACTTGTTGCTTGTGATTGAAAACCACCTCTCTTCGCGGTGTTCCCTCGTAGTAAACAAAGCTCGCTGGCGTCACCCTTGCTGGACGAGCTTTACGAACCTACTTTTGGTGGGCGATCTTTTCTGAGAAGAAGACTCAATTTGCAACCTATGGTGTACGTACCTAATAATGTCGTCGTTCCAGCTCCCAGCGGCCGGTGGCCCCCTGACGTTGGAGGAGTTGGAGAGGCTCATGATGCAGCAGCCGTCAAATGAAGCGGGGCCTTCCCAGTCTGCCCAGACGCTGCCGCCCCTACCAGGCGTCAGCCTGCCTCAAGCGACACGAGGGGGAGGAGCCTTTGCCCCGCCTCAGCAGGGCTCGGTGCCCTCCTCTTCCATGTGGGGCTGGAGCGCCCCGGCACCTGGTAATCCTCATATGTGGAACCCAGGAAGTAGTTTGCCCAATGCAGCCGGGAGACCTCCCTCATATCCTCTGCAATTCTCGCACCAGCAGCAACAGCAGCAGCCTCAAATGTCCTTTGGAGCCTTTCCGCAGCAGTCGCCCACGCAACCCCCGTCATTTTCGCAGAACCTTCCGACGATGCAGGGCTCCTTCCCTCGGGTTCCACTTTCGCAAGGTCAAGTGATGGCTCAAGGCCCCCACGGGCAAATGCTTCATCATTTCCCTTCTGGTCAATCTCTACCTCATTTCCCAACCCAAGCGCAATCTCTGCACCATGTTCCACCCCAATCCCCGGTGATGCATCAGATTCCGCAGATGCAGCAACTCCCGACGATGGCGCAGGGCGCGATGGGCAGATCAAGTATACCTCAAGGGCAGCCTCGTAAGGGACAGTCAGAAGGTTCCGTACTTGTTGACGCGAATGCCCGGTCGCCTCTGAAGAAGCCGAACGAAGCAGCGGACGTCAAGTCAGAGCTACGAACTCGCTTTGATTGGCAGCCGATGGGCACGATGGAGGTCAGGCCGAACGTGACAGGGCCGGATGAATACATCGACGTCATGTGGGAAATCCCAGCGCGGTTTGTTTCAAGGGAAGGTCTCATGACAGCAACTTCAGGAAGTTCCTCAGCCCGCAAGGGTATGGGAGCCAACCGCGAGGAGCCGGATCAAGGGGATTGGATCGGTCTTTTCAGATCTCGACAGAGGATAGACGAATCTACGGGCCACATTTTGACGCGGGAGACCAGCGGAAGGGCGACGTATGATGCGAAGACCGACACTGTGAGGGGGAGAGTGCGATTGCGCGCACCGCGAGGTGTGGGAACGTACGATTTTCGGTACTTTACGTCGGGCGGGCAGAAGCCCCCGTCGAGCGAGCAGGTCGATATTACCCGGTTTCCCGTGGCACGATCCCCGCCGCTAGTCGTCGAAGTTCAGGGGGCAGCATTGTATGAAGCGCTGGACTTTGCCGATAAGAACGTCCGTGACAAGCGCAGACTGGCCTCGGCGGCCCAGCAGCTCGGAACGTTGTTACGCCAGGTCAAAACCCTTCGATACCCTCTGCAGCATCCAAGCATGAGGCCCGAGGACCAGGAGAGGCGCCTGCTCGAGGAAGTATGGAAGGTCGTTGCCACATGTATCGAGCGCGGCGTCGCTCTTGATGATTCGCTCGCCCACACCGTGAAAGAGCTCGAGCAGGCGGTGGAGGTGGCTCGAATCGAGTACGAGAGAGCTCGCGGTAACGAAATCCACGATCAAGACCTCGACGATAACCTCTCTGATGTAGATGGCGAGGAGCTCAACGCCCTGACGATCCAGGGGAGCTCAGCAGATGAGCAAACGGCCAAGGACGTTCGGAAGACGAAGCGCCGTGTGTTTGTTCACGCGCGCCGAGATCTTGCCCAGAAGGAACGCGATCGCGCCTCCGTGGGGTCGAGCGTCCACAGCGTACTCGACGAAATACGCGGAAACGTGCACCTGTTTGCCCTTCTCTCAGACCAACGCAAGCGGTACTTGGTGTCGTTCGCCCGTCGTTACTCCGCCGTGGAAGAACACTTCTTCCCCACCGAAGCTCAGTTGAGGGACTACGTCAGGCAGACGCTCGGGATTGCCCGCTGGGGTCTGAATGAGGACGGAAGGATTGAGGTTGAGGCTGGTAGGTCTCAAGAAATTGACCAGGAGATCCTTGAAACGGTCAAAGATCTACTCCCGCATCCGACGTTCTTTGAGCAGCGTCGGCTGATCATCCGCAAGCTCCAGCTCCTATTGGACGCTTCATTCTCAAAGACGTACGGGGCCTGTCGTCTAGCCCCTTTTGGAAGTTCCGCCAACTCGTTCGGAAGCCCTAACTCGGACTTGGACCTATGCCTCGTCCTCCTTGATCGTAACTTGGATTCCCAGCAAGAAGCGACGCGTGCGGTTGAGCTGGTTGCGGAACTTCTTTCGAGTAATGGATACAAGGCCGTGGACGATTCTCGCAAAAATGCCCGCATCCCCATCGTGCAATTTACAGACCCGGAGTTTAACGTCGAATGCGACATTTGTGTGAACAATCCTCTGGCCATCCGCAATACTCTCCTTCTGCGCACGTATGGGTCGATCGATGACCGTGTCCGCATACTGGTCTACCTCGTGAAACTGTGGGCGAAACGGAGAGATTTGAACGACCCATCCACCCACACTATGAGTTCATACGGATGGATCTTACTCATTATCAACTACCTCCAGCGAGTCGGACTCTTGCCGAATCTCCAGGAGATGCCAGTGCGGCTCTCGGATCAGGATCGCGCGTTCTTCCCTCACGTTCCATGTGCCAGCTCGGACGGCAAGATCCATGACACATACTTCTTTGGGGATCCAGAGTCCACCTACTTTTTGACCCCTGAGGCGCGCGAAAGGGCGGCGGCGGAGGCCCGCCGGAAGTCTTCGGCGTTCCGCGCCAATCTCGGCCAGTTGGCCGCAGGCTTCTTCTGGGATCTGGCGATGACCGATTGGAGGAAGTATGTTGCATCTGTGAGGTCTGGTGAGCTCGTTCTGAAGTCAATGAAGGCCTCGGAGGACTCATGGAAGCTCCATCCTCGATGTGCAATCGAGGACCCCTTTGAGACCTCATACGATGTTGGCCACGTGTTACGCGACTCGACTTTCCGCAGATGCCGGTTGGAGGCCGCTCGGGCGTACGCATTGTTGGTCGGGTGTCAAGGCGAGTTTCTTGACGCATCCGTCAAGGTGTGCCTTGAGGAGCTTGTGAAGGGTGTCAAAGAAAAGAGCTGACCAAACCCTTGAATATCCTCCTCTAAGCGTACTTGTATGTAATCAACCATTCCACGGAAACACATGATTTTCCATATCCACATGCTGAAATTATCAATACTACTTCAGGAATATCAATGCAGTAGGTAGTTTAGAGCGCTCAAAAGCTCCCTCCACGCAGCTGCAGCACCATATGGATCACGCTGCCAGGCTGGACGCTGTAGTCTTCGAGGGTCTTGTCATCGGCCATTTGTCTGCCGCCAAAGATGAGTCGGATCTGGTCGACCTGGATACCTTCCCTCTCCTGGAGAGCGCTCTTCACCTCGCTGATTTTGGCCGTGGGCTCAAAGTTGAACGTCTGCTGACGGCCGGTCAGAGTTTTCACTTGAAGCTGCATTTTCTTGTTTCTTAAACGTGCCTTTGGCTAGGGTGGGATGCTAAGTCCGAGTGTTGATCTGTGAATGCGCCTATGTGCAGCGCGAACCGCCAGTGGGAATATGCGGATCCCTCCTTTGATAGTTTAACTGCTTATGCGTTGTGGTTCTTGCGTGGTTCAATCAATCAAATCGTTGTTCGGGAGTGTTCCGATCCTGGTTGGTCATGTACCCGGGTACCGGGTCCATCCGAGTCCAAGTCCGAGCTTGCAGTGCAGCAGACAGAGCAGATGATGATTGATGATCAAGATCATCACACTCACTCATCGCTCATGCGATTGTATTGTGACGTATTGACCCCGTGCGTTCAAAGCAAAAAAGGCAAGCAGGGTGGTCCGTGACGTCGGGATACGCAAGGCTTCGCAGGGTTACGGACAGCAAAAAAGACAGAGAGAGACCTTTGGTAGGAAGTGTCAAGCGTAGATATTTGGACCTCACTGCAATCGATACCTTTTAGCGTGTGGTTGAACTCTGATCGACCTTCGACTTGAGGTGATTGATCGGCGAGGTTCTGTAGCCCACATCATGCTCAGTATATGTTAGCGGGACCGTGCCGTTCAGTTGGAGCGAGTTAAATGAACTGGCTTACCGGCGCTTTGCTGGTAACGGTGTTCGCACTATCGATAAGCAGTCTCTTGACCTACCGCACACAAAACAAGATCCTGGTGCAATGTCAAGAACGGCAAGCTAGAGTCCAGGAACGCTTTGACGGGTTGGTGAGAACAGTTATCAAACAGCAGCACGAAATATCGGATAAGCATACTGGCAAGACGTCCGCCCAAACTACCAAGGTGATCGCGTTTTTATCGGAAGTCCTCGGGAGCAGAGAAAACAAACGCAAATCCGACTTCGAAACCCTCTTGAATGAGTGCCGCGAAAGGAGCACCGCTGCAAACATTTCCTTTGCGTCCCAGCTGGCGAGCTTCCAAACTAGGCTATCCACTGCTCTTGGGGAGATTGAGTCCTCCAAAAGCACCATTCAGAGCCTCCGGGCTCACCTTAAGAACGCAGAAGGCGCTGCTGCTAATGCGACGGCCGAAAAATGCGCCCAGGATCCAAAAGCGGATCCCGCGACAGAAAGGCTTTTACGGGAGAGACTGGATCAGGCGATACAACGCATAGAAAAGCTGAAGGCTGAGGTGAAGCAACTAAAAGCTGAGCGCAAATCGGAGTCATCATTTTTCTCTGAACTCGACCAGCCCTTGCCAGAAAAGACTCTTCCTTCTTATCCTCCTCAGAAGGAGACTCCAGTGGAAGTTACCAAGAAACCGAGTTCGGATCGAGATCCAGACTGCGAGAAGGAGTCTTTCGTTTTCAACAGCAAACGGAGCGGGGTTGCATATGCGATTCATACAGCGACCTCTGCGAATCGATGCAAACGTCTGTGCGCGTCTGAGGACCTGTGTATCGCGTGGACGTTCGTGTCAGACACTTCAGAGTGTTTGTTGCATCGCGACCCGGGCAAAATAGTTATTGCGGACTGTTGTGTTTCAGGAACGAAGTGCAGTTGATCGTTGAGTCAAATAATGCAGCTGCAAGTCTATTGTACATACTCGTTTATCGTATCATCTGTTTCGTTAGACAAGTCTATAGGCCACCCTCCACATCTTCGTCCAGGAAAGCCCCGTCTTTGGAGGGCTTCGTGGCATTCGAAGACTTACTGCCGGATGTCTCCGCCATCCTAGACTCCGCAACGGTGCCAGAAAGGCTAGAATAGTGCACGTTGTTGCCAGACTCCGTCCAGTCGCTTTTCCAAACGGCTGCGAGACCGGCTAGCACGGCGTTCGTGAACAATAACATTCCGGACAGGATGCTCACGGCGTGATCGCCCCCAGAACCCCCAATAAAGCATGGGATGGGCATAGTGTTTCCAATAAACCCTGACGAGAAACTCCTCCACGCAAGGGTCGTCTGAAGTAGCATCAGAAGTAGCATGAGAAAAGCGCCCCCAATAACGTCCAGCTTTTGAAGATCCGGTTGCCGGATCCATTGCAACACGATTGCGTTGAGAACGAGCTGGGCGACTGCCGTGGATGTCGCCTGGAACCCTATCGCGCTTCCCCACACCGAGGACGTAAACACAGTCGCTAAAAAGAACGCCGCACCGAGCACAAGATTTACCAACGTGACAGCAGAAAGCG
>Ga0209066_10007252_pt1 | contig 11046 bp, 10 predicted proteins | sample All_14_2_FD_187198 | JGI IMG/M metagenome (GOLD analysis project Ga0209066, IMG submission 187198) | Freshwater microbial communities in response to fracking from Pennsylvania, USA - Allegheny Zone_MetaG_DW_15 (SPAdes) (version 2) ... | reverse complement strand
CCCAGCCACACCCAGCCCATGAGCAGCACCAGCCAGCGCGCCAGCGCGTGGCTGGCGGGGTGGGCAGCGCTGTGGGGGGATGCCATATCAAGCGGCGGCGTAGCCGTGCAGCTGGTCGTTGCCGCTGGCCGCGTGCACGCTGGCGTTGAACGACACGATGATGCGGTCGGCCTTGCCCGCGTAGGGCATGGCCTGGTGGGGTAGCCACGACGGGAACACCACCAGTTGGCCGGGCCTGGGCGGCACGTCCAGGTGTGCCGACTGCAGGTAGGCGTTGCCAAAGTCCATGTGCGCGCCGCCCAGGTGGTTGAAGTGCGGGCCGTAAAAGCGGGTGATGCCGTTGCGCGCGCCCAGCACCGGGTGGGCGCTGCGCAGCGTGTCGGCGTCCACCTGCACGCAGTACACGCCCGACCAGGAGCAGTTGCCGTGGGTGTGTACGTCGTGGTGGCTGCCCTGGTTGCTGGTTTGAAACCACACACCGCGCAGCGCAATTTGCAGGCCCGGCGTGGCCTCGGGCCATGCGCCTTGGTTGGCCAGCACCACGGTCTGGCGCAGGCTGTCCACGATGAAGCGCACCAGCGCCTGCCACTCAGGCAGGCGGACGCGTTGCAGCAGGTCGTCGCGGCTGGCGTAAAAAGCAGCCTGCGGGTCGGCGCCCGGGTCGGTGGCGCGCATGGCCAGAAACACCCGCACCAGCAGGCTGTTTACGCTCTCAGCCTGCGCGAAGCGGTGTACGCCGATGGGCGTGGACCAGAGCGACAGCAAAGGATGGGGTTCCATGGTCAGCGGTGGCTCAGGCTTGGGTCAGCAGGTCTTTGGGCCACAAAAGGCGGTGGCCGGTGCGCGCGGCCAGGGCTTCTATGTCTTCGGGCGTGTCCACGTCGGTGCGGTAGCGCTGGTTGGTGGTGGCCCAGCGGTGTACCTGTTCGGGGTGCGCGGCCTGCCACTGTTTGCAGCCCAGTCGGGCTTCACCGGCCAGAATCTGCTCGCGCACCTCGCCGCTGAACATCACCGGGTTGCCCGGCTGGCCGTCCACCTCGGGTTGCACCACCTGCGCGCCCGTGGGCCGTTTTTTGTAGGCGCCGATCAGGTCGTTGATGTCTTGCGAATTGATCAGCGGCTGGTCGGCCAGCGCCACCAGCACGGTGTCGATCTTGGGCGACAGCGCCTGCAGGCCGGTGCGCAGCGAAGACACCTGGCCCGCGTCGGGGTCCGGGTTGTGCACCACGGTCACGGGAAACTCTTGCACCGCCAGGGCGATGCGCTCGGCATGGTGCCCGAGCACCACCACCAGCTCGTCCACCCCCGCGCCCGACAGCGCAATGACCTGGCGTCGGATCAACGCAATGCCGCCCAGTTCCAGCAGGCTCTTGGGCCGGTGGCCCATGCGCGAGCCCGAACCCGCCGCCAACAAAATGGCGCCCACCGCAATGCGGCTGTAGAGGCCACCGCCACCTTTGAGAATGCAGCCCATGGTGTTTCAGCCTCCGCAGCAGGATTTTTTGGGGGCGGCTGTGGCCGCCGTGTGCGTAGGTGTTGGCACCGGTGTTGCAGCCTGCGCCTCCACGGCCACCGCCGTGATGGCATCGACGGCTGCGGTCGCCTTTTTGGCCGCACCGCCACAACACGGCTTGACCGCTGCGCTGGCCACCGCCGCCGCCTCGGCGGGCGCTGCCGAGACCTGGGCGGTTGTGGCCTCCAGCGGGGTGGCTGTCCGGGGCGCACGCCGCGCCGCCACCACCGCCACCAGCACGGTGAGTGCAATTTCTTCGGCGGTTTGTGCGCCAATGGGCTCGCCCGCTGGGGCCACGATGGCGGCCACCCGGGCCGCGTTTTCGCCGCTGGCGATCAGGCTCTCTTTCAGCACGCCGGCCTTGCGGGCACTGGCCACAAACCACAGCGTGCGCGGCTGCAAGGCCAACGCGGCTTTCAGGCCTGGCAGGTCGCGTCGGCCCTGGGTGGCCACCACGGCAAAACCAGCGGTGGGCAGGGCGGCGCACACGCTGGCCGGGTCGTCGCTGGGCAAGACGGTTTGCGCGTCGGGAAAGTCGGTGGCGCTGGCGCCTTCGGCCACCACCGCTACCGTGAAGCCCACGCGCGGCGCCAGCACACTCAGCGCGCGGGCCACGGGCGAATCGCCCAACACCGTCAGGTGGGCGGCGGGCAACACCGGGTCGATGAACAGTTCCAGCGTGCCGCCCGAGTGGCAGGCCATGCCAAATTCCAGCACATCGCCCAGCGTGCGTTCGGCGGTTTCGTCGGTGGGCGTGATGCGGATGGTGCGCGGCTGCCCGTCGGCCAGCGCGGCGCGCACGGTTTTGACGACGGCGGGCTGGGCGCAGCCGCCGCCGATCCAGCCGTGGATGGCGCCGTCGGCGGTGACCAGTGCTTTGTCACCCGCTTTGGCCGAGGCGGGCGGCTGCACGCGCAGCACCGACACCAGGGCAAAGGGCTGTTGCTGGGCTTGCAGCCGGGCGGCGGCGGCGATCCATTCGGTGTTCATGGCGTTCTCCTGGGGGTCAGTTCAGCGAGCGGCTGGCGGCGGCCAGGTCGCTCAGGCTGGCGAGGGGGTAAAAACGGTCGATGCAGGCGCGCGAGCGCTGCAGCGCAGCGGCGGCAGGCACCGCCCGCGTGGGGTGAAACCAGGTGATGCGGGCACCCCGGGCGCGCAGCGCTTGCAGCGCGGCGGGCAAGGCGTCGGGGGCGTCGGTGTCAAAGCCGTCGGAAAAAATCCAGACGCGGGCGCCGCGGTTGAGTTGCGCCTTCGCATGCACGCGCACAAAGTCGTGCAGGCTGCTGGCAATGCGGGTGCCGGCGCCAAAGCCGGCGGTCACGGCGTTGACTTTTTCCTGAATGGCCGACGAATCGCGTTGCATGAGCGGGGTGATTTCGGCGAGCCGGGTGTGAAACACAAACACCCGCGCTTGGGCGGCCACCGCAAACGCGCGGGCCACGCGCAAAAACAGCGGCGCGTGCGACTCCATGGAGCGGCTCACGTCGGCCAATATGAACAGGCGCGGCGGCTCGCGGCGCTGCACCATCCAGGCCGGGCGCAGCGGCTCGCCGCCCCAGGCCACGCTGCGGCGCAGGGTCTGGCGCAGGTCGAGGCGGCGTCCGGGTTCGGCGCTGCGCCAGCGCCGGGTGGGCCGGGGGCGCAGCTGCGCGGTGATGCGTTGGGCCAGTTGTTGCAGCGCACCCAGTTCTTGGGCCAGCCACATCTGGCCGTCGCGCTGGTGCAGGGCCTCCACCTCGGCGCGGCTGGCGCCGCCCATGGCGCGGGGGCTGCCCGCGTCGTCGGTGTGCGGGCTGCTGCCGGCTGCGTCGCTGGCGCTCAGCGGGGCGGCACGGCCCGGCGCGCTGGCGGCGGGAGCGGCCATCTGCTGGTGCAGCTCTTGAACCGCCTGGCGCAGGTCGCGCGAGGGGCGCATCTGCCCGCTCACCCGCACCTGGCCTTTGAGCCGCTGCGGGTACCAGTAGCGTTCAAACAGCTCGGGCCACTGGCGCCAGTCGCGGGCGCTGTGGCAGGCCATGGCGCGCCAGGCGGCGCACAGGCGCTGGCCTTGCAGCGGCCCCAGCGCCAGCGCAGCCTGCAGCATGGCTTGCTGTTCGCTCACGCCCACCTTCAGGCCGTGGTCGCGCAGCATGGCGGCAAAACCGGCCAGGCTCTGGCTGGGGGCGCTGGCCTGTGTGTTCATGTGGCGGCCACAACAGCGGCGGTTTTTTCGGCCACGCCCACGCTGCGGCGGCCTTCTACCAGCTGGCGGGCGCGCTCGCCGGTGAGCATGAAGCGGTCTTCGCGGGTTTTCAGCAGACAGCCCAGCGTGCTCAGCAGCACCGCTGTGTCTTCGGGCAGGGTGTGCTGGCTGAGCTGGTGCAGGGCGCGCACCCAGTCCAGCGTTTCGGCCACGCCCGGGGTTTTGGCCAGGTCTTCGGTGCGCAGACGCTGCACAAACTGCACGCAGTCTTCCACCAACCGGGTGTCGGCCTCGGGCACAGCGGACTTGACGATGGCGATCTCGCGCGCCAGCGTGGGGTAGTCCAGGTAGTGGTAAAGGCAGCGCCGGCGCAGCGCGTCCGAGAGTTCGCGCGTGCCGTTGCTGGTCAAAATGACCTGCGGAATGTGCTGGGCGCGCAGCGTGCCCAGTTCGGGCACGGTGATCTGGTAGTCGGCCAGCACCTCCAGCAGGTAGGCCTCAAAGGCTTCGTCGGCGCGGTCAATTTCGTCGATCAGCAGCACGCAGGGGCCGCTCTGGCTGATGGCTTTGAGCAGCGGGCGCTCCAGCAAAAAGTCGCGCGCAAACACATCCGACTCTTGGGCGCTGGCACTGCGCGCTTCCGTCAGGCGAATCGCCATCAACTGGCGGCCGTAGTTCCATTCGTAAGCCGCCTGCGACAGGTCGAGCCCCTCAAAACACTGCAACCGCACCAGCTCGGCGCCCTGCGCCTGGGCCAGCGCGGTGGCCAGCGCGGTTTTGCCCACACCAGCGTCGCCCTCAATCAGCAGCGGGCGTTGCAGCCGCCCGGCCAGCCAGGTGGTGGTGGCCAGGTCGGCGTCGGCCAGGTAGCCCACGCGCTGCAACTGCTCGCGCAGGGCGCGTTCATCGGTCCAGTGGGTGGCCTGTGTGTTCATGTTCAGGCGCGCTTGCCGAACAGGCCCAGCCACCAGTTCTTGATGAGCGCCCAGACGATGGCCAGACCGTTGATTTCACCCGCCACCTGGGGCGCGGCGGCCGGGGCGGCGGCAGGTGCTGGCGCTGCGGCGGCCACGCCGCTGTCGGGTGCTGCACCAAAGGCCGCTTCGGCGTCGGCCGCCATGGCCACCGACGCGGGGGCGGGCAAGGCCAGCGCCGCCTGGCGGAAGTTCTCCACGAACTGCACCAGGATCATTTCAGACACCTGCACCATCATGCGCCCGCCGAACTGGGCGAACTTGCCATTGACGATGACCGCCGCGTCGCCGTGCAGCACCGAATGCGCCGGGTTGGCCGGATCGGCTTCGATGACCGCAGTCAGGTCCATCGAGGCGGACGAGCCGCCCTTGTCGGCCCCTTTGCCGCGCAGCACCATCTTGCGGTCGGCCTCATCTTTTTCCAGCACGTCCACCGTGCCGCCGAACTGGGCCACGGCCGGGCCCACCTTCACCTTCACACCGCCTTTGTACGAGGTGTCGGACAGCTGTTCGGTCAGCTCCGCGCCGGGCATGCAGCCCGCCACGGCCTTCAGGTCTTGCAGGATGGCCCAGGCGCGGGCCGGGTCCACGTCCAGCGGGTAGCGTTTGTCGAGTTTGACTTCCATGAGATGTGTCCTTAAAGGGCCAAGCCGCGTGCGTTGAGTTCTTTCCACACCCGGAACGCGTTGTGCGGCATGTCCATGTGCGTCATGCCCTGGTGCGAAAACGCGTCCACGATGGCCGATGTGAAGGTGGGAATGGAGCCCACATGGGGCGATTCGGCCACGCCTTTGGCGCCCAGCGGGTGGTGCGGCGAGGGCGTCACGGTGTGGTCGGTTTCCCAGTGCGGGGTTTCCACGAAGGTGGGTAGGAAATAGTCCATCAGCGTGTTGCCCAGCAGGTTGCCCTGCGCGTCAAACGGCATCTGCTGGCCCATGGCCACGGCGAAACCTTCGGTCAGGCCGCCGTGAATCTGGCCCTCGATGATCATCGGGTTGATGCGGGTGCCGCAGTCGTCCAGCGCGTAGAAGCGGCGGATTTTGGTTTCGCCGGTGGTGCGGTCGATGTCCACCACGCACAGGTAAATACCAAACGGGAAGGTGAAGTTCGGCGGGTCGTAGTAATGCACCGCTTCCAGGCCAGGCTCCATGCCTTCGAGCGGCTGGTGGTAGGCCTGCCAGGCCACATCGGACATGGTTTTGTACTTCGCGTCGTCGCCCTTGACCTTGAAGCGGTCCACTTCCCAGTCGAGGTCGTTCTCGTTCACCTCCAGCATGTGGGCGGCGATCTTGCGCGCCTTCGCGTGGATCTTGCGCGCCGCCATGGCAATGGCCGCGCCGGCCACTGGCGTGGAGCGGCTGCCGTAGGTGCCCAGGCCGTAAGGCGCGGTGCTGGTGTCGCCTTCTTCCACCTGAATCACCTCGCTCGGAATGCCCAACTCGGTGGCGATGATCTGCGCATACGTCGTCTGGTGGCCCTGGCCCTGCGTGATCGTGCCCATGCGCGCAATGGCACTGCCGGTGGGGTGGATGCGGATTTCGCACGAGTCGAACATGCCCATACCCAGGATGTCGCAAATCTTGCTCGGCCCCGCGCCCACCACCTCGGTGAAGGTGACGAGGCCAATGCCCATCAGCGTGGGGCTGTTCGGGTCGGCGCGTTTGGCCGCTTGCTCGGCGCGCAGGCCCTTGTAGTCCACGGCGTCCAGCACCTTGTCCAGCGCGGTCTGGTAGTCGCCGCTGTCGTAGTCAAATCCAAAGGCGCTGCGGTAGGGGAACTGTTCCTTCTTGATGAAGTTCTTGGCGCGGATTTCGGCCTTGTCCATGCCCAGCTTTTGCGCCAGCACGTCCACCATGCGCTCGATCAGGTACACCGCCTCGGTCACGCGGAAGCTGCAACGGTAGGCCACGCCGCCAGGCGCCTTGTTGGTGTAAACGCCTTTCACGCTGGCGTAGGCAGCGGGAATGTCGTAGCTGCCGGAGCAGATGTGGAACAGCCCGGCGGGGAACTTGGTCGGGTCGGCGCAGGCGTCGAACGCGCCGTGGTCGGCCACCACGTTCACGCGCAGGCCGGTGATCTGGCCGTCGGCGGTGGCGGCTATTTCGCCGTCCATGTGGTAGTCGCGGGCAAAGGCGGTGGAGCTGATGTTCTCGATCCGGTCTTCAACCCACTTCACCGGGCGGCCCAGCACGATGGACGCCACGATGGCGCACACATAGCCGGGGTAAATGCCGACTTTGTTGCCAAAGCCGCCGCCAATGTCGGGGCTGACGATGCGCACTTTCGATTCGGGAATGCCCGAGAGCATGGACACGACCGTGCGCACCACGTGCGGCGCCTGTGAGGTGATGAAGGTGGTGAGGTCGCCCTTGATCGGGTCGAAACTGGCCACACAGCCGCAGGTTTCCAGTGGGCAGGGGTGCACACGCGGGTAGTGCATGTGCTGGCTCACGACCACGGCGGCGTTGTCAAACGCGGCATCGGCGGCGGCTTTGTCGCCCGCGTCCCAGGTGAAGATGTGGTTGTGGTGCTCGCGCGGGCCGTGGGCGCCGCTGGTTTTTCCCGCCAGGTCTTCGCGCAGCACCGGCGCGTCGGGCGACAGCGCGGCGTAGGGGTCCAGCACCACCGGCAGCTCGTCGTATTCCACCTCCACCGCTTCCACCGCGTCGGCGGCAATGTAGCGGTCGTCGGCAATCACGATGGCCACTTCCTGCATCTGAAAATGCACCTTCTCGTCGGCCAGCACGGCGGCCACGTCGCCCGCCAGCGTGGGCATCCAGTGCAGCTTCAGCGGCTTCAGGTCGTCGGCGGTGAGCACGGCATGCACGCCGGGCATGGCCAGCGCGGCTTCTTTGTTGATCCTGACGATGCGGCCGTGGGCGATGGGGCTGCGCACGATGTCCATGTGCAGCATGCCGGCCATCTTGATGTCGTCGACGTAGTTGCCCTTGCCTTGAATGAAACGGGCATCTTCTTTGCGCAGGCGCGAGACGCCCATGCCGGCCAGTGCAATTTCACGGGCTTCGGCGGTTTGTACCGGTGCGTTCATGTGTGGTCTCCAGTGTGTTTGGGCTTCAGGCGGCAACGGGCTCTTGCAGCTTCTTGGCCGCGTACTGCACCGCCTTGACGATGTTCTGGTAGCCGGTGCAGCGGCACAGGTTGCCGGCCATGCCGTGGCGAATCTCTTCTTCGCTCGGGTTCGGGTTTTCCTGCAAAAAGCGGTAGGCACGCATCAGCATGCCGGGGGTGCAAAAGCCGCACTGCAGGCCGTGTTCTTTGTAAAAACCTTCCTGCACCGCGTGCAGCACACCTTTGTTGGCCAGGCCTTCCACGGTCAGCACCTCGGAGCCATCGCACTGCACCGCCAGGTGGGTGCAACTCTTGACGGATCGTCCGTCGATGTCCACCGTGCAGGCGCCGCAATGGCTGGTTTCGCAGCCAATGTGCGCGCCGGTGAGGTGGAGTTTTTCACGCAAAAAATGGATCAGCAGCGTGCGCGGCTCCACCAGTTTTTCTTCGGTGCGGCCATTGACGTTGACGGAAATGTGTTTTTTCGACATGGGTGTTTCTCCGACGGCGGTTCAGGAACAACGGGACCAGGCTTTGGACAGGGCACGTTTGACCATCTGCCCGGCCATGGCGGTTTTGTATTCAATGTCGCCGCGCAGGTCTTCGGCGGGGTCGCAGGCGGCGGTGGCGGCATCGGCGGCGGCTTGCAGCGTGGCCGCGTTCAGCGGCTGGCCCAGCAGGGCGGCTTCGGCGGCTTCCACGCGCAGGGCGGTGGGCGCCACGTTGGTCAAGGCCACGCGCACGTGGCTGATGGTGTCGCCGGTTTTGCGCATCACCACGGCACAGCCGGCGGTGGCCCAGTCGCCGGTTTTGCGCTTGAGCTTTTCGTAGGCGTAGCCGGTACCGGGGGCAAACGCCGGTACATGGATCTCGCACATCACCTCGTTTTCTTCCAGCAGCGTCATGTAGGTGCCGAGAAAGAAACCGTCGGCGGGCACGGTGCGCCGGCCGTTCGGGCCTTCGAGCACAAACTGCGCCTCGATGGCGATGGACAGCGCCGGGTGGTCGTTGCCCGGGTCGCCGTGGGCAATGTCGCCGCCGATGGTGCCCCGGTTGCGCACCTGCGGATCGGCAATCAGCAGCGCGGCTTCGCACAGCAGCGGCACCTTGGCCTGCAGGATGGGCGAGGTGATCAGGTCGTTCTCAACCGTCATGGCCCCGATCACCACGTGGCCGCCTTCTTCGCGGATGCCGCGCAGCTCGGGAATGCGGTTGATGTCGATCAGGTGCGCGGGCTGCGCAAAGCGCAGCTTCATCATGGGCAACAGGCTGTGGCCGCCGGCCAGCAGCTTGGCATCCGACCCCAACTGGCCCAGCAAGGCCACGGCCTCGCTGACCGATTTGGGGGCGTGGTATTCGAATCGCGGTGGAATCATGGTTGTCTCCAAATGGTTTTTGTCCAAGACAGAACCAGTGTATGGAGTCCTCAATTCCGACACGAGCGGCGGGATTTAAAGCGTTGAAGGCATCAAATGCGCTGTTTTTTGCACGAAATGCGCGCTGAATTGCACGAAATGCTCAGATCAGGCGCGCCGCAATTTGCAACCCGGGTATGTCCCTAGGTGAAAAATTGATCAATATCAATGACGCGCCAGCAGCCCGAGGGCTTCGCGCAACCTGCCCACTTCGGCCCGCGACACCGGAATGGGTTCGCGGTGCTTGCCCTTGAGCACCACATGCGTCTTGCTGCCCTCGCGCCCCAGTTCGGCCACCGCGCGCAGGTTGACGATGAAGCAGCGGTGTATCCGCATGAACTGCGCCGGGTCGAGCCGGGCCTGCAAGTCGCCAATGCTCAGGTTGCAGAAATGAAAGCCGTCGTGTGCCAGCACCCGCGTGTAGTGCGCCTGCGACTCCAGGCTCAGCACGTCCTGGGTGTCCACAAACGCCACCTTGTGGTTGGCCACCATGGGAATGCGGTGCAGGCGCAGGTTGGGCGCGGGCGGCTCTGCGGCCGGCGCTTCCTGGCTCACCACCTGCGTCACGTCGTAAAAGACCAGAATGAAACCGGTGGTCTTGCCCTCAAAGTCGCCGAGCCGCGTCACCTTGATCAGCAGCACCTGTTCGGGGATGTTGATGATCATCGTCATGGGCACCGCGCTCACCATGGGGCAGCCGCTGGACGCCTGGTCGAGCAGAAAGTTGACCTTGGGTTTGGAGCGCTCGGGGTGGAACGACGACACCAGCTTGTCAAAAGGCTGCTTTTCGCCCACCGGCAATACCTTGCGGGCAAAGTCGTTCATGGCCAGCACGGTGCGCTGGGCGTCCAGATGGATCACGCCCACCTCGAACTTCTCAAACAGATAAAGGGGCGAATTGACCGCAGCCTGTGTCTCCATCAACTGTCTCCTGGCCGGTCTGAAGGGGCGCCAGCCTGCGCGAAGGGTACCGCAAGGTGGCCCATCGCATACACTTTATGGTTGTTTTTCGAGGTAATCCATGAGTCTCCAATGCGGCATCGTGGGCCTGCCCAACGTCGGCAAGTCCACCCTTTTCAACGCGCTGACCAAAGCCGGCATCGCAGCTGAAAACTATCCCTTTTGCACCATCGAGCCCAACACGGGCGTGGTGGAAGTGCCCGATCCGCGCCTGCAGCAGCTGGCCGAGATCATCACGCCCGAGCGCATCGTGCCGGCCATCGTGGAGTTTGTGGACATTGCCGGCCTGGTGGCCGGTGCCAGCACCGGCGAGGGCCTGGGCAACAAGTTTCTGGCGCACATCCGCGAGACCGACGCCATCGTCAACGTGGTGCGCTGCTTTGAAGACGACAACGTGATCCACGTGGCCAACAAGGTCGACCCGATCGCCGATATCGAGGTCATCCAGACCGAGCTGTGCCTGGCTGACCTGGCGGCGGTGGAAAAAGCCCTGCACCGCGTGCAGAAAACGGCACGCTCGGGCGACAAGGAGTCGATCAAGCTGGTGGCGATTCTGGAAAAGTGCCAGGCCGCGTTGAACGATGTGAAGCCGGTACGCACCATTGATTTCAGCAAGGAAGAGCTGCCGCTGCTGAAGCAGTTTTTCCTGATCACTGCCAAGCCGGCGATGTTTGTGGCCAACGTGGCCGAAGACGGGTTTGAAAACAACCCGCTGCTGGACCGCCTGAAGGCATTTGCCGAAGCGCAAAACGCACCGGTGGTGGCCATTTGCGCCAAGCTCGAAGCCGAAATGAGCGAGATGAGCGACGAAGACCGCCAGATGTTTCTGGAGGAGCTGGGCCAGAGCGAACCCGGCCTGAACCGTCTGATTCGCGCCGCCTACAAGCTGTTGGGCCTGCAAACCTATTTCACGGCGGGCGTGAAAGAGGTGCG
>Ga0209066_10007251_pt1 | contig 11049 bp, 11 predicted proteins | sample All_14_2_FD_187198 | JGI IMG/M metagenome (GOLD analysis project Ga0209066, IMG submission 187198) | Freshwater microbial communities in response to fracking from Pennsylvania, USA - Allegheny Zone_MetaG_DW_15 (SPAdes) (version 2) ... | reverse complement strand
ATCTGGTCTGCCCTGTTGATGGCCGCCGTGCTGGGCATGGTGCTGACCGCCGCGGTCGGCCTGCTGGAGCGCGCGGTGCTGCGCGGTCGCGGCCCCAAGCACTGAGGCTCACCCCATGATCCGCCCCACCGCTCCCTCCTCCGCGCCTGGCGCCTTGCTGGCCGTGTTCGCCCTGGCCCTGCTGTGCCTGTCCGGCCCCTTTGCCCTCCTGATGGTCGATCCGGGGGACTATGTGCTGCAGCCGCGGGCCTGGTGGCAAGCCGACAGCGTCTCTGCCCAGATCCTGCAGCTCGGCACCGCGCTGTGCCTGCTGACCGCAGCCGTGCTGGCCCTGCGTCCCACGCCGGGGCGCTTCCGCACCGCGATGCTCACCACCCTGGCGCTGGCCGGCGCCCTCGGTCTCATCGCGCTCGCGCCCACCGACGAGACCCGTGTGCCCGGTCACGCCTACTGGCTGGCCACGCTGGCCCTGATGCTGCTGGCCGTGGTCACCGTCCAGCGCGTCGCCTCACTGCCCCTGCCGCGCTGGCTGGCCCCCCTCACCGCCGGCATCTTCGGCCTGTGGATGCTGCTGCTGTGGGAGCAACTGGTCACCGCCTTCGCCGTGCCCCGCGTGCTGCTGCCGCCACCCTCGGCCATCGTGCTAGCCCTGTGGGAGCACGCCGCCACCCTGTGGGGCGACCTGGTACAAACCGTCGGCAAGGCCGTGCTGATCGGCTATGTGCTGGGCTGCGGCCTGGGCGTGCTCACCGGCATCGCCATCGACCGCCTGCCCTTCCTGCAACGGGGTCTGCTGCCGGTGGCCTCGCTCACCAGCACCATCCCGCTGGTCGGCATCGCCCCCATCGCCGTGATGTGGTTCGGCTTCGACTGGCCCTCCAAGGCCGCCGTCATCGTGCTGATGACCTTCTTCCCAACCCTGGTCAGCACCCTGGCCGGCCTGGGCGCGGCAGGCAAGCTCGAACGTGAGCTGATGCACTCGTATGCCGCCAGCTACCGCCGCACCCTGCTCGACCTGCGCCTGCCCGTGGCGCTGCCCTTCATCTTCAACGCCCTGAAGGTCAACGCCACCCTGGCCCTGATCGGCGCCATCGTGGCCGAGTTCTTCGGCTCGCCCACCCAGGGCCTGGGCTTTCGCATCTCCACCGAGGCCTCGCGCATGAACATGCCCCTGGTCTGGGCCACCATCGTCGTGGCCAGCGCGGTCGGCATGCTCGCCTACAGCACCCTGAGCCGCCTGGAGCGACGCGTCAATTTCTGGCACCCCTCGGTGCGTTCCGCCTGATTTTGTCCCACCCCTCGTCCTACAGGAGCTCTCGATGAACCGTCCTCTGTCTTCCACGTTCCGGCTGGCCCTGGTTGCGGCCGCCGCCGCCCTCAGTGTCGGGGCCCACGCCGCCGAAAAGGTCACCGTGCAGCTCAAGTGGGTGCCCCAGGCTCAGTTTGCGGGCTACTACGTCGCCCAGGCCAAGGGCTACTACAAAGAGGCGGGGCTGGACGTGACCATCAAGCCCGGCGGCACCGATGTCTCGCCCGTGCAGGTGCTCGCCGGCAAGTCTGCCGACGTCATCGTCAACTGGATGCCCGACGCCCTGGCCGCCCGCGAAAACGGCGTGCCCCTGGTCAACATCGCGCAAATCTTCGATAAGTCCGGGATGATGCTGACCTGCAAGAAGGCCAGCGGCGTCAACAGCCCCAAGGACCTCAAGGGCAAGACCCTGGGCGTCTGGTACGGCGGCAACGAATACCCCTTCCTGAGCTGGATGAGCAAGCTCGGCCTGCAACCTGGCAAGGACATCACCGTGCTCAAGCAGGGCTTCAACGTCGACCCGCTGCTGCAAAACCAGGCCGCCTGCATCTCGACCATGATCTACAACGAGTACTGGCAGGTGGTGGACGCCGGCGTGAAGCAGTCCGACCTGGTGACCTTCTTCTACCAGGACCAGGGTGTGGCCTCGCTGGAAGACGGCCTGTATGTGCTCGCCCCCAATCTGCGTGACAAGGCTTTTGTGGCCAAGATGGCCAAGTTCCTCAAGGCCAGCTTCAAGGGCTGGAACGACGCCGTGAAGAACCCCGCCGAGGCCGCCAAGATCGTCGTGGCCAACGACACCTCGGGCAGCGCCAGCCTGGCCGTGCAGACCCGCCAGATGGAGAACGTGGCCAAGCTGATCAGCAACGCCAACACCCCGAAGATGGGCTACCTGGACCCGGCCGCGTACGAGCGCACCATCAAGGTCCTGATGGCCGGCGGCAGCGCCCCCGTCATCAAGAAGGACCCCGGCAAGGCCGCCATGACCCACCTGGTGTGGGAGCAGGCGGCAAAATAAGGGCATGAACCGCAGCACGCCCACCTCCCGACGCCAGACCCGACAGGTCAACGAGTCCGCGATCTTGCGTGCTGCGGAGCGGGTCTTTGCCCGCGCCGGCTTCGAAGGGGCCACGATGGCCGACATCGCCGACGAAGCCGGCCTGCCCAAGGCCAATCTGCACTACTACTTCGGGGCCAAACGCGCGCTCTACCGCGCCGTGCTCGACGCGGTGCTGCACGACTGGCTCGATCCGCTGGAGGCCATCACGCCCGAAGCTGATCCGCGCACGGCGCTGCGCAATTACATCGAGCTGAAGATGGCGCTGGCCGCCGAGCGCCCCCACGCCTCCCGCGTGTTCGCCAACGAAATGCTGCACGGCGCCCCCGTGGTGCTCGACCTGCTGCGCACCGACCTGCGCCAACAGGTGCTGGCCAAGGCCGCCGTCATCGACAGCTGGATCGCCGCCGGGCGCATGGCCCCGGTCGACAGCGTCCACCTCTTCTTCACCATCTGGGCGGCCACGCAGACCTATGCCGACTTCGACGTGCAGATCCACGCCGTGCTCGGCACCGAGCCCAACCCGGTCACCGACACGCCGCGCGCCACCGCGCACGTCACCAGCCTGATCCTGCGCGGCTGCGGCCTCTGAGTCGCAGCGGGTCGATCAAGCCAGGCCACTCACCCGCAGCCCCGAGGGGCGCTCCGCTCACACCACGCCGGCGCGGTCCAGCATCGCATGCAGCAGCACGTTGCAGCCTGCTTCCAAGTGGGCGGGCTGGGCATCCTCGATCTCGTTGTGGCTGATGCCGTCCTTGCACGGCACAAAGATCATGCCGGCGGGCGCCAGCCGCGCCACGTACACCGCATCGTGCCCGGCCCCGGACACGCAGGGCATGTGCGAATAGCCCAGCGCCTGCGTGGCCCGCCGCACCGCCGCCACGCACCCCGCCTCGAAGGGCACCGCGGGGTAATGCGAGACCTCCTCGATCTCCACCTTCAGCCCGCTCTCCTCGGCCACGGCAGCGGCAAAGGCGCGGATCTCCGCGTCCATCTGGTCCAGCAGCTCGTTGCTGACATTGCGCAGGTCCATGGAGAACTTCACCCGCCCCGGGATCACGTTGCGGCTGTTGGGGTGCACCTGCACCATGCCCACCGTGCCGCGGCCATGCGGCTGGTGGTCCATGGCGACGGCCACCACCTCCTGCATGATGCGCGTGGCCACCTGCAAGGCGTCCTGGCGCAAGCCCATCGGGGTCGGACCAGCGTGCGCCTCCATGCCTGTCACCGTGCAGTCGTACCAGCGGATGCCCAGCACCGCCTCCACCACGCCGATGGTGATGCCATGGTCCTCCAGCACCGGCCCCTGCTCGATGTGGGCCTCGAAGTAGGCCCCCACCGGATGCTGCCCTGGCACCTCGTCGCCGATGTAGCCGATGCGGGCCAGCTCGTCTTTCACGGTGTGGCCCTCGGTGTCCTGGGCCGCGTAGGCGTGTTCCAGCGAAAAAGCCTTGGCGAACACGCCCGAGCCCATCATCACCGGCACAAAGCGTGAGCCTTCCTCATTGGTCCAGAACGCCACCTCGATCGGCGCCTCGGTCTCCAAGCCCAGGTCATTGAGCGTGCGCACCACCTCCAGGCCGGCCAGCACCCCATAGTTGCCATCGAACTTGCCACCGGTCGGCTGCGTGTCGATGTGGCTGCCCGTCATGATCGGGGGCAGGGCGTTGTTCCGTCCCGGCCGCCGCATGAAGACATTGCCGATCTGGTCCACCGTCACCGTCATGCCGGCCTCGCGGGCCCAGCCCACCACCAGGTCCCGCCCTTGGCGGTCCAGGTCGGTCAAGGCCAGGCGGTACACCCCGCCCTTGGGCGTCGCGCCGATCTCGGCCAGGCGCATCAACGATGCCCACAAACGGTCCCCATTCACGCGCACGCCACTCAGGTCGACGTGTGTTGCCGTGTTCACTCTTTGCATCTTGCTGACTCCGGTTCAGATCGTGGTGCGCGCCACCGCTTGCGGTGCCGCCAGCGCCGCCTTGCGCGACAGGGCATCGAACACCGGCCCAAAGGCCGGTCGCTTCACATAGCGCCCCTGGCCGGGCTCGGCGCGCAAGTCGCCCCGCACATAGGCCAGGCGCCCGCCGCTGAGCGTGTGCGTCGGCACCCCGCGCACCGTGCGCCCTTCGAAGATGTTGAAGTCGCCCTTCGAATGCTGGGTCGCCACCGACAGCGTCTTGCTGGCGGCCGGGTCCCACACCACCAGGTCGGCATCCGCCCCCACCGCCACGCAGCCCTTGCGCGGATACAAGTTGAAGAGCTTGGCCGCATTGGCCGAGGTGATCGCCACGAACTCCGACGGCGTCAAGCGCCCCGTGTTGACCCCGGCATCCCAGATCACGCTCAAGCGTTCTTCCACCCCGCCCGTGCCATTGGGGATCTTGCTGAAGTCCAGCCGCCCCATGGCCTTCTGGGCCGCACAGAAGGTGCAGTGATCGGTCGCCGTCGTGTGCAAGTGGCCGGCCTGCAAGCCGCGCCACAAGGCCGCCTGGTGCTCAGGCGCGCGAAACGGCGGGCTCATCACATGCGCCGCCGCCACGCTGAAGTCCGGATGCCGGTACACGCTGTCATCGATCACCAGGTGCCCGGCCAGCACCTCGCCATACACCCGCTGACCGCGCGCCCGCGCCCGGGCAATCGCCTCGGCCGACTCCGCGCACGAGACATGCACCACATAGATCGGCACATTGAGCACATCGGCGATCGCGATCGCCCGCTGTGCCGCCTCGGCCTCCACCGCCGGCGGGCGCGACAGCGGATGTGCCTCGGGTCCGGTCAGGCCCTGGGCCTTCATCTCCTGCTGCAGCAGGAACACCAGCTCGCCGTTTTCCGCATGCACCGTGGGCATCGCCCCCAGCTCCAGCGCGCGGCGGAAGCTGTTCACCAGCGTCTCGTCGTCGGCCATGATGGCGTTCTTGTAGGCCATGAAGTGCTTGAAGCTGTTCACGCCCTCGTCCTGCACCAGCGCGCTCATGTCCCGCCGCACCGACTCGTCCCACCACGTGATCGCCACGTGAAAGCCGTAGTCCGCCGCGGCCTTCTCGGCCCAGCCCCGCCACGTGCGGTAGGCGTCCATCAAGGGCTGCTTCGGATCGGGAATCACGAAGTCGATGATGCTCGTCGTGCCGCCCGCCAGGCCGGCCGCGGTGCCAGTGAAAAAGTCATCGGCCGTCACCGTGCCCATGAAGGGCAGCTGCATGTGCGTGTGCGGATCGATCCCGCCCGGCATCACATACTGCCCGCCGGCGTCAATCACCTCGGCGCCCACCGGCACGTCCAGGCCCTCGCCCACCGCCGCGATCACCCCGTCCACGCACAGCACATCGGCCGTGCGCTCCCCATCGGCATTGACCACCGTGCCACCACGGATCCACACCGCAGGCTGCTTTGCTGTCGTCATCGCACGCTCCTTGTGACGCGGCCCGCCTCAGGCGGTCGCCGTCGGGTTGTTGGGATGAGCGAGCCAGTTGCGCGGCTCGGCCGGCACCGGCTCACCCGTGCGCAGGTCCACCTCGCCCGGCACCAGGTGCCGCAAGGTGATGCACTCGTCGACCGGGCACACCGACACGCACAGATTGCAGCCCACGCACTCCTCTTCCTTGACCTCGAAGTGGCGCACACCGTCCTTCATCGCCGTGATCGCCTGATGCGAGGTGTCCTCGCACACCACATGGCAACGCCCACAGCTGATGCACTTGTCCGGGTCGATCACCGCCTTGGACACGTGGTTCAGGTTGAGGAACTTCCAGTCCGTCACGGTCGGCACCGCGCGCCCCACCAGCTCGTCGAGCTTCTGCACCCCCATCTCGTCCATGTAGTTGGACAAGCCGCTGCACAGGTCCTCCACGATCTTGAAGCCATGCACCATCGCCGCCGTGCACACCTGCACCGTGCCCGCGCCCAGTGCGATGAAGTCCAGCGCATCACGCCACGTGCTCACCCCGCCAATGCCCGAGATCGGCAGCCCGCGGGTCTCCGCCGTGCGCGCGATCTCCGCCACCATGTTCAGCGCGATCGGCTTGACCGCCGGCCCGCAGTAGCCGCCGTGCGAGCCCATGCCCGCCGTGCTCGGCACCATCGTCAAGGTCGCCGGGTCCACCCCCATGATGGAGTTGATCGTGTTGATCAGCGACACCGCATCGGCCCCGCCGCGCTTGGCCGCCTGCGAGGGCTGGCGGATGTCGGCGATGTTGGGCGTCAGCTTCACGATCACCGGCAGGCGGCTGTACTGCTTGCACCACGCCGTCACCATCTCTATGTACTCGGGCACCTGGCCCACGGCCGCCCCCATGCCGCGCTCGCTCATGCCATGCGGACAGCCGAAGTTCAGCTCGATCCCATCGGCCCCGGTGTCCTCCACCCGCGGCAGGATGGCGCGCCACGACGCCTCATTGCACGGCACCATCAGCGACACCACCATCGCCCGGTCCGGCCAGTCCTTTTTCACCTGCGTGATCTCGGCCAGGTTCAGCGCCAAGGGCCGGTCCGAAATCAGCTCGATGTTGTTGAAGCCCAGCACCTTGCGGTCCGGCGACAGCAAGGTGCTGTAACGCGGCCCGTTCACGTTGACCACCGGCGGGTCTTCGCCCAGCGTCTTCCACACCACGCCGCCCCAGCCCGCCTCGAACGCGCGGATCACATTGGTGGCCTTGTCGGTCGGCGGCGCCGAAGCCAGCCAGAAAGGATTCGGGCTGTGAATGCCCACGAAATTGCTGCGCAGATCGGCCATGATCAAGACTCCGCTTGGAAGGATGCGTGGATGCTCAAGGCGGCCTGCTTGCCCGCCTCAACCGCTTCAACCGTCAGGTCGCGCCCGCCTGTGCAGGCATCGCCGCCCGCCCAGACGCCCGGCATCGACGTGCGCCCCTGCGCGTCGACCACGATCCGGCCATCGCGCAAGAACAAGCCCGACGTCGTCCACGGCGCCTCCTCCAGTTGCTGCCCAATCGCCTTGAGCACCATGTCCGCCGGCAGCGTCACATGCTCACCGCTCGGTCCCCAGCGTCCGTCGCCCTGGTCCTGTTGACAGGCAAAGCGCACACCGCACACCGCCCCGCTTTCGCCCAGCAAGGTTTCCGGCACCAGACCATGGCGGATCGTCACCCCGTTCGTCTGCGCCCAGGCCTGCTCCACCTTCGATGCCGACATCGCCTCCGGCCCACGCCGGTACACGATGCTCACCTCCTCGGCGCCCAGCAGCTTTGCCTGCACCGCGGCGTCCACCGCCGTCATGCCCCCGCCAATCACCAGCACACGGCGGCCGATCGGCAACGTGGCCCAATCGGACGATTGACGCAGGCGTGCGATGAAGGCCACCGCGTCTTCCACGCCGGCCAGCTTGTCCTCACCCACCAGGCCCAGTTGACGCACGCCCCCCAGGCCCACGCCCAGGAAGACCGCATCGTGCGTGTCAGACAGGGCCTGCAACTGCGCGGCCGTCTCGACGCGCACACCCGTCTGCACCGTGATCCCGCCCACGCTCAACAGCCAGGCGATCTCGCGCTGCGCGAAGTCATCTGCGGTCTTGTAGCTGGCCAACCCATACTCGTTGAGCCCGCCCAGCTTGTCGTGAGCGTCGATCAGCGTCACCGCATGGCCCTGCACCGCCAAGGTGTGCGCGCAGGCCAGGCCCGCCGGGCCCGCACCCACCACGGCCACCTTGCGCCCGGTCTCCGGTGCCCGCGTGAACACCGGTGCGGCGCCCTCCTGCATCACCGCGTCCACCGCATAGCGCTGCAGTCGACCGATCTCCACCGCCTTGCCTTGCTGCGTCTGGCGCACACACACCGCCTCACACAACTCCTCGGTGGGGCACACCCGGGCACACATGCCGCCCAAGGGGTTGGCCGACAAGATCGCCTGTGCGGCACCGCGCACATTCCCATCGGCGATGCGATGGATGAAGCTCGGCACATCGATGCCGGTCGGGCAGGCCGTCTGACACGGCGCATCGAAGCAATACAAACAGCGCTCGGCTTCGATCACCGCCTGCATGGGCGTCAAAGCCGGCGTCTCGGCCGCCTGCAGGCGCTGCGCGTACGCGGCTACGGGCAGACGACCCGGCTGCACATCGTGAAAGGGGCTCTCGGACACGGTGGGTTCTCCTTGCTCGACAACTTGACCAAATGGTCAGGTTTATGCAGAACCCATATGCTTAAACCGTGCCAGCTCCTTTCCGCCTTCGGGCGCACACCCACGGTGCAAGGCCCATGAAAAAGGGCGCACCGGTGTTCACCACCAGCACGCCCTCGGGGCATGAGCCTAGCCGCACGCGCCATCCCGGCGCATCCGGCCCCAGATCGATCAGCCCTGGATCTGCTTCAGCAAGGTCGCGGCGTCGCTCACGGCATAGCCACCGCCTTGCTCGTCATTGAGCTGCGTCACCACGCCATCCTTGACCAGCATCGAGAAGCGACCGGAGCGCAGACCCAGGCCCTTGGCACTCAGGTCCAGCACCAGACCCGTGGCCTTGGCGAAGTCGCCACTGCCATCGGCCAGCATGCGCACCTTGCCGGCAGCATTGAGCTCACGACCCCAGGCGCCCATCACGAACGCGTCGTTCACCGCCACGCACCAGATTTCGTCCACACCCGCTGCCTTGAAGGCCTCAGCCGCATCGATGTAGCCCGGCGCATGCTGCACCGAGCACGTCGGCGTGAAGGCGCCTGGCACGCCAAAAATGGCAATGGTCTTGCCGGCTGTCGCCTTGGCGACGTCCACCGGGTTGGGGCCCAGGCTGCAGCCCTCGGTCGCCACCTCGATGTACTCGAACAACGTGCCGCCCGGCAGCTTGTCACCCACTTTGATCATGTGTCTCTCCTGAGAATCCAACAGACAATAAAAAAACCGGCTGCCAGTATCACTGGACAACCGGTTTTCGACAGCCACACCGGGGCGGAAACCCCGGTGGCGGCGTGGCGATCAGATCAGATCAGATCAGATCACGAAGATCAGACCAGCGCAGCCTTCTGGACCAAGCGGGTCACGACCCAGCTCTTGGTCTTGGACAGAGGGCGGCTTTCGCAGATCTCGACCACATCACCGATCTTGAACTCATTGTTCTCATCGTGTGCATGGTACTTGCGCGACTTGGCCACAATCTTGCCGTACAGCTCGTGCTTGGCACGACGCTCGACCAACACCGTCACGGTCTTGGCGCGGGCATCGCTGACCACCTTGCCCACGAAGGAGCGGGTGACTTTGGTTTGAGCTTCCGTCATTGGGCGGCTCCTTTCTTCTCGGTCAGAATCGTCTTGACACGTGCAATGTCGCGACGGGTCTTCTTCAGAGCCGAGTGATCATTGAGCTGCTGGGTGGCACGCTGCATGCGCAGGTTGAAGTGCGACTTCAGCAGGTCCTTGATTTCGGTTTCCAGTGCGGCCACATCCTTGGCGCGCAGTTCAGAGGCTTTCGCCATAACTTTCTCCTTAGCGCCTGATTAGATGCCGAACTGACGGCCGACGAAGGTGGTGCTCAGCGGCAGCTTTGCAGCAGCCAGCGTGAACGCCTCACGAGCGAGTGCTTCGGACACGCCCTGGATTTCGTAGAGGACCTTACCTGGCTGAATTTCAGCCACGTAAAACTCCACGCTACCCTTACCGTTACCCATACGGACTTCGGCTGGCTTGTTCGAGATCGGCTTGTCGGGGAAGATGCGGATGAAGATGCGACCACCACGCTTGACGTGACGGGAAATCGCACGACGTGCAGCTTCGATCTGACGAGCCGTGATGCGACCACGCTCAGTGGCCTTCAGGCCGAAATCGCCGAAGGACACATCGGCACCGCGGGTGGCAACACCCGTGTTACGGCCTTTGTGTTCCTTGCGGAACTTGCGACGATTAGGTTGCAACATGATTATTCTCCTTTCGCTTCGGCGACGGGAGCCTTGCGAACGCGCTTGGCATCAGCGGCGACAGCAGGCTTGTCGCTGCCATCGGCCGGTGCGCCATCGGCACGCGGGGCACCACGGCCAGGGCCGCCACGACCGGCGCCAGGACGGCGATCGCCACCCGGACGGTCGCTACGAGGACCACGGCGGTTGCGACGATCGTCTTGACTGTCGTCGCCCTTGAGCACAGGGCTCTCGCCATTGGCCAGGCGGTCACCACGGTAGACCCACACCTTCACGCCGATCACACCGTAGGTGGTGTGAGCTTCGGAGGTGCCGTAGTCGATGTCTGCCTTCAGGGTATGAAGAGGCACGCGACCTTCGCGGTACCACTCGGTACGTGCGATTTCGATGCCGTTCAGACGACCAGCCGACATGATCTTGATGCCTTGGGCACCCAGACGCATGGCGTTCTGCATCGCACGCTTCATGGCGCGACGGAACATGATGCGCTTTTCCAGCTGCTGCGTGATCGAATCAGCGATCAGTTGAGCATCGACTTCAGGCTTGCGCACTTCTTCGATGTTCACCGAGACCGGGCAATTCAAACGCTTGGCCAGTTCGACCTTCAGGTTCTCGATGTCTTCGCCCTTCTTGCCGATCACCACGCCCGGACGAGCCGAGAAAATGGTGATGCGTGCGCTCTTGGCGGGACGCTCGATCAAGATGCGCGACACAGCCGCGTTCTTGAGCTTCTTCTTCAGGAATTCGCGGACTTCCAGGTCTTCAGCCAGCATCGAGGCAAAGTTGCGATTGGTAGCGTACCAACGCGATGCCCAGTTGCGGGTGACG
>Ga0209066_10007250_pt1 | contig 11051 bp, 4 predicted proteins | sample All_14_2_FD_187198 | JGI IMG/M metagenome (GOLD analysis project Ga0209066, IMG submission 187198) | Freshwater microbial communities in response to fracking from Pennsylvania, USA - Allegheny Zone_MetaG_DW_15 (SPAdes) (version 2) ... | reverse complement strand
CCCCGATGTGCTGCTGCACCAGTTCGTTGGTCTTGCGCTGGAACGCCCGGTCCACATACACCCGCCGCGCATAGGCGTTGCGGACGACCTCGTAAATGGCCGACAGCGTCGTGTAGTCCGCCATGAAGGGCCGCAGGAAAGCGTCCGGCGAGACGATCTCATACAGCATCTCGATCTCTTTGTACTCCCTGAAGAACTCCTTGCGCCGCTCCTTGTCGCGGAAATGCTCGATCAGGTTGTCCACGTCTTTGTCGTCGAACGCCCCCGCCACCAGCTTCAGGAACGCCGGGGCGATACTCTCCATCTTGGCCTTGAAGAGCTGCTTGAGCAGCCGGATGTCCTTGACGATGGCGTTGACCTCGTCGCTGTCAAAGGCCAGCGCCTTGGAGAGCTTGTCGAAAATGCCCACGAAATCGAGCACGAAACCGTGCGGCTTGACCGTCTCCTCTGCCTCGTTCTCGTAAGGCCGGTTGACCCGCGCGATAGCCTGCAAGAGCGTGTGGTCGCGCATCGGCTTGTCCAGATACATCGCGTAGAGGATCGGCGCGTCGAACCCGGTCAGCAGCTTCTCGGTCACGATCAGAATCTTCGGCGTCAGCCCCGGCTTGAGAAACTCCTTGCGGATCTGCTTCTCGCGCTTGGGGTCGAGGTGCCAGCGCTTCAGGTGCGCCGGGTCGTTGTTGTTACCGGTGAAGACGATCTCGGAGTACTCCGGCGGCAGCAGCTTGTCCAGCGCCTCCTTGTAGAACACGCACGCCTCGCGGTCAACGGCCACGAGAAAGGCCTTGTAGCCCATGGGCTCCACGTTGGCCCGGTAGTGCTCGGCCACGCACGCGGCGACCTGCGCCACGCGCTCCCGGCCCTTGAGGAAGTTCTTCAGGTTCACCGCGCGGTCAAGAATGCGGTTCAGCTCCTCGATGTCCGCCACGCCCTCGGCCTCGGCCAGCGCCAGAAACTCGCGCTCCATGATCTCGTGCGGCACCAGCATCTCATTCGCCGCCAGACTGTAGTAGAGCGGCAGGGTCGTGCCGTCACCGATGCTCTCCGCGATGGAATACTTGTGCAGGTAGCCCTTGTCGTCCTCGCAGCCGAAAACCTTGAAGGTTCCCAGTCCGTAGGCGGTCTTGTCAACCGGCGTGCCCGTGAAGCCCACGAAGGTCGCGTGCGGCAGCCCCGCCATCAGGAAGGTGCCGAGATCACCGCCCGTGGTGCGGTGCGCCTCGTCGATCAGCACGTAGATGTTCCGCCGCAGATTGATAGCCGCCGGCATGTCGCGGAACTTGTGGATCATGGTCACGATGATGCCGCGGTAGTCGGTGCGCAGCAGCCGGTTCAGCTCCGCGATCGAATCCGCGTGCGCCACGTTGCCCAGCCCGACCGACGCCAGATTCCGCAACATCTGGTCCTCCAGCTCGTTGCGGTCGATCATGAGCAGCACGGTCGGCTTCTCTGCCTCCGGCGCCTTGAAAAGCAGCTCCGCGCTCTTCATCAGCGTGTGCGTCTTGCCGCTGCCCTGCGTGTGCCACACCAGCCCGCGCGTGCGCGATGGGTCGAGGCACCGCGCCACTGTCCGGTCCACGGCAGTCACCTGGTGCTGCCTCAGCACGATCTTCTGCAGCTCCTCGTCCTTCTCAGCGAAAACAATGCAGTCCCGCAGCAGCCGCAGCACGTGCGGCACTGCGCAGAACGCCTTCACTTTCGCTTCCAGATTGCCTGCCCTGAGCCCGTCGAATGGGCCGGCCTCTTCGCTTTTCCAATTGAAGATGTTCCGCCGCACCGTGTTCCACGTCACCCCGTAGGCGAAGCCGATGGCCTCGGTCGCGGTGAAGAGCATCTGCGGCACCATGCTCTCGGGCGCCTCAGTGTGGTAGCGCCGGATCTGGTCCACGCCCAGCGCGATGGCCTCGTCCTTGGTGGCGTTCTTGCACTCCACAAAGAGCACGGGCACGCCGTTGATCAGAAAGACCACATCCTCGCGCGTGGTGAAGCGGCCGTTGCTGACCACGAACTCCTCGGTCACTTCATACACGTTCAGTCGCGCCTCGGCCGGACGGTCGAGGTCGGCATAGTCGATCACGGTCAGATCCAGTTCGCGCCGCTCCCCCTCGCAGAAGAAGGTGCGCCGGTTGCGCAGCGCCTGCAGCAAGTCCCTGTTGCCGTAAATGTCCGTGTGGAGCCTTTGGAACTCCCCGACCAGCGCCCCCTCGGCCTCGCGGTACTGCGGATTGAACGCGCACACCCGCGCGTGCAGCAGGTCGCCGAAGAAGAGCGAAGCCGACCGCGCCCGCTCCTCTGCCGTCGCGCCCTCGGAATCGAACCCGCGCCGTGCCTCAGCCTCTGCCCTCGGCACATACGCCCACCCGATCTCCTGCGCGTACGCCAGAAGCTTCGCTTGAACGGTCTTATGTTCGGTGGGTTTGGGCATATAACAACCTAGTTCGTCAAAAAAGATCTGCGCACTTCAGGAAGAACATCATTCTCACATTCATTTTGCCATTGCTCAATTGCTCGCGGAACACAATCAGAGCTCCCACATTGAATGTACCATTGCTTTAAATTACAGGCCAATAGCCCAATTCGCTCGCGCAAACCGGGTCTCTCAACCTCAAGAAAATCTCCTAAATTCTCTCCCCGAACAGGCAACTCAATGGCAAATAACCAACCTTCTAGACTCGCTGACAGAACGTCGATGTCACTATGTTCAAAAATATCGGGCAGTTCCTTAATTAGACGTGCCAATTCAACAATGCACTCGCCGACTCCCGTCCGATGACGCAAAACGACACGGTTAATTAATCTGACAAGCAAAATTTCAGGCGGAGGCGGAATATTGCACTTCTTTGCTAAATGGAACCAATGTCGCACCGAGTTCGCCGCAGCACCTACATGCTCTTCATTGGTACTGTCTAGACCAGCTTTTAGAGACTCCGCGACCCACTCAACTTCATCGGCATGTTTAACAAGACAATATGGGAAGACTAGCATAGGGTGCGACCCAGCCTTTTGCAGTTCAGACAACCATTCTTTGAAGTCCTTCCATTCCGCATCACTCCAATTGTCGCTATATGGCACAAGGACTCTCGCACAGAAAAGACCAACATCTTCAAGTGAGTTACGCAACATCGATCTACTATCATCACTATCGTGTGGCGGAAAAAAAGCAACCTTCTCTTGGTTCCACCACTCACGCATTTTAGCGTATAGTTGTCTGGCCTCAGAATTGCTCCATTCAACCAACCCGATGGCTTCATCTGGTAGTTGCACTAATGGTTTTGTCGCACACGATGCCTCAAAGAGAAGCGCATGACGATACCAGTTGATTGCAATATTCAGTTTACCATCAGCATCCGACTTCACACGAGATTCGACATTGATAGTTAAAATGCAATTCTTGACAACAGCCATCGCGTCGATGCCATTTGGCACCGGATAATTTAAAAAACTGAAGACTGCGTATTGCGGCAAATCCGGCAATCCGTTCTTTCGTGTATTACTCCATAAAAGAACGCCCAATTGCTCCTTCTGCTCCCGAGTCAACAGACCAGTGTTAAGAACGCACAACAACCTTGCCAATGCGCGACGTCTACTAACCAACGTCTCGCTCTCAACGCGCTTTAACAGCCACGCAACTGCATTAGAAACATCAGACTTATTACCACTGTACGTTTCACACCATTTACCAAGTCGGCCACATGGAAAATGCGACATTAGATCGGGCCACGCACGATCAGATCCCAACACAACATTCACACGGTCATCAAATAGCGGCAATCGCAAAAGAATTGGCAGCCATTTCAGAAGCAAAGCAGGTTCGGCAGAAAACAGGATTCTACCAGCCCACTTTGCGCCAATTTCGTTAAATCGAATATGAGACATGACTGCAACATTCGCATGATACTTCAATAACGTTCGAAATGACAACTGAAGCTCCTCGTCGGTCATCCGAAACGCCAAACGAGAGATAATTTCAGGCAACACTTCCAAAAGAGCCTCTTGTGCAGAATTGATCTCTGGTAGGCAAGTTACGCCGGATGTCTCGCGATCAAGTACGGCCAAACACCAGTGGTGCAGCCGCAAAGCAGAGTTCTTATCCATCGCCGCAACACGAGTCCGACTCATAAAGTCAGACTCAGTAATGTCCTTCAAAGTGCCTACGCGGACCAAAACGGCGGGGCCTCCAAACCCATAGAACGGCTCCACCCATCTGCATGCCACTCGCAAGGCTTCTCCAGCAATATTAATCATTCTTAAATGCATTGGTATACCGACTTGCTCATACATCCGAATACAAGCAAAGGCGGGAATGTATCTGTCAAGCTCTCGCCCGGACCAATGTAATGAGAAAGTAACATTCCCGGGGTCAAACCCTATGACCTTGCATTCTGCTGCTTTCGGCTTTGGCTGCGGAACAGCAAGTGCATTGTCGAAAAAGTCTTTAACCTCCCAAGGATTACAGCTCCAAGCCTTGAGATCGCGCCATAACGGTCGAAACTCGTCTCTTACGCGAGCAGATGACCTGATGTCAAGCGACTGCTCGATCCCGAACAACAAATAGGTACACCATCCTTCAAGTGACAACAACTCTATATTGCGTCCGATTGTGTTTTGTACGCGCCTAATTTCTCCTAATACATTTCGGAGCAGTGTTCGCGATTCTGCTAGCTCATCAAGCTCGGCAAGAAGCCCGGCCTTCCACATTGCCGTCAAAGGTACATTCGGTGAAATATTCCACTGCGCAATGAACTCACGGGCTTGCTTCCTATCAATTTGCCACAGAAGCCAAAGCGCCTGTTCGTAACAATAGCGGTCTCTAAACTTAGGATAGTTGGCCGCAATCTCTTCAACTCGAGCTCGATAATTCTCCCATGTGCCTACATTATAAGTTTCGCGAGCTTCACGCAAGAGTGCGAGCAATAACTCAAGCCAGGCTTCGGTGACTTCTTCGAAGCCGGCACCCTCAAAAAGGGTTGATTTCACCTCCGAGTCAACTGCTTTACCATTTTTAAGTTGATCGTAAAACTCGCCGACCGCCTCATCAAATGGCGTCTTTTGCTCTGGGAACAGAGGCACCATTGCCGTTTCAAATCGCCAGTTGATTTCCCGATAGGCAAGTATTCGCTCCCAGCAAGGCAAAGGCTTGACAGCGTTAATAACCGGTACAATCCAATACATAGTCTCTTGCCAAAGGGAATCGCGCTTTTCAGCAGGAGTAATAATCCAGCCAGGATAATGCAACCTTTCATAATGCCATCTAGAGAGCGCCTCTTTCACACCAACCATATCAAGTGGCTTATCCTGCTTTGGCGAGAAACCAACCTTAGCAGGTATCTGTTGATGAGGGACACAAATTGCTGGGAAAGCTCTAGGCAATGAAATCTTCACTTCCTTGCTGTCTGGCCAATCCTCCGCACGACTTGGCTGAGACGCAATTAGGCACGAAAGAAACCATTCGATTGAAGCCGGATGCAGCTCACGCCTACCGACCAAATTCGGAAACAAGGGGGACAAATCAATGGGCGTAACACCGCGACGAGAGAGCAAGGCTCTTTCTGCATTTCCCGCAGACAAAGGACCAACCAAATAGATTGGGGCATGACTGTCGCCCAATTCATCTCGTATCCACCCTGTCCACTCCAAGAAATTTGGATCATCACCAGAGAATCCGAACAACACAAAAGTGTTTTCTAGCAGTGACTGTTGTACCGTGTTCACATAAGGTGCAAAGTTCTTCGGATAGGAGCGATAATCTTCTTCTGTAATGATGTAGGGTGTTTGTGAAGGAAACGATCCATGCAGTTTGATGATTCGGGGAGAAAAGGCAGTCGTTAGCTCACTTGATTTTGTGACAACCTGATATGAACGCTGATCAAGTTTTGTTTTTTCCAAGAGCGTATCATAGTTCGTTGTAAACACATCGGCCCATGGCAACTGAAGCAGAAGCCTGTGCAATCGTCCCGGCTGATATCCATCGTCCGGCGTCTGCTTTCTGATTAACAAATCCAGCTTCCGTCGATCAAAAGCAGCTTCATACTCACTTGCAATACGAAGCGCATTCATGCTGTTGAACTTTTCCTCTCGTATCCGCTTGCGTTCAACAGTGTCGGAAGGAAGAATCGGGTGCATTTCGTCAAACATTGCACGGACAAGCTGTCGCCAATCCGGGAAAGAGGCTGTAACACCGGGCAACGGCTCCGCATTGCGACTGAAACCGGCACCAACCATTACGGCCGCACGTGATCGTGGCCATTGCCAAAGGTCTTTTTGCAGCTGTTGAAGATGCGGCAGATCTGGGAAATTCATGGCTTGGTCCTTCACGGTTTTATCACCTCATTCTCATCGGGCAATAATTCGTTTCCATAATCTGCCCCGTCATCAACTGATGCAGGAGCGTTCGGAAAAGATCGGAAAGCGTGGCGTGTTTGCGCTGGCAGAATTTTTCGCGGACTTCGAGAGCGGAGAAAACTGTGACAATGTCTTTTTGCTCGTCGAGCAACGGAATCGGAATGGGGTAAGTCTTCAGGTAGCCGCAGGTCAACGCGCCTTTGGTGCTGCCACCGGCTTGACTGATCGAACGCAGGTGGTCATAGCGCGTTTGCATGTACCACAAAACAAAAGCGGGCAGGACTTTCGGAGTCGTGAACTGCGCATAGGCCAAGTGTTGATTGATGCAGGTCTCGAACTCAACCAATGCGGAGTTGCCGAGCGTTTTGCCTTGTCCCGTAATCGCAATGAGCAGGCTGTTGGCTTTCACGCGCGGCAAGTGGCACGCTTTGACGGCAAGGTCGGTCACGAATTGATCCGGCTCATTGATGAAGCGGTCATGGATACGAGCGCTGTTCAGCCAAGGAATGTGCCCGCCTTGCCAATACGCCTGGTTGTCTCGCTTCGGTGTCGAGCCATTACCGATCTTGGCAAGAGCACTGAGCGGCACCAACTCCCAACTCTCCGGCACCGGGCCGATGTCGGTCTGCTTCTGGGGTTCGCCTCGGAGTCCCTGCGTGAAGAGGCGGTGAAGCAGCGTCCGCTTGAGTTCGGCGGTCAGCGCCAGCAGCCGCTCCTGCTCCTCAATCGCCTTCTGCACCTGCCCCAAAATCGCTGCTATCTCGCGCTGCGTCGTGAGCGGGGGGACGGGGATGACACAACTTCCTAGCGTTTCTTTGCTCAGCCTCTGCCGTCCAGTTGTCCCGTCCATTTTACCGGCTAGCGCCGACCGAATCTCGGGATGCAAGAGGATGTGAAAAAGATAGCGCTTGTCGCTAATGCCCTTGACCTCTTGAATGGGAATCACCTCCGTCGTGGCGTACCCGAACGGACGATCCCAATTCACGATTGCCTGTTTTCCATTCTCAAATGACGGCGTGATTTTCGCGACTAGCAGATCGCCATTCTCAATATAGGTGCCGCTCGTAATGGACTCGGCAGGGCGTTCCTCGTACGTTGACACGGTGACCCGGCCAATCGGAATCTGATCCATCGGCAAGAACGGCACGGTCGTCCCCTTTTCAGTCTTCATCCCGCGCGGCTTGCTTGTAAAACGATAGGCTTCTCGAAGCGGCATCATGCGCCATCCGTCCACCGGACTGGGAAGTCCGTTCTCCGTTGCCTTTTCTCCGCGCCTCCGCGTCTCCGCGTGAGCCCTATTCTGTTTCTGTTCCGCCATATCGTCCCGATCCGCCATTTTCAATCCAGCTAATCCCAATCCTGATAATCCTGTCAAAAATCCTCTTCGCGTTTTCGCGTCTTCGCGCGCCTTTCTCCTCACCGCCTTGTCCGGTACGCCGACCGGTGCTCCTTGACCCCGAAGCCGATCCGCTTGCGCGGGGTCTCCTCCACCGGCGTCTCGCCTGGATCGATGATATCCATGAAGCGTCGCAAGATATCCACGATGGCCGCGTCCTGCGTGTCCAGCCGCGCCTTGACCTCCGACTCCAACTGCGCCAGTTTCCGCGCTAGCTCGCGCGTGTCCGTCAGCGCTGACCGCATCGCCACGAAAGCCCGCACCACGAAGACGCTCATCTGCACCGCCTGCGGGCTGTTCAGCACCGTGGCCGCCATGATCGCTCCGTGCTCGGTAAACGCGAAGGGCGGATACTTGATGTTCATGCCCCGCTTCAAGGTCACAGTTTGTGACCTTGAACGGTACAGGATTTCCAATTCATCCACATTCAGCTTGAAAACAAAGTCAATCGGGAATCGCTCGGCATTGCGCTTCACGGCCTGGTTCAGGGCTTTTGTCGAAACGCCATAGATCTCCGCAAGGTCGGCGTCCAGAATGACATTCTGCCCACGCAAAGTGATAATGCGCTCACCGATCACACCTCGCGTAGCGCTCAGTTCCTTATCGCTCACATCGATCTCCCTGCTGAACTTGAAGTCACAATTTGTGACTTCAAGTTTATAACCCATTGCGGCGCAAGCCAATACTCACGCACTAACGAATTTTTCCAGAATCTTCCTCAGCGCCTTGTCCGTCGCCCGCGCCTCGGCCTCCAACGCGTCCAGCTCTTCCACGATCTCCTCCAGCGGCCGGTACTCCTCGCCCGCGCCGGTGTGGATGTAGCGGCTCGGGGAGATGTTGTAGTCGTTCTTGGCGATCTCCTCGCGGGTGACCACGCGGCTATACTTCTCCACCTCGCGCCACGTGCCGAAGGTCTCCGCGATGCGCCGCACCGCTTCGGCGGGAATGAAATTCTTGGGGTCGCCCTTGGCGAACTCGGCGGAGGCGTTTAGCAGGAAAATGTTTCCCCGGTGCGGATTGGCCTTGTTCAGGAAGAGGATGATGCCCGGCGCGGTGGTGTTGTAGAAGAGGTTCTCGGGCAGATAGATCACGCCCTCGATCAGGTCGCGCTCGACGAACCAGCGCCGCACCTCTTTCTCCTTGTTGGTGTTGGCGTTGCCGGAGCCGCGCGAGGCCGCGCCGGTATCGAGCACCACGGCCGCGCGGCCGGTCTCGTTGAGGCTGGCGAGGATGTGCTGCACCCAGCCCCAGTCGGCCTTGTTGCCCGGAAAGCCCGCTCCTTTGGGAAAACGCCCCAGTTCGTCGGCGTCGTAGTCCTTCTCGGCGAACTCGGTCTGGTTCCACATGGGATTGGCCACCACGCGGTCGAAGGTCTGGAGTCGGTTGCCTTTGCGGAACTTGGGGTGCCGGAAGGTGTCGCCGATCTCGATCAGGCCTTCCATGTCGTGGATGATCATGTTCATGTTGGCCATGGCCCACGTGGTCGGCTCGGACTCCTGCCCGTAGAGCTTGAGCGGCGCGGGCTTGCGGCCTTTGGCGGATGCGCCCACCGGATAGCGCTTCTCCTCCATGGACAGCTCGCACTTGATAAGCAGGCCGGCCGAGCCGCAGGTGGGGTCGTAGCAGGTCATGCCCGGTTCGGGATCCATGATCCGCGCCATGACCTCGCCCACCTCTGCGGGCGTGTAGAACTCGCCCGCGCTCTGGCCGCCGCCCTCGGCGAATTTGCGGATCAGGTATTCGTAGCTGCGGCCGATGATGTCGGCCTCCACGTCGTCCAGACCGAGGCGCTTCTCGCTGACTCGCTCGATGAGGTTGGAAAGCCGGGTGTCGTCGAGATCGCGTACGCCGTGCGTCGTGGCGTTGAAGTCCACGCGGTCGATGATGCCCTTGAGCAGCGCGTTCTCGTCCGCGATGGCGCGGAGATGGGACGTGAGGCCTTCGCCGATCTTGTCAGATAGTTTGCGGATGACCGACCACACGGCGTCCTCGGGGTCGGCGGGCTGCAGCGGCACGTAGAAGCGGACCAGCTTCTTGTCATGCCGGACCAGCTTGAAAGCCTTGGCGCGGGAACCGACCTCCTTGGCGATGCGGTTCAGTTCGTCGTCGAAGACATCGCACAGCCGCTTGGTGAAGATCAGCGGCAGGATGAAATCCTTGAATTTGGCGGCGTCCTTGGCCCCGCGAATGGAACAGGCGGCGTCCCAGATCCACGTTTCCAGCGATTTGGTCGGCTCAGCTTTGCTCATCAACAGGTTCCGTTCTGAAGGTTCACACGATCATGCAGAAAGGATAGAATGAACGGCGAAGCGTGTCAAACGCCATATTGTGAGTCTGTTCAACTCGTTCAGGCGTTCGGGAAATAGGCAACGAACACCGTCAGCTTTTGTTGCAGCGCTTTGACTTCGACGGCGTGGACCGACTGCCCCGTCTGTGAGGCCATGGCCGCGGCGAGGCCAGCCGCCTGGCCCGTGATGAAGCAGCCGGTGATGCGCCGAAGTCCACCCACAGAGGCGGACCTTCCGCGCCGTCCCGCCGCGCCGCTAAAGCGTCCAGCCTTCGCGGTACTTGCGCGACACGAACGCCTGCGCGTCCGTGTCGTTGGTCACCTTCATGGCTTCGCCGTCACACAGCAGGCGGCGTTCGGGAAAGCGAACGGCCAGATTGCCGAGCAGAACCATCTCGGCGAACGGCCCGGCGTAATCGAAGTTCGAGATCGCCGGTTTCCCGTCTTTGATGGCCTGCAGCCAGTTCTTCTCGTGGCCGTTCTCGCCGCCGGGGACGCGCTCAATCGTCTTGGGCGGAAGGTGAAACGTTTTCATCGCCGTTTCAGGGATCAACCGCGGGCTCCGTCCGTAGCAGCCACACATGAGCTTGCCCTTGTCCCCGATGAACAGCACGCCGCCGTCGGAGTCGCCCATCTGGCGGCCCTCCTCCAACTCCTCTGGCCGAGGCGGCATGAGGCCGCCGTCCCACCACGTCAGGCTCACCGGCGGCAACCCTTCGCGCTCGGGGAATTTGTAGCGCACGATGCTGGAGCGCGGGAAGTTCTCGTTCTTGGGTTCTGTCTTTTTCCAGAAGCCGCCCCAATAGGTGGAAATATTGCCTTCGACGCTGACGGGGTACTTGAGCTTCAGCGACCAGTAGACACAGTCCAGAACGTGGCACCCGAGGTCGCCTAGGGAGCCGGTGCCGAAGTCGCACCACGCGCGCCAACTCTGCGGATGGTAGCAGGGATGATAAGGGCGCAGCGGCGCCGGGCCGAGCCACCGGTCCCAGTCGAAGCCTCCCGGCACGGCGGGCGTGTCGGAGG
>Ga0209066_10007249_pt1 | contig 11051 bp, 16 predicted proteins | sample All_14_2_FD_187198 | JGI IMG/M metagenome (GOLD analysis project Ga0209066, IMG submission 187198) | Freshwater microbial communities in response to fracking from Pennsylvania, USA - Allegheny Zone_MetaG_DW_15 (SPAdes) (version 2) ... | reverse complement strand
CCTTGCCGCTGCGGCCTGGGGCGCGAACCGACCGGGATTTGACGATCACGCGCCGGCTGCCGGGCTGGCGATGACTCCAGCCATTCGACAGGTTGCGGGCGCGCACGAAGGATGCGCCGCGCCCGCGCTGCACGCCGCGGCCGGACGCGACGACGCTCCGGCCATTCGCCGACCGGCCGGGACCTCCACCCTTGGCGGAGGAGCTTCGGCCTGGTCCGGGCTGCTGCTGTCGGGCGATCTTCCGAACCTTGCTGAGGAAGCTCCTGGTCTGACCGGCCTTCGCGCCCTTGGAGCGGATGCGGCCGGGCCTCGGCCGAAAGCTGTCGTCGTCGTCGCTCACGGTCGGCGATCCGCACGAAGCTGCCGATCTTGGGCAGGAGTGCCGCGACAAAGGCTGAAAATGCTGGCTTTACCGGAACTCGCGGCACCCTGCCGGCCTGACGATGGTGCCGCCCCAAACAGTGTGCAGACAAGGGCTTGGCCCCCGGATCGGACCCATAGGGTGCCGTCCGCTTTAATCTTGCCCTCCCGCCTTCCTGCCTGTTTCGCCCCTTCTGCCGGGGGATGAGACCGTCGCCAGCCCCATCCCCTGCACACCGGAACCTCCCGCCAAGCGGACACGATTGCGAGCCTCATGGCTGCCGTTCCGTGTCCGCCCGTGCGACGAACAGACCGCCGGACTGCGGCGCGATGGCGGAAACATCGCGCACGCCCGGCATCGTATCAGCGTCATTGGAGGTGCGTTCGGCCGGCGAAGGACCGGCCGCCGTTGCGTGCGCCGACGGTGCGACGAACAGCGGCGCGCGGGTCCAGGCCAGCGGGTCGGCGGTGGCGATCAGGATCGGCGCGGATGCGTCGCCATCGCCGAGTGACGGCGCGACGGTGGCGACATAGGCGCGTGTTTCGGCCGGCAGAGGACGGCCCTTCAGCCAGTCCTCGTAACGTCCAGGACCGGCGTTGTAGGCTGCGATCCAGCCGGGCGAGCCATAGCGGTCATATAGCTCGCGGATATAGGCCGCACCCGCGATGATGTTGTCGCGCAGATCGTAAGGATCGGCGCCAAGGCGGTAGCGATCACGCAAGCCCGCCCATGTCGCCGGCATGATCTGCATCAGACCGATCGCGCCCTTGGGCGAGACAGCGCGGGGATCGCCATTGCTCTCGGCCTTCATCACCGCGCGTATCCATGCCGCGGGAAGCGCGAAGCGCTGCGCCGCCTCTGCGATGAGTTCGCCGAAAGGATCGCGGGCGGGCGAAGCGGCGATGCTCGACGGCTGCGCCAGGACCGGGACCGCGAGCCCGCAACCGCACGTCAGGCCGACAAGGAGAAGGAGTGAGGTTCGCCGCATCGCGTCAGTCCTTCCCGTCACGCTTCTGCGGACGGCTCCAGTGCAGCGACCAGGCGCCGCCCGCGTCGTCGTCGCGGAACAGATTGGCGCGGATCGGCTGCGGCAAGGCCGGATCGTCGATCAGGAAAGCGATGTATTCGCCGGCGCGTTCGCCGGTGCGCTTCCAGCCCGCGCCGATCTCCGGGCCATCGTCATTGCCTTGATGAAGGCGATAGTCCGGGGCGTTCTCCGTATCCGACGACTCGGCGGGGACGACAGTGACTTCGCAGTAGAGCGTGAGGGTGTGGACGCGCCCGACAAAGCCGGACTGCTGACGGGTGAAGGTGCCGATCTGCGACATGATGGTCTCCATGGCGGTGGTGTTGGAAAGCCGTCGGCGGGCACCGCTCCCGACGACGGGAAGCGGTCAGCGCGTCGTCGCGCGCCAGACGAAGCGGCCATCGCCGTCCTCGTCGGTGTAGAGTGGGCTCGCCTTGCCGATGACGGTGCGCGCCGGAAGCGGGCCGAAGTAACGGCCGTCCAGGCTGTCGCGGACATCGGGGTTCATCAGGAAAACTTGCCCATCGCCGATGCGCCGGCAGCCTTGCCAGACCGGCAGCGGACGGCCGAGTCGGTCGCGGTCGAGCGCCCGTCCAAGCGGCACGGCGTCGACGGTCACGACGTCCCCGGTGCGGCAGACCTGCTGGCCGGGAAGGCCCATGACGCGCTTCATCAGCGGCACGTTGCGGCCGATATAGCCGCGCCCGACGATGAAGTCGGAGAGCGGCTTGTCCGGGAGGGCGGCGACCAGATCGCCAACCGTCAGAGGGTGCGGCGGGGCGAGGTCATAGAGGCCGATCGGCGCGCTGGCCGAGGCGTTCCAGACGAGGCGCGGTGCGATCGGGACGAAGGCGGCGATGGCGACGCCCATCGTCACGGCATAGGTCGTCATGACATAGCCGAAGCGGGTCATAGCCCGATCTCCCGCCGCTTGAGCCATGCCGCGTGGCGCTCCAGCGTGTAGGCGCGCGGCTCATGGCCCGCGCCGATCCGGTTGCCGACATGACGCCAGTGATCGGGGGCCACGTCGCAGGCGTCGATGCCGAGGGCCTCCACGGCGTCGATGTGGCGAAGCACCTGTTCGACCTTGGGCCAGCCCTCGATCTTCAGCAGGATGTCGCCGCCGGGGCGCACGAAGGGCAGCGTCTGGTAGGCTTCGCCTGGCGCGACGGCGCGCACGATGTCGATGCGCGAGATGATCGTGCCGAAGTCGTTGGCGGCCCAACGCACGAAGGCGAAGAGGCTGCCCGGCTGGAAAGAGAAGACGCGGCGGCGGCGATCGAGCACCTGTTCATGGGCTTCGTGGCCGAACCTGATCCAGTTCTCGATCCGCTTCTCGACATGCGTCAGCTCGACAAGGGTGAGACTGTCGGCGAGATGCGCGCGCGGCATGGGGCCGCCCTGCGCGCGGGAAACCGCGGCGTCGGTCATGATGGGTCTCCTTCGGCGGTCGGGGGAAATTCGCGCGCGAGCAGCTCGCGCAGCATGTCGGCGACCGTGACGCCGCGAGCGAACGCGGCGATCTTGATCCGGCCGCGCAGCGCCGGCGTCACGTCGATGGTCAGCCGGGCGGTGTAGCCGCCGGCGCCGGCATCGCGCGGCGGGTTGTCGGCCGCCCTGACCCAGCGCTCGCGATCGGCGGGCCGGGAGGCGAAGCCATTGCGGGACAAGCGCCCGTTCATCGCGCTGCCCTCCCGATGCTCAAGCACTCGATCGCATCCGCCAGCGCCACGATCTCGCGCGCGGCGGGCGTGCCGTCGTCCAGTTCGGAGACGAGTTGGCCGGACTGCGCGGCGGCCGCGAAGGCGACGCGCTGGCCGATGGTGGCGGCGAGGACGGGAGGATCGTGATCGGCCAGCGTCGCGGCCGTCTCGCGGGCGAGCACGGTGCGCGCGCCGCAACGATTGAGCACGAAGCGCGCGACCAGCTCCGGCCGGTAGATGCGCGCCTCGCCGATGAGCGCCAGCATCTCGGCGGAGGCCCAGCCGTCGAGGGGCGATGGCTGCACCGGGATCAGCACCAGGTCAGCGGCGAGCAGCGCCGAACGCATCAGGCTGGCGACGCGGGGCGGCCCGTCGATCACGATCATGTCGGCGTCACGGGCCAGTTCCGGCGCTTCCCGGTGCAGCGTATCGCGGGCGAGGCCGACGACGCCGAAGGCGCGAGCCAGGCCCTCACGGCTGCGTTGCTGCGACCAGTCCAGCGCCGAGCCTTGCGGGTCCGCGTCAATCAGGGTGACGCGCTTGCCTTGGCTCGCCCAAACGCCCGCGAGGTTCAGCGCCAGCGTCGTCTTGCCGACGCCGCCCTTCTGGTTGAGGAGCGCGACGATCATCGCCGTCCTCCCGGAACGGGAGTGAAAGGGAGCTGCGGGAGGGGATGCGTGTCGGCGGCTTCGGGGCGCTGTCTGCCGGCGACGCTGAGGGCCTTCGTGGCCTGCCGCACGAGGTTTTCCACCTCGCGGGCGCGCTCTTCAAGGTTAGAGTCTCTGTTAGACTCTAAGTTAAAGGCGCGATTTTCGCTTTTCGTGCCGTGGGTTAGGGCCTGTTTGGGTTCCCGTTGGCACGAGGGGCCGGTTCCTGATGGCACGCGCCCTCGGGTTCCCGATGGCACGACGCCATCCACAGCTTTTCCACAGGCGGGCTGTGGCTCGAAGGCGAGCAGCGTGCGGCCGCCGCCCTCGATCTCGAGGAACAGCGTGTAGCCGGGGAGCGGCTGGCGCCGGATGATGTCGCGCAGCTCGAAGGCGAAGCGCTTGAAGGGGGAGAGCGCGCCTGATTTCTGGTGGAGGTGGCGGAAGTCGAAACGCCAGCCGTTGCGCTGACGTCCGCCGTGCTTGCGGACAATTCGATAGAGCCAGCGGTCGAGACCGCCCGTCAGGCCGAAATAGGCGCGGTCGATCGTCAGCACGAGCGCGTCGTCGAGGACGGCCTGGTAGAACCAGTCGGGCAGGATCAGCTCGATCCCGTCGGGCTTGCCGTCCCGGTCGGTGCGCTCCTTCCACTCGTTGATCCAGGAGAAGCGATGCCGCCGGCCCTCGGCGGGTTGACGGATCGAGGTGCAGATCGTCGTCGATTGCAGCCGGTCGAGCGCGGCCTTGAGGCGCTGATAGTCGCGCAAGGACGTGCCGCGGCCGATGAATCTGAGGATTTCATAGGGGGTGGCGACCAGCAGGCGCGAGGTGCGCAGGCCCGCGTCGCGCGCCTCGACGATCTGGCTCGCCGCCCAGATCAGGATGTCGGCGTCCCAGATGGTCGCCATGCCATGATCGGGCACGGCCTCGACGCGGATCGACACGCCCCCGGCGCAGAAGTCGATCGGCGCGGTGCGATGGGACTTGGAGAGGGAGAAGAAGGGATAGGCCATGAGATCCTGCGCATCTCGGGCAGCGAACTCGCCAGGGAGCGCCCGAAACAGGTCGAGCTGTTCGCGCTCCGATCGGGATTGCCGCCGCGCCGCCATTCGGGGGTTCGTCGGCGATCAGCGTGGGCGCCGGGCGGCTTGGGCCAGCGGCGCCGGCGTGTGACGCTTCGCGGGAAGGATCGAACCGCGCGGATCGGAGGTCGAGGTGACGGCGCCGCGCGCGGCCCAGGCTTCGAGATCGTCGACGGCATAGACGACGCGGCCGCCGAGCTTGCGATAGGCCGGGCCGGTGCCGTAGGTCCGATGCTTTTCGAGGGTGCGGGCGGACAGGCTGAGAAACTCGGCGGCTTCCTTGGTGCGCAGGAAGCGCGGCGGGAGAACGGCGAGATCGGGTCGCATGGATGGGGCCTCCGTGAGCTTCGTGAAGGCCGCTGGAGATCAGCGGCGAGCGAAGGCCACGATGGCGAAGCAGGACCGGCGCGATGCAGGGCGAAGTTGGGGGGCCTAAAATCGCCCACCGGCTATCGCGTCGGCGCGATCAGTCCGGCCGGCGGTGTCGCAGCAGGGCGCGATAGCCGCCGGCGATCATGGCGCGCGCGTCCCGCAGCAGGGTTTTGATGGCGTGGCGGGCGGAGGCGTCCTGCCACGCCTGGCGGTCGAGCCGGGCGATGTGGAAGATGACCTGCGCGATTTCCCGCTGGGTCGCGCCGTCGCGATAGCCGTCGAAGCATTGCAGCATCCGGCGCAATCGCAGGCGCTGTTGCGCCGTCAGCCGGGTGTCCGGCGGGATGGCCCGGCCGTGAAGGGTCGCCAGCAGACGGCAAAGGGATCGGACACGATCGAATCCGTCCCGACCCAAAGGAATGATGGCGGCAAGGGGGTGGTCGACCGGCGTGGCCGTCTCGATGACGAGCTGGACACTTTGGCCGTCACCGAGATCGTAGAGAAGGATGTCTTCGTCATGGTCTCCGATGCGGTAGGTGGCATCGAAGGTCGGTTGCGGATCGGTGTCCTCGGCGAGACCCGCAGGGGCCGGCCCCAGATAGACGGCGCTCGTATCGTTCGCGGGCAGCCAGACGATGCGGGCTTCAGATGGCGGGGCCTGCGGGTCTGCGGGGAAATCGCAACCCCCATCGGCGCCGGATCTTGTCGGTCAGCGTCTGGATGTCGGTCTTTCCCTCGCTCAGCTCCCGGTAGTCTTCGACATAGGCGTCGTTGCGCCGGAGCCACTCCCAGGCGAGATCGGACGGGCTCATCTCGGCGATGTGCTCATAGGCGGCGGAGGAGCGCCAGCCTGCTGCATTGGGTGTCATCGCGATCCTCCCTTTGCGTAAGTGATTGTGAGGGAAGAAAGGATTCCCGACAGGGCCGCCCGATGGAAGCTCGGCGGTGGGCAAAGCGCGATGCCAAGTCGGCATCGCGACGGGTCAGTGCCGAGGGCGGGTCAACTCGCGGTAACCCTGTTCCGTCATCCAGCGCGCCCGCGCCAGGTGCGAGTCGTGAACATGGCGGCAACGCTCGGGGTCGTGCGCGGGATCGAGGCCGAAGATGGCCTGGACGGCTTCCTGCCAGGCGGCGCCGTCGCGGGCCGAGTCGATCAGACGCATGTAGAGCGCCATGTGCTCACGGTCGTAGGCCGTGAGCGCCTGGCTGACCGGCGGCTCGTCGAGGAATGAGGGCGTTGGCTGTCCCATAGAGCGACTATAATCGCTCATCCGAGGTTCGTTAACAGCATCGCGGGAAATTCTGTGCGCCGCCTGAACAAATGGCGGCGCTTAACGGCTCGGCGGCAAGTCTTTGCGGTCGTGAAGCAACAGCACGCCTTCGCCTTTGTCGGTGGAGAGCAGGACGATCCCCGCGGCCTCCAGCGCCCGGCGAACGAGATCGCGCGTCGACTCATACACCTCGAGGTCGTTCTCGGATTCGAGACGCTTGAGCGCGGTCAGCGATGTCCGGGCCTCGTCAGCGAGCGTCTCCTGTGTCCATCCCAGCAACGCGCGTGCGGCCCGTGATTGTCGGGCGGTGATCATGAATGACCACCTCCCACCGGCCAATAACTACTTGCCAGAACTACGACTATTTTAGTCGTTCTTGGCGTCGCGGGGACTGCCGGAAACCTGGTCGCCCGTCTCCTCCGGTCTTCGGCGGCGTCACCGATTCGCGCGCGGGCAAAGCAAAGGCCCCGGCCTGTCGGCCGGGGCCTTGCTGGTGGGTCAGTCCGCCCGGCGGTTCGGGCGGGACCAGATCAGCGAGTAGCCGTCGCCGTCCTCGTCGTCGAAGAGGTTGGCGTAGATGGGGGCGTTGAAGCTCGGATCGTCGAGCTTGAGGCCCAGATAGTCGCGGCCCTCGTTGGAGCGCTTGGACCAGGCGGCGCCGATCTCGACGCGGCCGACCAGCACCCGGTGGCTGGGGGCGTTTTCGCCGGTGGCGCGCTGGTCGGGGACGATGCGCACGCCCTTGGCCTGGACGCTGAGGGTGACGATTTCGCCGGTGAACTCGTTGCCGGTCTTCTTGAAGGTGCCGATGGTCGCCATTTCAAATCTCCGTTTCCGTTATCGAGCCCGCACCATTGCGGCCTCGATGGCGATCGACAGGCCGGAGGCGATCGACGGCGCACCCCGCAGGGGCCGGACAGCAAAGGAGGAGCTTTCTTGTCTCGCGAGGAATGACGGCGAAGCCGGCAAGGGAAGAAAGTTGTGACGCCGCTGTTGCGCCATAGGCGATCGAGGCGCAGCCGGCCTTCGGCCAGATCAAGCCATTGAAGAGGCCGTTTGGAGCGGGCTGGTGACGGGAAGAAGCGGAGAGGATGGCGGCCCTCTCGAAACCGGCGCCAAGACCTGCCGAATGTTCGCCGCCGCATCGCCCCTCCTGCCGGCGGGCCTTGCGGTCCTGCGTTGTCCGGGCCTGCCGCAGGCGGAAACCCTCCGCCTTTCCGTGTTGGTCCGCTGCGCCGCGACCGGCGTTCGGTTCGGGCGCTTCCGATGGGATGATCGCGCTGCGGCTCTCAGCGTGATCCGGGGTCCATCGCCCGCATCGCCACCCCATCAAGCCGACGCGGACGGCGTGGTGTCGCCTTCATTGTCACGTCGATGCCTGCTGCGGAATTGTCAGGCTCCGGCGGGGCTCCGGCCGACCGGGCCAGCGGCCGCCATGCCCGTAACGCGCGCGAACGCGGTGACGCCGACCGCGACCGCACCGATGACGGAAAACACCAACTGCCAGGTTTCCGAAGGCATGGTGTGCTTCACGATGCCGTGCGTGGCGTGGTAGCCGGCGAGTGCGGCGGGTGCGACAAACGCGAGCGCGATCAGCAGCCGAGCCCAGAGCGGGCGAACAATCCCGAGCAGGAGTTGGCCGAGGCCGAGCGTCAGCCCGGCCGCGACCACGCCGATCAGGATCGCGCCCATCCAGCCCGCGCCCGTGTGATAGGCCCAACCGCCGGTGGTGAGGCCAGCGAAGAAGGGCAGCGCGAAGACGGCGAGCGTGAACAGAAGCCAGCAAAAGAAGCCGATGGCCGCGATGGAAAGGATGATGCCGAGAAAGATCATGGCGGTGTCTCCGAAAGAACGATTCTGACGGTCGCGCCTTCCACCACCACCACGGCGTGTCGGGGATCATAGCAAAATATCGACGCGGACGGGAGCCGAAACCGACAAGGTTTCAGCCCCGTGGGTGATGATCTTCGCCCCTTCATGGAGCGAAGGGGTCGATTTCGCGGACGATCTGCGAGAGGTCGCCGTCATATTCGCTGGCGGGTGTGACCGAGAGCGTGCCGTCGCCGGCGCGGAAGATGACGATGACCGCCATCAGGCTGGTGGCGAGGCTGAAGGCGAAGGCGTGGGCGTCGTTGAAGGACATCGATCCGGCTCCTGTTTCGAGCGGAGGACCACCCCCGCTGACAGGCGTCCGACGTGTCGGACTGAGAGCTGCAATCACCGCGCAGGCGGAGCCGGAGCGGCGGCACGCAAGGCGTAGCCGACCCTTCACGGGTTGATGGCGTCAGGCGATCAGTCTGACCAAGGATCAGCGCAAAGAAGCGGGGGGGGGGTGCTCTGCGGCAGGAGCCGGTGTCCTGCCGTGGAGACGGCGGCGCTCACGCGCCGCCGGTTGCGAACCGATAGACCGGGATGCCGAGCTTGCGGGCCTTGTCGGCGAGATTGTCCTGGATGCCGGTGCCGGGGAAGATGAGGATGCCGATCGGCATGACCGCCAGCATGGCGTCGTTGCGCTTGAACGGTGCGGCCTTGGCGTGCTTCGTCCAGTCGGGTCTGAAGGCGACCTGCGGCACCTTGCGGGTTTCCGCCCAACGTGCGGCGATCTTCTCGGCGCCTTTCGGGGAGCCGCCGTGCATTAGCACCATGTCGGGATGCTTGGCGTGGACCTGGTCGAGCTTGGCCCAGATCGGCTTGTGATCGGTGGTGTCGCCGCCGGAGAAGGCGATCTTCGGGCCTGCGGGCACGAGCACTTCGGTTTCGCTGCGGCGCTTGGCGGCAAGGAAGTCGCGGCTGTCGATCATCGCGGCGGTGAGGCGGCGATGGTTGACGCGCGAGCCGGTGCGCTGAGACCAGGGTGAGCCGGTGGCGCGAAGATAGTGGTCGGCGGCGCTGTCGCGGAAGACTTCCAGGCTGTCGCGCCGTTCGATCAGCGATTGCCCAAGGTCGATCAGGCGTTCGAGCTGGACGGATTTGACCTCCGAGCCATCCTGTTCGCGCTGGAGGCGCTTTTGCGCCTGCTCGTTATCGTCGAGTTTGCGGTCGGCCCGCTCGACGGCGCGGTGGAACGTATTGACGGTGGACCAGAGGAGATCGTCGAGGTCGGGATCGAGGCTCGTATCGGCCACGGTGGAGATCAGGGCGTCGAAGATGTCGGCGACGGCGCCTTCTATGATGCGGTCTTCCGGCACGGGCCTGGGATCGGCTTCGTCTTCGGAGGGCCGGTAGCCGTAGAGCTGAAGCTCCTGCGCAATCTGGTCGGTCGGCGATGCGGCGTGTTCGGGTTCGTAGTCGTCGTGCTCGCTCATGGGATGCTCCGTCGGTTGGACCGCGACCGTCGCGGCCTTCATGGCGACGAAGCCCACGGGCGGGGCGGGCTGGCAGTCCGAGCGAAGCGAGGGCCTTGATGGCCAAGGCCGGCTATTTTGTCTCGCGATGGAAAGCGGCCCGCAGGGCCGCGCCGGAAAATAGTCGGCCGCCGCCATTGCCGGCCTGGCCCGTTTGTGGGCCGATCGCCCTCTCGAAGGCCGAGGCGCGGTCCTCTCCGATGGTTGACGCATGCCCGCGGGCATGATGACGGCAGCCGTGACGTCCGTCGCGGGCGGCTAAGCCGCCTGAGCCATGAAGCGGGCGACGTCCTGCGGCGCGAGCTGCACGCGCAGGCTGGCGCGGAGCGCATCAATCCCGAGGCGCCGGAGATCTTCGTTGAAGTCCTCCAGCACCGGCGAGAGCACGATGGCCTCGATTCCGGCCACGTTCGCCCGTTCGACCAGGTTGTCCCGCGCGCCGTCGCCTGCCGGGTCGTTGTCGCGCAGTATATAGAGTCGGCGCAGCGTCTCGGGGAACAGGATGGCGGCCAGATGGGCTGCGGACAGCGCCGCCGCCATCGCCATGTGCGGTATCGTTTGACGCGCCGACAGGACGCTTTCGATGCCTTCGCCCGCCGCCATCGCCTCGCCGGCGATCCCGAAGCGAACGGCATGGCCGAGCAAGTCGCCCATCGCCTTGCGCTGCGTTTCGATCGGCGCCTTGTTGGAGCCGTCAGGGGCGAGCCAGGTGCGATGCGCGCCGGTGATCGCGCCCCTGAGATCGGTGACGGCGGCGATCATCGCCGGCCAGGTTTCGGTCGGGCCGTGGTCGTCGGGCCGATAATAGCAGCGTGGATGGAAGCGAAGGTTTCCGGTTCCGTGCAAAGCCGTAATGCCGCGATGGCGAAGATAGGTCTCTACGGGGGTGCCGCTGATCGGCTGCGACATGGCGAACAATCGCCTTGCCGCTTCGGCCGAGCCCGACGGGGCAGGCGTGCCCGGTCGCTTCTTCGTCGCCGGCGCGGGTTTCGGACGCGGCAGGCTGAGAAAGCTGCGGGCTTCCTCGACGACATCGGCGAAGTCGGCGAGGCCGCAACTCTCCCGGATCACGTCGAGCAGATCGCCATGCTCGCCGGTGGCGGCGTCGGTCTTATGTTCAACTGCACATAAGACCGAATATGTTGCGTCGAGAGTTATGTTGCGCAGCCGCGATTGGGCGCTGTCTTGCGGACGATCGACGGCTTCTACGCAACATAATGCCAGCACGCGGGGAGGTGCGTGAT
>Ga0209066_10007248_pt1 | contig 11052 bp, 10 predicted proteins | sample All_14_2_FD_187198 | JGI IMG/M metagenome (GOLD analysis project Ga0209066, IMG submission 187198) | Freshwater microbial communities in response to fracking from Pennsylvania, USA - Allegheny Zone_MetaG_DW_15 (SPAdes) (version 2) ... | reverse complement strand
ACTGGACGGTGCGCCGCTATGTGGGCAAGGGTGTGCCGCCGCGCGAGTTCGCCACCACCGCCGAGGTCATCAGTTATGTGCAGACCATACCGGGCGCCATCGCCTATCTGGACGAGGCCGATGTGCCGGTGTCCATGAACATCGTGTTGCGCAAGTAAAACCATGACCTGAGAGGTCATGGCCCGGTGCTCACCGGCTTGCCTACACTGCATCACATGGACACCCCGCCCGCCCCATCGCCCACGGCCAGTGACCCTTTCGGCGCGCACCTGCGTTACTGGCGCACACGCCGACGCATGAGCCAGTTGGACCTGGCTGCCGCCGCCGATCTGTCAACACGCCACCTCAGTTATGTGGAAACTGGCCGGGCCACGCCCAGCCGCGAGGTGGTGCTGCGTTTGTCTGATCGACTGGATGTTCCTTTGCGCGAGCGCAATGCGCTGTTGGTCGCAGCGGGGTATGCGCCCATGTTCCAGCAGCGTGCCTTTCAAGATCAGGGCATGCGCATGGCGCGCCAGGCCATCGAACTGGTGCTCAAAGGCCACGAGCCCTATCCCGCACTGGCGGTGGACCGCCACTGGCAGATGGTGCATGCCAACGCCGTGGTGCCTTTGCTGCTGGCAACCGTGTCGCCCGCCTTGCTGGTGCCGCCGGTCAATGTGTTGCGCCTGACCCTGCACCCCGATGGCCTGGCGCCCCAGGTGGTCAACCTGCGTGCCTGGCGTGATCACCTCTTGCGCCGTCTGCAGCAGCAGATTGCGTTGACGGGCGACGAGGTCCTGATCCGCTTGCACGATGAGCTGGCCGGCTACCCCATGCCCGCGGCCCTGGATGACCCCACCGCGCTTCACCATGATCTGGGTGACCTGGCGACCACCGTGCAACTGCGCACGCCCGCAGGTGTGCTCAGCTTCATCACCACGACCACGGTGTTCGGCAGCGCGGTGGATGTGACCTTGCAGGAGCTGGCCATCGAGTCCCTGTTCCCTGCCGACGAAGCGACCGCGATGGCGCTCAGGCAGTTGATGGCATCCAGTGTCGCGCCGCAGACACGGCCCTGACTGTTTGAGCAGGCGTCCCCCTACCCCTAGGGATGGTTGCCCCACAGCCCCCTGTGCACACTGCCCAAGCGCTGAGAGCGTACGGCCTGTGAACACGATACATGGGGACACAAGTGGGGGGATACACCAGCATCGCGGCCGTCGGCAAAAGCGTTGAGCGCCTGTTGGCGCAAGCCTTTCTCGAGCGCCAGCCTGTACCGGGGCGCATCACCAAGGCGGTGTTGATCCGTACTGAAGACCTGGCTGATTCGCTGGTGCAAAGCCGCATCGGCACGCATGCGCTGTCCATCCTGTTGTACCGGGTTGACTTCAACAAGACCATGCGCACCACCTGGTCCGCTGTCGGGCATGGCGATGGCAAAGGCCATCTGGCCCTTGACCTGCATTTCCTGCTGACGCCCTGGGCCGAGAACGCCGAGCACCAGCACATGATCATCGGCCGGGCCATGCAGGTGCTCGAAGGCACGCCCATGCTGTCGGGCCCGATGCTGTATGCGCCCTCACTGCCCCCCGAGTACGCGGATGAGCCCACGGTGGCGCCCACCGACACGGTGCAACTGGTGCTGGAAGAGATCTCGACCGAGGCCTTGATGCGCACCTTCGATTCGCTGCCCGGCGAGTACCACCTGTCTGTGCCCTATGTGGCGCGCGTGGTGCGCATCGACACGCGCCAGGCCCATGTGACGCCGCCTGTGACCGACGCGGACATCCGCATCAGAGGCACCGCATGAGGAGACCTTCATGAGCACCGTGCTGACACTGGAAGACACCCTGCCCATGAGCCAGGTGAGCCATCGCTTGGCCCTGGGCGTGCAGTGGCGCGATGCCGTGTCGCACTACCCCATGACCTTGTCCGCCCCGGCCGATCTGGTCACCGACCTGGAGGCTGTGGGCGAGCGCCCTTGCCCGCAAAGGCTGGACGCCCATGGCGAGGGCCGGCATGCCATCCGCCACAGCGGGCCTTTTGCCCGGGTGCTGGCGCGCGCCGTGGTCCAGCCCGAAGTGGTGAGCGATGGCAACCCCGCCAACGATGCCGATGGCCTGCTGCTGTCCCTGCGCGTGTTCGCGCGCCGTCACCGCACCGTGTCGCACTACCAGGCGGGCAATGACCCGCGCGTGTTCGTGCCCCGCCGGCTGGCCTTCATGCCGGTGCTCAGTGGCGGCGTGCCACCGGCCAGCATCGACAACATCCGGCAGGCCTGGTTGTGGCCGGGCGCGGCCTACCCCATTCCTGGCAGGGCCACGGCCTTGCGTGGTCGCGTCTTGCGCAAGCCCTTGGTGGGCGCGGCGGTGCCCGTGCCCTGGGCGCGCGTGGTGCTGACCCGGCCAGGTGCTGGTGCGCCCGACTTTGATGCCGAAACCAAGGTGGGCCATGCCCATGTGGATGACCGTGGCGACTTCCTGCTGGTGCTGGGCGCGGCGGCCATGCCGGGTGGCGTGGCCTTGCCCAAGCAGATCAATGTGCACGTGTGGGTGTTTCTGCCGCCTGTGGCCACCGTCTTCGATGCCAGCCAGCCACTGGACAGCCTGCCGCTGGAGCGCGCCGGCACCGCCGCCATTGACGATGTGCTGCGTGGCCTGCAGCCACCGGCCAGCTACCTGCGTCAGACGGTCCGCAACCTGGCCATCGTGCTGGGCCAGTCGCAAACCATGGCCGAGGCGGCACTGACCTTCACGTGAATCAAGCGGTACCGGTGTGTGCAGCACCGGTGCCATCAACAGGGGCTGCGGCACGGGCCGCAGCGCGATCCAAGTTTGTGTGACGTTGACAAGAGGGAAACACCATGCCCGAGTACTTAGCACCTGGCGTCTATGTGGAAGAGGTGAGCTTTCGCTCCAAGTCCATCGAAGGCGTGCCCACCAGCACCACCGGTTTCGCGGGTGTGAGCCGTTACGGCCCTGTGCAGTACACGGGCGGGCCCAAGACCACCAAGCCGCGCCTGATCACCTCCTTCACCGAGTTCGAGCGCGTCTATGGCGGGCTGGACCCTCTGACCCTGGACCAGATCCCCGAAGCGCGCCCGGCTTACCTGGCCCACGCTGCCCGCGCCTTCTTTGCCAATGGCGGCAAGCGCCTGTATGTGTCGCGTGTGTTCAGGCCAGCCGACACCCGAACGGTTGACTTCCACATCGCCAAGCTGACGGTGCCCACCACTCTGGGCTTTGCGCAATGGCGGGCACGCTGGCCCGGCGCCGACGGCAATGTGCTGGTCGACACGCAAGTGGTGCGCAGCAAGAACCTGGCTTTCAAGTACCTGCCCGTGGTGGGCGACATCCTGGCCAAGCACAACTGGGGCGTGCAGGTCAAAACCGCGCGACAAGGCTCGGTGGTGGAGGTGACCTTCCCGCCCGACCAGGTGCCTTCGGGCAACGCGGCATTGGTGGCCGCCAACCTGTACGTGGTCCAGATCGACGCCGATGGCCGCCAGACCTTCATTGACCTGAACGACCAGCCGGTCGACCCGCTGACACTAGACGTGGCGGGCGTGCAGCTCTCGCTGATCGAATTGCGCGTGACCGTGCATGGCCCCCGTGGCCGCATCGACAGCTATGACCAGCTGGCCACGCACCCTGACCAGCGCCGCCACATCGGCAAGGTGCTGGAGCTGGACGACCCCGAGGACGAAAACGCCTCGGTGTGGCTGCACTGGACGCCCGACCCCAGCCGCTTCTCACCCGCCAGCCTGATGGTGGGCTTGCAGGCCGCCGACAAGCGCCTGGGCGACATCAGCAGCCCGGGCAGCAGCGTGACCGATGGCGCCCTGCCGGTGCCCGATGATTTCCTGGGACTGGAGGCCGATGTCGACCACGTGGAAGTGAAGGCCACCGGCCTGGAGGCCCTGGGTGAGATCGATGACATCGCCATCGTGGCCCTGCCCGATGCCGGTGCCCTGCTGGACGACGACTCGATCAAGGTGGCGGCGGGCCACCTCATCGGGCACGCTGAAAAGTACCGCTACCGCATCGCCGTGGTCGATGCCAAGGCCAACAGCTCGCTGACCCACATCCGCGAGTTCCGCGGCCAGTTCGACAGCAAGTACGCCGCCGTCTACCACCCCTGGATCGAGATCCTTGACCCGCTGGTGTCGGTGGCGCCGGGTGTGCCGCCTCGCAAGCTGCTGCTACCGCCGTCCGGCTTTGTCACCGGCATCTACGCGCGCAATGACATCGAGCGCGGCGTGCACAAGGCACCGGCCAACGAGATCGTGCGTGGCCTGACCAAGTTCGAGATCAACATCAACAAGGCGCGCCAGGATGTGCTCAACCCCGAGGGGGTCAACTGCCTGCGCTTTTTCGAGGGCCGTGGCAACCGCGTGTGGGGCGCCCGCACCATGAGCTCGGACCCCGAGTGGAAGTACGTCAACGTGCGCCGCCTGTTCATCTACATCGAGCACTCGATCGAGAAGGCCACGCAGTGGGCGGTGTTCGAGCCCAACAACGAGCGCCTGTGGGCCAACATCAAGTCCAGCATCGAGGACTTCATGTATGTGCTGTGGCGCGATGGCGCGCTGATCGGCGCCAAGCCCGAAGACGCCTACTTCGTGCGCTGTGACCGCACCACCATGACCCAGAACGATCTGGACAACGGCCGACTGGTCTGCCTGGTGGGCCTGGCCCCGAGCCGTCCGGCCGAGTACGTGATCTTCCGTGTTGGCCAGTGGACGGCCGACGCCAAGTCCTGATTGAGGAGCAAGCAGCATGGCAACCTTACGCAACAACCCCTACGGCGCCTTCAACTTCCTGGTCTCCCTTGGGGTCGGTGACGAGACCAGCGTGATCGCAGGCTTCTCGGACGTCAGCGGTCTGGGCACCGAGATCAACTACTCCGAATACCGCAACGGCAACGACAAGGTCAACACGGCCCGCAAGGTGGCCAACACCTACAAGCAGGAAGACGTCACGCTCAAGCGCGGTCTGATCGGCTCGACCGATCTCTTCCAGTGGGTCAAGGAAGTGCGCGAAGGCGCCGATGGCCGCCGCACCGTCAGCATCACGGTGATGGACGAGGCGCGCAACCCGGTGTCGTCCTTCAAGCTGGTCAACGCCCAGCCCAAGAAGTGGGTGGGGCCCACGCTGGCTGCCAAGGGGGGCGGCGAGGTGGCCATGGAAGAGCTGCACCTCACCCACGAAGGCATCACCTACGAATGAGCTGAGTAAGCGGCATGCTGCGTTCTGCCCGTTCACCGCTGGGTGCCCCCGGCGCCTATGCCCTGCCTGATGTGCAGCCGGTGTCGCTGCACCCGCAGCGCATGGACGTGGCCGCCTTCGTGGGCGTGGCGCCGCGTGGGCCAGCTGATGTGCCCGTGGTCAACGACAGCTGGCCTGCCGGCTGGCGCATGCTGACCGAGGCGGCGCGGCCCATGCAGCGCAGCGTGGCCGTGCCGGTGCGCAGCTTTGATGACTACACGCGCATCTTCGGCGGCTTTGAAGGGCCCGGGGCCTTGCCGCATGCCGTGGCCAGCTACTTCGAGCAGGGCGGGCAACTGGCCTGGATCGTGCGCATCGTGCAGGCGCGCGCGGCTTTCATCGGCGATGGGCACGCGGCGCAGGTCGAACTGCCATCCGCCTTCAGCCAGAGCCTGATCTTTGTGGCGCGCAACCAGGGTGCCTGGGGCAACAAGTTGCGGGTGCAGGCCGGCTGGACGACCACGGCGGTGTCCTTCGAGCCCGTGCCTTTGATGCCGCCGCATCTGGCCGAGTTGAGCTTTGCCCTGAACGCCCCGGTGGCGCTGGGCACTTGCATCCGCTTCACCAACGACGCGGGTCAGCGCCTGCTGGCTTATGTCGATGCGCTGGATGTGGTGCGCGACCCCACACTGCCGCGCACGCGCCTGGTGCCGCGCTTTGATGTCGACCCGTTGGTCGCCTTGCCGGGCACCATCGTGTTGGCCGAGGTGGTGCAGGCCCACCTGCACATCAGCGACGGCGCCGGGCGCAGTGAACGTTTCACGAACCTGGCCTTGTCACCCGACCACCCGCAAAGCCTGGTCAATGTGCTGTGTGAGCAGTCCACGCTGGTGTGGCCGCATCCTGCCTGGGTGGCGGACCGCCTGCGCCCGGCCGATGTGCGGGTCGAGTCCCTGCAGGGCGACAGCGTGCTGCTGCTGGAGGCGCTCGATCACTACGAGGCCATCCAGCCGTCTGACTTTTTTGACGCGAGCTGGTCACCTGCCAGTGACGAGCCCGGTTCCGGTGTGACCGCGTTGGCGCCGCATGAAGGCGCCGGCGCCGTGCCGGGTTCGGGCTTGACCAGCGTGACGCAACTGCTCGTGCCCGATCTGTATGTGCCCGCAGCCTGGGCCGACGAAGGGCCACAAGAACCTCTGCAAACAGGGTCGGCCGGTGCCGACTTCAGCGCCTGCGTCGACGTGGTCGAGACCCCGCTGGGCACGCAGACCGGGCCCACGGCCTTGACCAAGCTGATCCTTGACCCGCGCACGCAAAAGGGCCTGCTCGACATCATCGACCTGCAGCAACAGGTGGTGGCTTTTTGCGAAGGCACCCAGGCCCTGATCGCCTTGCTGGACGTGCCGCCGGGTTTGTCGCAAGCACGCATCGAGCAGTGGCGCGCGCGGTTCGACACCTCGTACGCGGCCGCTTACCACCCCTGGTTGCTGCCCGTTCGCCGGCTTGTGCAAGAGCAGGACATGGGCCTGGCCAGGCAGCGCCCCTTGCCGCCCAGCGCCGTGGCCGCCGGCATCGTGGCGCGGCGCGAGATCGAGCGCGGCATCCAGTACGGCCCGGCCAATGAGCTGGCCCGCCAGGTCATCCATGTGGCCGAGGCCCAGCCCGAAGGGCGCGCCGATGTGCTGCACCCTTTGGGCATCAATTGTTTTGTGCGCGAGCCGGCGGGCATCCAGCTGGTGGCCGCGCGCACCTTGTCGCTGGACCGCGACTGGCGCCAGTTGTCTGTGCGCCGTCTGATGCTGATGCTGCGCCGCACCTTGCTGGTCGAAACGCAGTGGGCGGTGTTCGAGCCCAATGGCCCGGCCTTGTGGCGCGACCTGCAGTCGGCCATTGAGGGCTTGCTGCGTCGGCTGTTCCAGGTCGGGGCGTTTGCGGGGCGCACAGAAGGTGAGTCCTTCTTCGTGCGTGTCCACACCGACACCTGGCGCCAGGACCGTGGCGAACTGCTGGTCGAGGTCGGCGTGGCCCCGGCCGAGCCGCTTGAATTCATCCTGGTGCGCTTGCGTCGTGATGGCGACGGCACCTTGAACCTTGAGGACTGAGCCCCGCCATGGCCGACCCGATCTTGCTGACGACCTTTCGCTTTGAAGTGCGGCTGATGGCCTCACCGGGCATGGTCGCGGGCCGCCCCAACCCCACGCCAGATGCGGGCGCCTACCCGGCATCCAAGGCCCCGGACGTGCTGGGCGAGGGCGCCTTTCAGGAGGTCAGCGGCCTGGACATCGAGATGGATGTGCAGGACTACATCGAAGGCGGTCGCAACAACGGCGTGGTGCGCCGCGTGGGCCGCGCCAAGTACCAGCCCCTGGTGCTCAAGCGCGGCATGTTCTACCCGGACACCGAGGGCGCCAAGGCCAACAAGGCCCTGTGGGCCTGGATGCAGGGCATCATCAATGGCGGCTTCAAGGTGCGGCGCTACGACGGCATCATCCACGTCATGAGCGCGGACAACACCGTGCGCGCCAGCTGGATGTTCGAGCGCGGCCTGCCCGCCAAGATCAAGGGCCCCGAGCTGAACGCCAAGACGGGCGAGATCGCCATCGAAGAGCTGACCATTGCCCACGAAGGCCTGCGCCTGCTGGGTGTGGAGGACGCGGCATGAGCGAACTCAAAAAGGCGCGCCTGGGCGAGATCGGCTCCGGGCCTGGTCCGCAAGAAGGCAGCAACTGGGTTGATGTGCAGTTCAACCCGACCTCGCTGCGTGTGCAGATCAGCAACCGCACGGCAGGCGGCGCGCAAGCCGGTGCACAAGCGCGGCAACGGCCCGGCACCGGCGAGATGCAGGTCAGCTTCGACCTGGTTTTCGACTCGGCAGACGAGGGCGGCGACGTGCTCAAGAAGACGGCGGCGGTGGAGCGTTTCGTGCGCCCGCGCAGCGCGCAGCCTGGGCAAGAAGCGCCGCCGCGTGTGGTGTTCGAGTGGGGCACCTTCCAGATCCAGGGCGTGATGGAAAGCGCCAACCTGGACCTGGATTTTTTCGATGCGGGCGGTACGCCCTTGCGTGCCAAGGTGGCCGTGACCATCAAGGGGCAGGACCCACGCTGGGCCTATGTGGCCACGCAGACGGGTGCCCAGACGGGCTCGGGCAGCGGGGCGGCGTCATCCACGGCCGCCAGCAAGGGGCCTTTGTCGCTGCCCGCTGGTGGCGGATCGGATCTGCCAGCCGGCGCGCCCGGCACACAAGGCAGCCAGTCGCTCATCGACCGTGTGGTGCAGGCCATGCCCGGCGAAAGCCTGCAACAGCTGGCGGTGCGGGCGGGGCTCGACCCATCCGCCTGGCGCGCCATGTCCTCGGGGCTGGACAACCCCTTGAAGCTCAGCCTCGGGCAGGAGGTGGCCTTGCCATCCGGCCTGGGGCAGGGCGCTGCCACCGGCCAAGGCGCACAGGGCCAGGACCCGGCGCGCAGCACCGCGCGCCTGCCGCTGATCGCGGCCAATCAACAGGCCACCGGGCCAGGCGTCAGCGCGGCCAAGTCCGGGGGCGCCAGCGAACACGTGGTGCGCCAGGGCCAGGCGCTGCTTGTGCAAGGTGGTCTGGGCGGTGCCATTTCGCAGGCGCACGATCAGGCGCATCAACAGGGCGCAGGCCAGAGCCGTTCGGCATTCGGCCTGGGGCTGAGCGCCACCAGCGACAGCGTGCAGCGGCCCTGGGGCGCCGGCGTGCCCTTGCGTCCGCGCTTTGGCAGCGGGCAGGCCGCCGCCCGAGTTGACCTCACCCGCAATGCAGCCACCGCCTTGCGCGCACCCGCCAGCGCGTCCCCGTCAGGCCAGGTCGCCACCAAGGCCCGTGTGAGCCAGGCCAGCAGCGGCGGCGGTACGGGTTGCGGTTGCCGTGGTGGCCGCAGCCGATCAGGCAAGGCCCGATGAGCCCTGCATCCCTCAACCCATTTACAGGAGGCCCGCATGCCCGTATCCATCGGTGAAATCAACAGCACAGTGGACGTCGACACCCCCGGTGAAGGCGGCCAGGGCGAGGGCCATGCGGGCAACACGCCTTCGCCACAGGCCCAGCAGCGCTGGGCCGAGATGGCCCGCCGCAGCGAAGAACTCGCCGCCCGCACCGCCGCCTGGCGTTTTGACGACTGAGGCCGCCTGCCATGCCCGTCGTACCCCTGCCCTTGCAAGGCGACTCTCGCCCCGAGTTCAAGGTGGACCAGCAGGTTCAGCCTGACCTCACGCGCGACCTCATCGTGATGCAGGTCGACGAAGACATCGATGGCCTCAAGCGCCTGAGCTGCAGCTTCGTCGGCATGGGGCCGCGCGCCGGTCAAGAGAACGAACAGCTCAACTGGCTGGATGGCGCCGTGCTCGATTTCGGCAAGGCGCTGCAGATCACCGTGGGTGCGGGCGCCGGACGCGGCGAGATCTTCAAAGGCAAGATCAGTGCGCTGGAGCTGTCCATGGACCAGGGCCGCGCGCCCGAAGTGAGCTGCCTGGCCGAAGACCGCCTGATGGACCTGCGCATGACGCGCCGTTTCAAAACCTACGAGAGCGCCAGTGATGCCGACCTGGTGCAGCAGATCGCCTCGCAACATGGCCTGCGCGCCGAGGCCAGCGTCAGCGGCCCGACCTACGCCAGCGTGCAGCAATGGAACCAGAGTGACCTGGCCTTTCTGCGTGAACGGGCGCGTCGCCTGGCCGCCGATGTCTGGGTCGACGGCGACACCTTGCGCATGGCCACGCGCGACCAGCGCCATGGCGAGCAGCTCACCCTGATCCAGGGCAACAGCCTGGTCCAGGTGCGCCTGCGTGCCGACCTGGCGCACCAGCGCAGCGAGGTGGCCGTGGGTGGCTGGGACGATGCCCAGGCCGACGCCGTGGACGAGCAGGCCACCAGCAGCGAAGTGGCCGCCGAGGCCCAGGGCCAGACGCATGGCCTGACGGTGTTGCAGCGCGCCTTCGGTGAGCGCAGCAGCCACCGGGTGCGCGATGTGCCGCTCAAAGGCGAAGAGGCCCGCGCCTGGGCCAAGGCCTCGATGCTGACGCGTGCGCGCCGTTTCGTGACCGCGCAAGGCGTGGCCGATGGCCTGGCGCAGATCCAGGTGGGCAGCCTGCTCCGGCTGGAGCGTGTGTCGCCCGCCTTCGAGGGCGACGGCTATTACGTCACGCAGGTGCGCCATGTCTACGACCTGGGCGCCGGCTACCGCACGCACTTTGAGGCCGAACGCGCCTGGATCGGCAGGATGACCTGAGATGAGCAGCCACCCCGATCACCGCTTGCCCCCCGATGGCGAAGGCGCCCGCTGGTTCGGCGTGTACCCGGCCATCGTCACCAACCTGGTCGACCCCGACAGCAAGGGCCGCATCCAGGTCAAGTTCCCATCCTTCGGGCAGGCCGGTGACACCGTGCGTGCCTGGGCCACCCTGGTCACGCCCTATGCCGATGCCGACCAGGGCCTGGAGATCCTGCCCGAGGTTGACTCGCAGGTGGTGGTCGCCTTCGAAGCCGGCGACCCGGCGCGGCCCTACATCGTGGGGGCCTGCTGGAATGGCCGCAAGGCCCTGCCTGAAGCGGCGCAGTCGGCCAACAACCTGCGCACGCTCAAGACCCGTTCGGGCAGCATGCTGCAGTTCGATGACACGCAGGGCGCGGCCAAGGTCACTGTGTCCATGCAAAGCGGGCACAAGCTGGTGCTCGATGACGTCTCGCAAGAAGTCACCCTCCAGCACAGCAACGGCTGCAAGATCGTGATGAACATCGCCGGCCAGGTCAGCATCACGGCCAACTCGACGGTCGAGGTCACGGCGTCGGCCGTCAACATCCACGCGCCGGTGGTGGTGGCCGATGGCATCGTGCAATGCC
>Ga0209066_10007243_pt1 | contig 11059 bp, 11 predicted proteins | sample All_14_2_FD_187198 | JGI IMG/M metagenome (GOLD analysis project Ga0209066, IMG submission 187198) | Freshwater microbial communities in response to fracking from Pennsylvania, USA - Allegheny Zone_MetaG_DW_15 (SPAdes) (version 2) ... | reverse complement strand
CTATCTAACAGTGCATAACATCTTACCAATTCAAAATAAACATCTAAGTCTCGGTTTGCTTGTTCGAAGTTTTTTAAATAATACGCAATTGCGCTCTCATAATTTTTGAGTTTGTAATTAATGTATCCTAAAGAATAGGTATAAATTTCAGACCAAGGATCTATTTCATGAGCTTTTAAAAATGCGTTTAATGCACTGCTGTAATCCTTTTGAGCGAAATAGGTAAGTCCGACTAAATTATAGGTCAATGCATAATTGGTATCGAGTGAAATAGAATAATTAAAAAATGCTGCTGCCGTGTCGTAACTTTCTTTTTTATAATAAACATAGCCTAATCCATTCCAAGCATCTGTATTTAACGAATCGAACTCAATCGCATATTCGTAATAATCTTCAGCCACTTGAAATTGGTCTAAGGAAACTAAAAGATCCGCAATTGAAATATACGTGCGTGGATTCGTAACATCTGTATAAAGCATTTTGAGTATGTAATACTCCAAGCTATCAGTTTGGTCTACGTAAGACTCTACATGCGCTACTAAAGCACCTGCATAGGCATCAACATACATTGAATCAACCGAGGTCGCTTTGTAATAATAGTTGAGTGCTTCAGCATATTTCTTTTCAGACCGCTTCAAATCACCTAAGAGTACTAGTGTTTCTGGATCTAGTGGATCTTTTAACAAGCCTTTATTAGCATAAAAATAGGCCGAATCTAAATCATTAAAGCGCTCGTAACCTCGCGCGATAATAGAATAGGTCCTAGAATAATTTGAATCCAAACTCAACGATTTCAAATAATAACTCATCGTTGAATCTTTCTGATTCAATAAATTGAAAATCATCCCAACATTTGTAATGGGATAAATCCAGTTTGGCGCCAATTCCATTGCTTTGCGAAACGAACTTTGTGCTGTTCTATACTGATGAAGCGATTGTTCAAGAATACCTTTAATATTATATAAATAAGCGGCATCTGGATTCAAAACAAGCGCACTGTCTATTCGAGAAAGTCCAAACAACAATTCATTTGTTTTTTGAGAAGTGTAATAGGAATGTCCTTCAAGAAAAAGTAGATTGGCATCAATCACCGATTTGTTGTAATGGTAGGTTGGTGATAATTCACTGAACAATTTCAATTCACTATGGGCATTCTCAAAATACTCTTTGGTGTATACCTTATGATTTTTTGAGGCATTCAAGTAAGCATTAATCACCTTATTTACCGAAGTAAGGAGGTAATTGCTCAACATGTTTTTGAATTCTTTCTTCAAAGATTCAGGAATAATTGTATCAGATGAAATGGTTTCATAGACTCCATAAGCTCCATTCTGCCCTAATAAAGAATTTGCTTTAATGCGTTTCAAAAATTCGTTGTAAACATCACCTTTTCCGATTGCCTTCATTTCAGCAGCAAGGTGCACACCTTTTCCTTTCGCGGCAATTAATTCGGAAACATTCGTCGAATTCTTAATTTCTAATTTAACCTTTTCTTTTTCTGCCTTTGTAACTGAATTCAGTACAACATACTCGCAATTCGACCAGCGATTAGAACAGTTCATTTGTGGAATTTGGCGCGGCATCATATCGAGCGTATCATAGGTCTGTGCCTCCACCATTTCAGTTAAATAGCTATTGATTTCTCGAACGGTAATCCGATTATCCTCTGGTGATCGATCCGCCATTCCTTTTAGTCCATTCACTAAATGATAAGAAAACAAACCTCTACCTCCTCCCCATTGTGGACCTTCAAAAGACACTTGATTTGCTGAACATGAAGTTAAGCGCAATTCACCCGCATCTTCATCCATAATGCTCTTGAATACATCTACATTTCCTTGACTTCCACCTGCAAGCTCATTCGTACGACAGGCATCGCTTATAAAAATCACCTTGGCACCTTTCAATTGAATGTCTTTAAACATGTTCTTGATTGTCGTGATTTGCAAAACAGTTAAACCTGTGCGGTAATGATTTTTTTCTTTTCCACCTCTACTCGGTGGTGCGTCATAAGGAAGTAAAACAGGATATTCTGCATTCACTGCGTCTCCATGGCCTGAAAAATAGAAATAGAAAATATCATTAGGTTTTACGCGGTCAATGAATTCATCAATTTTAGTAAGAACTGCAGAAGCAGTTGCATCATCATTAAACAAGGTGTCGATATTCTCTTTTGGAGTTTTACCGCCATTACTAGAAACCAAATAATTGTAAAACACCCTTCCATCCACATCTGCAAATTGCAAGGGATCGTATGTCTCGCTGTATTGGTAATCGGAAACTCCAACAATTAACGCATAAACATTTCCCGTCGTTGATTTTGGATTGGTATTCTCAGCAGAACCACCTTTCGTATTTTGTGAAAATGTTACTGTGAAAACAGTGAAAATTGCAGTAATAAGAAGGAGTAAATTTCTCATTTGAATATTGGATCAGGTCAAATTCTATAAAACAAATCGTTCTAAATGTTACAACAAAACTAATCCAATTTGTGTGGAAATTGAAATCCACAAAAACTAATTATTCAACATTCATCTTCACATTTTACTAAAGGTCAGAAATATAGAAACAAAAAAAAGGGCGTTTATCGCGCCCTTTATCTTATAGTTTTGAATTCAGTGAGGTCCAACCACCACCATTGTGTACGTCGGTAAATCCTTTTGATTTAAGAATCCCTCTTGCTGATGCACTTCTCATTCCAGAAGCACAACACGTAATTATTGTTTGTTCTTTTTTTAACTTACTCATTCCTTTTTCCAAGGTTTGAAGCGGAATATTAATTGCTCCTTTGATATGTCCACCCTGAAATTCGCCTGGCGTTCTAACATCTACAATTACTGCTCCTTTTTGAACCAATTCCTTCATACTCACTTTTGGTCCACCGCCAAATAAATTGCTTAAAAAACCCATTATGCTTGTAGTTTATAGTTAACATCCATCCATGAACCACCATTTTCGCAATTCAATCCTTGTGCTTTGAAATAAGCTGTTGCTTGTCCGCTTCTGTTTCCACTAGCGCAACAAAAAATAATCGGCTGCTTCAACGCTTTTAATTCTTCTACTCTGTCAACAATTTCTTGTAAAGGTATATTCACTGAACCTGCAACGTGTCCACCCATGTACTCTGCTCTTGTGCGTACGTCTACCACTGTAAAATCTTGATTTTCCATCTTTTTAGCTTTTGATTTTTTCTTTATCGAACATATTGAACAACAACCCGCCCATCATAACACCGTAAAGTGTACTGTTTAATGGTCTTGAAGTAATTGCGCAAGTGCCAGATGCACATCCCACGAAGTGATAATATGCATACCCACCAATTGCTCCTACTACTAAGCCAATTAACGTCCAACGATATCTTTGAATGAAACGAACCATTTCTTCTTATTTTTCTACAAATGTAAGTCCATGGAAATGAAAAAATTGTAGCAAATGTTACATAGATAAAAAATTATTTCCCTTGTTCAAAAAACAACCACAAAGGATCATTTGGAACGGGAGCAGTAAATTTTAATGATTCTTTTGAAGTTGGGTGATTAAATTCCAATGTGCGCGCATGTAAACTGATCGATCCATCTGGATTTGGTCTTTTTGCACCATACTTCACATCTCCTTTGATACGGCAACCAATGGTAGAAAGTTGAACGCGAATTTGGTGGTGACGACCTGTTTCAAGCTCTATTTCAAGTAAGAAATATTTATCCGATGATCCGATTAATTTATAATGAAGAATGGCTTTTTTGGAACCAGGAACTTCGTCAACTGTAGCATACGACTTATTTTGCTTCTCATTCTTTTTTAAATAATGAACGAGAGTACCACTATCTTGTAATGGCTTAGATTCAACAATTGCCCAATAGACTTTATTCGTTTCTTTTTCTCGGAACTGAGCATTTAAACGCTCTAACGCTTTACTGGTTCGAGCGAATACAACAGCACCACTTGTTGGACGATCCAAACGGTGAACAACCCCACAAAATACATTTCCCGGTTTTTGGTACTTTTCCTTTAAATAGCTTTTGATGCGATCGGGCATTGTTTCATCACCCGTCTTATCTCCCTGAACAATTTCAGAAGCCTTTTTATTGACAACAATAACGTGATTGTCTTCGAAGATAATATTCAGATCAGATTGCATGCTCTTAGCGATTCGGGATTTAGTGCTAATCTCTAGTTTCCAATTTCTAGTCTCTAGTTTCTAGTCCCCAGTTTCTAGTATTGTTCTTTCTCGTTTGGAAAATCACCTGATTTCACATCCTTGATGTATTCATGGAATGCGTTCATCATTTGCTCGTATAAATTATTGTACTTGCGCAAGAAACGCGGACTAAATTCATTGTTGATTCCTAACATATCATGAACAACTAACACTTGTCCATCGACACCGTTACCAGCACCAATTCCAATTATTGGAATACTAACTTCTTTAGCCACTTTAGCAGCCAATGACGCTGGAATTTTTTCAAGTACTATTGCAAAACAACCCACTGCTTCCAAGGCCTTTGCATCCTCAATTAAACGGTTCGCTTCTTCCTCTTCTTTTGCTCTTACAACATATGTCCCGAACTTATAAATGGATTGAGGAGTTAAGCCTAAATGTCCCATCACTGGGATACCCGCAGTTAAAATACGTCGAATGGATTCAATAATTTCTTCTCCTCCTTCCATTTTCACAGCGTGACCACCAGATTCTTTCATGATGCGAATAGCACTTGACAAGGCTTCTTTAGAATTACCTTGGTACGATCCAAAAGGCATATCAACAACGACTAATGATCGAGAAACCGCTCTTACAACCGAAGAAGCATGATAAATCATTTGATCCAAGGTAATTGGAAGTGTCGTTTCGTGACCAGCCATTACATTCGAAGCAGAATCACCCACCAAAATTACATCAATACCCGCTTCATCAATGATACGGGCCATGGAAAAGTCATAACCCGTTAGCATAGAGATTTTCACTCCTGCATTCTTCATTTCTTGCAACGTGTGGGTCGTAACCTTTTTAACGTCTTTATGTACTGACATATGATTGATTTAAAGCGTAAAGTTAGAAAAAGTGCTTGATTTGAGCATTAAACTACTGCTTCTTTACCAATGTGGAAAATCGCATCACCTTTATATACTACGGGAGATTCGTTCAAACAAATAATATAACCATCACTGTGGGCCTTCACTTTACGTTCAATCTTTCCATAAGGATCAGTCACAATTCCAATCACCTCTCCTTTATTCACGCGTGCTCCATTCTTAACTGTTGCTTGAAACATTCCAGAATTAGGAGATCTCATCCATCTACTTTCAGTCAACATAACTGGTGTTCTGTCCTTCGAAATATCAATCTTAAAAGTTCTCATTCCCATGTGACTTAAAAAACGTTTCACACCGTTTAGACCTTCTTCAACAATAAATTCCTCTATGCTATTTGTTTTTCCACCTTCAAATAAGAGCATTTTCTTGTCCAATTTAGAAATAGATTCACGTATTGTTTTAGAAATATAAGAGGAATTCAAAATGTATGGTGGATTGAAAATCTTTGCCAATGCAACACTTTCTTCATTGTCCAGCACGCAGCGTATTTGAGGAAAGTTATTTCGTTGAGCTGAACCCGTATGAAAGTCAATCACATAATCAACATGAGGTGCAATCTCTTTCATAAAATGAAAAGCAAACTGAGCGGCTAAGGAACCAGATTCACTCCCAGGAAAACTTCTATTTAAATCTCTACCATCTGGTAATTCGCGCTTTAAGTTCAAAAATCCGAAAATATTGAAGACTGGTAAACAGATTATTGTTCCTACTTGAGGTTTATTAAATCCTTTGCGAATGACACGTCGAATAATTTCAACACCATTAATTTCATCACCATGCATTCCAGCCATTAGTAATACGGTTGGACCATCCACCTTTGCCCTTTCAATAATAACAGGAACTAAAATCGGCGTTGTCGTATGTAATTTGGCAACATCTAAATTTAGCTGAGCCCCTTTACCTGGAAGAATTTCTTTTCCAAGAATGACGATTTTTTTATGGTGTTGATGAGCTGACATATGAATTTAACGGTTTACATTTTTCTCGATGTATTCAATTATTTTTCCGGCGATATCTGTTTGTGTTGTTTTTTCAATTCCTTCTAATCCTGGAGAGGAGTTTACTTCCAATACCAAGGGTCCTCTTTCTGATTGCAACATATCAACACCCGCGATTCCTAATCCAACTGCTTTTGCAGCAAGAATCGCAGTGTATTTTTCTTCGACAGTTAATTCTATAATTTGAGAAGTACCACCACGGTGTAAGTTCGATCTAAACTCTCCTGGTTTCCCTTGACGTTTCATTGCTCCAACCACTTCACCATCCACAACGAAAGCACGGATATCTGCTCCTTTCGCTTCTTTTACGAATTCTTGTACAATTACACGTGCTCGTAATCCATTGAATGCTTCCAATACAGATTGAGCAGCATTTTGATTTTCTGCCAAAACAACTCCTAATCCCTGTGTTCCTTCCAATAATTTCAGCACAACTGGTGCTCCTCCTGCCGATTCTACCACGTGTTCAACATTTCTAGAGTAATTGGTAAATACCGTTTTTGGTAAACCAATTCCCTCTTTTGATAATACTTGTAAGCAACGTAATTTATCACGTGAATGAACGATTCCTCTTGAACCAACCGCAGAAAAAACATTCATCATCTCAAATTGGCGAACAACCGCGGTTCCATAAAACGTGACAGAAGCCCCAATTCTTGGGATAACAGCATCAAAACCCGTTAAGTAATCTTCACCATAATAGATGGAAGGACCTTTTTGTTCAATTTCAATGTTACAACGTAAATGGTCAATAACTTGCACTTCGTGACCATGTGCAATTGCCGCTTCAACCAATCTACGAGTTGAATATAAATTTGCGTTTCTGGATAAAACTCCAATTTTCATAATGTTGATTTAAGTTGTGATAAATTGACCAATGAAGTATCAATTAAAAAGCGTTTGTTGAGTAGTTTGCGTCCCAAAAGAATTGGATAGCGCATTCCACGCCGTTCAGTTAAGGAAAATTCGGTGTTCACTTTTCTATCTAAAATTTCAATACTCCCTTTAATAAAGAAGCGAAACTGATCGTGACCTGTCGAACTTTTTACTTTTTTCCGACGGTATGTGGTAAAATAAATTGGTTTTCCAGTATAGGCAGGGTGATTTCCATCCAAGAAGACTACTTCCAATTTCTTTTCGCCATTTTTTTCAATTTCTTGACAAATGGTCACATGAATACTAGAAGTATAAGCCCCAGAATCCACTTTTACAGCGACACCTTGCAGTCCAAAGTCAGGCAAATTAGCGACATCTCTTCGTCCGATAAGTGTTTTTACAATTTCTTCTGCCATCCTTGTAATTAAAAGGATAAAACTATTAATTTTGCATAACTTCTGATGCGATTCAATTGATTTTCTGCTTTGAATCAAAAAAAGTATTTTTTTTTCAGTCAAAAATCTTTTCTATCAGAAATAATTCGTAATATTGCACCCCGTTTTAGGCGGAAGAACAAGAAAATAACAGTCATGGATATTATTAGAGAACTTCAGAACGAACTAACTGAAATTAAAAACTTCCCAAAATTTGGTGCAGGTGATACAGTAATTGTGTCTTACAAAATTAAGGAAGGTAACAAAGAGCGTATTCAGCAATATCAAGGTGTTGTATTACAACGTCGTGGTAATGGTGCTACTGAGACTTTTACAGTACGTAAAATGTCAGGAAACATCGGTGTTGAGCGTATTTTCCCAATTGCATCTCCTTTTATTGATGAGATCGTGGTTACGAAGAAAGGTTCTGTTCGTCGTGCTCGTATTTTCTACTTCCGTGAAAGAACTGGAAAATCTGCTCGTATCAAAGAAAAAAGAAGCTATACAGCTTAATTCATATTTCATTATTGAAAAGGCTTTTCCATTTGGAGAGGCCTTTTTTATTTTCAATACTATATGAAGAAACGAAAAATCAAACGATCAAAACCCAAAAAGAAGAATCACTTGCTTACAGTGATTGTTTTGCTATTGCTCGTTGTTTTAAGCGTTACGACCTACTGGTATTATCAAGAAGATGATGTGGTTATTAAAAAAGAGCATGTCATTGAATCTATTCCTGATGGTTTTACATCATTCGGTATAGATATTTCTCATCATCAAGGAAAAATCAATTGGGAACGATTGATGCGCAAAGATGGTTTTGATTCTGTCATCCAATTCGTTTATTGCAAAGCGACTGAAGGAATGGACCATATTGATACGCAATGGGAATACAATCGCGAAGAATTAATAAAATTGAACATTGCACACGGCGCTTACCACTTCTTCGCTATTGCAAGTGACCCAAAAGCACAAGCCAACCATTTTCTATCACAATGGCGCAAGTCAGAATTCGATTTACCACCTGTATTGGATGTTGAAACAGAAGGACTGTCTGACAAAGAATTAATTGCTGCTATGAAAATCTGGCTGCTCGAAGTTGAAAAGAAAACGGGAATGCGACCAATTATATATACTTCCCTTCACTTTTATGAAACCAAATTTGCCAAGGAATTTAGCGAATATAAATTTTGGATTGCTGCCTACAGTCGACGTCCCGATTGCTTAGAAGATGCCCGTATTCTGCATTGGCAATACAGTGAGGACGGAGAACTTCCAGGAATTCGCGAAAAAGTAGATTTCAACGTTTCGAAGATCACCTACCTCTAACGATTGGGGATTTGGAATTCGGGATTCGGGATTTGGAATTCGGGATTCAGGATTCAGGATTCAGGATTTAGGATTTAGAGTTAAAATTAACTTCATCTTTGTTCACTTCGACATCGCTCAGTGCATCGCTTTGTTCCTTAATCCTTGTTCTTTATTTCAATTACAGCTTCTCAATCACGAAATCTGTTCGACGGTTAATTGCTCTATTTTCCTCTGAATCGTTATCTACTTTTGGAGCAGTTTCACCAAATCCTTTAGCAGTTAAACGTTTCGCGTCTATACCCAAAGAAACTAAATAGTCCTTTACTCCCTTCGCTCGACTCTCAGATAAGGTCATGTTTTTACCATCATCACCCATATCATCCGTGTGACCTTGAATAGAAACTGAAATCGTTGGATTTTCTTTTAAGAAACGTGCAAAACCTTTCAGAATGAATTTTGATTTATCATTTAAAGCATATGAGCTTGTTGCATACAAAATATCATTTATTGTATAAGCTTCGCCAACTCTAAGCTCTTTTACCGTTAAATCATTCCCTTTAACAATAACATTTTCTGGTTTTAATTCTTCCTTCGCAATTAGTTTAGAGTCAAACGCATGTCCTTCCTTCTTCACTGTTACCATGACATCTTGCTTTGTGTCTAACTTGACAACAGCTGCATATTTTCCATCATCACCATTCACTTTCACTTGTGTCACCTCATCTGAACCAGCATAGGTAATTTCAATCGTTGCATCCTTCACTGGTTCACCTGATTCATCTTTCAAATCACCTTTCAGAATCGCTACAGCTTTTGGTCGTGCTTGTTCGTACAATTCAAACGCGTAAATATTCCAGTCACCACCTAAACGTGAAGAGAAATACGCTAGTTTACCATCAGTTGAGACAAATAATCCCAATTCATCTTCTTTTGAATTAATCGGATAACCAATATTTTTCGGTTCACCCCAAACGCCATTTTCTTCACGGATATAGAAAATATCTAATCCTCCAACACCTTTGCGTTTATCTGTGCACGTTGAAACGAAGTAAAGCGTTTCACTATCTTGGTGTAAGAATGGACTTTTATCCTTTCCATCGGTATTGATTTCATCGAACGGTCGAGCAGCTCCCCATGTACCATCTGCATTTCTCTTTGCAATGAAAATATCATTGTCGCGCGTTGTTGGTCGAGCAGCTGTATAGAATAAGGTATTACCATCAGCGGAAAGTGAAGGTTGAGCTTCCCATCCATCCTTGGTATTAATATTTGTTCCCATATTTTCTAATTCAGACCAAGTGAAATCGTTACCACCAGCGCCTGAACGCTCATATTTCGTGATATATAAATCGCAATTCAAGTATTCCTTGCCATAAATTTGCTCTTTTTTACAAGCGCATATAATCATTTCTTTATTATCCACAGAAAGTGTTGCTGAACCATAATTCGTAAAAGTCCCATTGTTAAATGGCGGCTTTAATGGTGTTCCACTGTTGAATGGACTCTCCATTCCTGCGCGTTGAGCAAAAGTAAATTCTTCTAACCAAAGGGAAGTCACAGCACCAGGATCTCTTCTGTCAATTTTGCGTGTAAAAAACATCAACTCATTATCTGGAGAAATCATTGGGAAGTATTCTTCATTTTTTGAACTCACATTCTTCACCATAACGGGAGCAAATGGTACCTCTGTTGAAAGAATTTCTTGTTCCGCTTCTAAATCAGCAAGGACTTCGTTCACATCTTTAACTTTCTTATCATAATCAGCAGGATAACGCGAATTGTCATTGTGCTTAAAACTCTTAAATTGATTGAACCACTTTACGGCATTTTCCATATCTTTTTGAGAGTAATTTATCACTCCCAAATAATAAGAACAATTTGCGTGATAATCGGAACATTGCTCCAAGGCCTTTTGAAACATCTCCTCTGCCTTTAAAAAACTTTTATCCCCCATTGCAGGATGCGGTTGTTTCTCGTAATAGGTCAAGCCCGATTCGTATGCATACATTGCGTATTCATAGTAAACTAAGGCATTATCAGGCGCAGCTTCTATAGCAGCGTTATAATTCTCCACAGCTGTTTTTGCATCGGGAGCCTTTGCAGCTATTTCAATAAATTTTAATGCTTTTTTTGATGGTGGTAAACACGATTCATCCTCTTCCTGTGCAAAAAATGTGAAGGGAGATAAGATCAGAAGAAATAAATACAGGTGCTTCATAAAATTGGTTTCCTTTAATTTCGGCCGAAAAGACAAATTTCATACCCAAAAATGTATATCGAATTTTAAGAAGAAAGGTTACAGCCAAAAGAAAAAATCATTCACCTCTTTTTCGTGTCGTTAATCACCTA
>Ga0209066_10007240_pt1 | contig 11061 bp, 9 predicted proteins | sample All_14_2_FD_187198 | JGI IMG/M metagenome (GOLD analysis project Ga0209066, IMG submission 187198) | Freshwater microbial communities in response to fracking from Pennsylvania, USA - Allegheny Zone_MetaG_DW_15 (SPAdes) (version 2) ... | reverse complement strand
GGTTGGAGGGGTGTTCGTTGGGGAGCTGGGGAGGTTGGTTTGCGCTCGGGGACAGGGGATTTAGCAGGCCCAAGCTAAGTCGCGAGCGTTCAAGTAGGCGCACTCACTCCGTACTCTCCACCCGATGATTCACGAGAAATATCGGCTGCAAGTCCACTGAAACCATTCTTCATGGATTCGAAGCTTTTCAGCAACTCCTCTTGGTCTTCCTCGGATGCTGCATCAAGTGCTTCGCTTTCGTCTGCGGTGAGGACGACCGTTCGCGTGAATTCGTGACCGCTCTTATTATGGCGGAGAGTGATGTCAACTTGATGGGATGGTCGCTCGCGTATGCTCATCCTTACCTTAGTCCCTTCCGGTAGAGGCATAGGCTCCGCACGTCCAGTGTCGGAATTGAACTTCATCAAACGTAGTTCCTGCCGGAAACGCACACCTTTAATAATTTCCAGTGTCAGCCCTGATGCATTAATTGGCCGTGGCCGAAGGCCAAGTCCATCGTCGTACGCATGGGCGGTCGCCACGTTCAGCACGCCAATTTCGGCAAGGTAACTTTCCCAAAAATTAAGCACATTCGTCACTGTACGCATCACATCTGCAAGCGTCCCGTCGGCAAGTTCGGCGACAACCTGCTTTGAGATGCACCGGTATTCGCCCTCTGCATCCTCGTACAGAGTAATACTTTCGATTTCCTTCAGTTGCACTGCTGAAGCAACCAGCGGAGCTCCGTGAGGAGTGGATCTGGTCACGGCGCGGTGCTTGCTAACATTCGCAATGTCTCCCAACAAAGCCAGATCGTTACACCTTGCTTCTGCTTGAGTGCGCGAAAGCCGATGAGCTTCTGGAAGGTGCTCTCGCAAGTGAAACAACGCCTCACACGCAGCCACCGCCAACCGCAAATCAATACTTCTGCCGATGCGCGGCTCAGCTAAGCGCTCCTTGAACTCTCGATATGCGACTCGAACGTTTTCATAGAAATAGGCGTGGAAGTCGTCAAACATTGTCGGTCTCGAGCAGGAAGAGGGATACTCGTAAGATAGCTCATCGTGCAATGCTCCGTTGAGCTTGGAGTCTGCATTTGGCCGAAAGCAGCCTCTGTTTTCCCCAAAACCACGCCAACAACCCGCCACAGCCCCCTTCCCTGCGGTACGATGCGCCAATACAAAAACCTGAATCCGAGTGCCTGTATTGCCACGCTTTTTCGGCATTTCCCGGCCAGGGTAGACTCAAAGCCAAGGGATTGAAGGTTTCAGAACAGAGGAGGCGGGCTGGTGATGCAGAACGGGATGCTGGTGCTCGGGGGCTTTGCGCTGTTGGTCGCGGGACTGCTGTTTCTGCTCTGGAAGCTGGCTCGAATGCGCCGTGAGCTGGCTGCGCTCCAGGCCAGCGAGGCGTTGTTCCGGCGGCTGACGGAGGATGTTTCCGATGTGATCTGGCGCGCGGACCCGAATCTGTTCATCACCTACATCAACCCGACCGACGAGAAACTGCGCGGGTTCAGGGCGGATGAGGTGATCGGCCACCATGTTTTCGAGATGTTCACCGACGAGGGCATTGCGACGGTGACCAATTTCATCAAGCGGCGCCAGGAAGCCGAGGCGGACGGGACGATTTCCGGCCCGGTCACTTTCGAGGCCCAGCATCGCTGCAAGGATGGCCGGCTGCTATGGGCGGAGGTGCTGTCGAAGCCGGAGCGCGATGAGACTGGCCGGATTACCGGCTACCACGGCATCAGTCGCGAAACGACCGAACGCAAGCGGATGCAGGATCAGATTCAGAAGCTGGCGTTCTACGATCCCCTGACCGGCCTGCCCAATCGCCGCCTGCTTGAGGATCGCCTCGGGCAGAGCCTGGCGTCGAGCAAGCGGTCGGGGATTTTTGGCGCCTTGCTCTTTCTCGACCTGGACAATTTCAAGCCGCTGAACGATCTCCACGGCCACGAAGCGGGCGATCTGTTGCTGATCGAGGTGGCCAACCGCTTGAAAGGCGGTGTGCGGGAAATGGATACGGTCGCCCGTTTTGGTGGCGACGAGTTTGTCGTGATCATCCGGGAGCTGGATCGCGATGTCGCAATTTCACGGCAGCAGGTTGCCGGGATTGCCGAGAAACTCCGCCACCGGCTTGCCGAGCCTTACCGGCTGAGCGTCAATCATGGCGGCATGGCCGGGCAGGAAATTGAACATCGCTGTTCGGCCAGCATCGGCATCCGCGTCTTCATCGGCAACGGCATCGATCCCGACGAGATTCTGAAGCAGGCCGATCTGGCGATGTATCAGGCCAAGGACGCCGGGCGCAACACGATCTGTTTTTTCAGTCCGCCGGACGAAACGGCGTAAAAAAAGCCGGGAAACCCCGGCTTCTCTCAGTGATAGGCTTTTTTCGAAGCCAGCTTCGCGGCCATGAAACACGCCATGCCAAAGATCGCCACGGCAAAGCCGACGCCCATCAGGGAAAGCTCATCCATACACACCCCGCAGAAAAATGTTTGTTGGTTGGAGGCGTCTTTGACCATGTCGATAGTGGAAGTTCCCGGAAAACCGGCAATTTTTAGATAAACGAAACCTGATTTTTGTAATAAAAATATGTGACTTTTATTTATCTTTGAAGCTTTCTAGCATTCAGTCCATCGCAGCCGTCCCGACACACGACCCAGGAGACCCACGATGGACCAGTCAAACCGCTATGCCGATCTCAGCCTCAGGGAAGAAGACCTGATCGCCGGTGGCGGGCACATTCTCTGTGCCTACAAGATGAAACCCAAGGCCGGTTACGGCTACCTCGAAGCGGCCGCTCACTTCGCCGCTGAGTCTTCTACCGGAACGAATGTCGAGGTATGCACCACCGACGAATTCACCAAGGGTGTCGATGCGCTGGTCTATCACATCGACGAGGCGAGCGAGGAGATGCGCATCGCCTACCCGCTCGATCTGTTCGACCGCAACGTCATCGACGGCCGGCTGATGATCGTTTCCTTCCTGACGCTGACCATCGGCAACAACCAGGGCATGGGCGACATCGAGCACGCCAAGATGTACGACTTTTACGTGCCGCGCCGCGCCATCGAACTGTTCGACGGCCCGTCGGTGGACATCAGCAACCTGTGGCGCGTCCTCGGCCGGCCAATGCAGGATGGTGGCTACATCGCCGGCACCATCATCAAGCCCAAGCTCGGCCTGCGCCCCGAACCGTTCGCCGCGGCTGCGTACCAGTTCTGGCTGGGCGGCGACTTCATCAAGAACGACGAGCCGCAGGGCAACCAGGTGTTCTGCCCGATGAAGAAGGTGATTCCGCTGGTGCGCGATGCGATGAAGCGCGCCATGGACGAAACCGGCGAGGCCAAGATCTTCTCGGCCAACATCACTGCCGACGATCACGGCGAAATGATCGCCCGTGGCGAATACATCCTCGAAACCTTCGGCCCGGATGCCGACAAGGTGGCTTTCCTGGTCGACGGCTACGTCGGCGGCCCGGGCATGGTCACCACGGCCCGCCGCTACTTCTCGCGCCAGTACCTGCACTACCACCGCGCCGGCCACGGCGCCGTCACCTCACCGTCGTCGAAGCGAGGTTACACCGCCTACGTGCTGGCCAAGATGAGCCGGCTGCAGGGCGCTTCCGGCATCCACGTCGGCACCATGGGTTACGGCAAGATGGAGGGCGACAAGGACGACCGCGCCATCGCCTACATCATCGAGCGCGACAGCTACACCGGCCCGGCCTACCATCAGGAGTGGTACGGCATGAAGCCGACGACGCCGATCATCTCCGGCGGCATGAACGCGCTGCGCCTGCCCGGCTTCTTCGAAAATCTCGGGCACGGCAACGTGATCAACACCGCCGGCGGCGGTTCCTACGGCCACATCGACAGCCCGGCCGCCGGCGCCAAGTCGCTGCGCCAGGCTTACGAATGCTGGAAGGCCGGGGCCGATCCGATCGAGTGGGCCAAGGAACATCCGGAATTCGCCCGCGCCTTCGTCTCCTTTCCCAAGGATGCCGACCAGATCTATCCGGGCTGGCGCGACAAGCTCGGCGTGCACAAGTAAGTACTTGCTACGGTCAACCCCGCCACGGCGGGGTTTTTCATCAGGGGATACCGATGTCCAATGCCGATGCCTACCGGGTTCGCCGCGAACCGTTCTATCAGGCGCAAGACAATGAGGTCGCACACTACGAGGCGGCCTACGCCGCCCGCCTGCCGGTCATGCTGAAGGGGCCGACCGGCTGCGGCAAATCGCGCTTCGTCGAGTACATGGCGTGGAAGCTGGGCAAGCCGCTGATCACCGTCGCCTGCAACGAGGACATGACCGCCGCCGACCTGGTCGGCCGTTTCCTGCTCGACGCCAGCGGCACGCACTGGCAGGACGGCCCGCTGACGCTGGCCGCCCGCCTCGGCGCCATCTGCTATCTCGACGAGATCGTCGAAGCCCGGCAGGACACGCTGGTCGTCATCCATCCGCTGACCGACCACCGGCGCACGCTGCCGCTCGACAAGAAGGGCGAACAGGTCGAGGCCCATGCCGATTTCCAGCTGGTCATTTCCTACAACCCGGGCTACCAGAGCCTGATGAAGGACCTGAAGCAATCGACCAAGCAGCGCTTCACCGCCTTCCAGTTCGACTACCCGGAAGCCGCGCTGGAGGTCGGGATAATTTGTCAGGAAACTGCGGTCGACCGCAATATTTCGGAAAAACTGGTCGAAGTCGCCCGGGCGGGGCGCCGCCTCAAGGGGCACGGGCTCGACGAAGGCATCTCGACGCGCCTGGTCGTCCACGCCGCCGCGCTGATCGGCCAGGGTGTCGCGCCGGCCGACGCCTGCCGGATGGCGATGGTGCGCCCGATCACCGATGACGCCGATGTGATCGATACGCTGGATCACGCCATCAGCGCCGTTTTCGGCTGAGCAACGATGGCCGTTCCCGGCATCCGCCAGGTCGCCGACGCCCGCCAGCGGCTGATGGCCGACCCCGAGTCGCAGGCCGCATGGGCGCTGCTTGACTGCGGCTTTGCCGCCGTCGCCGATGTCTTCGATGAATGCTACCGCGCGGCGAAAAGCCGGATTGCCGCCGATGAAATCCCCGACTTTCTCGCCGCCGCACGCAGCATCGGCAAACTGGGCCGGGGTGCCGAACCGCTGCAGGCCTTTCTCGAACACTGGCCGGATGTCGTCAGGATCACCGGACTGGCTCAGTCGGCAACGCTGCCATCGGTGATGGCCACCATCCAGCACCTGCAGAAATCGCCGAACGGCCCGGCAGTCACGCCCTTGCTGCAAACGCTGGGCGCCGTTGCCGCCCGCCTGCGCACGGCCGATGCGCTGCAACACTATCTGATGCTGCTGCTCGACCACGCGCAGCGCACTTCAGGATCGATCCACGGCCACCACATCACCGAACCCAGCCCCTCGCTCGCCGCTTTTCTCGCCCAGGCGCCACGCCTGCTCGGCGTCGTGTCGCTGGCCGGCCTGCGGCGCTGGGTCGATGACGGCATCCGCCTGCACCAGACCCATCCGGAAAAACAGCGCACCTACTTCGCGCTGGCCTCGCCGGAAAGTCGCGCCATCCTGCAGCGCGAGCGCGAAGGCACGCTGTTCGCCGACAGCGAGCGCCGTCTGGCGCAGACCCTGACCGCACTGTGGCAGGACGATTGCCCGCTGGTACCGTATTCGACAGCCTTCGCCGACAAGCCGCTGCAACCCTATCTGGCGGCCGACGGCATGCGCCTGCCCGACGCCCTGGTTCCGCGCGCCGGCATTGCCGGTCTCGCCCGCTACCGCGTCATGCTCGCCCACATGGCCGGGCACCGCCGCTGGAGCCAGCCGCTGATCGCCGACAACTGGAGTCCGCAGCAGCGCCTGGCCGTCGAGACGCTGGAAGACGCCCGCATCGATTGCCTGCTGCTGCGCCGCTTCCCCGGCCTCGCACCAAGCCTGCTGGCGCAGCACCCGGCGCCGGCCGAAAACGCCTGCGATCCGGCGAACGAAAGCTGCCTGCGCCATCGCCTGACCTGCCTGTCCCGCGCCTGCCTCGATCCGGCCCATGGCTACAGCGAGCCGCTACTCCAGGAATACGTCGCCCGTTTCCAAGCCGTGCTGGCCGACGGCCCCGCCTCGACCCGCGCCATGGCCGATCTGGCGTTGAGCTACGTCACGCGCAGCCGGCGCCAGAGCGACCAGTTGGCCAATGTGCATTTCACGGACACTGAAATCGATTACCGCGACGACAACCGCCACCTGTGGCAATTCATCGAAGCCGGCGACGAGGAAGACAGCTTCGCGCCGCCACCGAAGCAGGCCGACGCCGAGCCCGCCGGCCTGCCGCCGCACCATTACCCGGAATGGGACGCTGCGACGCAGGCTTACCGGCCGGACTGGACCGCTGTCTACGAAGCCCTGCACCCCGCCGGCTGCGCGGCCGACATCGACCGCCTGCTGGAAAAACACGCCGTTCTCGCCCGCCGCCTGAAACGCCTGCTCGATCTTTTGAAGCCACAGGAACGCGTGCGCCAGCGCTATCAGGAAGACGGCAGCGAACTCGATCTCGACGTCGCCGTGCGCGCGCTGGTCGACCTGAAAAGCGGCCGCTTGCCGGAAGCGCGGATCAACGTCAACCACCGCACCAACGGCCGTGACATCAGCGTCCTGCTGCTGATCGACCTGTCGCAATCGCTGAACGGCACGCTGCCCGGCAGCAGCCAGCGCATTCTCGACACCGCCCGCGAAGCCGTCGCCCTGCTCGGCTGGTCGATCGACCAGCTGGGCGACGCCTGCGCCATTGCCGGTTTCCACTCGAACACCCGGCACGAAGTGCGTTACCACCACATCAAGGGTTTTTCCGAAGCCTGGGGCGACACCGTCAAGGCCCGGCTCGCCGCCGTCGAAGCCGGTTGGTCGACGCGCATGGGCGCCGCGCTGCGTCACGCCGGGCGGATGCTGGCCAGCCGGCGCAGCGAAAAACGCATCCTGCTCGTGCTGACCGATGGCGAACCGGCCGACATCGACGTCAGCGATCCGCAATACCTGATCGATGACAGCAAAAAGGCCGTCGAGGAACTGTCGACCGCAGGAATCAGCCCTTTCTGCCTGAGTCTCGACCCGACGGCCGACCGCTACGTCGGCCACATTTTCGGCAAGCGCTGGCGCGTCCTCGATCGCATCGAACGCCTGCCCGAGCAGTTGCCGATGATCTACCTCAACCTGACGCGCTGATCGATGCATTGACGCCACCCGATGCCGGCCATAAAGTTAAGAAATACTGAATCAACAGGCAACCAGGTTCATACAACCATGAATTTCGTCCGCACCCTGACTTTGCGCCAGCTCCAGATTTTCGTCGTCGCCGCCCGCCATCTGAGCTACGCCCGCGCCGCCGAAGAACTGCACCTGACGCCACCGGCCGTCTCGATGCAGCTCAAGCAACTGGAAGACAACGTCGGCCTGCCGCTGTTCGAACGCATGGGCCGCGGTGTCGCCCTGACCGGCGCCGGCGAAATGCTGGTGCACCACGCGCTGCGCATCCTCGGCGAAATCAAGGACGCCGAAGCCAGCCTGCAGGCGCTGGCCGGCGCGGAAAGCGGGCAGATATCGGTCGGCCTGGTCAGCACCGCCAAGTACTTCATGCCGCGCCTGCTGGCCAAGTTCTCCCAGAGCCACCCCGGTATCGACGTGCAATTCACCGTCGGCAACCGTGAAGCCCTGTTGCAGAAACTGCAGGACAACGCCATCGACCTGGCAGTCATGGGGCGCATCCCGGTCGAAATCGACGCCCACGGCGAACCGATGGCCAGCCATCCCTACGTGCTCGTCGCCCCGGCCGACCACCCGCTGCGCAACGCCAGGCGTTTTGAAATGCACGAGCTCCGCCACGAAACCTTCCTGCTGCGTGAAGAAGGCTCAGGGTCGCGTCGCGTTGCCGAGGAAATGTTCAAGAACCACCTGTTCACGCCGGCAAAGACAATCAGCATGGGCAGCAATGAAACGATCAAGCAGGCCGTGATGGCCGGCATGGGCATCAGCCTGCTGTCACTGCACACCCTGCCACTGGAACTGAAAACGGCGGAAGTCTGCCTGCTTGACGTGGTCGGCACGCCGATCGAACGTACCTGGTACGTGGTGCACATGAACGCCAAACGCCTGATGCCGGCTGGCGCCAAGTTCCGCAGCTTCCTGCTCGAAGAAACCGCCCCGGCCCTGGCCAACGAGTTTGCCCGCCATCTGCCGCAGGCAACGGCGACAGTCGCCTGAAAAGCGACCGGACAAAGCAAAAAGGCCACCCCGGGGGATGGCCTTACTGCTTTTTTCTTTGCATTTTTGGTCGGAGTGACAGGATTCGAACATGCGACCCCTGCGTCCCGAACCCGTTTTAGCCAATTTTTGCTGCACGGCAACAAAACAAAAACCCTTAAAAATCATGATTCTATTGTGCAGCAATGTGCAGGTGCGTGCAACAAAAAGCAGTACTTTTTTGCCGCATTGACGCACGATTGCCGCCAAAATCTCTGGGACAATGGCATATTTGTATTCATTCCGCATTTATGTGGAACAGATAAATCAAACATCGCCACAGCGCCCCAAAGAAATCCTCACGATTGCGAGGATACACCGAAAAGTCAGCGGCGACAAAAAATAATCCGCACGATGCTAAGGATTCATTGCATACCTTGGCATCCTGACGCAAAATCCTTGCAAACATGAGGATTGAACATGAAGATACCCATCGCCAGCGCCGCCGAACTCGGCCAGATCGTCCGCGCCACCCGTAAGGCCCAGAAGATACGGCAAGACGATGCCGCCGGGAGCATCGGTGTCAGCGAGAACTTCCTGGGGAAAATCGAGCGCGGCAGCGACTCGGTCCGCTGGGGAAAACTCTTCCAAGTGCTCGAAGGCTTGGGTATTCGGGTCACGATAGACGTACCAGACAGCGTCGCCCCCTACATCAAATCGCCGACCGCCCCCGAAGAGCCGTCATGAACGACCGATCATTACGCGCGCTGATCAATCAGACTGAAGTCGGTACGCTTCGGGAGGTCAGCGGCCTGTGGAGTTTCAGGTATTCGGAAGCATGGCTCAATGATAGTCAGCGCTTTGCCCTCAGCCCCCATCTGCCGCTCACCACCGCCCCCTTGCTCGATGGCGCAACGCGGCGCCCGGTTCAATGGTATTTCGACAATCTGCTGCCTGAAGAAGGGCAACGGCGCTTGCTCGCTGGCGACGCCCACCTGGATGCAGCGGATGCCTTCGGCTTACTTGCCTGGTACGGCGCGGAGTCCGCGGGGTCAATCACCCTGCTCCCGCCAGAGCGTGTGCTCCCTCAAGACGAGCCCCTACATCCACTGACCGACCTTGCGCTAGAAAACCGCATCCGCCAACTGCCCAAGGCCCCGCTGACCCACGGCGCGGTCAAACGCATGTCCCTGGCCGGTGCGCAGCACAAGCTCGCCGTCGTGCTTCAGGACGAAGAATTGTACGAACCAGCCGGCAGCACGCCGTCCACCCACATCCTCAAGCCTGACCACCCAGACGACGACTACCCGCATTCAGTCATCAACGAGTGGTTTGTGATGCGTCTGGCTAAACGCCTCGGTTTGGAGGTTCCCGCCGTCCATCGCCGTTACGTTCCCTCGCCCATTTATCTGATCGATCGCTTCGACCGCTTCTCCGGTCGCAATGGCTGGCAACGCCGCCATGTCATCGATGCCTGTCAGTTGCTGGGGCTGGATCGCAGCTTCAAATACAGTCAGGGCAGTATGGAAAATCTGGCCGCCCTAGCCAATGCTTGCCGTAGCCCGGCGGTGGCGCGCACCCGACTCTTCAGTTGGTTGGTATTCAACGTTTTGACCGGCAACAGTGATGCTCACCTGAAAAACCTGAGCTTCATGGTTTCGCACGAAGGGATACAACTCGCGCCGTTCTACGATCTCCTCAGCGTTGCCTGCTATGACTCGCCCGCTTTCGACAGGAAGACCTGGCCGGAGCAGAGCCAACTCGCCTGGCCGATTCTGGGCGTTCAGCATTTTTCGGATATCACGCGCACCTTGCTTCTGGAAGCCGGTGCTGCACTGAACCTGAGCAAAGGCACCGCGACGCGACTACTGGACAAACTGCACCAACGCATCGTGCCGGAAACCGAAGCGCTTTACGCCGAAGTTGAAGCAGAAAATGCCCGCCTGATTGCAGAGCGGCCTGAACTGGGCATCACCCTGACGGGAGAATCCCGTTGCCTGAGGACGATACTGCACACCGTGGTGAAGGAGATGGTACGACAGATCGTCTAACAGTTACCTATACTAACTTTTGGCCACCATCATCGATATGAACACGCCTCAGAAGTTGGTAACGAAAGAACTTGCAGCGGAACTCCTGTCTGTCAGCATGCGCACCATTAATTACTGGATCAGCGACGGGACTTTGCCTATGCCGACAGCAATCGGTCGCAGAGTGTACTGGCATCCAGTGGAATTCCGAGCCTGGCAAGACAAACTATTTGGGCTCAGGGAAGAATCTCAAAGCCAAGCGATAGCACCCACAAAGCGCAACAGAGGCCGGCCGAGAAACCAGATGCACTAGGCTCGGTGTTCGTGCCATCGAAATGAAGGGCACGAACATCAAGCTCAATTTCGTATCGTTTGGGGACCCCGATGTTACGAATTTGAATATCGACTCCACCCCCTCACAGTCAGCAGTTCGGCCAAGGCGACTATCAACTGATCGAAGAGGTACGGCGGGTTTACACAGAATTCCGGAGACTCTTCGTAATCTGCTACCTGATTCGACTGACTTGGATTCCGCTATGTGTTGACGCTCGTTGAAAACTGACCAGAAAAGCGAGGTTGTGCGCGCTGAAAACTGACCAGGGTGATTAACTCGTCCGCTCATTTTTTGAGCAGGACTTTAGGAGATGATCACCATGAAGGATCTGGGAAGGATTCGGCGGTTGTTTTACCGGGTATCCGGATTATCGGGTGGACGGAGCCTGATTTCAGTTTAGAACTTGCCTGAATCAAAAGCCTGCTCCAGTGTGGACAGGTCTACTCCAAGGTTTACCACCCGGGTTTGAATGCGTGTCTCGT
>Ga0209066_10007239_pt1 | contig 11064 bp, 6 predicted proteins | sample All_14_2_FD_187198 | JGI IMG/M metagenome (GOLD analysis project Ga0209066, IMG submission 187198) | Freshwater microbial communities in response to fracking from Pennsylvania, USA - Allegheny Zone_MetaG_DW_15 (SPAdes) (version 2) ... | reverse complement strand
ACTTCACCGACTCCGTTGTCACCAACCACCGGCCCCTGATCTACGGCCCCACCGTTGGCTACATCGGACAGGTCTTCCCCCTGAACGCCACGCTGGTGTTAAACGGCAAGTTCACCTTCCTCGGCAGCAACGGCCCCCGCATTGATTGCCAAGGCACACTGATCTTCAGGGGGGGCTTTGATTGCCGCAACGTCACGCCTTGGATGCAGACGGTGTCTGGCGGCAGCAGGATGATGCGATTCGAGGAGAAGCCGCTGTACCTCGGGGGGCAAAGCATCTCTCTCGACAACTATGGAATCTTTAATGTTTGCACTACGAACAACACCTGGGGGTCTGTCGGCCTGTTCAAAGGGACCTTCCTCTGTGGGGCGGCGAACTGCCTGCCGACAAACTCTTACGTCTCATTCGGCGTGGGTTACGCGATGCACGGCTTTCTGGACCTCAACGGTTTTAACCAGCAGGTGAAATTCCTGAACTACAACACCGCAGCAGGGAGCACCAACATGCCGGTGAGGAGCGCGCTGCCCGCAACCCTCACGCTGCAGGGCGATTCCTCCGTGCGGCCATTCGTCGGCTGGTTCGTGGGGGCCGCCTCGCTGAGGCACCGCAACACCGGCACGCTGGCTTTCACCAGCCCGATCTCCGCCTCCACCACGACGGGCGACCTCCTGATCGAGGCCGGCACCGTGGCCTTCCGCACCGGCGCCACGTGGACGGGCTCGACCAACATCACGGTCACGGCCGGAACGCTCTCGGTCGAAGGCGGCACCGGCGTCACGTTCGGGGGGAACAATCCCGCGCTCAACGTCACGCGTCTGCACCTGACCTCGGCCTCCACCGTCAATCTGTCCGCCGGCGTGACCGACTACGTCCGCTCCGCCACTTTGGACGGCAAGCACCTCCCGATCGGCAGCCACGGCTCTTTAAGCTCCAATGCGCAGTACAAGAGCCCGCGCTTCACGGGCACCGGCATTCTTTACGTTATGCGCTCGGAGGCCCTCGGTACGCTGTTCTCCCTGCGGTAGCGCAAGCGTCGGCCGACTCGCGATTCCTCTGCGCCTGCCTCGGTGAGGCGGGCGTTTTTCATGTCATCACCGTCCGGGCAGTCGGAGGTCGCCCCCGACAGAGGAATCGTGTATCTTAAAAGCATTCCATGAGACCACTCTCACATAGGTCCGCTCTTCTGAACGCTCTGACCGCCGCCGCGCTGCTGGCGGTCGCGCCGGGGTGCTGCTATCACGCGGTGAAGCCTCTGCCGGCGGGGCTCTCGTACCGCAGCGCGCTTCTGCCCGCCACGGACGTGCGCTTCCTGTGCGACCAGACGGGGCTCGACGCCACGGGCGCGCGCGTGATCGAACAGCATCTTTTCGACGAGGTTTTCGCGATGATTGCCAAGGCCGAGCGGCTGGTGGTGGTCGACATGTTCCTCTTCAATGAATTCCTCGGCGCAGGATCCGCGCCGCACCGACGCTTGTGCGAAGAGCTGACCGTCGCGCTGGTCGCCCGCAAGCGTGCGGTGCCCTCCTTGCATGCCGTCCTCATCACCGACCCTGTGAACACCGTCTACGGCGGACTTGACTCCCGCCACCTGAAGCTGCTGCAAGAGGGGGGTGTCGAGGTGGTCGTCTCTCGTCTGGACCGCCTGCGCGACAGCAATACGGCGTGGTCAAGCGTCTGGCGGCTGTTCTTCAAGCCGTGGGGCAACAGCAGCGGGTGCGGCTGGCTGGCGAGTCCCTTCGGCGAGGGCGAGGTCACGTTGCGCAGTTGGCTGACGCTGCTCAACTTCAAGGCCAACCACCGCAAAGTGGTGGTCGCCGACGCGGGCGGCGACCTGGCTGCTTTGGTCACATCGGCTAACCCGCACGACGGCAGCAGCGCCCATTCGAACGTCGGTGTGGTCTTTGGCGGACCGGCGGCGCGTGCGGTGTTGGAAACGGAACGGGCGGTGCTCGACTTTAGCGGCGGGCAGGCGATTCCGTCGGAAAAAATGCTGGGTGTCCCGTCGCGGGGCCAGACGTCCGCTCCGGCCGTGCGGGTTCAGGTCGTGACCGAGGAGAAGATCGCGGATATGGCCGAAGCCCTGATCGAGGCGGCCGGGCCGGGCGACTCGTTGGACTTGGTGATGTTCTATCTCGCAGACCGACCGATCATCCGTGCGCTGAAGTCGGCGGCGGTTCGGGGTGTGGCGATGCGCGTGGTGCTCGACCCCAACAAGGACGCGTTCGGACGGGAGAAGAACGGAATGCCGAACCGGCAAGTGGCGCGCGAGCTGGTCGCGGCGGGCGTCCCCGTGCGCTGGGCCGTGACGCGCGGCGAGCAGATGCACGCCAAGATGTTGCTGGTCAAGCGGGCGGACGGCACGTCCGACCTGCTGCTCGGCTCGGCCAACTTCACGCGCAGGAACGTGCGCGACTACAATCTGGAGACCGATGTGCGTGTCTCGGGGCGCGGGGACGCGCCGGCGCTGGCTGACGCGTCCGCCTATGTCGACCGGCTGTGGACGAATGCCGGCGGTCACGTATTCACGAGCGGCTACGAAGCGTTCCGGGATGACTCCCGCTGGCGCGTGTTCCTCTATCGCATCCAAGAGGCAACCGGTCTTTGCACGTGGTGAGCCGGAAACATTGCGCGCCAAAAACCGGTTTGATAGAGTGGCCTCACAATCAAATCGGCTCGGCTCATTGCTTGAACCGAACATGGATTGGGAAAGTTCGCTGAGTTGGCTCGTGGCAGAGGGAGCAAGGAAGGAATGGCAGGCTGGACGACGATTCTGGACACCATCGGAGACGCGCCGCTTTTGAAGCGTGATCGCATCGCTGGATTTCCTGTTTACGCGAAGGCCGAATCCCTCAATCCCGGGGGGATCGTCAAAGACCGGATCGCGCGGAGCGATACTTCAGCAAGCCGCTGATCTGAGCGGAAAAAGGATGGCATCGAGTAAAAGAAACAGATGATGCATTTGTCACAGGAAAAACAGACGCCGGGTTCTTCCCGCATCGTGGTCGGACTCTCCGGAGGCATCGATTCCGCCGTCACCGCGCTGCTGCTCAAGGAGCAGGGCTATGAAGTGATCGGCGTGACTTTGCGCCTGCGGATGTGTGGCGATAAAGACGGGCAGCAGAAATCCTGTTGTGGCCCGGATGCGGCTGACATGGCCGGTTCTGTGGCCGCCCAGCTCGGTGTCCGGCATTACGTGGTCGATTGTCGCGAGCTTTTCGAGCGGTCGGTGTTGCGCCCCTGCTGGCAGACCTTCGAGTCCGGTGCGACGCCCAATCCCTGCGTGTGGTGTAACGCCCGTGTGCGCTTTGACGAGTTGCTGAACGTGGGCCGCAGGATCGGAGCGGAGTGTGTCGCGACGGGCCATTACGCGCGGCTTCAGCGCGACGGGCAGGGCCGCCCCCTGTTGATGCGCGGGGTGGACCCGAACAAGGATCAGACCTATTTCCTGCACGCGATCTCGCCGGAGACGCTTCGCCATGTGTGTTTCCCGCTGGGCGGCATGGTCAAGCCCGAGGTGCGCGCGGTCGCGCAGGCCAACGGCCTCGTGAACGCCACGCGGGGGGAAAGTCAGGATGTTTGCTTTGCCGGACCGGAAGGGCATTTCGCCGAATACTTGCGGCAGCAGTTTCAGGGGCGCGCCACCCCCGGCGTGTTTGTCGACGAGTCCGGGCATGTCTTGGGTCACCATTCCGGGATCCACCAGTTTACCATCGGGCAGCGTCGCGGCTTGGGTTTTGCGGCAGGCGAGCGCATGAAGGTCGTCGCGGTCGACCCGGTCACCGGCACCATCACGGTCAGCGGGCGCCCCGAGGCGGCTTGCTCGACGGGTTGCAGGGCTGAGGACGTGTGTTGGCACCGTGAGCCGCTCAAACCGGGCGACCGCGCCATGGCGCAGGTGCGCTACCGGCAGAAGGCGGTGGGGGTCACGGTCGAGGAGTCCGGGGAGGGCAAGCTGCGCGTCGCGTTCGATGAGCCGGTTTTCGGGGTCACCTCCGGGCAATCGCTGGTGCTGTACGACGGAGACCTTGTGCTGGGAGGCGGACGCATCGTCCGCGGTTAGAGGGGTTGTCTGTGAATCGATACGCGAAACAGGTCAACGTGAACGAGTTTGGCGAGGAGACGCAGAAACTGCTCTCTTCCGCAACCGTTGCGATTGTGGGATGCGGCGCGCTCGGCACTTGGCAGGCCGAGATGTTGGCGCGCATGGGGGTCGGAGCGCTTCGGATTGCGGACGGCGATGTCGCAAGCCTCGACAATCTCCACCGGCAGATTCTCTTTTCCGAGCGCGATGCCGAGGAAGGCGTGCCGAAAGTGGCTGCCGCCGCCGCACGCCTTGCGGCGGTCAACAGCACCGTGACCGTGTATCCTTTTGCCGAACGCGTTACCCGCGCCAACATCTCCGCCTTCATCGGTGAGGCCAGTCTGGTTCTCGATGCGACAGACCATGCCGCGACCCGTTTTCTGATCAATGATTTCTGCGTCAGAAAAGGCTTGCCGTGGATTTATGCCGGCGTGGCCGGCGTGGAGGGTTTGGTTTTTCCCGTTGTGCCGCCGGACGGGCCTTGTCTGCGCTGTCTCTATCCCGAGCTGCCGGCCGAGGAGGAGACGGCCACGTGTGCGGTCAGCGGGATCTTGCCCACGACCGTGGCGCTGGCCGTCTCCCTGCAGGTCACGCAGGCCCTGAGGATACTGAACGGTTCTGTTGTGCCCGGCACGCTCCTCCGGTTGAATGCTTGGGATCCGGTTGTGCGGGCGTCGGCCGTGCGGCGCGTCCCGGGATGTCCCTGTTGCGGCGGCCGAAGATTCGATTTTCTGGGCAACCTGCGGGTTGAGGACGCACCGTTGGCGACATCGGTGTGCAGTCAGAAAATGATACGCATCGACGCTCGTTATTGGGGGGGCGCCTTTGATTCGGAGCAAGCTCTCGCTAAGGCGGCTGCGTGCGGGGCGTCGGTCGAGCGCAAGGGGTTGCTCTGGAACCTCACGCATGACGCGCGCCGCATCAGCCTTTTCCCCGACGGGCACATGCTGGTGCACGACTGCGTCGTTTCGGAAGAGGCGCTCTCGGCCGTGCGAGCCCTGTTCGGCGGGGCCTGAGGTGAGGCCGTTCTTGCTCTGGGTCTCCCGTTCTTGTTAAGGTGTTCATATGGCGAGAATGCTCAAGCGGATTCCGCACGTCATGGTGGTTCAGGAAACCAGCGTGCAGCCCGGCCGGGACAAGCTGCAGGGAATATTCAACTATGTTCATCTGTATGGGCCGTGGCATGTGCATCTGGTTCAGGGGCGTGCGGGTGAAAACAGGCCCACGTCGGCCGCCGAGTTGAAAGACTACGACGGAATCATTGTCGGCCAGATGATGCTCGACATGGAGGACGCGCTGAAACGGACGCGTCAGCCGATCGTCTTGATGGACCCTTTGGACGACGCTCTGAAGCCGGGTTCTCCTTTCGCCCGTTTTTCCTGCACGCTCGACGACTCGGAGCGCGTCAGCGAAGCGGGCGCAGACTATTTTTTGGCAAGCGGGTACAAGCAGTTCGCCTATGTTGGCGAGGCGCTGAACCGGAACTGGTCGGTGCATCGCGGCGAATGTTTCTGCCGCAGGATCGGCGCGGCGGGGTTGCCGTGTCACCTGTATCCAGTGCCGGACACGTCCGGCGACTGGAAGGAGGAGGAGAAACGCCTCTTTCGTTGGCTGACGGAGCTTCCCAAGCCGATCGCGCTTCTGGCTGCGATGGACACGCGCGCGCATCAGGTGATTGATCTCTGCGCCGAAGCCGGACTTCGGGTTCCGCAGGATGTTGCGGTTCTGGGCATCGATGACGACGAGCTGATTTGTAACAGTTCTCTGCCGACGCTCTCCAGCATCCGGCGCGACACCAAGGCGTGCGGCTTTCTGGCGGCGCGTATGCTGGACCGCCTGATGCGCAGGGAGACGCGCAAGAAGGAGGTCATCCGGTACGGGGTCCGCGAAGTGGTTACGCGCGATTCGACACGGGCAGACGCGGCCATGACCGACAGTATCGCCTCACGGGCGCGCGAGTTCATCCGCATCAACGCTGGGGCGGACATCGGGGTTCCGGATGTTGTCCGTCATCTGAACGTGTCGCGCAGGCTTGCGGAGATGCGGTTTCGCGCAGCCTGCGGACTCTCGTTGCTGGAGGAGATTCAGAACATTCGGCTGGAGCGGGTTGAGAAGCTGCTCGCCGGCACGGACTTGCCGCTGAGGGAAATCTGTGCCCGTTGCGGTTTCCGTACGGACGTTCACCTGCGCCGTATTTTTAAAAGCAGGTTCGGCGTTTCCATGCGCGACTACCGTAAAGCAAACAAAGATGGTTCCGGTATCCGCCGGTGAACGTCTGCGGATAAGGTCCGGCTTGTTCTCCTGCACGGATGTGGTGTACGATAAAGACATGCTTGAATTCAAGGCGCAGCCAAAGAAAAAGAACCGGCAGAAGATTCCGCAAGTCGCGATCTTGCTGGAGTCTTCGCACGAGATCTCACGCGGCATGCTGCGCGGCATTCTGGATTATGTGCGCCTGTACGGACCTTGGGCGCTGCATCTGGTTGCGGGCGGCGCGAATGATCAGAAGATGCCGGATCTCAAGGCGTGGCGCGGCTCGGGCATCATCGCCCGCATCCCGAATGAACAGGCCGCGTCCGATGTTGTGGCGGCGCATCTCCCTTCGGTCGTGATTGATCCGGTGGACGCCTACCTTGCGCCGTCTCATCCGCTTTCGAAGTGTTGCCGCGTGCAGTGCAACTCTGCCGCTGTGGCGGGACTGGCCGCAGATTACTATCTGGCCAACGGGTTCACGAATTTCGCTTTTGTCGGTGAGCCGTCCGGCACCAATTGGTCGCGTTGGCGGCAGGAAGCGTTTGTCCGGCGGCTTGCCGACGCGGGGTTCTCCTGTTCGGTATATCCGCCTCCCTCTCCCGAGGAAAAAGACGAATGGGAGGTTGAGCGCAAGCGTATGTCGCGCTGGTTGACTAAACTGCCGAAGCCGCTCGCCGTTTTCGCGGCCAACGATGCCCGTGGGCGTCAGGTGCTGAACGCCTGTCTCGCTGCCGGACTTCCTGTGCCGTACGAGGTGGCCGTGCTTGCGGTCAACAACGATGTGCTGATCTGCGAGACCAGCGTTCCCCCGCTTTCGAGCGTCGCAGTCAATATGGAGCGGGCCGGCTATGCCGCCGCCGAGATCCTTGATCACCTCATGCGCAAGACGCTGACGAAGCAGCAGTGCGTCACCTACGATCCGCATGAGGTGGTCGCACGTGCGTCGACCCAGCGGCTGCAAGTTACGGACCGGCTCGTCATCAAGGCGCTGGAATTCATCCGCATCAACTCCGGCTTGAACATACGCGTTTCGGATGTCGCGAACCATCTGGGGGTCACGCAACGCTGGATGGAAAAAAGGTTTGCTCAGGCGCTGGGCAGGGCGGTCATGGACGAGATCCAGCGTGTGCGTATGGAGACGATCCGTGCGCTGGTCAGTGAGACCCACCAGCCTTTCACTCAAATTGCTCGCCGATGCGGGTTCGCGAATGCAAATCATCTCGGGAGCATTTTCAAAGAGCGGTTCGGTATGACGATGGGGGACTTCCGCGACCGGTCGCATAGGACGCTGGCCCGGCACTGAGCCTCCGGCAAAAATCTAACAGGGAGCATGTTGTAGTATGAGATCACCTTCCACCTCTCAACTCTCCACGTCGAGCCCTTGCGGGCCGATCGTCGTGTCGGGCATGGGTGCGGTCACGCCTTACGGCGAAGGGGTTGACACCTTGTGGCAGGCGTTGCTGCGAGGAGAGTCGGCGATTTCCGAGATGGACCTTTTCGATCTCGGCGGCATCGCCTGCACCCGTGCGGGTGTGATCCGCGGCTACGTTCCGCCGGAAGGCTTCTCTCAGGCGCCGCGCGCCTCAGGCTTTGCGGCAGGCGCCTGCCGGGAAGCCCTGAGCCAAGCCGGACTGCTCGGTGATGCCGAGGCCTGTGCCGGAACCGCGCTCATCACGGCCTCTAACTTCGCAGACATCGACATCGGCGAGCGCGCGCTCATTCCGGCCGGACACCCCGGGCGTTTGGAAGCCGAGGGTATCCGCTGCGCGCATGCGGAGCCAACGGCCCGGCTGGCCGACGCTTTCGGGCTCGGCGGACTGCGCCTGCCTCTTTCGCTCTCTTGCGCCTCGGGCGCCGCCGCCGTGGCGTGTGGCGCCGACCTTATCGCTTCGGGCCGCGCCGTGCGCGTGCTTGTGGTTGGATACGACGCGCTCTCGCGTTTCGCGTGGAGCGGCCTCTGTTCATTGCGCACCATGACCAAAGAGGACGTGCGCCCTTTCGATGTCAACCGGGCAGGGACCATCTTTACCGAAGGTGCTGCGGCGCTCGTGATCGAGCGCAGGGATGTCTGCGTCGCCCGAGGGGCCGCGCCGCTCGCACGGCTCGACGGGTGGGCGACCGGCAACAATGGTCACCACATGACCGCTCCTGCGCCGCGGGGCGCAGGCTCGACCTTTGTCATGCGCGGGGCGCTCGCCCGCGCAGGCCTTGCCCCTGAAGCGGTTGACCATGTCAACGTCCATGGCACGGGCACCAAGCCTAACGATACCACGGAGACACAGGCCCTTTACGACCTTTTCGGGGCACGTGCCGCCACCCTTCCGGTGACCTCGGTGAAAGGGTTGCTTGGCCACATGCTCGGTGCGGCCGGTTCGGTCGAGCTCGTTGTGTCGGTGCTTTCGCTGCAGCACGGCCTCATTCCGCCTACGGGCAACCTCCAGTCGCAGGACCCGGAATGCGCGCTCGACGTGGTCACCTCACCCCGCGCCTTGCCTTTGCGCTGCGTGCTCTCGAATTCGGCCGGTTTCGGCGGATGCAACGCCGCCGCCGTGTTGACTGGCCTTCGGTGTCCAACGGATGAGGTTCAGGCCGTTGCCTCCGCTGCCCTTCAGCCTTCTGTCCAGCCCGTCGTCATCACCGGGTTGGGCGCGGTCAGTGCGTTCGGCGCGGACGCGGAAGAAGGTGCGGCGGCTCTTCGCGAGAATGAGCCTGCGCTCTTTCCGTTGACACGGTTCACGATGCCGGGCGCCGCCGAGCCGCCGCGTGTCGGCGAGGCGCCGGGGCTTGACCTCGCGGCGTGTGGTGTGGCGCCTAAACCGTACCTCGACCGCGCCAGCGAACTCTTTCTGGCTGCCTGCGGTCAGGCGTTGCGGCAGGCCGGACTGAGCGCGGAGAGCCTCGCGATGCTTGAGGCCGGCATTTTTGCAGGAACGGCTTGGGGCTGTATGGGAACGGCTGAGACCTTCTTTGCGGACTACATCACCAAGGGGCCGCGACTCGTCAAACCGTTCCTTTTTCCGCACGCCTATTCCAATACCGCCGTCAGCCTTGCGGCGATGGAGTGGTCCCTCAAAGGGCCGCACGGGAATTTCGTGTCGCCGCACGCGGCTTCCGGCATCGCGCTGGTTGAGGCTTTCGATCAGATCTGTTCCGGTCAGGCTCCGGTGATTGTTGCGGGAGGCGTCGACGCTCTTTCGGTGACGCGCCTGGCCGTGTGTGCGGACGACGCGCCGGCAGGCGAAGCCGCTGCCGTGATGGTTCTGGAAAGCGCCGCTTCGGCTGCCGCGCGGGGAGCCCGGCCGCTCGCCCGTCTGCTCGGCTGTGGTCTGGGGTGCTCCGTGAAGGAGGCTGCGGAAGCGGCCCTCGCGCAGGCTGGCAGTGTGCCTGTGGCGATCTATGCGAATCAGGCGGCACAGGGCGACGCGGCTGCATGCTTTGCCGGCATTCCGTACCGTGCTCCGGAGAGCCTTTGCGGCGATGTCCAGGGCGCGACGACCGCGCTCCACGTGGCTTTGGCCTTGCTTGCGGGGCACGACGGACCTGTGCTGGTCCTCACGGCGGATACCCGCACGTGTGTGGCCTTCGTTGTCGCGCGTGCCGCTACTTGATCGGCGTGGCGGCGAGCGGCGGCACGTTCAGGCGGTTGAGGCGAATCCAGCAGTCGTTGCAGGAACACGCTTCGTCGCGGCCGCAGGTGCCGTTGATGTCAGGCGGCAAAGGTTCGATGACGGCCGCGATCAGCGCGCGGAACTTCAGATAGTCCGGGTCGGTTTTCGACGTCCACCCCGGGGCGAGTTGTTCCCAGCCGCCGGCGGCCTTCGTGAGCGGTGCCATGAGCAGGCGGCTCTCGTCGGTGTTGACGTGGTTGATGAGCGCGTGGAGCGGCTGTCGTGCGAGCGCTTCGCCGAAGCGGGCTTTGACCGCTTCGCGCAGCAGGCGCTCTTTCTCGCCGTTGACGCGCGCGTGCTCGGCCCGGTTGAAAGAGGAGTCGCCGTTGGCCACGCTGTTCAGGTCCAGCCAGTCGATGATCCGCTGGAAATCTTCACGCGGCAGGTTCACCTTCTGATGGTTCATCAGCAACATTTTGCCGAGCCGCGAGGCGTGTGCGTAGTAGTCCAGGGGCCGGCTGATGTTCTTCGCCTCGCCGTGGGTCTCCGATTTGACGCCGATCGGGCTGGTGTACCGCGCGAGGGTGACACAGGCCTGAGAGAAGCTGCCTTGTTGTGTGCCGATCAGGCTGACGTTGTTGGGAGGCTGGCCCTCTCCGAGGCCATGGCAGCGGATGCAGTGGCGATCGAGCACGGGCTGCACGGTGCGGACGAAGCTGAAACCGCCCGGATAGGCCGGCCCTGCAGGCGGGGTGAGCTCGGCCGGTTTACGCATCAGCAGCGTGGCGTCGGGCGGCGGCGAGGCATGGCTGTCCGAGTGACAGCCCACGCAGCCGCGGCGTTCGCCGGCGTGGAGATAGTGGAAAGAGCGTTCAGTCATCACGGCCATGCCGTTCTCGTCGAGAGCCTGGATCTGCAGCGGCACGCCCGAAGGGACGCGCACCACAACCGAGCCGTCGTCCTCGACGGGCACAGTGCCGAGTATGCTCTTGGCGAGCCCGACCCCCACGCGGCAGTTGAGCGGGGCGTTGGCGGCGGCGGGTTTGACGAAGATGCGGTTGAAGCGCAGATATTTGATTTGCCCCGGCTTCAGGAGCCCCTCGGGGTCATTGCGCGTCAGGT
>Ga0209066_10007237_pt1 | contig 11067 bp, 12 predicted proteins | sample All_14_2_FD_187198 | JGI IMG/M metagenome (GOLD analysis project Ga0209066, IMG submission 187198) | Freshwater microbial communities in response to fracking from Pennsylvania, USA - Allegheny Zone_MetaG_DW_15 (SPAdes) (version 2) ... | reverse complement strand
CACCTGATCAGGAACCCCCAAATCAATAAGCTGCGCCGGATTCGTCTCCCGTTTCGGATGAATGTATCCCATCTTCAAAACGTTCTTCGCCACAAAAAGGTCAACCCCACGCCCCACCGAATCAATCATTTTCCGATCCTTCGGCCACTGACCGGTATGCACAGAAACCGACCCCGAGCCCATCTTCCCCGTATCACCCGGCCAAGAATAAAGCTTCGTGAAAATCGGCATCACATCAACTCCATGAACCTCCGCCCCCGCATGAGCCATCATCTGCAACTGACCAATCATCCCGTACCCAAAGTCAACAACCTTCTTCCCTTTCCAACTCGTAAACCCAAATTTCGCCGCTTGCTCAAATGGCAACGCATAAACCGTCGGCGATCCGTAAGCCGTGTTGTAATAAAACGTTTCGTCATAAACGCGACTCACAAATCCCTTTCGGCTCTCCGGAGTCAAGCGCTCATATTCAGCATCCGTAAAAAATTTCTGCGTATCCTTGTTGTACCAAAGCACCCGTTCGCCAATCGGTTTCAACTTCGCCGCCCCATCCAAAAACGACTTGCTCAGATCTGTTTTGACCAGCTTCTGAACCAATCCCACCTCTGCGTTAAGCCGCTCAAGCCCCCGCATCGGTGCATCCTGCCCCACCGCCAAACCGATCAACGCCGAAATCACTCCCCAACCTCCGAAAGCAAAAACTGCAAACACAAATCCAGTCGCCCCGCCCATGCCCGCTCATTGTGCCCGGCATTCGCTTCCTCATAAAATCTCAAATCTTTGCCACTCACAAAACCTTGTTTCAGCAACGCGTCCCGCATCTCCCGCCCCGGCCCCGCCATCTGCGCACCCTCTTCCAATCCCATATCCATCCAAATCTTAACGTCCGGTTTCCCTTTCCAGTTACCCGCATCCCGAACCAACCGCTGATCATCCCACCAAAAACTCGGCGACATCACCCCCAGCAAACCAAATTCGGTCGGCCTTGAAATCCCCAAATAGAACGTCACAATCCCTCCAAAACTTGAACCAATCAATCCCGTCTTATTTGCATCCTTACTCACCGCATATTTCGAAGCAATAAACGGCTTCACTTCCCTTACCAAAAAATTGCCATAGTCGGTGGCTCCACCGCCCACTTCCGAATCTCCCAGTTTGCCTTTGGTCGGCAAATATTCATCCGCCCGCTTCATACCCGCATTATCAATAGCCACCAAAACCACCGGCGGAATCAAACCCGCCTCCACCATCGCCTGCGCCGTCTCATCCGCCCGCCACTCCTGGTTCGGAATAAAGCTCGTCATCCCATCAAAAACGTTCTGCCCGTCACAAAAATAAACGACCGGATAACCGCCCGCCTTCTTCGCATCATAGTTAGGCGGCAACCAAACCCGGATCGTCCGCTCATTCCCCAAAATCTTGCTCTCAAACCCTTCATGAACCCGAACATCCCCCGTCAAACTCGATTTCCGATCCTGCACCTCAAGTGTGGACATTATCAACAGGGAAACGCAGCAAGAAATCACAAACTGATTCTACTGAAAACCTCACTGCAACTGTTTCCCCTTTCTCTAAGGTACTTTAATGTGGTGTACAAACCTGTTATATATTGCCTGCTCGCTGCAAACGTGCTCATATTTGCAGGGTGCCAAAAAGAACTAGGTGCCGTTGAGAAAGTAAAAACGCAGCCGAACATTTCAGAAACCACTCAACCCCATCCAAGCCCAAAAAACACTGACGAGTCAATAATTTCTTCCGACGATGAAGAGAAAGCCATTCAATCATTTTTCCAAGACGCGATCAATGCGCTCTCAGAAGACCCCACGAATCGCGAATTCGGCTTTTTTCGCATCAGACCAACTCACAGTATCACTTCCTCTGTAAAATCGTCGAAGAAAATGCTCCAAGCATCAAAATCATTCGAAGAAGTGAGAAAGTATAGAGAAGCATCAATAATTCTTTGGGGCGAATTTGAATTTAGGGAGCTCCGCCGAAGATCATCATTCGCATTCAAAGACCAATACGAAAACTTTCAGGCACGAAAGCGTCCTGAGTATTCTAAAGAATATCAAAGTAGTGTCTATTCGTGGGCAGACAAAATTGCCGAGGAAGTTTACAAAGAAAACACCGGTTCCAAAAAAATCGTCCGATCTAATGAACCCATCGGAATCCTTGAAGCAAGGCCAGTATTTGCAAGTTCTGAAAAGTGTTACACCTGTCACACCAATGTTCCAAAGGGAAAACCAATTGGTGTTCTAGGCATATTTACGGCTCCAAAAAGGGCAGATAAACCGCCAAAAAATTAAGATCAAACACGAACCGCCCACGCAAGTGCCTCCGAAATCACCTCCTCCTCACTCTTCCCAAAAACCTCACGCAACGCCTCATCCTCCGCCGACTGCCCCATCACCCGCATCTTAATATCCAGAAACACTGAGTTATTCGCAAATCCCCGCGCCAAATCTCCAAGCGCCGATTCCCCTTTCAGCGTAACCAAATACTGCCCAATCACTCCCGCCTGTTGATAAGCCCACCAAATCGACTGATGAGTCTCCCCCCGCCGATCCCCTGAAAACGTATCGCTCAACTCCCTCGGCTCCATCCATTCCACCGAACCCTTCTTCAGCCGCTCCAAATACCGCCCGTCAAATTCGTCGCCCATGCGCATCGCAATTGCCTCTTCCATCCAGCTCCCCATCTGTCCCTGCGATAAATTCAAATTCACCACATGCGCAAACTCGTGCCGCAACGCCGACCGAAACTGAACCGCATCCCCCAGCAATCCCAGCGGCAAACAAACCTTATCATAAGGCTCCTTATCCACACAAAACCCATGGCGATAAGGCGTCCAAGGCGCATCACTTTCCGGCACCATCAACGAAACCAAAACCTTCTCAACCGGCTCATAACCCAGCCGTTGACACACCGCCGCAAACTCTTCGCGCACTGATTCACTAAAAAACTCCCAAACTTCATGGGGCATATCTCTCGGCCCTTCAATACGCAAAATCTCGCCTAACTCCCGAATCTCCCCATATTCCCGCGCCCGAAACTCCGCCTCCACCATGCGATAAATCCGGGTCCCAAACGCCGCATCCCCCGCGCCCAGCGAAAGCGCAAACTGATACGCCTCCGGCACCCTATCCAAATAGTAAAGGTCCAAAACTGTCTTCCAAGCCGCACTCGCCCCCGCCCCGCCATACCGCCCGGTCATCAAATCACTATTCACCGTGCCCAAATCCATTGCATCCATCTCCCTATCCTACGTCCAAACACCTCAAAACTTATCTCAAATTTTTGCGGGCGTCCCTCCCCACTGGGGAGGGGTAGGGGTGGGGCACTTTTAAAATCAGAGTGCTATCGCGAAAAGGCGGGAAGTAACCGCGCTGCATAAAAGTATAAATTCTTCGAACGATCCACGCCACTCGCGACATAAACTGTAGTAAGTGGCCATTCGTTTCTCCAATCATTTCGCTCCAAACTGGTTATTTCCCTTGCTAATTCTGAGTCCTGCTGGTTGTATGACTCTGACAACAAGCAATCGGCAAGTGAATTCAGTAAATGCCCAGGCTAGTTCCCAAGAGTTAAAAAGCGATGAAATTGCAAAGTGGCAGATTCGCCAAGCGAAAGAGCTGCTAAAAGCGATTGAAATCGAATTGCAGATCCCGCCCAATGATAATTATTTGGGCATGTCCCGAGTTGTCCGATTTCACGATCGAACTGTATTTCTGAATCCAGACATAAACGCTTCCGGCGTTGAAGCATTTGAAGAGCTAAACAAGGAAAATAAAGTTATTCTCAGATCTTGGGGAAAATTTACGGAAGTTGGGATCCCGACTCGACAATCAAAAATCATTATCGATGAGAAAGAATCTCGCGATCCAGTGAGTTCAACACTTACGGCAAGCGACTCAAAAATCGAGCATGCTTTAGCTATTAAAATTCGTGATTTCGTGAACTCCAATGAGCACTTCAAAGTAGTCGAAATGCCAGAAAGCACTACAAGTAAATCTTTCCTCCAAAAAATTTATACCAATAAATCGGAATGCAAGCGGTGCCACGAGAATGTGGATGAAAGAGTGCCAATTGGTGTTATTGCCGTACAGATTGCATCTAAAGGGTGATATTTGACTAAAATTCTTCGAACGATCCACGCCACTCGCGACATAAACTAAATGAAGCGTCATGAAAACCCCCATAATCTCTCTCCTCGCTGCCGCCGGATTCCTCACTCTCGTCAGTTGCACCAACCTAACCTCCACCCAACACCCGAGCACCCATAACCCCCAAGTCTCTGACCACGAAAAACGCCAAATCCCCGCAAACTCCTTCGCCGCCGACCTCCCCCTCGACCCCGATTCTGCCAACACCCAAGTCCTCATGGATGCCATTCTCGAACGCATCGGCGAACTCCCCGATGACGGCTTATTCGGACTTAGACGGGCCTACTCACCTGTTCACGAATTCCCATACGACGCCGATCTCACAACAAACTCTGACGGCAAAACCGCCGCCGCTTCTCTCAACCAAAACTATCTCCTTATCGCCCGCAGTTGGTCAGCATTCAAAATCATAAAAGACCAACGCCGATCCCACAAATTGGCATTACTCAAAAATCCTAGCCTCAATAACAAAGATACAAAAACCTTAGCTGCAATCAGCAAAGCCGTAGAATTCGATACTCCCGCCGCAATAGAAGACTTTCTCAAATCCAAAGCCGACTCCCTCCAAATCGCCGACAAATCCAACCCAAAGATCGTCCTCGAACTCCAAAAATCCTACGCCACTTCCCCCAAATGCTACTCATGTCACGAAGGCATCAAAGTAGGCGACCCCATCGGCGTCATCGGCATCAAACGAATCCCTCTCGATACAATCAAATAAGACCTGCCCAGAACCCTCAGCCCGGTCGAAGTGCTCTCCCTAAATATGATCACTTCAATCATCCTCGCTTCGACTATCCTCCAACTCTCCGTAAACGAAAGCCGAACGCTCACCTACCTCCGCGAAGAAGAGAAATTGGCCCTAGATGTCTATACGGCCCTCGGCAAAACCTACAACAGCCGCATCTTCCAAAACATCGCCCGCGCCGAACAATCCCATACCGATTCCATCAAAGCTCTCCTCATCGAGTTCAAACTCCCCGATCCCGCCGCCACCAGCAAACCCGGCGAGTTCAAAGAACAAGACCTCCAAAAACTCTACAACTCACTCACGACCAAAGGCAACAAATCTCTAAACAATGCGCTTACTGTCGGGGCAACGATCGAAGACAAAGACATCTTCGATCTCAATGTGGCTATCAAAGAAACTCAAAATCCAAAGCTACTAACAACTATGAACGAACTTCTGAGAGGCTCCAAAAACCACATGCGCGCGTTCTATCGACAGCTCAAGAACCGCAGCATCACCTATAAACCACAATTCATCAAGCAGTCCGAACTCGATGAAATCATCAACGCCAAAAACACACAATATCGATGACCCAACCCACCGCGTGCCAAAACCAATTGTCCGCCCAATCCCGCTCCCGCCAATGCTCACGCTTCTTCCGCTTCACGATGCTGCCTCCATAACCACGTCTCCGCCTCAATCATGCCGTCATATTCACGAACTGCTTTTATCAAACTCAGTCGGATAGCTGACTTGCTATGCTCGCGACAAGCATTATCAAGCTCCGAAAAAACCAAAAAACCACCATCTAAGTCAATAGGCAAAACTGTTAGTCGCGTATCATCCGGTTTCCAAATCTGCACCAATCGATCTCCTTCAATACCCTCCCGCAAAATCCGATCTCGATCCTTCGCCGATCGCCGCCACTTCCCCATTTCCGGCAATGTGGTTTCAATGTCTCCAAACCGTATCAGTCGTTGGGCATATTCATTCTCAAAGTCAAAGTCCATTAATTCGGACCAAAACCAATACTCCGGCTCCGTATTTATCTTTCCTAATGTACTAATTTCCAAAAACCAGACACCGGCATCATCGATGTCCATAACAAACCCCCAAAGGTTTTTGTCCCCCTCCTTCCACGGAGAAAAACCGATCGGTCTCATCTCACTTTGAGAAATCTTCAGTTGTTCTATTAAACTGCTATTTTTCATATTTACAACCTTACCTAGAGCCACCAACTCGCTATTCCACCGCCTATCCACTTCACCCATGAATAAGTCAACCAAGCTAATCTCGCTAATATTTCCAAAACTCCGTAACACCCAAAGCAACCAAGATTCTCCCACGCATCACGGATGTCATCCTTCCAATACGGATATCTCCCGAAGCTTCTTCTCTTATTCCGACCACCCTCCATAGAGTTCCTACGGAACCAAAAACCCCCACCCGGACTATCCGCCCATCACGGACGCCAAACCGCAATATATTGCACGCCCGTTCGCGCATTCCGCTTCCCAACCGACCCCGATTCCAGACTCCGGATGATACAAAGCGAAAACTTCATCCAATGGCCCTGTCCCAAACAAGCACTCTGAACCTTCTCACGACCTTGCATAACCATAAGACGAATCACGAAGGCAAAAGAGAAGGGTTGTTCAACAGACTCTTAGGGCACGAAATCAGGAATCACATTGCGCAAGTAGGCTTGATCGATGCTGGAAAACCAGATTCGCGGTCCATTATTGTTGAACCAGCCCAGCCTCATACGCAAGAGCCCGCTTCCCGGGTTCACAAACCGGGTTGCGTTGGACGTGATGTTCACGGAAAAACTCGTATCTGTCCCGCTGGCGGGTCTTGAGTCAACAGTTTCGAATTGGTTAGTGTTGAAGTTGAAGAGTTCGACCACTTGAAGTGTGGAGTTACCCAGCGTGCAGTTCGTTTCCAGGACAAGCTCGAAAGACAGCAATCTCTTTTGAGGGCTATCCAACTCAAGGTCGAGGCGGATGTTGGGGTCTGTCCGGCTGAATGTAAAGAAGTTTGGAGTTCGCCCAACTGCGTAGGAATTGTCGCTTATGTGAACATCAGCGAGTGAACCGGAGCTCAAGGTTCCGATGCTAGCAGACAGTCGAGAGAATTCGAACTCGGTTCTTTGTTGGCGAACCATTGCGTATATGGTCGAGGCATTAAATCCGATGTAAATGGTGCCGTCAGGTCCGATACTCATTGGTCCCCGGGAGTCCCCGCCTACGTTGTAGGCCCAAACCAGCGCGCCGGTAGGCTCAAGACAGGTGAATTGCCCAATCCGACTGTTGAAGTAGATACGACCATTTCCGTCAACAATGGGGGGTGACCTGAGTTCGTGGTTGCTTGTATAAGACCACATCTTCAAGCCATCAGTTGTACGAAATGCATTCAGCCGAAAATCGTAGCCGCCCACATAGGCGATTCCAGTATTCGAGAATGCGGGCGCAGCGACAACCGGTCCAAGAGTGGGTTTTTGCCAGATAATCTCGCCAGTTGTGGGGTTGATCCCAAAAACAAATGCCCCACTCGCTCCAAGGACAACAACTCCGTCTGGCGCTGTTCCCGGGGCACCGGCGACCGAGCCTAGGGGCCGCGTCCAGAGGACGGCTCCAGTTGCATAGTCTAAAGCAGAAATCGAAGAACCGTGGGCAACAAAAACTCGACTATCATCTCGAGCAAAAACAATGGTTCGCGTTATCTCGCCAAGCCCGGAAGTTGTCCAGACGGGAATTCCAGTGACGTCGTCTATTCGCCAAGCGACACCCGCTCGGTTGCCAAAGACCACATCACCATCCGGCCCCACCGTCGGAGAGGCGGCTTCGTAGTCGCTAATTTTATTGACATCGGTTTGAAAAACCCAGTCGAAGTCCATGGACGTCGTGTTGACTTTGAAGAGGCGTCCAGGGGGGTCGAATTGAAAGTTCCTTGGTGCGTGAATGAAAACCGAGGATCCGTCTTGCGATAGTGCGGGTGTTGATTGAACGAAGTTCAGAGCGTTAAAAGAACCGAGAAAGGCACCACTCGTAACATCCAATTTCTCAATAAGATTACTGACCCAGGTGGGGCGATAGGCATTTCCGGCCCCATCTAGGGCGGTGCCGTGGCTTACGATGCCGCCCGTCCACTTCCGATAGACCCACGGAGTGGTAGTGGAGGCCAGAGGTGGGCTGACATTCTGTCGATTGGTACCCCAGCGGTCGCCACCCTCCATTTGCCACTGTTGACCCATGCAGGCACTGGCTACCATGGCGAGAAAGGAGACGAAGAAAGTACGGCTCATGTCCCTATTTTACGCGACTTCTTGGATTTGAGCAACTTTTTTCTACCGATAAATCTAACTGGGACGCCGGCTTGGAAATTTAATCCATCTTAAACAGCGAATCCGTGCCGCTCACGTGGCGCATCTCGACCACCGGCTCCCTGCGGCCCCGACCCGCATAGAGCTGATCCCGGAAGTTCACCAAGATCGCATCCCGATCCCCGAAATTTCGATACACATGTACCACTCACGGCAGCACAATCGCCACCACCGACGAATCCGCCCCCACTCGGTGCATCTTCCCATAAGCCTGATTCCCCGGACGAATCTCCCAAAGAAGCAAGTCATACGCCCATCCATAAAGCCATACGCATCGGATTGTCCAACATGCTCTTAGCTCTCACCGGTATTCATGGAACAGTATTCCCCCATCTCGATACAAAAAAACTGAATCACTATCAAAACACCCGTAGCCTTTTTCCTCACGGCCAAAACTACACAATTTCAATAACCCAACCCACCGGGTGCCAAAACCAAATGTCCGCCCATCACGGACGCCAAACCTCAATATATTGCACGCCCGTCCGAGCATTCCGCTTTCCAACCGACCCCGATTCCAAACTCCGAATCATCTGCCCCCTCAACTCCTTCCTCTTCGCCGCTGAATCAATCAACGAAAACCGCTCAATCCCCATCGACCGACCAACCTTCTCCGCCCAATAATCCCCCACCGAAAAATCCACCTCCATTCCCACCTTCACACCACTCGAAACTGCACCCGAAGTACTCCCTCCCCCCGACCCCGCAACCTGATAAGAATAACTCGCACTTCCGCCATTCACGCGCTCAACCTTCGCCACTCCCAGCTTCGCCTCATTCTTCAAGTGCCGCAAAGCAAACCGCCGAACCCCCGGCGCTTTCCAAGCACCATCCGCAAAAGGCGATGTCAAAAAGTCCGGAACATAGTTCGGCCCTTCCGCCGAACTCCCACTCAAAAGCTTCTCAACCATCCCCTGCAACTCCGCATCATCCGGAAACTCCCAAGCCGCCCGCAAAACCCAAATCTGCGTCGAATCCTGCAGGTTCACCTTTCCAAACACCACCTTCAAATCCGCCATCGCTGCCTTCCGATCGCCCAAAGCAATCCGCTGAGAAATCACTGCCCCCATCGCCGGCCCATAACGATTCAAGGAATTGTTCTGTGAATCTCCGTCAATCATCGTCACCAAATCGCGCGAATACCGCTGCAAAATCGGCAAACACTCCTTCCCCCTAATCTTCGCCAGCCCCACAACAAGGTTAGCCGCCGAAGAGTGATTCCCATTCGGATCCGCCGATACCTCCGCAAGAATCTTCTCAATCGCTTCCCCAATCTCGCTTTGCTCTTCCGGAGTCAATTCATCAATATTAAATGGAGTCTTCCCCGCAACATAAGGCACCTGCGATCCCGGCCCCGCTTTCTCAAAAAGCTGCTTCATCGCCTGATCAAGCTCATTCGCCGACAACTTCCCACTCACAACATTCCGGTGAATCCGCTTGCCCAAACGCATCGCCGATTGCGCCGACCACTCCAGCAAATACCATTCCGCCGCCGACTTCGCCTTCTCCGGATCGCCAAACTCTGCCAATCGCGATGTCGGCATCCCCGTCCACATCCGCTGCAACAGCGTCCCGATATAACTCCGAACCGTCGTCGGCAAAGTCGGACCAAAATCGTTGACCATGTAATCCATCCCCAGTGTCAACCGATCATCCGTCTTCACCGCCTCAAGCAAAAGCGGAACCATCTCCGGCCCTTCCTGCATCACAAATCCGTCAATCGACATCCCCGACATCGGCCCCGCATTTGATTCGACATTGCCATCCAAACCTCGAATCAATTCCGCCCGCCGAACCCCAAATTCCAGCCCCGCCAACTCATCCAAATTCACCGCTTTTTCATCGCCTAAAACCCGTCGCTCCAAGTCTTTCACAATCTGCTGCGCCGTCGGCTCTCGCCGAACATTCCCATAAACCGATTTCGGTTCTCGTTCAGCATTGAGCGAATAAGCTCGCGCCACCTCCAACCCGTGCTGCCAGTCTTTCTCCCGATAGCAAGCGGTGATCTCCATCTTCCGGTCAACAAAAAATCCGCTGAGCAAAGCCTCCGAAGCATTGATCTGGTTCATCTGCTCCAGATAATTCTTATTCTTCTCCTCCCAATCCGACCAAACGACCTTCGCCAAATCCTGCCGAGCCAGCGCAATCAACATCACCGGCACCCGAAAAATCTGCGAGTTATCCCGCCGCTGTCCGATCATCCCGCCCATCTGACCACCAGCATTGACAATCCGATCCATCACAGTCTTTTCATCAAGAGGCACTTCCTTCACAACCTCCCCCACCTTCACCCGCAACCCATTCCCCAGAATCGCAAACTGGTCACCGTCTTTATCCTCCGGCAACACCCAACCCACTGCCACACCCATCGGCATATCCCACCGACCCGGCGAAATTTTGAACTCAGAAAACTTCCCCTTCCTCGGATCAGGCAATATCTCCCCCCGATTCTCCCCAACAAAATCACAAAACGATTGCGGCAACCCATCTTCACACTGAATCTTCTCCACCTTGCGTGCCGACTTTGCCCCAATTCCCCCCGGTCCACATCCCCCCAAAAATAACACCGCTGGCAAACAAACCAGTACCGAACGAATCCGCAAACTCATGTCAATTCAGTGCAGCAACCGATCAAAACCGTTCAAACCAACACCAAACAATTCTCAAAACGAAAAACACGCCAAAATCAAACTATCGACCAAAATCCCTTCCCCCAGCTCGAACAACTCCGCGCCCACCCCAACCAGCCCCCCATCATGCGCCAAAGTTGGCACAACCTCACATTCTTCCAC
>Ga0209066_10007235_pt1 | contig 11070 bp, 8 predicted proteins | sample All_14_2_FD_187198 | JGI IMG/M metagenome (GOLD analysis project Ga0209066, IMG submission 187198) | Freshwater microbial communities in response to fracking from Pennsylvania, USA - Allegheny Zone_MetaG_DW_15 (SPAdes) (version 2) ... | reverse complement strand
GAGAAGACGGCGATTCTTCCCGACTACGGTTTTAAGGCGGGAGCCGGCAGCGCCGCGCCCGAGGAGGCGACGGCTTCCGTCCATGACGCGCCTGCTTCGGGGGCGTGGCCGGCGGTTGACGCGGGCACTTCGGTTGCGGGCCTCGTGGGTGGGGCGGTCACCTTGGTGCTGGCCTGTTTGGTTGGCTTTGCCGTGAATGCGCGCCAGCGTGCGGCCTGACGGTGTGCGGAAAAATCGCGAGGTAAACCGGATGGGACTGGGCGGATGGATGGAAGTGGGCCGCATGGATGAACTGGGGCAGATGGACAGCCCCGTTCATCGGGTGCATGCACAGGCCAAGACGGTCACGACGGGGCTTTTCATCGTCTCCGTCATGTCCTTCTCGCGCTACGAAGTGTCCGCGCTCACGCCCTTTTTTCTCTATCCTTTGGCGCTCATGTCGCTCGGGAGGATTCCTCCTGGCTACCTTTTCGGGAAGGTTCTTGTGGCCGCGCCGTTCGCGGTGGCGGTCGGGTTTTTCAACCCGTTTTTCGATCGGCAGCCGGCCGTCGCGATCGGGACCTTGGCTGTTTCGGGCGGCTGGCTCTCGTTCGCATCGATTCTGCTGCGTTTCGCCTTGACGGTGAGCACGGCCTTGGCGCTGGTGGCCTGCACGGGCATGCACCGCTTGTGCGCCGGACTGGAACGCATGGGCTTGCCCCGTATCCTAGCTGTTCAGCTGCTGTTTCTCTATCGCTATCTCTTCGTCGTAGGTGCAGAAGGCTCCCGGATGGTGCGGAGTGTGGAGCTCCGCGCCGCGCTGCCGCGGGCGCTGCGCTTTCGCGTGTACGGCTCGCTTGTCGGAAACCTGCTTCTGCGGTCGATGGCGCGCGCCGACCGGATCTACCGCGCCATGCAGGCGCGCGGGTTCGACGGAGCGATCCGGGTTTTGCGCCCGGCCCGGCTGCGGTGGGCGGACCTGTTTTTCGTGTGCGGGTGGGCCGCGTTTTTCGCGGCGGCCCGGTTCTGGAATCTTGCCGGTCTCCTTGGCGGTCTGCTAACGAAAGGCGCCTCATGAGTCATCACGTCGTTGAAGTCCGCAACCTGTGCTTCGCCTATCCCGACGGCACCGAGGCCCTGAAAGGCGTTTCATTCCGCATCGCACACGGGTTGGCGGTCGCTTTGGTTGGCGCGAACGGTGCGGGAAAGTCCACGCTGCTTCAGCACCTCAACGGGGCGCTGATGCCCGCGCGCGGCGATGTGGTGGTCGGCGGGACGGTCTTGACGCGCGAGACGGCTGCTGCGGTGCGTCGCGCTGTCGGCATGGTCTTCCAAGATCCGGACGACCAGCTCTTCATGCCGACGGTCTTTGAAGATGTCGCGTTTGGCCCCTTGAATGCGGGGCTGCCGCCGGACGAAGTGGAGCGGCGTGCGGCAACCGCGTTGGAGCGGGTAGGCATGGGACACCTGAGGAACCGCCCGCCCTATAAGCTGTCGGCAGGCGAGAAGCGGGCTGTCGCGATCGCCACGGTGCTGGCGATGTCGCCGGATGTGCTGGTGATGGACGAGCCGTCCTCGAACCTTGACCCGCGCGGGCGCCGCCGCCTGATCGGACTGCTCCGCTCGTTCGAGCACACGCGGATCATCGCGACGCACGACTTGGAACTCGTTGTCGAGGTCTGCTCGCATGTCTTTGTTCTGGACGGCGGGACTCTTGTGGCGGAGGGCCCGACGCTCACGGTTTTGAACGATGAGGCGCTCATGCTGGCCCACGGCCTCGAATGTCCTCATATCCTGCGTCACCTGCACCCGCACGGACCGGCCTGAAAGAACGCGGTGAGGGCACTGACGGATGGAATCAGGGGATAGTCTACCAACTTGGTGGATTGACTTGCGAGAGTGGGAAGCGTAAAGTAGAAATCAATTTGCACCGTGCAGTCCCGGCCGCGTGCATACACTACACGAGAGAGACAATATGAAGAGGTTTTACATTGTGCAGCTGGCGCTTTTCTTGACGCCGGGCATTCTATTGGCGCAAACTTGGACTTTCACGCCGCCCGCCTATCCTGCGGTGTGCACAAACCCGGCCGTGGTCGGCGAGTGGACGATGGACTATGCGACGGCGACGAACCGCGCCTTAGCTGAGGGCAGAAATCTGTACCTGCTGGTCACCGGCTCGACTTGGTGTCCCGACTGCGACACCCTGCAGCATCAGGTTATGGCGACTCCGGAGATGCAGGCGTTCATGCAGGCGAGCGACGCCTATTGGGTGTGGCTGGATTTGCCGAGCCGCCGGGCGACGAATGCCGTCCAGTACGGTTGGCTGTGCCACACCAACACAGGCCTTTTTACCTTAGAGGAATCCGAGGATATCTTGGCGCGAAACCGGAGTGTGGAGGCCCGGTACGGGGCGATCAAGGGCTACCGGTCTCCCGTGACGCTCAACATGCCGACCTTTGTGGTGTGCCGCCCCGACGGCACGTATCAAGGCGAGGTGACGCACTACCGCCAGTGGACGTATGTGACGGCGGAACTTTTCATCAACAAGATCCGGCGCGTCTGGAACGATGACGCGTGGGACGTACAAGACAACGCCGTTCCCGGCAGGAGCGACGACGAGGCTCCGACCGCGACCGTGCTCACGAACATCGCCGACGCGGTGGCGCAGCAGGCGCACACCCTGTCACCGACCGATTCAGGAGACTGGTACAGCTTCAGCGCGAAGCCCGGAAAAGTCTACACGTTCGGAGCAGAAGGACGGCTCTTGGAAGGGCAGGCGGCCCTGCCGGCGGGGCAGGTGAACATCGAAGTGTTCACCGAGACGGACGAGGCGGCGCTGCCTGTCGCCGCGGCCTCCGGGCCTCTGGATCAACCGCAGACGGTGACCTGGTCGCTCAATCAGGTTCTCCCGGTGAAGGTCTATGTGAGGGTGAGCGGGATCTTTGCAGAAAGGGCGGGCTACGCGTTCGCTTACAGTCAAGTCACCGTGGCGCCGCCGCCTGCGCGTTCCATCCGGGCGGCGGAGGGCGCGGTCGTCGATGTGGGCGGCTGCGCGCGCGTGGTGGGCGTGCTCACGTTCTCCGTGGCGCGGTCTGGCTGGGCAACGGTGAAGTACCGGACGCAGAACAAGACCGTTTCGTTCTCGACCAAGAACTTCTGGACGACGTTCGATGAGAACGGGGTGCTGACCTCGGTTTTCTCAGACAGCGATTATCGGCTGGTCCTGCAGATGCCGAGCGTGGACGAAGTGTACGCGGTTATCACCGATCCGGATTATGAGCATCCTTTGGCGGCCAGCTTATCGATCTCACCCTGGAGCACGGTTAACCCGGCGACGGATTTCTTGGGTTACTATACGGTTGCGCTTATGCCCGAGACGGTCACGGGCGAGCACGCGCCGACGGGTTATTCGTATATGACGATTTTGCTCAAGGCCCTGTCGGCGAAAACCGGCAAGGTGACCTATGCCGGCAAGCTGGCCGACGGCACGGGATACAGCGGGAGCGCGGTTTTGCAGCCGCTCGAGGATGGTTCGGCCAAGCTCGTGATCTTCACGCGCAGCGGGAGACATCATCTTGCCGGCCTGCTTTTGATCGCCTCTCCCGCGAAGCGGGCGAGTGAGGTCACTCCGGGCACGGTGACGGCGTGTGGTGGTGTCCAGCTTTATTGGTCCTATGTGGGCGGCCGTGCCGAGACCTCCTTTGGCATGACCCTGGATGTCTCCGGCCTCTACTACGACCGAGAGAACAGCCTTCGGGACTATTTTGACCGCTATACGGCGGGCGGAACGACGACCTTGATGGCATCGGGATTTGTGCCCGAAAGCGCGGCTTACGGTGTGGCAACCGCGCTGCCTTTCCTGCCGCTTGCGGTGTCCGGGGAGACGTTGAAAATCCAGCCCGGCGCATTCAACCCGACCCGAACGAGCCTGTCCGTCAGCCGGGTGACCGGCCTTTTCAAGGGATCTATCAAGATTCCGTTTGTCGACGCGGCTGGCCGGACCAAGACCGTCGCGGCCACCTATGCGGGGGTGTTGCTGCCGGGCTGGGTGCCTGACGAGGGGTGCGATTTGGGGTGTGGCGACTCGGATACGGGCGTCCCGGAAACTCCCTTTGGCTTGGGCTCGTACCGGTTCCGCGATAAAGCGACTGTCGGGGTCGGCGACGGTGTCCGGATGGTGCCCTTCACCGCGGGATACCCGATCCTCATCGGCAAGGCCGGCCGTTAAAGGGCGGGCAATCACTTCCCTTGGCCCGGTTTGATCATAATTAGAAATGCTGCTTCGCAAAGAACGTGCTTGCCGCCCGACCATACTGTACGGTACAGTATGGTCAAGATGAAGAGTGTGATTTCACGTGTCTCAGCTCCGCACATGCCGCCGCGCCTTGCCCAGAGCGCGTTTGAGCTGTTCGCAGACAACGGCTTTTCCAATGTCAACCTCGACCAGATCGCCGGGCGTGCCGGAGTGACCAAGGGCAGCCTCTACTGGCACTACAAGAACAAGAAGGCGCTGATCCTTGCAGCCTGCCAGCACTACTACCGGCAGTGGCGGCAGGACGTGCAGGCGGCGATCGCGCCGTTTTCCGACCCGCGGGAGCGCTTGAATCGCGCGCTGACGTTCAGCGTCGACTCCTGCGTCATCGACCAGCGTAACAGGTTGTTCACCACCGGCATCTTCATGCTGATGCAGGAGGACGGTGAGGTGCGGGAGAGCTGGTCGCGCTTCTACGGCGAGGTCCGCGAATTTTATATCGGCCTTGTCGAGGCTGCGCAGCGGGGTGGAGCGCGCGCGGCGGGGAATGCGCGCAGGGACGTGGATCTGATGCTGGAGGCGATGGAGGGTCTCAAGCTCCGTGCGGGCTTCGAGCCGCACATCGCGAAAGCGCCTGAGCGTCTGGCGATTGTGGAAGGGCTGCTCGGGATCTTTTTCTGCAGCGATAGCGGGACGGTCCGCATTCGCCGCGGATTGCGGGCGGAGGCCAGAGGCCGGACGACGGGGGCTGGAGGAGGAAAAGCCTCTCCAGGATGTCCTCGGAAGGCGCGACAACCCGTTCTCGGCAGGCTTCGGAATGCCGCGACGTGAAGGAGGACTCATGAAGAGGAGCCGGGTGTGGTGCGGGGTCTGCCTGCTCGCCATAGCGGGCCGGGCGGAGTTGAGATTCAGCGAGGCGGGCAACGGGTATTCATTCGACACCGGCATGCTGCGCGGCGTGTTGCGGTCGCAGGGCAAGTCCATGGGAATCGGCCCGGTGACGGAGTGCGACACCGGCGTAAACATCACGGGGTCGCTCGGCCTGTTCTCCCATTATCGGCTGCTCGACGCGGAGCGGCGCTACCTGCCGGACGCGCGGAACTGGCCGAGCCAGGCGCGCCTCCTGCCCGACGGCGCCGTGGAGATGCGTTGGCAGGCCGACGCGCAGCACCCGTTCGACCTGCTGGCGGTGTACGCGTGGACCTCCTCGAATGCGCTGGATGTCACAACCACAGTGACCGCACGTCAGCCGTTGCGCCGGTTCGAGGTCTTTATGGCCTCCTATTTCATGGGGTTTCCCGCAGCCTATGGCTACGGCGCAGACGGCTTCGTTGAAGCCACGAAAGAGCTAGGCGACTGGCTCTCGTTCCCCCGCGACGATGCGGCTACGGCGCTCATCGCAGACGGCAGGTGGCTCTGGCCGCCGAACCCGGTCACCTTTCAGCCGGTCGCGCGTTACGCGGGGGCGCTCGGTCTGAGGCGCGACGCCGCGAGCGGCTTGGCCGGAGTGGTGATGGCTCCTCCGGAGGAGTGCTTTGCCGTGCTGATGCCATATGGTGAAGAGGGGCACCGCTCGCTTTACCTCTCGCTGTTCGGGCGTGACTTCCGGGCAGGCGAGGCCGCATCGGCTCGGGCCCGGCTCGTCATCTGCCGCAACCTCTCGGACGGGCAGGCCGTTCAGATGTATCAGGCGTATCTGAAGGAGATCAAACAAAGATAGGGGCACCCGCCCTGTCGGGCACAAAGGGGAGGCAACGAACGATGAACCAGCCGCTTTCACGAAGAACGTTTATGGCCGTCGCCGCTTCGGCGCTGACGATGCCGACGCTCATTCCGGCGCGCGCCCTCGGCCGCGACGGGGCAGTCGCGCCGAGCAACCGGATCGGCATCGGCGTCATCGGCTTGGGCGATCGCGGCAACTACCACCTCTCGGCGCTGTCGGCCTTTAAAGAGGCGCAGGTCCTTGCGATGTGCGACGTGCGCGGGGCGCAGGCGGTGAAAGTCTGCCGCGGGTTCCATGAGAAATCCGGAAGCAGAGACTGCGTCGCCACCCAAGACTTCCGCGAAATCCTGGCGCGCCCGGACATCGATGCGGTCACCGTCGCGGCGCCGGAGAACTGGCATGCGGTTATGTCGGTTGAGGCCATGAAGGCGGGCAAGGATGTCTACTGCGAGAAAGCGCTGTCGCTGACGGTCGCCGAGGGGCGCGCGGTCTGCGAAGCGACGCGCCGCACGGGGCGCGTGCTGCAGGCGGGCACGCAGCAGCGTTCGGACAGCCGATTCCGCTTCGCCTGCGAGCTGGCCCGCAACGGCTATCTCGGCACGCTGCACACGGTGACGGCCGCCGTGCCGAGCGGAAAGCGCCTGTTGAAAATTCCTCCCGCACCGGTCCCGGCAGACGTGAACTACGACCTGTGGCTGGGGCCTGCGCCCTACAAGCCTTACCGGGAAAACCTGTGCGCTTACAACTGGTACTTTCTGACCGACTACTGCGCCGGCTGGATCCAGAGCTGGGGCGTGCACCATCTGGACAGCGCGCTGTGGGGCGCCCCCCAGCTCATGGCCTCGACGCTGGAAGTCGAGGGCACGGCCGAGTTCTTGCCGGAGGGCGATGCCGACGTGTCGTTCGGCTGGAAAGTGAACATGACGACGCCCGAGGGGCTGAGGCTCCGGTTTTTCGACGACGCGAGCTCGCCGGTGGGACACGGCGTGCGCTTTGAAGGCGACAAGGGGTGGGTCCATGTGACGCGCGGCGACATCAGGGCCGAGCCGGCACGGCTGCTCGACGTCACCCTCCGGCCGGCTGACGAGCACCTCTACCTCTCGAACAACCACATGGAGAACTTTCTCCAGTGCATCCGGTCGCGCCGCGATCCGGTCGCGTCGGTCGAGGCGTGCCATGCGGCCACGTCGATCTCGCTCGTGGCGGACATCGCTTCGCGCACGGGCCGCAGGCTGGTGTGGGACTGGAGCAAGGAGCGCTTTGCCAACGACTACCCGGCCAACCGGATGTTGCAGCGGACGCTGCGCACACCGTGGCACGTATAAGGAGTTTTTCCATGAGCCACCCGCTGAAGGTAATGACTCTTACGGCGTTGACGTTCGCCTTTGCTGCGGCCTCCGCCCCTCTGCCCGAGGAGATTCGCGTAGCCGTGCGACAGGTGCGGACCAGCGACGGCGTGCAGCCGCGACAGCCGCTCTACCTGCTGGAGCAGTTCGTCCCTAAGGCGACAGGTGACGAGGAGCAGAGGCAGCAGTTGGCCAAGCTGTTGATCGGTGCCGCAACGGCGCTCGACGCGACTCCGGCTGCGCGGACCGTGCTCTGCCAGCACCTGGCCAGGGTCGCGGGTGAGGCGGAGATAGCGACGCTGCGCACGTTGCGCGCTGACCCGGCTTGGGCAGCGGACGCGCGGATCGCTTTGAACGAGGAGGCGGGCAGACCTGGCCACGCGCAAGCCGAAGCCGCCTGCCTCGCCCAAGCGTCGGACGCCAGACCGGCCACGCGGATTGCCGGACTGTCGGCGCTCGCGCACGATTACCCGGCCAAGGCGCGGGCCGCCTGCGTCCAGGCCCTGCGCGACACCGATCCGGCTGTGGGCGCGACGGCGGTCCAGCTGCTCGGACGTCTGGACGGCGCGGCTCTGGTCCGCGAACTGCCGACGCTTGCCGGACCGCGCCTGGCGTTGGCGCTGGACGTGCTGGCCGAGCGCCGGGTGGCGGCGGCGCGGGAGGAGGCGACCCGACTCGCGGGCGCCGCCGACCCGGTGGTCAAGCAGGCTGCGCTCAGCGCGCTCGGCGCGGTCGGCGATGCGTCAAGCGTGCCTCTGCTGGCCGAGGCGGGAGCCGCTGAGTCCCTCGCTCAGCTTCGCGCATCGGGCGCCGATGAGGCGATCATGAAGGGCCTTGCCTCGGGGCCGCCCAAAGCGCGGGTCGTGCTGATGAACGCCGCCGTCGCGAGGGGTCTGGCGGGGCTGACGCCGGAACTTCTGCGGGCGGCCGGCGAGGCTGACCCGGCCGTGCGGGCCGCTGCCCTGAAAGTGCTGGGCCGGAGCGGCGACATTGCGGCGTACCCTCTCGTGGTGGCGCTTTTGGGAGGCACCGACACCGAGTCTGTCGAGGGTGCTGTGAAAGGCATGGGGCGGCGTATGGAGAGCCGGACGGCGCGTCTCGCGCCCTTGCTGGCGCTTCTGCAAGGCGGCCACGTGCCGGCTCCGGCGCAGGCTGCGGTGCTGCGGACGCTGGCGCCGCTGGGCGGGGAAGACGCCTTGGTTCCGGTCCGCGAACGTCTTTTCTCCACGGATGAGGCCCTGCGCGATGCGGCTGTGCGGGCCCTTGTCGAATGGCCCGATGCGGCGGCGGTGCCGGAGCTGAAGCAGATCGCGGACGATCCGGGAGCGAGCGTGGCGCACCGCACCCTGGCCAGGCGCGCGCTGAACCGGCTTTCCGCCGCGTGGACGCGCTATTCCGCGCTCGCCTATCTCGACTGTGGCGCAGCCTCGGAAGCCGCGGGCAAAGAGGGACTCCGTTTGCGCGTGGCGGCCGGAAAATCATGGACCTACTCGAAGCAGCCGGAAGGGACGGTTGCGTTCGATGCGGCCGCGGTGATCGTCGAGGCGACGGGGTTGAAGGCGGGGCAAGTCTACGCGCTGGGCTTCACCTGGTGGGACTACGATGCCAATGGGCGCGCGCAGTCCGTGTGGATCGGCGAGCAGCAGGTCGTCGCGAAGACCGCTCTGCCGGCTTGGAAAGAAAAGCAAGAACCGGCTGCGACCGTAAACGTCGTCATTCCGGCAGATGCGGTCAAGAACGGCAAGGTTGATATCCGTTTCCGCCGTGAGGCGGACAGCAACGCGGTTGTGGGCGAAGTGTGGCTGAGCAGGGCGGACGATAGCGCGATGCGCCCCGCGGCGCCGACACAAACGGCCGACACGGTCACGCCCCCCTGCGTGAAGGCGAACGCGGGAGCTCCGAAGCGCGTGCTGATCGTAACGGGCCTCGAGTATCCGGGGCATCCCTGGCAGCAGACCGCGCCAGCCCTTGCCGGGCTTCTGGCGCAAGACAAGCGGCTTGAGGTGAGCCTCACGGAAGATCCGCGAACGCTGGCGCGGAAGACCATCGACGCGTACGATGTGATCCTGCTGAACTATCAAAACCATGAGGCTCCTGCGCCCGAGGGTGCGCTCGCGAATCTCACGCGTGCGGTTGAAGGCGGCAAAGGTCTCGTGCTGTTCCACTTCGCGTGCGGCGCTTTTATCGACTGGACGACCCGGACCGTAGCCCCCGCTTTCGGCGCGGTCGCGGGCCGGACCTGGAATCCGAAACTTCGGGGACATGACCCGCGCGGGACCTTCCGCGTGCGGATCGCCGAAAGCGGCCACCCGATCACGAAAGGGCTCGGCGATTTCGACGCGGACGACGAGCTCTACACCTGCCTCGACGGCGCGTCTCCGATTCAGGTGCTGGCCACGGCAACCTCGAAGGTGGACCAGAAGGAGTACCCGATGGCGTTCGTGCTGACGCCCGGCAAAGGGCGCACGTTCCACTGCGTGCTCGGCCACGACGTGAAAGCATTGAACGAGGCGGCCGGCACGCTCTACCGCCGCGGCACGGCTTGGGCCGCGGGGTTGGAACAGGAGAAACAGCCATGAAAATAGGATTCCACACAGACGCGTTCAACACGAGCTTCATCAATTTCGACGCCTGCCTGGAGTGGGCGCAGAAGAATGACGTTCACAACATCGAGTGCGGCCTGATCGACGGCGTGAGCTGGATCCACGGGCTGGGCTACCAGCCGCACGTGGCGCTCTACGAAGACCCGCTGATGCTGAAGAACAAGATGGCCGCCTATGGGGTGCGCTTCTCGCAGGTGGACGCCGCGTTTCCGCTGTCCGGCAAGGACGGTCCCTTGTACGGCGTGCCCTATGTCCTGAAGACGCTGCCGTGGGCGAAGCACGCGGGTTCTCCGTGCATCGCCACGACCGACGGACTGCGCCGGCCGGAGGGGCTTTCCGACGCCGAGGCGCTGGACCTGATGAAGCGCTCGTACGAACAGATACTCGAGGTCGCCGACGCGTATCAGATCCACATCAACATCGAGGTCCACGGGTACTTCACCACCAAGCCCGAGATGCTGGAGAAGATGCTGGCGTTCTGCGACTCGCCGTATTTCGGGCTCAACCTGGATACCGGCAACAGCTTCATCGCGGGCCAGAATCCCGTCGCGTTTGCGAAGCGGTTTCTTCCCAAGATCCGCCACGTGCATGTGAAAGACGTCTCCGAGTCGCTCGCGGAGCGGGTGCGCGGCAACGCGACGGGCATCGCTTTGAGTCACTGCGCGATCGGCGACGGCGTGAACGCCGACAACATCAAGGCCGTCCTCGTGCTCCTGCGCGACGCGGGCTACACCGGCACGCTCAGCATGGAGTGCGAGGGTGCGGGCGGGCCGATGATCGAGCGGTCGCTGGGCTGGCTGCGCGCGACGCTGCAGGCGCTCGGCATTCCGGAAGAGAAATAGAAATAAGGTCGGGCGGGACGCCGTGCCCGCCCGCCGGAGGACGCACCATGTACGTAGGCGTGAATATGCTGCTCTGGGCGACGAGCGTGTCGCGGGAGCACCGCGCGGCCTTGCAGGCCATTCAGGCGGCCGGAGCGGACGGCGTGGAGATCCCGATCATGGAGGGGAAGGCCGCCGACTATCGCGAGCTCGGCAGGCTGCTCGACGAGGTCGGCCTGAAGCGGACCGCCTCCATGGCCTTTGTGAGCCCGGAGGTCAATCCCGTGAGCGACGACGTGCGCTGCCGGGAGGCTGCGGTGGATCAGCTGAAATGGCTGATCGAGTG
>Ga0209066_10007234_pt1 | contig 11071 bp, 8 predicted proteins | sample All_14_2_FD_187198 | JGI IMG/M metagenome (GOLD analysis project Ga0209066, IMG submission 187198) | Freshwater microbial communities in response to fracking from Pennsylvania, USA - Allegheny Zone_MetaG_DW_15 (SPAdes) (version 2) ... | reverse complement strand
ACCGGACAACGGTGCCCACGGGCGTCGACAAGGACTTCAGGCGCGGCCATGTGGCCCCATAATCCCCTGGGACGCCAAGCGAAAGCCCGATGATCCGCCTTTTTTGACGCCTTGGTTGGGTCTTTTCGCGCGCCAGTGCGTTCATAGCGGGTTTGGGGAGTGGGGGAGAGCTCATGGCCAGTCCCGATGTCTTCGTAACCCGGGTTCCAGCCCGGCTGGATCGTCTGCCCTGGAGCCGGTTCCACTGGCTGGTGGTGACGGCCCTTGGGGTCACCTGGATTCTTGACGGCCTGGAGGTCACCCTTGTGGGCTCCCTGTCACCTGCCATTGCCGGTGAAGGGGGGCTGAACCTGACGGCCACACAGGTGGGGCTGACCGGCAGCGCCTACATCCTCGGGGCCGTCATCGGCGCCTTGACCTTCGGCCGGCTGACCGACCGCTTTGGCCGCAAGAAGCTCTTCACCGCTACGGTCTTCGTCTACATGGTCGCGACCATCGCTACCGGATTTTCCTGGGATTTTTGGTCCTTCATGGTGTTCCGGTTCCTGACCGGAGCCGGCATCGGAGGCGAATACGGCGCCGTCAATTCCGCCATCCAAGAGCTGATTCCGGCCCGCCGACGGGGGTTCACCGATCTGGTCATCAATGGCAGCTTCTGGCTCGGCGCAGCTCTGGGGGCTCTGAGCGCCATATTCCTGCTGAACGCAGACTTCATAGATCCCGATTGGGGATGGCGACTGGCCTTTATCGTCGGCGGGACGATGGCGCTCATTATCATCTGGATCCGGCGCTTCATGCCGGAGAGCCCCCGGTGGCTGATGACCCATGGCCGCGAGGCCGAAGCCGAGGCCATCATTGCCGAGATTGAAGCGCGGGTGGAGCGTGAGACCGGCCAGAAGCTGCCGCCGCAGGATGATTTGTTGAGCCTGCGGCTTGTCCGCCGTCCTCCGACATCCTGGCTGGAGATCGCCAACACCCTGGTCAGACGCTATCGGCAGCGCACCGTCCTTGGGGTGGTGCTGATGGCCACTCAGGCCTTTTGTTACAACGCCATCTTCTTCACATACGCCCTGATCCTGACCCGCTTCTATGGCGTCGCCCCAGCCAGCATCGGCTGGTTCATGCTCCCCTTCGCCCTCGGAAATTTCATGGGCCCCTTGCTGCTCGGCCGTCTGTTCGACAGCTGGGGACGTAGGCCGATGATCAGTCTGACCTATGGACTCGCCGGCGTGCTGATGTGCGTCACCGGCTGGCTTTTCAGCGTGGGGCTGTTGTCAGCGCCCGCCCAGACTGCGGCGTGGACGGTGATCTTCTTCTTCGCCTCCGCAGGCGCCAGCGCGGCCTATCTCACCATCGGCGAGACCTTTCCCCTGGAGATCCGAGCCGTCACCATTTCCATGTTCTACGCCTTCGGAACGCTGGTGGGTGGCGTCGGCGGGCCGGTTCTGTTCGGCGCCCTGATCGATACCGGTGAACGCGGCCAGATTCTGTGGGGCTACCTCCTGGGCGGGGGGCTGATGGTTCTGGCGGCGCTTGTGGAGTTGCGGCTGGGCGTGGCGGCCGAGCGGAAGCCCCTGGAAGAGGTGGCGCCGCCCCTGTCTCAGGCTCCGCTGGATGCGCCCTAGACCAGGCGCGCACCGCCGCGGCCCAATGACGCACGGGTTGATATTGAGCACGAACGCGGAGACAAAAGAACAGGCTTGAGCCTGTCAGCTGGAGACGCTGCGCGATGAAGTCTCTAACCCGCCAGTTTTTGGTAAGTATTGGGTTTACCACACTATCCCTGACTGTGTTGGCGGCGGCCATTGCAGCCATGATTTTTCAGAGCGAGCTTACCCAACGCCAGGTCGATTTCCTTGGCGACTATGTGCGTGAGCGCAGCCTCAATCTGGATCGTCGCTTCGCATCACTGACAGCGCTTCAGGTCGCCGCCGCCAAAGAGCTGGAGCGTCGAACCCTGGCCTTAGGACCCGGTGAGGCCGAGCGGCTTGCGGATCAGTACTTCCCACTGCGGGCAGACGGCACCCGTCGAAGCCGCCCTGAATACTATGACGGGATCGCTCGGCCCGATGGCGGGTTCGTCTATGGGATGGGCGCCTTCATTCGCGAGGCCGAAGCGACGCCGCCGCTGGAGCTGGCTGCGCTTGCTGCGAGCTTCAGCGTGGTTTCAGACCTGGGGCAGGCCGCCAGCGCTGATCTGGACAACTTCTATTTCTTCACGCCGGCCACCCGACTGGTCATGTTCGGGCCCAAGCGTCCCGACAGGCTGATGTTTTATCGCGAGCACGCCCCCGCTGATCTGGACGTCAGCGGCGAGGAGATGACGCAGATTACGCTTCCGGCCAACAACCCCAGGGGCGAGACCCGGTGCACCGGATTGCAGCGGTTGGTGCAGGAAGCCGATCCTCAGCTGCGGCTGGGGTCGGCCTGCGTCACGCCAGCCTTCGTCGACGGCCAGTTCGTGGGGGCGTTCGGCTCCTCCATTGAGCTGACAGGCCTATTCCTGAGCGCTGTGCGTGAGACCTTACCGGGCGCGACGGCGATGATCATGACCCGAGACGGCCAGATCATCGCAGACGAGGCCTTTGGCCTGGAAGGCGCGACCTCGGCGGGTGAGGTCACCGCCCTGGAGCAGAAGACCGGGACCCTGGAGATCGCGAAGGTCATCAGGAGTCATCCCGACCGCTTTGGGGTCATGGACAGCCCGGACGGCTCGGCGATCATCGCCTTTGGTCGTTTGAGCATGGCCGACTGGAATCTGCTGCTGGTCTATCCCAAGCGCGCCCTGATGATCAGCGCGGCGCAGTCGGCGGCCTGGGTTCTTCTGCTCGGCGGCGTGGCGGCGGTTCTGCAGGCCTTGCTGATGATCTTCCTGGCGCGCAGGCACATCACAGGCCCCGTGCAGCGCCTGGCCGATTCCTGCGACCCTGATCTGCCTCCGCCCTCGGCGGCGAGCCGGGCCGCCGACGAGGCCCGTCAGGATGAGATTGGCCTGTTGGCGCGAGCCTTGGCGCATGAGCGGGCCAAGGCTGAGAGCGCGCGCGTCGGACTGGAAGACCGGGTGCGAGAGCGGACCGCCGAGCTCGAGCGCGCCAATGCGGAGAAGTCCCGCTTTCTGGCCAATATGAGCCACGAATTGCGAACCCCCCTCAACGGGGTGATCGCGATCTCACAGGCATTGAGGGAACGTCAGACCGATCCAAGGGACCAGGAGCTTGCGGAGTTGATCGTCTCATCCGGACGGCTGCTGGAGCAGGTCCTGACGGACATTCTCGACTTCTCCAGCATTGAGGCTGGGCGCATCCGATTGGCGCGTGAGGCCTTTGACATGGAGGCCCTGGTCGGCCGTATCGCCGAGCTTCATCGAGCCGCGGCGGAGGAGAAGGGACTGGGGCTGAACTGGTCCGTCAGTTCCGATGCGAAGGGCGCCTATCTAGGAGACGCAGTCCGGCTCACCCAGGTCCTGTCAAACCTGTTGAGCAACGCCGTGAAATTCACCGAGGTCGGTGAGGTCAGTCTGACCGTCGGCCGGCAGGGGCAGGCCGTCGAAATCATCGTGCGAGACACGGGCATCGGTTTTGACGACGCCGTTCGCAACCGTCTGTTCCGCCGGTTTGAACAGGCTGATGATTCCATCAGCCGCCGCTTTGGGGGGTCGGGCCTGGGCCTAGCCATCAGTCGCTCACTTGTGGACCTGATGGGCGGAGAGATCACGGCCTCTTCGACCCCAGGGCAGGGATCGGTGTTTTGCGTCACCCTGGTCCTTCCGCGCGCCGACATGCCAGACGCGATCGAGGATACGCCAGCGGCGACGGCGCAGGAGGCCCCCCTGGGCGAACTGCGAATCCTGCTCGCCGAAGACCATCCGACCAACCAGAAGGTCGTCCAGTTAATCCTCGGGGCGGTGGGACTGACCCCCGTGGTCGTGGAAGATGGACAGGCGGCCCTGGACACTATGGCGGCCGCGCCCTTCGACGTTGTGCTGATGGATATGCAGATGCCGGTTCTCGACGGGTTGAGCGCCACGGCTGAAATCCGCCGACGAGAGGCCGCTCTAGGAAAGCCGCGGACCCCCGTCATTATGCTGACCGCCAACGCCCTGGAAGAACATGTACAAGCCGGGCAGGCCGCTGGCGGCGACTGGCACCTGTCCAAGCCCATCCGGGCGGAGGATCTGCTAGGCGCCATCGCGGCGGTGACGGAAGCGTCGAACAATCCACAGAAAGCCGCAGCGACGCCTTAGGGGGCTGGAGCTAAATGGGGGCCGTCGGCATTATAGCTGTGGCCGCCCGTGACCCAAAATCGCTCAACAGATCATCCGACGGGCTCTCCCGTCCCCGCCCCGGGGTCCCGCCAAGGCCGCCGACGTGGTGTGCTGTGGCTGGTCGTCGTCCTTATCCTGGCCCTCAGCACGGCCCTGGTGATCAGCTATCTCGCCCGTCGGGTTTTGGCCCGTGAGGCGCTGATCGCCTGGCTGAACGGACGGGGGGTCGAAGCTGAAGCCAGCTTTGAAACCCTCGGACCCCGGGGACTGGAGGGAGGGCTGCGTATTGGTCCTGCTGACGCGCCGATCCTGGAGACCGAGCGGGCGGTCATCACCTACCGGTTCACCGGACCCTGGTCTGGACGCGGGTTTGGAGTGGAGCTTGAGCGGCTCGAACTGTTTGCGCCGATGATTTCCGTTGACTGGACGTCTGACGGGCCAAGCCTTGGGGCCCTCGATCCCCTGATCGCGGAGTTTCGCAGCCGGCCCTCCAGGCCTGACGCCGCTGGGCCTGACATCGTCGTTCACGATGGCCTGCTGCGCATCACCCATGCCGCCGGGCAGGCGCGTATCCACGCCGACGCCACCATGAGGGAGGGGGTGCTCGTCGCCCTCGTTGGCCGGCTTGAGCCCACTCACCTGGAATTTGACGACCTTTCCCTGCAGTTGAATGGCGCGCGCCTGGGCCTCGTCACGCGAGATGGGCGCAGCAGCCTGAGTCTCGCCGGCGCGCTGACGTCAGGACGGCTTGGCGACGTTTCGGTGGGGCCTGGGGCGCTTTCAGCGGCGGTCAACGCCCCCTATCCCCAGGCTTCGACGCCCCTTGGGCAGGGTCCGATCACCGCGGTGGCCACCCTCAAGGCGAGGAGCCTGAGCCGCGGCGGTGATGGGGCCAGGATGCTTCAGGCGTCGGGAAGCTTCCAGGGGCGAGCTGATGGCGGCTTGGAGGCCCTTGCCCTCAGGGGCGAGACCAGTTTGCGCGCCGATGTTGAGCAGGCCAAGGTCGGCGACCTCCGGTTCGAGGCCCTCACGGTATCGGTCCAGGACCCCGAGCTGACCTGGCGGCGCGGCTCTGAAGGGGCGCAATTGGACGCGGTGCAGTTGGCTCTGACCGGCGTTGGCGTTCGGGCCGGGGCGCTGAACCTCACGAAGGTGGCGTCCAAGATGAGGGGGTCGATCTCAGCCAGGCCAGGGCGGTTCGAGGCCGCACTTCGTGGTCCGGTCAGCCTTTCGGGCGGATGGACCGGCCTTGGTCCGACCCAAGCTGATGACGTGGACACCCTGGCGGCGATCAAGCACGCCGCGCGAGCCTTCAGCCTCACGGCTCCGTCAGTGGCCCTGAGATTCGGGCCGAACGGCCTTCAGTTGGGCCTTAACGGGCCCATGCGTGTGACGTCTGCAAGCGGGGGACGGGCGACTCTGACCGCTCACAATGGTGAGGTGATCTATGCTGATGGCGCCGGCGCCTTTGACCTGAAAGTCGCGGGCGGAGGCCTTCCAGAACTCGACGCGAAGGTCGCGAGCTATCAGCTCAGCGCCGGTGAGGTCACTGGGCAGACGTGGCTCTCGGCTATATCCGACTTTGGGCCCTTGGAGGGCCTCAGCGCATCTCTTGACGGGCGGTTCGCCATCGGCGGGGCCGGGGCAAGCCTCTACGCTGACACCTGTGCGCCGGTCCGTATCAATCGGTTCGAGGCCGGTGAGACCAGCGTCGATGATATCAGCTTCAACCTCTGCCCTGGCGCAGCCCCGCTTCTCAGGAGCAAGGGCGGTCAGTGGGCTGTTCAAGGGCGTGTGCGGAACGCCTCTGCGCAGGTTCCTTTCCTGCAAGCGGGACTTGCTAAGGGGCAGGCCGATCTCCGTTTCGGGAGCGAGCCTTCAGGATTGTCCGTCCAGTCGAAGGTGACGGGCGGCGAATTGGTCGACACTTCAGAGGGCCCGCGGTTCAATCCCCTGGAGGTCACCGGGACGATCAGCCTTGCGGCGAACGCCTGGCGCGGCGATCTCATGCTGTCCTCCGAGGGGCGTCCGGTCGGGGCGGCTCAGTTGGCGCACAACGGGGCGACAGGCGCCGGCGGCGTCGATGTGGACACCGGGACCTTGGTCTTCGAAGAGGGCGGGTTGCAACCCCTCGACCTTTCGCCCCTCGCGACGGCCATCGGATCGCCCGCGACGGGGCGCGCGCAGTTTATCGGGGGTTTCGACTGGGGACCGCAGGGGCCCCAAAGCGACGGACGCCTTTCGGTGCTCGATCTCGATTTCGTCAGCCCGGCCGGGAAAATTCTTGGCCTGTCGGGAGACCTCGCCTTCACCAGTCTAGCCCCGTTGGAGACCGCCCCTGGGCAGCAACTCACCGCGCGAGAACTGGAGCTTCTGGCGCCGCTGGCTACGCCGCAGGTCACCTTCCAGCTTTTGGGGCAAAGCCTGGAGGTCGCCGGTGGGGCGGTGAGCGTCGGGGGCGGAACGGTGCGAGTCGAACCGATGAGCGTGCCGTTCGATGGTGACCAGTCGTGGAGAGGCGAGTTGGTCGTCGAGGGCGTCCAGCTGGCTGATATTGTCCAAGCGACACCGTTTGCTGACCGGGTGTCCTTGTCTGCTCGGGTGAGCGGCCGCTTGCCCTTTATCATGGGGCCGGAAGGCTTCCGGATCGTTCAGGGCCGGCTTGGGGCTATCGAGCCAGGACGCCTCTCGATCCGTCGCGCGGCTCTGACCGACGTCAACGCCTCCGGCGGGGAGGCCAACGCCGCTGTCGAAGGCTTGGTGGACGAGGCGCCGCTCACACCTGCCAGCGAGACCAACACCGCCGTTGATTTCGCCTATCAGGCTATGGAGCATCTCGCCTTCGACCTACTGGACGCGGAGGTCAACAGCCTGCCGGGCGGGCGCCTGGGCGTCCTGTTCCGTGTGCGTGGCGAGCATAGTCCCCCCGAGCGCCAGGAAATTCGTCTGACCCTGGGCGAGCTCATCGCCCGCGACTTCTTGAACCGCGAGCTTCCGCTACCATCGGGGACCAAGGTCGATTTGACGCTGGACACATCCCTCAACCTGGATCAGCTCTTGTCTGACTATGCGCAGGCGCAGGCCGCCCGCGGTTCAGGCGAGGTTCAGGCCCCTGAGCCAGACTAGATATCCACAGACACCGACCCGAGGAGCCGCATCTTGATAACTCCAACGCGAAAGATCACAGGGGCGGTCCTCGGGGCCGCTGTTCTCGCCGCTGGGCTGAGCGCCTGCGCGCCCACGGTGCGAGTGCAGGTCGATCCAATCACCATCTATGCGAAGCTCGACGCTGATGTGCGCGTGCGCCTGGACGAGGACGTCAAGGCGCTGATCCAGCAGAATCCGAACCTGTTCTAGGGGAATATTGATGACCCGAATTAAGTATCTGATCCTTGCCGCCGCCATTCTCGGCGGGGCCGGAGTCGCCACTGTCGGCCTCAGCGCCGGCGCGGCCCTTGCTCAGACCGCCCAGGCAAAGGCCTTGGTGGACGCCGCAAAGGCCAAGGGCGTTGTCGGAGAGCGGAACGATGGCCTCCTGGGCTTTGTCGTGGAAACCGCCGATCCCGCCTTGGAGGCCGCAGTCAACGAGATCAATGCCGGCCGCTCGCAGCTCTACCGTCAGGCCGCAGCCCGCAACAATGTGACTGTCGCGGCGGCGGGGGCGGCAGCCTTCACCGAGGTGGTGAGCACTCGGCTGCGTCCCGGAGAATACTACCAGTCCTCCACCGGCGCCTGGGTTCAGAAATAACCTCTGAGCCGCCACGATGACCATTGAGCCTGCGCGAATCCGCCCCCTCAAGGATGCTCCAGAACATCCTGAGGGGCGGTACGTCCTGTACTGGATGCAGTCCTCCCAGCGGGCCGATTTCAACCCGGCGTTGGAACATGCCCTGGATCTGGCGAACCAACAGAATCTGCCGTTGCTCGTGGGGTTTGGCCTGACGGATGACTATCCCGAGGCCAATGCCCGACACTATGCCTTCATGCTGGAGGGGCTCGCCGAAGTGCGCCGTCGTCTGCAGGCGAGGGGGATCAGCTTCGCGATCAGGCGCGGGGACCCGGACGCCGTGGCGCTTGAGCTCTCCCGTGAGGCGGCTGTGGTCGTCTGCGATGCCGGTTATCTCAGGGTTCAACGCCTTTGGCGCAGGCGGCTGGCGGAGGCCCTTGATCGCCCCCTGATCCGGGTTGAGGGGGACGTCGTTGCGCCCATCGCTCAAGTCTCGAAGAAGCATGAGTATGCGGCGCGGACCATCCGCCCTCGGGTCCAGAGGGTCATGGACGATTATATCGTCCCGCTGAAGCCCCGCCCGGTGGCCTGCCCGGGTGATCTGGCCGTTCGATCGGACTTTGACCTAGACAATATTGCGCAGGTTCTTGAGGGGTTGCGCCTGGATAGGACCTGTCCCCCGGTTAGGCGCTTCAAGGGCGGCGAAGGCGAGGCGCGCCAACGGCTGGCCCGGTTCATCGATCATGGTCTGGCCGCCTATGGCGAGGCTCGCGGCAAGCCCGAGGCTGAAGTCGTCTCCTATCTCAGCCCATACCTTCACTTTGGACAGATCTCGCCTGTGGAGATCGCGCTGGCGGTCCGCAGCGCCCAGTCCGGCCTGCCGGATTCCCGTGCGGCCTATCTGGAGGAACTGATCGTTCGACGAGAACTGGCGATCAATCATGCTTGGCACTGCGCCGACTATGATCGCTACGACGGGTTGCCCGAGTGGGCGAAGGCTACGTTGCAGGCCCATTCCGACGATCCACGCCCGCATCTCTATAGCGCAGAGGCGTTTGAGCAGGCCCAGACCCACGATCGATACTGGAATTCGGCGATGACCGAGATGAAGGTCACTGGCTACATGCACAACCGTCTTCGCATGTACTGGGGGAAGAAAATCCTGCAGTGGTCTGAAACCCCTGAAGAAGCCTTCGCCACCACCCTAGCGCTCAACAACCGCTATTTCCTCGACGGGCGCGACGCCAATTCCTACACCAATGTGGGTTGGATCTTTGGTCTGCATGACCGTCCATGGCCCACCCAGCCGGTTTTCGGGACGGTCAGGTCGATGGGCCCCAACACCTTCAAGAGCTTCAACGCCGATGCCTATGTGGCTCAGGTCGCCCGACTTGGGGCGATGGAGGGCTGACCCCGGAGGCGGTGCTGCGGGCGCGCAACCCGCAAGATTCTCAAGGGGTAGGGGCTGGGCTGCACGCAGCAGGAACCGGATCGCAGTCTCCGCCGACACCCCCACAGCAATCGGTCATCAGAAATCCGGCAAGGTCCTGAACCCGGCCCAGTTCAGCCCGGTAGATGATCGAGCGGCTACGCCGCTCTGAGCTGACCAAGCCCGCCCGACTGAGGACAGCGAGATGGGCGGACATGGTGTTGGCCGGGGCGCCCATGGCCTGGGCGATCTCCCCAGCCGGCAGCCCCTGCGGTTCATGCCGGACAAGAAGCCGGAAGGTCTCCAGGCGCGTGGCCTGGGCGAGGGCGGCGAAGGCCGATATGGCGTCAGCGGGTTCCATGGTTCCACTATCGATGAAGCGCCCTGAGGAGCAAGCGGGAGCGCCCTCATAGCCCTTGGCCGAAATCTATGTCGTAGCAAGAGCGTCCGTAAGGGGATGGCGGACGGGGTGGGATTCGAACCCACGGTGGGCTTTCACCCACGGCGGTTTTCAAGACCGCTGCCTTAAACCACTCGGCCACCCGTCCGGAGGGGCGGGCTATAGCAGGGCCTGGGCCGCTGTTCCAAGGCTTCTGGCGCCGGCTTAACCTCGCCGCAAGGCTCAATCTTCATGCTCCGGTAAGCACAGGCAGAGGAGCCGGACATGGAAGGTGACCCGCGTCGTCGTCAGATCAGGACCGCCAAGGCCCTCGTGGGGGTGAGCCTTGGCGCCCTGGTGGTCACAGCCTGCGCCGCCCCGAAGCCAAAACTTGCGAGCCGACTGCCCCAGGCCGAGTCGTCCGGGGCTAAGGCGCCGACGGGGGCGGGCGGAACCTACAAGGTCGGCAAACCCTATCAGGTGGCGGGCGTCTGGTACGTGCCTAAGGAAGACCCGACCTATAACCGCGTGGGGACAGCGTCCTGGTATGGGGCCCAGTTTCACGCCAAGGCCACCGCCAACGGCGAAGTGTTCGACATGGACGCCCTGACGGCCGCCCACACCACGCTGCCTCTACCAAGCCTGGTTGAGGTCACTAATCTGGAGAACGGTCGCAAGGTCATCGTGCGGGTCAATGACCGCGGCCCCTTCGTGGGCGACCGCATTATCGACATGTCCCGCGCAGCGGCGCGGGAGCTGGGCTTTGAGTCCAAAGGGCTGGCCAAGGTCCGCGTTCGCTATGTGGGGCGGGCGCCCCTGGGCGGCCGGGGTGATCCAGGGGTGCGGCGGGCCGAAGCCCCGGCCAGCCTGCCCCCAGCGCCAATTCCCTACAGCCAACTCGCCAAAACGCCGCCGGCGCCAGTGAGCGCTCCGGAGCCTGTGCTGGCGGCGGCTGCGCCAACCCCTCCATCGTCCAGCTATCGCGTGCAGGCCGGGGCGTTCGGCGATCGGATCAACGCAGAGCGCGCGGTCAGTCAACTGGCTCACGCAGGCCCTGCGGTCATTGAGTCCGCCGGCGACGGTCTCTACCGGGTGGTGCTGGAGACGGGCGCCGACGAAGGACGGGCCTGGTTTATCCGCGACCAGGTGGCCAGCGCGGGCTTTGCTGATGCTCGGGTGATCCACCCCTACTGATCAGCCCGCCCTGGACTTACGACGCAAACCGGCCAATTTGAGCGCCGTGGACAAGGGTCGTTTCATCACATTCGAAGG
>Ga0209066_10007233_pt1 | contig 11074 bp, 6 predicted proteins | sample All_14_2_FD_187198 | JGI IMG/M metagenome (GOLD analysis project Ga0209066, IMG submission 187198) | Freshwater microbial communities in response to fracking from Pennsylvania, USA - Allegheny Zone_MetaG_DW_15 (SPAdes) (version 2) ... | reverse complement strand
ACTAACATAGATTGTACTACCGAGAAACTCTTTCGGAGAATTAACAGTTCTTACTTGTCTGTAAAAAATACGGAGTGCGTACGGTAAAGAAAAATAGAGAATAAAATAAATTAAACGCATTGAGTTGATTGACCTAAATTATTATTCTTCTTCATTTTCTTTCAATTCTTTATCTACATTTCGGTTACGACCTAAGTAATATCCTAATTGTATTTCATGCGTTCCACTTCCTGCAGCTCTAATTTTACCAAATGCTTGATCATAACTGTAATTAACATACAAATTCTTGATAAGGTTTGTGCCTACTTGGAAAACCAGGGTGTTATTTGTTCTGAATTGAATTCCACCCCATGAACTTGATTTGTAAATGATACGAGCACCTAAATCAACTGACATTGGGCTATTTAAAGTTGTTTTTAGGATTGCAGACGGTTCTATATCAATGTCTCCGCCTGTTTCAATTCTGTATTTAGTCACTAAAAAAGCGTGACGATTCATGTTACTTTGTGTAATAACTTGATTCAATTCAACTTTGTTCTTTAAAAGCTGAGTTCCACTAATTCCGAAAAAGAACTTCTCTCCATAAACAACCAAACCTATTTGCGCGTCACCCATACTTTGAGCCGAAGTATTCCCTAAGAATTGAGAATAGGTATTGTCATCTTGCTGATAAAGTGTTACACGTGATTCATTCAGTCTGAAATTGCTATATCCTAATCCAATACCAGCACCAAAATTTAATTTTTTAGAAAGGGGTAAATGGTAAGCATAACTTCCTTGAATAGACGTTTTAGAAAAAGGTCCTATTGCATCATTCCAAACCTTTCCACCGACAACATGTTTACTTTTCCCAATCGTGTATTTTGGATTCTTAAACATCTTTTCGTCACGGATGTTAAACTCACCTAATACTTTATCTTCTCCACCACCAAATTTGATTTGACTATGTCCACTCAACATAATTGTTGTTGGTCCACCACCATATCCAACCCACTGCATGCGCGATGATGCTTCAAACTGCATAACATCATACATACCACCAGCAGCTGGATTTAGTAAATAAGGATTGCTTGCCGTATTCGAAAATTGATACTCTTGTTGTGCAATTGATGTAGTTGAAATCAAGATAATTGACCCCAAAACAACGCTATATAAAAATAGATTTTTCATAACTCTTCAATTAACGAATAATACTTATTGGACCTGAATAAACTGTAGATTCTGGGTCATTCAATTCAATTTTGTAAAAATAAGTTCCCATTGGTAACGCTTCACCATTATAAGTTCCATCCCAAGGTTCTACGTAACCAATTGATTCATATACGACAGAACCCCATCTGTTGAAAATTACAACATGACAATCTGGGTAAACTTTCTCTAAATAATTAATCACGAATAAATCATTTTTACCATCTAGATTCGGAGTAATTACAGTTGGGAAAACAGGATCAAATCCTTCACACAAAGTTGATATAATATCAATCGTGTCGGTCGTCGTTGCACAAGAAGGATGTGTTATGGTATAAACTATCGTGTTCACTCCAAGATTTAGATTCGTAACATTGGTTTGATTACTTAATGGACTTTCTAATTCTCCACTTCCCTGAATGAATTTCCAAAATACAGATTCGTCAGCTGAAGGAATAGTCCCTGTTAGTAACATTGTACCATCTTCAATACAAAGTGTTGTGTCATTTTGAGATATCATTGCCGTTGCAGAAACATAAACTCTTAACGTGTCTGATTCACTTGGACAAGATCCATTTGTAATTGTCCAAACATAATCGTTCCAACCTTCTGAAATATTGGTTGCAACTGTGTTCGAAGAATTAATGTTGCCAATGCTAGCGTTTAAATCTGTTGTCGACCAAGTACCAGTTCCATAAATTGGAGTGTTTGATAATAAAGGAACTTGATTGTCGCCACAAGCAAAAATAGTGTCTTGTGTACTCGCTGGTAATGGTTGTTGAGAAGCCACAACAACAATAGTATCACTCGTTGAACCACAATTTAGAGTACTGATGGTATAAACAAATACATTCGTACCATAAGCCAAGTTATTAACGCCAGTTGTATTCGCAAATTGATTATTGAAATTACCTTGTCCACTGAAAACAGTCCATTCACCAGTTCCAGTTGTGTGTGACAATGCTGTTAATACAGTGCTTGTACTGCCACAAAGCCCAATTGAATCTTCTGCAACTGTTGCAACAGCTGGGAAGTCATAAATTTCAACGGTAAAAGAACAAGTTTGAGTATTTCCAGAAAGATCAATTGCTGTGTACTGAAGTGTTGTTATTCCAACAGGAAAATCATCTCCACTAGTGAGTCCAGTTAAATCTGTTTGTGAAATAGTTGCCGAACAGTTATCATTGAAAACAGGAGTTGAATAAGTCACAGTTGGATCACAGGTGGCAACGTTAGCAGGACAGGTAATTGTAGGATTAACAGTTTCATTAACATTCAATGTAAACGAGCAATTCACAATGTTACCTGCCACATCTGCCACTTCAATGTCAATTAAGGTTGAACCCACTTGAACTGTTGTTCCCGGCGCAGGAGTTTGAGTTATTGTAAAGTTAGAACAGTTATCTAAAACTAATGTTGTACTTCCATAATTCGGTAAAACAAAGTCACAGTTAGTACCATTATTCACAGTTGCAGGATTAGGACAAGTTACAGTTGGTGCTTCAATATCATCTGGAATCAATAATGTGACACACGTAGCTTGATTTCCTTGCTCATCTTGCACTGTTAGCAATACTGCAGTTAAACCTGTACCAGTTGAAGTTGCAATAGGATTTTGCGTAAATGTTAAATTTCCAATACTTGTGCAGTTATCTGAAATATTTACTTGCGAAAATAGGTCAGGAACTGGATATTGACAGCTTGAATTGATAGGGACACTCAATGAACTAGGGCAAGTTATCGAAGGATCGGTAGGGTCTATAGTGATCGCAAAGAAATTACAAGTTGAGCTATTTCCTAATTCATCAGTAGCCGTAATATTGATTTGTGTATTTGAGCTAATTGATGTACCTGATGCGGGACTTTGAGAGATTGCGATATTTCCGATTGAAGAACAATTGTCAGAAACCGTAATACCGCCGGTATAATCTGTAATTACACCAGAACATGCAGCATCCATTGTGATATTTACGTTCCCTGGGCAAGTGATAGATGGCCCAGTTTGATCAACAACTGTCAATTGATATGAGCACGAAGCAGTATTTCCAGCCGCATCTTCAATATTGATAACAACAGGCGTTGTTCCAACAGGTAGATTAGATCCAGAAATGGGAGATTGACTAAATAAGATAGAACCTACAGATGTACAATTGTCATTGTATGTAACATCACCAGATACATTTCCAATGATAAAGCCACAACTAGCATCAGCAGCAACTGTAGCGTTAGACGGACAAGTTATTGTTGGTGCAATTGCATCTATTGGTGTTACGGTGAAAGTACACGTCCCAATATTTCCTGATTCATCTTCTCCAGAGATTGTAATCAGCGTAGGCACATTAATTAGTGAGCCTTGAACAGGCGATTGAGTTATAATAACTGGATCTAAAAAGAAACAGTTTTCAGTTGATACGACCGCTGGAACATAATCAGCAAGAACTACGAAACAAGCTGCATTTAAATTGGCATCCTCATCAGATGGGCAAATTAAAACTGGAGGTGTATCATCAATCACCGTATACAAGCTGACGCAAGTACCAATGTTCCCATATGGATCCTCAACAGAATATACGATATTCATAGAAGTTGTTACCAATGTTCCAGCAGCAGGTAATTGAGAGAAGGTCATTAAAGCAGGGTTGGAAACACAGTTGTCTGTCCAAAGGATTCCGCTTGAAAGGTCTGGAATCGCTGCTTGACATGAAGCATTATAACTAAAATTACTTAACGAAGGACATGTAACAACAGGTTTAGTTGTATCAAAAGCCGTAATAGTAAATGTACATTGGCTTGAATTAAGTGCCTCATCAGTAACGGTGATAGTAAAAAGTTGTGTCTGACCTGGCGCTGTAAATTCAAACACTGTAGGTAATGGAGATTGAGTAATTACAATTTCCGATAAACTGCTACAATTGTCAGATGCCAAAACTTGATTTGTAAAATCACCTGCAAAAACACTGCAACTGTTATCTAAATGTAATGTTGCATTCGGAGCACATGATAATATAACTGGGTCAATATTGTCAATTCCTGTTATACTGAAATTATCAATTGCGGGCGAAATTCCTACTACCGTTACATCGTTATAAGTAAATCTAAATCCTAAATTGAAAACTGAAAAATTCAATAAGGCAGGCAAAGGAATTGAAGTAGCTGTCCAATTGGCTGAAATAGGTAATACGGTAATTGGAGTCCAAGAAACTCCATTATCAGTGGAATAGACTAGCTCAGTGTAATCTTCTAATACAACACCTTCAGTTTTATAATCAAAATTCGCAACCAAGGTTCCTGCACAAGTGGCGTCGATTACTGTTTCGGCAAGCGCAAAGCCAATTCCTGACAGGTTGTTATCATAAGCATGTTGTTCTTTACCACCTGGACCACAGCCATCAATTAATCCACCTGGTGTGATATACATTGACCCAACACCTGGAAGACTTGGTCCATTTCCAGCACAGGTAAATTGAATCCACTCATTAGGCCCAGATCCTGGAGCAATAGTGAATAAGTCACCTAAGTTCTCAAAGTCATTTTCGTAAATAACAGTGGTTTGAGTCCAGCTTGTTGTGTATACCAAGCAAAGAATCGAAAGTGATAGAATTATTCTTATCATCAGTTTCAAAGTAAGTTAGTTTTCAAAAGATTGAACAAATATAGTACATTGAAAACGATTTCTAAAATTTTGATGGATTCAAACTTCAACGAATTTAGAAGTCAACAGATAGTTAACAATTCTTTTGCGATAACTTTTGTTTTTTGTCAAATTAGAGGTGTTATTAGCTGCTATTTTTGAGAAAAATTATTGGGATGAAAAGGCTTGGAATAATATGTGGAGGATTTTCTTCAGAGTATGAGATTTCGTTGAAAAGTGCTCGCACTATTATTGATAATTTTCCAAAAGATTTCGATGTATTTATGATTATAATGAATACAGATGGTTGGAAGGCAGTTTACAAAGAAGAAGAATATGACTTTGATATTCGCACCATGTCTTTTAAAGCTCAAGAGGATATAAAAATCGATGCAGCAATAGTTTATGTGCACGGAGATCCTGGTGAAAATGGAAAAATTCAAGCCTTATTAGAAATACAGAAGATACCTTACGTTAACTCCGGACCATTACCATCTTCCCTTTCGTTTGATAAATGGTATTGTAATCAATTTTTGAAAGGATTTAATATTCCAGTAGCTAAATCACTTTTCCTGCGTTCGATTTCAGAATTTACAAATCAAGAAATAATTGAAAAGCTTGGACTTCCGTTATTTGTAAAGCCTTCCGATTCTGGATCTAGTTATGGCATTTCTAAAGTTAAGGCAGCATCAGAGCTTACCGATGCATTGAAATTAGCATTTAAGGAAGGAAGAACAGTCGTAATCGAATCATTTTTAGATGGAGTAGAGGTTACTTGTGGTGTTTACAGAAAGAAAGAAGGTGTTCATGCATTACCGTTGACAGAAATTGCAACAGAAAATGAGTTTTTTGATTACGCAGCGAAGTATCAAGGGAAATCTCAGGAAATTACTCCTGCGAGAATTGATGAAGCGATTCGCGATAAAGTCCAAGAAACCGCAAAGTTTGTTTACGATTTATTACAATTGAGAAGTATTGCTCGAATTGATTTTATGATTGTAAATAACGTACCACATGTTATCGAGGTAAATACAACACCTGGTTTTTCACCAGCGAGTATTGTTCCTCAAATGATAAAATGTGAGGGTGGCACAATTCAGCAATTTTGGAAAGATATTCTAGATGTTGAATTAGTATAATGCAATCGCATTCAATACCTTTTCCATTTGGTTTGTCACTGAAGAACTACTTCCGCTAAAGTTATTTACAGTAAAAGAGAAAGTCATTTTTTTACCTGATTTTGAGTGCACATAACCTGAGTAAGATTTAATTCTATTCATGGTGCCGCTTTTAGCAAAAACTCTTCCGTCTCCCGCTTCTCCTCGGCATAGAGACGCAATAGTGCCACTTTTTCCTGCCGTTGGAAGTGTATTAAAATACGGGGTATAGTTGGTTGAGCTCGCCATGTAATTCAATAAGTTGCAAAAATGGGTAGCACTGATACCATTTGAACGCGAAAGTCCACTTCCATCTTTTAAGAAAAGAGAATTTAGGTTTGTTTTCGATTTGAAATGCGCTTCAATTAAACGTAATCCTTCATCAGTTGTTCCCAATTTTGTTGTTTTGTATCCCACTAGACAAACCAATCCTTCGGCGAACAAGTTGATACTTTTCATATTTGTTAACTTAGCAATTTCATTTACTGTTGCACCATAATGCGTGTAAATCAACTTTGAATTCACATCATATTTTGGTTTTTGGTCTTTTGTGAAATTTCTTACACCTGCGGGTAATGATTTTACGATTATACCTGAGGCAACCAAGGCATTTGATAATTCTGAAGCGAGTAGGTATTCAGGGTCAGGTAAACTGCCTTTCACTTCGAATTTATTACTATTGAGTGGTAATGATCCAGTTGCAAATCTATCGTTGGAGAAAGGTGCGCCAAAAATGTACGAATTATCCCCTGATACATTTTCAGCAGTCACATAATTTCGAAATACCAAATCGGAAATTTTAGGGACAGTGTATTGCAGTTCACTTAATTGACCGGCGTTGGCCCCTGTTTTGAAGTAATATTTTAGTGTGTTGTCATAAAGGCAAATTCCAGATGGTCCTGCTCCATAATAATTTCCCATATCGGTCCATGCCCAGCCATCGGGCACACCATTGTAGCCAAATTCAGAACCATCGGCAATAATTTTACCTGTAATTGATGAGATTCCTATTTTTTTTATGGTATCTACCCATACTTTTAAAAATGCACTTTCTTTGCCTTCCTCAGTGAAAAACTTGCTACCGAGTGTAACATCACCTCCACCTCGAATAATTATGTTTCCTTCAAGAATACCATTTACAATTGGACCATCAATATAGATGCGAGTACTTGGTCTATAATCTTTTCCTAACAATTCAATTGCTCCTGCAGTTGCAAAAAGTTTGGCGGTAGATGCCGTTGGAAGTGTCACTAAAGCATTTTTCGATGCAATGACTTTTCCAGAGCTAGTTTCAGTTACTAAAAATGAAATTGATGCGCTTTGAAGTTCAGAAAAAGATGAAAATTGATCGATAGCACTTTGAATTGTGTTTTGAGAAACAACAAGTGAACTAGTTAGAAAGATGAAGAAAACAAAAGATAAGGTTTTCATAGTATAAATTTAGGTAAAATTCCAGTTATTTTTTATTGTTCAAACATGAGTTTACGCTTTTTTTAAACAGTTGAATGATGGTAAAACAAATGTTAAAGAGTAACTTTGAATTCAGTTTTACAAAAAAAGAGCCACTATTACTTTTTGTTGATGAGCAGTCATAGGAAAATTAAGGTTTTACGAATTATCAATCGTTTTAATATTGGTGGTCCAACCTTTAATGCAACTTTTCTTACTCGTTTTATATCGGATGACTTTGAGACACTGTTAGTTGGTGGTTTGCCAGAAGAAGAGGAGTCAGATTCTTTGCATATTTTGGAAGAATATGGGTTAAAACCGATTCTAATTCCTGAGATGAAACGAACCCCTAATTTTAAGAGCGATCGTGCGGCGTATAAAAGAATCAAGCAGATTATTGAAGAATTTCAACCAGACATTGTACATACACATGCCGCAAAAGCAGGAGCATTAGGGCGTCGAGCAGCATTTGCTTGTGGTGTTCCAGTAGTGGTTCACACCTTTCATGGACATGTCTTCCATTCTTATTTCGGGAAATTAAAGACAAGCATTTTTAAATTAATTGAAAGAAGATTAGCTAAAAAGTCAACTGGAATTATTGCAATTTCAACTCTTCAGCAAGAAGAATTGTCGAAGATTCATCGTATAACAAAACGAGATAAAATAAAGGTGATTCCATTAGGTTTTGATCTAACTAAATTTAGACATACCAATGATGATACACGGATAGATGTCCGATTAAATTTAGGGTTAAGCGAAGATACTATTGCGATAGCTATTATTGGTAGATTAGCAGCTATAAAGGATCATGGTTTTTTTCTTGATGTTGCAGAACGAATACTGGCTTCAACAAGTAAAAAAGTTCATTTTTTTATCGTTGGTGATGGTTCTGAAAGAGAAATGATTGAGCAAAGAGTGAATCAAATTAATCTTCAATTTAAAGAAGTGATAACCATGACCTCTTGGATTAAGGATATTGCCAATTTTAATGCAGGTATGGATATTATTTGTTTAACCTCAAAAAATGAAGGTACACCTGTGAGTTTAATCGAAGCACAAGCTGCTGGAATTCCCTTAGTAACAACGGATGTTGGAGGAGTGAGAGACATTGTAAATGATGGTGAAACTGGCTTTGTTGTGCCGTTAAACAATCTTGATTTATTTGCTGAAAAAATGCTTATTTTAATTGAAGATGAAAAAAAACGCAAAATAATGTCACAAAATGGCTGGTCTTTCGTAGAAGAAAAATTCCATTACGAAAGATTGGTTCGCGACATGGAAAATTACTATTGGGAATTACTCAATAATAAAAACGTTAAATAAGTTAAATGAGACATTTTTGGAATTTGATTTTTGCAATTGGACTGATATTTTCATTAGCCAATTGTGGGGTTAATAGTAATTTGATGTTTAAGATACCTAAAAGTGATCGTGCTTCCACAGATTCAATCCCTTTGACACCAAAAGAAGATTATAGAATTTCTGTTGATGACAAAATCTCGTTCACATTGTCGACGAACAATGGTAAGAATATAGTTGAAGGTATTAGTGGAGTAGGTGAAACAAAGGGAGGTATTGCTGCAGGTCAAGAATACCTCGTTCGAAAATCTGGATATGCCGAATTGCCTGTTATTGGAGAAGTATTGATGGGAGGTTTAACAATTGCCCAGTGTGAGGATAGTCTAGAGAAGCGTTTTGCTGAACAGTATCAAGAGCCATTTGTACAAGTAAAAATAACCAATCAACGTGTAATTGTGTTTCCAGGAAATGGTAGTGACGCCAAGGTTATACCGCTTCTAAATAATAATACAACATTGATGGAAGCAATCGCCCAAGCAGGAGGCATTACCGAAAGAGGAAAGGCTCGGTCAATAAAATTAATGAGAAGAGAAGGGGATGAACGAAAAGTGTATACGATTGATCTTTCAACAATTGAAGGATTGAAATATGCTGATATTATAGTTCAAGGAAATGACTACATATACATTGAACCGAATGCAGAGTTGACAAAAGGTGTTTTAAAGGAAGCCGCACCAATTATTTCAATTTTCTCAAGTGCATTGGTGATATTCACAGTTTTTAGTAATTTATAAAAGTGGAAAAAAAGGGATTTATCATTAATAAGGATTACGATCCACTTATACTTCAGACAGTTGTAAAACGTTATTGGTGGTGGCCAGTATTGTTTGTTGCAGTCTTTCTTACCATGTCTTATTTTTACTTGAGATACACAAAACCCACTTATGAATCTACGATGGTTATCCAAATTGACAATGAGGATAACGCGCGAGACATCATCGATATCGAAAATATCAATAGTAAACAGAGTGATATTTCATCTGAAGTAGAATTGATGAGGTCACAATTAATGTTTGAAAAAGCAATTCAGCGTATAAATTACCATGTTAGTTTGTATTCAAAAGGTCAAGTGCTAATTGAAGAAAAATACAATTCAAGTACTTTTAACGTCTTACCATTCGCACTGAAAGACTCTATGTTGATTGGTGTACCTATTTATGTTGCTTTTGATGGTGAATTGGTTTCATTGTCTTATACACACAATGGTAAAAAAAACTTAATCAAAGGAAAATTAAATTCACATTTTGAGAATAATCATTTTGATTTGGTTGTGAAGTCAGCAAATGAAAATGAACTTTTAAGTGATGCAAATCAAAATGAGTTATATTTCACTTTTAATAGTGTACAATCTTTCGCATCACGTTACCTCCCAAATCTGCAAGTGGTTCCAATTGACCCAGTTGCCAAAACGATTCAAGTAACCTTCAGAGGAAATAATCCTCAATTATGTCATGATTTAACCTTGGCAATTGCCGAAGCTTTTGTTAATTATGACGAAGAGAATAAACGAAAGGGTTCTGAAAATGTATTACAATTCATCGATCAACAATTGGATTCATTATCTGGAGAGTTGAAAAATTCAAAGGACAGCTTGATGTTATATCAACGTAAGTCAAATATACCAGATCCTTTAACCGCAGGTGACGATATTTCATCAAATATTACGAAATTTCAAGATCAATTATTCGTGTTAGAAGATGAAATTCGTTCGTTGAATCTAGTGAATTCTAAGTTAAAAAATGAACCTAATAGATTAGAAGTTTACCGTTTATTGCCTGAAATGCTTGGAAAAAGTTATGAGCAATCGCTTTCAACACAAATTTCATCGCTGTATGAACTTTTGGAGAAGAAAGAAGATTTGTTGTTTCAAGTGACTGATGAAAATGCAGAAATTAAGGTTCTCAACGGACGTATACTAACAAAATTGGGCAGTATTCGAAAAAGTATCGCTACGATTTTGGAGCGCTTGTATTCGAATAGCAAATTGATTCGTGAAAAAATTACGCGATTTGAATCCGAATTTTTTGAACTCCCTGAAAAAAAGATGGAGTTTAGTCGTCTCAAGAATATCCAAGACTTAAATGAAAAGTACTTTACACTTTTAACTGAAAAAAAGGTATTGTATGCTATTTCTGATGCCGGTTATTCATCAAATAGTCGAATTTTGACTAGACCAATCGTTAACGGATTCCCCGTTTCACCAAATAGAAAGTTGATTTATATTACTTTTATAATGTTTGGAATAGCATTAGGATTTGGCATTATATTCATTAAATATTTGACATTTAAT
>Ga0209066_10007231_pt1 | contig 11075 bp, 9 predicted proteins | sample All_14_2_FD_187198 | JGI IMG/M metagenome (GOLD analysis project Ga0209066, IMG submission 187198) | Freshwater microbial communities in response to fracking from Pennsylvania, USA - Allegheny Zone_MetaG_DW_15 (SPAdes) (version 2) ... | reverse complement strand
CTGGCTGGAGCCGAAGGATGTCATCAATACATGGACGGCCAAGAAGTTAACGGATTGGCTGAAGAAACGCGGATAAAAGATCACCCATAATTCAATAAAGTATGGCTGGTTGTGTATCCGATTTTCTGGTATCTTGTAATCGGTTTTCTCAGGGAACAGTTTAAAAAAATAACCCCGCCCAAAGCTGGGCGGAAATTTAAAATGGAGTAGCTATGGAAATTTCCTCAATTCCCGCTGATGAAGTTCGTATTTTCAGCGGCAGTTCCAACCCGAAGCTGGCGGCAAACATTGCGTTAAGGCTGGGCGTGCCTTTGGATGAAACCCATATCTCACGCTTTAGCAATGACAATATGTATATTCAGCTGGGCGCAAGTGTGCGTTACCGCCGTGTCTATATCGTTCAGTCACTTTCCAGCCCTGTTAATGATAATTTGATGGAATTATTGATGATGATCGATATCGCGCGTGGTGCGGCGGCTTCGGAGGTTCATGCAATTATTCCTTATTATTCATTCGGCCGCTCAGATAAAAAAGATGCCCCGCGTATTTCGATCACTGCGCGATTGGTGGCGGACCTGTTGAAGACAGCGGGTGCGACCCATGTGATGAGCATGATGTTCCATTCTCCGCAGGTCCATGGATTTTTTGGAGTTCCCACAGACCCGCTAAGCAGCCGTTTGGTTTTCAAGGAATATTTGGATACCTGTGATTTGACCGGTACCATCGTCGTTGCACCGGATATGGGACAGGCAAAATCTGCGGCTCGTTTTGCGCGGACGCTTGGTCTGCCGGTTGCAGCTGGGAACAAGGAACGAGTCTCAGACACGGAAGTGGTCGTTGGCGGCTTGGTGGGGAATCAGGTTAAGGGTCACAAACGCGCTTTGATCTATGATGATGAAATTGCCACGGGCGGCTCCATTTTGGAAATGAGCCGTGTGTTGATCAATGAAGGAATCGAAGACATCATGGTGATGTGTACACATGGGGTTTTCAGCCGTGACGGTTTGGCAAGGCTGGTCACAGTGCCTCAGATCAGCGAGATCGTGACAACGGATACGGTCAATATTCCAGAAGAGAAGTTTCACCCGAAATTGAAGATGTTGTCTGTAGGAAAGGTGTTTGCAGATGCGATCCGCCATAACTTTAATCACGAGTCGATCAGTGACTTGTTCGTTTTTGGTGAGTAAATAACCCGCAAAATAATTGTATAATTTTAATAAGAAGGAGGCACGTATGATAAGCAAAACAATGCAAGATGCGATGAATGACCAGATCAATAAAGAGTTATTTTCCTCATATCTGTATCTGTCGATGGCTGCCTATTTTGAAGATAAGAATCTGCCTGGTTTCGCTCACTGGATGCGCATTCAAGAAGCGGAAGAACGTGAGCATGCCATGAAGCTCTATGATTTTCTCCTGGAGCGTGGCGGGAAGGTGTCTCTCAAGGCCATTGATGCGCCGAAGACCGAATGGGTATCTACTTTGGAAGTTGCCCAGGAAGTTGCAGCACATGAGGCGAAGGTTACGGCTTCGATCCATGCTTTGTATGAAACTGCACTCAAAGAGAAGGATTATCCCGCTCAAGTGATGCTGCAATGGTTTATTACAGAGCAAGTGGAGGAAGAGAAGAACGCAGCCGAGATCGTGGCGAATTTGAAGTTGATCGAGGAGCGCGGCACAGCCGTTCTTATGCTGGATCACCGTCTTTCCAAACGCGGTGGGGAATAGGTCGATGTTTAAGACCCTAAAGGCAGCCGCTGCCTTTAGGGTCTTTTTTTATCAGGAGAGCTATGGAGATCAAGATTCGCAGTATTACGCTGGAAGATAAGGCTGAATGGTTCAACATGCGCAAGGGAATTTGGCCTGATGTACCTGATGAATATATGAGATTTGATATGGATGATGTCCTTGCAAGCGAGAAGGATGTAGTTTTTTTTGCATTGGCAGATGGAAGGCCTGTCGGGATGCTTGAGGCTCGCTTGCGTGAGTATGGGGAAGGCTGTGGAACTAGCCCGGTTGGATATATTGAAGCATGGTTCGTGTATCCAGATTTCCGTGGAAAGGGAATTGCAGGAGTACTTACTCAGGCGGCGGAAGGCTGGGCGCGTGGGAAAGGTTGTATTGAGATGGCGTCAGATACCTGGCTGGGTAATGAAGCTGGTATCCGTGCACACTTGAAGATGGGGTATTCCGAGGTGGAGAGGCTGGTCCATTTTGTAAAGCGATTGTGAAAGGTAGAAATTATTTTAGGAAACAGAAGCAGGTCGAAGGGGAGAATGAGGCAGAAATTTGTCAAAAGTGGACGTTAATTTATTACTTCTCCCATTATAATTACCTTGCATTTCATCCTTGGGTTGGATTATTGGCTATAAAGTTCGTATAATGGTCTTATCCATATTTGTGCATTGTTGCACAGGATTTGTATGAGCATTCGTCTCAAAGTTATCCTTCCTTATTTGATATTGACCGTGGTTGTAGCCATGATCGGGGTATATGTGGTTACGCGCCTGGTGGCCAATAGTTTGAGCGATCGTTTAACGAACCAATTATTAGAGGCGGGGCGTGTCGTTTCAGATAGTTTTGTGCGTCAGGAAACCAGTCATGTTGAGACGGCGCGTGCTATTGCTTTTTATGAAGGGCTTGCTCAGGTAATTTCGGAAGGTGATAAGGCTACTTCATATAACCTGGCGGAACCTGCTTTTGTAGGTGTGGGAGGAGCGGAAAGTTTAATTTTAATTTCACCGCAACGTGAGGAACTCGTTCATTTGTATCTTAATAGAAGTGGGGACCTTCAAAAAGTTGAACAAGGGACAGGCATAGTAAACTCTCCGCTTGTTGCTCCATTTTTTGCAAACAGAAAAGTTGATGATGCCCCTCGCCGATCTTTAGGGGTTAATTTAGCGAATAATGAAATTTACTATTACACGGCTCTTCCCATTCCTAATAACGGTGAGTTCTCCGGAGTTGTGGTTGTGGGTACGTCTGTGAAAAACATGCTGCCAATTCTTAAAAGTATTGTGCTGGCCGATATTATTATTTATGGTGGGAATGGGCAGGCAATTGCAACAACCATGGGTGCCGGGGACGATATTACTCTTAGCAGACTTTCCATAACAGATTATGAGTACGAGCAGATCCTGAATTCGGAAGATTATGTTGTAGGTAATAATTTCAAATTGGATGGACGTGATTACAGGCTGTTGCGTGGGCCTTTGCAGGTGGGGAGTGATCGCCTTGGGGCATATGCTGTGGTTCTGCCATTGGATTTTGTACTGCAATCTGGTGAAGAGAGCAGGTCTACATATGTCCAATTATTTACGTTTGTCATGATCATTGTGATAGCAGTTGGATTTGCCATTTCGCGATTAATTACCCGCCCGCTTTATTCTCTGGTGAATACATCTCAAGCTATTGCGAGTGGGGATCTGGATAAGCGAACAGGTATCCGTTCAGGAGATGAGATCGGTGAGTTGGCAGCTACATTTGATGATATGACCGATAAGCTGCAGGAACGTACCCGCGAATTGGAGCAGATCAATGAACAGCTGCGAAGAATAGATAAGACGAAGACTAACTTTATTCAGATATCTGCTCATGAGTTACGAACGCCTCTGACGCTTATTATGGGATATTCGCAAATGCTTGAACAGGATACCCAGAACGATCCACAGCTTCTGAAGCTGGCTCAAGGGATTCTCGAAGGCTCAGAGAGAATGACCGATATTGTCGAAAGTATGTTGGATGTGTCCAGGATTGATAGTAAATCGCTTGTTCTTCGCAGGACATCTGTTCAAATGGATGCGGTCATTCGAAAAGTAAAAAAGGGATTCGTGACAGCGCTTAATGATCGTAAAATAAACATGAATGTGGATGGGCTGGATGAGTTGCCTTCGATCTCTGCAGATCCTGAATTGCTGCACAAGGTTTTCTACCAGCTTATTATGAATGCAATCAAATTTACGCCAGATGGTGGGACAATTAATATCTCTGGAAAGTGCTTGAATGGAAGTGTTCCGCCTCAAGTGGAAGTTCTGGTTGCCGACACGGGAATTGGTATTGATCCTGGAGCAATACAGGTGATCTTTGAAAAATTCAATCAAACAGGAGAAGTCCTTTTACATTCTTCCGGGAAGACAAAGTTTAAAGGTGGCGGGCCCGGGCTTGGATTAGCCATTGCGCGTGGAATTGTAGAGGCTCATGGGGGACGTATTTGGGCCGAGAGTACAGGTTACAGTGAGGAAACTTTTCCAGGTAGCAAGTTTTTTGTCAGTTTACCTGTTGAAAAAAGAGCGGAGGGAACGGGATGAGAAGTACAGGGCGTAACCGTCGCGATTGGAGTCTGCTTATCTTTATTTTGCCATTTGGCATCTTTTTGATGATGATTGCTGGTCAATTTGCCATGCGTATTATTCCGCGTTGGACTTTAAATGCAGGCATGGGGTCTAATCTTGAAATAGGGGATAATGGAGGCATTCCACTTCTTTTTAATTTTCAGATATTAACTCCGTTTGCCTGGCAGGATACCTATCTTACGCCCAATCCTGATGATGGATTTGTGTTTCCGCCCTTTATTGTGATTGAACCATTCCCTACGCTTGTTCCAACAACGATTCCAACAGAAATACCGTCCACTACTGAAGTTCCGGTTCTTCCAAGTACAACACCCAGACCTAGCGCAACCATGCCTCTCCCCCCGCCGCCTCCGGTCACGGCGAGTAGCCAGCCTACAAGTGTGCCTAGTGTTACACCCACACATGTGATACCCAGTGCCACAAATCCTCCTACAGCTACGCCAGTGACACCAACAGTCACACCTCTAACGCCAACAGCCACACCTGTAACACCGACTAATTCTCCTACACCATTGCCAACGGGTTTCCCATCTACGCCCCCTCCTGGGCCTCCCGTTCCACCGGATAATATTGTTATTGGTGGTGCCGATGGGAATATTGGTAGCATTCCCCCAGGAAGTTATACCGTTGTAGATTTGGGTAGTAACCCAATTAATGTTGGCGGGTCTCCTGATGGTTATGATCTAGTCTATTACGAGGCTGAATTTAACGCACCACCTCCCGGCGCTTCAGGGGAGATTCGGCTTGATTATGTGATATTGGGAATATCCATGTTCTCTGATGGACACATATATTACGAAATTTTTAATTGGTATAACGATATTGGTAATCCATCTACTGATTTCAATACAAATGTGTCTGGCATACTAGAGAATGATAACCAAGTAATACTAATGAGTAACTTATACAATTATCCAGGAACCGGTATCCTAATTGATGTGGATGGAGCTTCAAGTGCTCCACCTCCAGGTATATATCTTTACTTAGTGATCATTTCCCCATCTACTGGGCCAGATAGTATACAAATTGACTCGATTGAGATATGGCCATAATGATTGTGAAAAGAGACAGGGACCCCTGTCTCTTTTGGTAAATCCCTTTACGCAAAATGAAAAGAACCATCGCACTATTTTTACCAATAGCTGCTGTTTTTTCACTTAATGTTTTCCTGCTCGGCTGGGCAGCAAATGAGGATGGACGATCTGTTCAGCAACTCTTCACACCTTTTTCGGCCTTCGTTTTTGTATTGATCCTCATTACCGGGCTGATACCTGCATTTGTTCGTCCTCAGCCAAGCCATACGCTTGTTGCTTCTTTTTCGATCTTCTTTGCATTCTTCCTCCTCATTCCATTTGAACTGAGCAACTTGCCTATCCTACACTCTGGCAAGCCCTTATTTTATTTTCTCGACGCCTATTTAATTCTGCGCCTGACTCATGCCTCCATCCTGCTTCCGATGACGTTGCATGTAAGCGTGCGTTTTCCTCGTGCTACAGATATCTCTACAAAACAAATTTTGGGCAGGTATATTTTTTCTGCCATTTTATTTCTTGCATTTTTATTCAGCGAAGTAGCGTGGCAACGCCTGACAGCACTTGGCTTGTCTTTTTTATGGTTTACCTTCGTCATTGGTTTCTTTCTCAAAAACCTGCTCGTCATAGCACGGGATACAAACCCCGAAAATCTTTTGGATGCCCAGCGCGCACGGGTGGTGGTCTTCAGTATGCTTCTTGCTGAAATTCCACTATGGTTGCGTCCGCTTACGCTGGCATTAGGTTTGGATATATTCTCCTACAACCTATTGCTTATCTTTCAGCTTTTTATTCCGATTGGAATTTCCTACGCGATCTTGAGACATGACCTCTTCGGCATTGACCGCGTCCTTCGGCGGACTCTGGCCTATGGGGCTGTTTCGCTTCTTCTCTTAACTTTGTATCTGGCTCTCACCTCAAGTATTTCCTCCCTCTTTGCAGATTCGCTCACATCGCGCCCGCTTGCACCAATCATCAGCATTTTTGTTGCGGCCCTGCTCCTCGAACCAACCCGCAAACTCATCCAGACCTGGTTGGATAAATTCCTCTTCCCAGACCGACTCAAATTTGAATCGGCGGTTAAATCGATGCAGTATTTGCTTTCGCGAGCTAATCGCCGAGAAGAAATCATCCACCTGCTAAACGATGTCTTTCCAAATCAGATCGGTGCGGAGTGGGGTGCATTGAAATTATTCCCCGAACCCGATGTGCCACCTCCACACCTTGCGCCTGCATGGAATACTCGTCTTATCGCGGGCAGTGTTTCCGTGGGGGGGTACTGGCTGGGACCGCGCCGCGCGGGTCCTGTCTATGACACGGATGAAGTCAATCGCTTGAATGCGTTGGCTGGACAAGCCGCTCTAGCGTTGGCATATGCAAATGCGTATGAGTCCTTGTATGAATTGAATCGTGATCTTGAATCTCGTGTGAAGGAACAGACCGAACGCGCACTTGCAGATGAAAAGTCCATTGCGGCGTATGAAGAACGTCAGCGCATTGCAAGGGACTTGCACGACTCTGTCACGCAGCAACTGTTCGGAATGCATCTCATGGCCCGTGGACTCAAAACATCCGCGCCTGATTCTTTCAAAGGGAAATTGACCGAGTTGGAAGAATTGGCAGGCAGCACGCTAAAAGAAATGAGATTGATGCTTGATCAATTGCGTAATGCTGTCGGGGAAGCGAATGTGGATTTTGCAGAATCAGTTCGCGGTGAGTGTGAAGCGTTTTCCCATCGCAGTGGACCAGAAGGCGGGGCGCTGTTGTCCATCGAGCTGGAGATGCCGAGGGAAATCATCCTCCCAAAACAAATTGCGGATGAGGCGCTTTGGGTATTGCGTGAGGCGCTGCAAAACGTGACCAAACACAGCGGCGGACGGACGGCGCGGGTGGAGGTCAAACGTGATGCGCGGTTGCATGTGAAAATCCATGATGATGGCAATGGCTTTGACCCTCACTCCATCCCTGTAGGGCATTACGGCTTGCGTGGAATGCGCGAGCGTATCTTCGCGCTGGGCGGTGAGCTGATCGTTGAGTCTGAAATCGGAAAAGGTACAATGTTGTTGCTTACTATTCCACTTCCAATATAAGCTATGTAAATGCTTTTGAATTTTCTTTGTGGTTAAAGGTTTTGTAATTATGCTAAAAATTCTCATTGTTGACGACCATCAAGTTGTGCGCCGTGGACTGCAAATGACCATCGACGCAGAAAAAGATATGCGTGTGATCGCTGAAGCCAGCAATGGCACGCAAGTTCTGGGTGCCATCAAAAAGCATAAGCCCGATGTGGTGCTGATGGATCTGCAAATGCCCGAGATGAACGGGGTGGATGCGTTGAAGCAGACACGCCCCGCATATCCCAATCTGCCGATCTTGATCCTGACCACCTTCACCGATGATGCGCATGTATATGCGGCGCTGCGTGCGGGCGCGAGCGGTTTTCTTCTGAAAGAAATGAGCGGAGATGATCTGGTGGCTGCGATCCGCGGCGCGGGGCAAGGCAAGCCGCAACTGCATCCCGATATTGCCCGCCGATTAATGGCACGCGCTCCCATGCCCGATGACCCGTTTGACTTGCTCACCGAACGCGAACGCGGAATCCTGAAATTGCTTGCACGTGGAAAAAGCAACAAGGAGATCGCAAGTGAATTGGTGTTGACCGAGATGACAGTGAAAGGTTACGTCAGTGATCTGTTTGCGAAGCTGGGCGTGAATGACAGAACCCAAGCAGCATTGATGGCAGTAAGGTTTGGCTTGGTGCTGCCTGAAGAGTTGTGAATATGATGATGTGCCTGAAGTGACAGTCACCTTTAAGGTGACTGTCACTTTTTGTATACCCACCAAATAGGGGGCTATATTCCCCACTACAACGGGCGGACGATATAAATATAAAAAAGTATCCTTTGGCTATCAATACATCCAACAACAACCTATTGGATGCAAGAAGGAGATAGCCGATGGAAACACATTTCGTTCTCGAATCAGTACCTCATAAAAAAACAAACTTTAGATTTTTGTGGAATGTCTTCCGTAATCCGCTCGAAGCATTGACTGAACTCGCGCGTGAGCAGGGAGACATAGCGCATGTGCGTCTTCGCAAGCGAGATCTGTTTTTGCTGAACCACCCCGAATTTATCGAACAGGTCTTGGTGAAACAGCAGGGCAACTTTATCAAAGGCCCCAGTTTGCAGCGCGCGCGAATTATTCTCGGTGAAGGCCTGCTCACTAGCGAAGGCGGGGAACATCTCATGCAGCGCCGCACCTTGCAGCCTGCCTTTCATCGTCAACGCATGGAAGAGTATCTGCCGTTGATGAATGAAAACACGCTCGCACATCTTTCCAGATGGACGGACGGCGCGCGCGTGGATATGTCCGACGAAATGATGCGCCTCACGCTGAACATCGCTTTGTGGTCATTCTTCGGCAGCGCGCCCGAAGGTGCGGCGGATCAAGTCGGCAAATCCATGCAAACTCTCATCAAACTTTTTCCGCTTGCACAGTTGCCTTTGCCTGAATCCGTTCGCAGCTTGTTCCCAAGTTTTTCGGAAGCAAAAGCAAGCCTGAGCGCGGTCACCGAGGCGCTGCTGAAAAACCCACAGTCTGAGCATGCGCAGCGCGCGCTCATTCACATCCTCAAGGAAAATCACAGCGCCCAATTCACTGATGAGCAGATCCACGCGCATGTTCTTACTTTTTTGTTGGCGGGCCACGAAACCACCGCGCTGCTTTTGGCCTGGTGTTGGGATATGCTCGCGCATCATCTCGAAGTGCAGATCAAATTACAAGCCGAAGTGGATGCCGTGCTTGGTGACCGTTTTCCCACGCCTGACGATATTCAAAAATTATCCTACACCCGCATGATTGTAAAAGAGACTCTGCGAATTCGCCCGCCTGCCTGGGCGATGGGTCGGCAAGCCATTCACGATTGCGAAATCGGCGGACAACGTATCCCCGCAGGCTCCACGGTTTTGATGAGTCAATGGGTGACGCATCACGACTCGCGTTTTTATGACGCTCCGCATCTCTTCCGCCCTGAACGCTGGTCGGGTCTCGAAGAACATTCACTTCCCCGATATGCCTTCTTCCCTTTTGGCGGTGGCAACCGCATTTGCATCGGCGAACACTTTGCAATGACTGAAGCCAGCACCGTGCTGGCTATGATCTCCCGCCGCTGGAATATTGCAGCGACTCAAACTAACCTTGCAACACCGAAGCCCAGCGTCACCCTGCGCCCGTATAAAGGTATAAAGCTCATCGTTACACGCCGCACTGTATGATGAAAATAGAAAATAATTGGAGGAACCAAAAATGAAATTCATGCTTCGAACTGTTTTACTTGTTTCATTGATCGCCGTCCTACTCACCGCTTGCGGAATGCCCGCAGGCACAGCCAATCAGGATATGGTAAATACCGCTGTGGCTGGGACACAAGTCTCTCAAGCCCTCGCGCAAGCAACAGTTAACTCTACTGTGTTGACCGCGATGCCTGCTACTCCCACGCCCGGCCCCACCGTGGAATATGTTACCCTCACCGAAGAAGAACTCGCCGCACTGATTGACCAGGCCGTGACCGAAGCTGTCACCGCCACCGAGCAAGCTACTACCGCTGTCACAACCACCACCACTGATTCTGCCGTCACCAGCGAAGAGGTTGTCTACGTCTATGACTATTATTACTACGCTGATTATTATGTGGAATATGCCGAAGACTTGCTGGCTGAATACTACAATTTGTATGGCGATCTTGCTAATGAAATGATCACAGAATTAAGTGCCATTGAATCTGAACTCTCTCAGTTGAACGATACCCTCACTTCGATTGACTCTTCATTACAGGAAATCAGCAGCACCCTTTCCCAAGGGTTGGCGGCAGCAGAAGAATCGATTGCCCAATTGGAGTCCGCTGCGCAGCAGGCACAGACCAATGCTGCCGAATTGCAAACACAGGCACAGGATATGCTCACAGTTTTACAGGCTGACCAGCAGGGACGCGTGGACCAGCTTGCGCAAATTCAGGCGAATAACATTCCCACCGATAAACTCTCCGCGTTGCAATCCACTTTCTCCTTTGTAGATGCTGCCAATGCTGCGATGAGTGATAACAAACTCAGCCGCGATGAACTACTCAACCTCGCGCAGCTTGGTAAAAACGCCCAGTCTGGTTTGCAAAGTTTCGGAGGTGCAGATAGACTCGGCCCGGATATAACCCAATTCTCAGGCAAGTTTGACGAGATCACCACCCAATTTGCCCGTGGACAAATGCCGCAGGCGCGCAGCAACCTCGGTCAGTTTGAAACCTCTCTCGGAAATCGCCCTGATTTTAGCGGCGCAGGCGGCAATCTTCCCAGTGGCCCCGGTGGTCCTGGTCCCCGCCCATAGAAAAAGTGGCTGACGAATTTTCGTCAGCCACTTTTTCTATTTCTGCAGAATGAAAACCGAGTTTATCTTTTCAATCAAGTCGGGATTTAATTTCCCCATGCGGCCGTTCTCGCTTGTGAAAGCTAGTAGGATGCTGGCAATAATCGTCGCGAGGATTAGCAAGTTCGCTAGATGTAAAAACAGTTTTGATGAATTTGAATTGCGAACAACCAGCCAATACCCAATAATGGCGAGAAGTGTCAATTGGGAGATCAGGTCCACCATGAAGCGCATTTGACCATAAAAATAGAACAGGATGCTGGCAAAACTGATA
>Ga0209066_10007230_pt1 | contig 11075 bp, 11 predicted proteins | sample All_14_2_FD_187198 | JGI IMG/M metagenome (GOLD analysis project Ga0209066, IMG submission 187198) | Freshwater microbial communities in response to fracking from Pennsylvania, USA - Allegheny Zone_MetaG_DW_15 (SPAdes) (version 2) ... | reverse complement strand
AATCGTTGCCGAAATAGCCATACAGGCTATCATTGCCATTGCCCCCGCGGGCAATGTCGTTATCGCCTTCGGTGGCCAGCAGGTCGTCGCCATTGCCACCGGTCACGCTGTCGTTACCCTCGCCACCGTAGACGGTATCGCTATCCGCACCGCCGATCACCGTGTCGGCACCAGCGCCACCCGCGATAAGGTTACGCCCCGCGCCACCCATAATACTGTCATTGCCGTCTTCACCGGCCAATGTGTCGTTACCCTCGCCGCCGTCGATGCTGTCGTCGCCCGCGCCCGCATAGATCACATCAATGCCAAGCCCGCCGATCACCGTGTCGTTACCCCCACCCGCGTTGATCACGTCGTCACCGTCACTACCATCAAGGCTGTCATTGCCTTGCACGCCGCTGATATCGTCACCATAGACAGTGTCGTTACCTGCACCGCCGCGCACTGTATCGGCATCGGCACCACCGTTGATGATGTCGTCGCCCTCTTCACCATCGATGATATCGGCACCCGTTTCGCCAAGGATAAAATCATGCCCAGCCTCGCCATGGACCACGTCGTTGCCGGCATTGCCGTTGATAGTGTCCAGCCCAAGCCCACCATAGATCGTGTCGTCGCCAAGCCCGCCTACCAGCGAATCCTCGTTCTCGTCACCGTTGATCAGGTCGTTGCCCTCTTCGCCGCTGAGCACATCGTTGCCGCTGCCACCATGCAGCGTGTCGTTGCCGCCGCCGGCGAACACAAGGTCACTTGAGCCAAGGCCGTAGATCACGTCGTTGCCCAGCAACCCGAAGATCGTGTCTTCACCTGCGGTGCCGTTAAGAGTGTCGTCGGTGTTTCTTCCCGTGATGATCGCCATGCTGCACTCCAATATTGTGATGTTCTGTGCCTGCATGCATAGGCGGGAACGTATGCGCACGCAAGCTGCACGCAGCATTCCGCCACAAAAAAAGCCCCACCGAATGGCAGGGCTTTCTTACGTTCCATATAGAATCTTGATGCAGCAAACGTACGCCTAAGCGGCTAACGTTTTCATATCGAGCACAAAACGGTAACGCACATCGCTTTTCATCATACGGGCATAGGCCTCGTTGATCTGCTGCACGGGAATGACTTCCACGTCGGAGGTGATGTTGTGTTTCCCGCAGAAATCCAGCATTTCCTGCGTTTCTTTAATGCCGCCGATCAGTGAACCCGCCAGTGTTTTTCGTCCCATGATCAGCGAAAAGGTCATGATATCGCTGGGCTTATCGGGCGCGCCTACCACCACCATTTTGCCATCACGCTTCAGCAGGTTCAGGTACATGCCAATATCGTATTGCGCCGAAATGGTGCTGAGAATGAAGTCGAACGACCCGGCATGCTCGGCTATACTGGCCGTATCGGTGCTCACCACACCGCCAACGGCACCAAGTTGCTTGGCATCTGCGATCTTACCCGGGCTGGTGGTGATGATGTAGGTTTCAGCCCCCAGTGCTGCGGCAAATTTCACGCCCATATGGCCCAATCCGCCCAGACCAACCACGCCTACTTTCTGGCCCTTGCCCACGTTCCAATGCTTCAGCGGCGACCAGGTCGTCACCCCGGCGCACAGCAGGGGTGCAGCGGCATCCAACGGCAGGTTCTCCGGCACTTTCAGCACGAATTCCTGCGTCACCACGATATGATCGCTGTAGCCACCATAGGTGGGGGTCTTCTTATCTTGCTCGGTGCTGTTGTAGGTGCCCGAGAAACCGTTCTCGCAATATTGCTCGAGATGCTCTTCGCACGCGTCGCAGGTACGGCAGCTATCCACTAGGCAGCCGACGCCCACCGCGTCGCCCACCTTGAACTTGGTGACCTTGGAACCGACGGCGGTCACATGACCCACGATCTCATGCCCCGGCACCATGGGATACACCGAGCCACCCCACTCGTTACGTGCCTGGTGAATGTCGGAATGGCAAACGCCGCAATAGTCGATGGCAATGGCCACATCGGTTTCGCCCACGGCGCGGCGTTCGAAGCTCCATGGCTTCAGGGGGCTGGTAGCATCGTAAGCGGCAAAAGCATGAGCGGTGGTCATGGAAAAACTCCGTAGATGGGAATGGGCAATGCCAGCAACCTAGTGCGCCGCATGGCAAATGGAAGGCCCGATCATGCAGAATGATTGCCCAATCCTCCGCCGCTGCGCTATGAGCATGCTATCATTCTAGGATGGAGTTTTGCATGGTCGCCATTTCCACAGCTTACGAAGGCCAGCTGCGTTGCGTGGCCACCCACGGTCCCTCAGGCGTTACGCTGACCACCGACGCCCCGAAAGACAATCACGGGCTGGGCAGCAGCTTCTCACCCACGGATTTGGTAGCCACCGCGCTGGCTACATGCATCCTCACCACCATGGGCATCGTCGCGCGCCGCTTAGAGGTGAACATGGATGGCGCCGAGGCTGACGTGACTAAGGAAATGACCGCGACACCGACCCGCCGCATTCACGCGCTGCCAGTAGTGGTGCGCATGCCCGCGGGCATTGCTGAAGACCATCGCACCACGCTTGAAAAGGCCGCGCATGGTTGCCCGGTGAAGGAAAGCCTGCATAGCAGCATTGCCATGCCCATCACGTTTGAATGGGCCGAATAAGCGGGGCTACTTCTCGTCGCCCATTTTCAGGGCGGCGATGAACGCGCCCTGCGGGATCTCCACATTGCCCACTTGGCGCATGCGCTTCTTACCCTTCTTCTGCTTATCCAGCAGCTTGCGCTTGCGGCTAATATCACCGCCATAGCACTTGGCGGTTACATCTTTGCGCATGGCCGAGATGGTCTCGCGCGCAATGATCTTGCCCCCAATGGCGGCCTGAATGGCGATCTGGAACAGGTGCTTCGGAATGAGGTCCTTCAGGCGGCCGCATAGCGCGCGACCGCGCGGGTCGGCCTGGCTGCGGTGCACGATCATCGATAGTGCATCCACCGGCTCGGCATTCACCAGAATGCTCACCTTCACAAGATCGGCTTCTTTGTAGCTGTCGAGATGGTATTCAAAGCTGGCATAGCCTTTAGTGCCGCTTTTCAGGCGGTCATAGAAATCGAACACCACTTCGTTCAGCGGCAGCTTGTATTCCACCAGCGCACGGCTACCCACGTAGGTCAGATTGGCCTGAATGCCGCGCTTTTCGGTGCACAGCGCCAGCACATTGCCCAAATATTCATCGGGCACGAAAATGGTGGCATGGATCCACGGCTCTTCCATTTTCGCGATATAGGTCACATCCGGGTAATCGGCCGGGTTGTGCAGCTCCATCTCGGTACCGTTATTCATGGTCATCTTATAGACCACGCTCGGCGCGGTGGTAATAAGGTCAAGATCGAACTCGCGCTCAAGGCGCTCCTGAATGATTTCCAGATGCAGCAGGCCAAGGAAACCGCAGCGGAAGCCGAAGCCCAGCGCGGTGGAGCTTTCCGCCTCGAAGCTGAAGCTCGCATCGTTCAGGCGCAGCTTGGCAAGGCTGTCTTTCAGGTTCTCGAAATCGGCCGATTCGGTGGGGTAAAGCCCGCAGAACACCACCGGCTGCACCGGCTTGAAGCCCGGCAGCGGCTGGGCGGTCAGGTTCTTCTCTTCGGTAATGGTGTCACCCACATTGCAGTCGGCCACTAGCTTAATACCGGTTTGGATGAAGCCCACCTCACCCGGCCCCAGTTCGCCCACGGAGGTCTTCTTCGGCGCGAACACGCCCACCGATTCGACCGTTTGCGTCACGCCCGCATTCATGAAGCGAATTTTCTGGCCCTTCTTGATGGTGCCTTCGAACACGCGGATGAGAATAATCACACCCAGATATGTATCGTACCAGCTATCCACCAGCAGGGCTTTCAGCGGCGCGGTGCGGTCGCCCGACGGTGCAGGGATCTTCTGTACGATGGCTTCCAGCAAGTCGGGAATGCCAAGGCCGGTCTTCGCCGACACGCGCAGCGCATCCGAACAGTCGATGCCGACCATGTCTTCCACCTGCTGGGCCACGCGCTCCGGCTCGGCCGCTGGCAGGTCAATCTTGTTCAGCACCGGCACGATCTCGTTATTGTTGTCGATGGCCTGATACACGTTCGCCAGCGTCTGCGCTTCCACGCCCTGGCTTGCATCCACCACCAGCAGGCTACCCTCGCAGGCGGCAAGGCAGCGGCTCACCTCGTAGGCGAAATCCACGTGGCCGGGCGTGTCCATCAGGTTCAGCACATAATCTTTGCCGTCGCGCGCTTTGTAGTTCAGCCGCACGGTCTGCGATTTGATGGTGATGCCGCGCTCTTTCTCGATGTCCATGTTGTCGAGCATCTGCTCGGTCATCTCGCGCAGCTCCACCGCGTGGCATGCCTGAATCAGGCGGTCTGCCAGCGTGGATTTGCCATGATCGATATGGGCGATGATCGAAAAATTGCGAATGCGGTCAAGTTGGGTCATGGCCGCGCTTTTAGGCAGGAACCGGGGGTTTTGCAAGCCCTACCCGCAAATATGACAGAACCATGAATTTTTCTGCCATCGGCTGGCGGCCACAAGGCACTGGTGCTAAGGCTGGGCGGCTTTTTGGTATTTTCAAACGAAACCACTTTTCGTTGGTACCTTTTCAAGCATGTAGGAGAGGATAGTTACGATGACCAGAACCACCCCAAGCACCACCCTTGGCACCACGGCCAAGATTGCTGCCGCGGCTGGAATCACTGCTATCGTGGGGTTGATCGTGTTGAATGCGCTGCTGCGTATTCCCCCCTTCAATCTCGACGAGAGCGATTATGCAGGCGCATAGCATCGTCAACCCATCAATCGCACTACTTCAGAGCTTCCTTCGGGAGGCTCTGTTTTTTTGTGGGCGACAAATTGTGTCGTGATTGGTGATTGTGCAAAGGCTTCAATGCGCTTAGCGTGCCTGAGATATGGAGGTGCTTATGCGTTTGACTGCTTATCTGCCGTTGTTTGCCATGCTGGCCGCCAGCACCGCCACCGCGGCGCCATGGGTCATCGACCCTGCCAAATCCACCCTTACCTTTACTGGCACACAGGCGGGTGATGCGTTCACTGGAAAGTTCACGAAATTCACTCCGGTGGTCGAGTTCGACCCAGAAAAGCCCGAAGCGGGGAAGATCACGGTGACCGTGGATATGGCCAGCGCCAGCATCAAGGATGCCGACAAGCAAGAATCACTGCCCACCGAGGACTGGTTCTTCATCGAGAAATTTCCTACCGCCACCTTCACCAGCAGTGCCATTCGCAAAACAGCAGATGGGTTCCTTGCCGAAGGAACACTCAATTTACGTGGCATCAGTCAGCCCGTTCAGCTGCCCTTCAGCTTAAAAACGCAGGATAGCGTCACGCAGGCACAGGGCGAACTGGTACTCCAGCGCGAAAAGTTCGGTGTCGGTCAGGGCCAGTGGAAGGACGATCAGTGGATCGCGTTCCCGGTGACCGTTGCCTTCCACCTCTATGCCACCCCCGGGAAATAACATGCTTGAGCCGACTAACCCGCGCTACACCCGCACCGCCATTGTGTTGCATTGGACAATTGCCTTTCTGATCCTCGGCATGATTGCCGTGGGACTGACCATGGGCGACTACCCAATCAAGTATAAGTTCCTTGCCTATAACCTGCACAAATCCTTCGGCATCACCATACTGGCGCTTAGCCTGTTTCGCCTGTACTGGCGCTTCACGCACCGTGCGCCTGGGTTGCCGAACGGCATGAAAGCATGGGAAAGGCTGGCAGCGCACGGTACGCATTGGGTACTGTATTTCCTTATCATCGCCATGCCGCTTTCGGGTTGGATCTTCGTTTCCGCCGATGCGAAATTCCCCACCGTGTTCTTCAGCCTGTTCGAAGTGCCGCAGTTTCCCCTACCCGCAGCCTATGACACGCACGCCACGCACGAGCTCTTCGAAGGCCTGCATTACTGGCTGGCCATGGGAGCGCTTGGGCTGGTGGCCCTGCATATCGGTGCCGCGCTGAAGCACCACTTCATCAACCGCGACAATGTGCTGCGCCGCATGCTGCCGCGCCTACGTTCTCATTCCGCCAACTAACCCATTTTTCATTCAGGAGTTCTCCATGCGCCGTATCTTGCTTACCACCACCAGCACCGTGCTGCTCGCCACCGCCGCCTTCGCGGCCGACACCCCCGGCCCGCTGACCACCCCGCTTGCGCAAGCGCCCGCCGGGGCCTATGCGCTCGAGAAATCCCATGCCAGCATTACCTTTAAGGTCATGCATATGGGCCTTGCCGCCTACACGATGCGCTTCAATGATTTTGACGCAGCACTGAAACTTGACCCCGCTAAGCCGGAAGCCAGCAGCGTGAAGGTGACGATCGATCCGAAAAGCTTCGATTCCAACAACCCCAAAATGACGGCCCACGCCACCAACGCCGATTTCCTGGATGTGGCGAAGTATCCTGCGATTACCTTCGTATCGACCAAGGTAGAAAAACTCAGCGATAAAACCGGCAAGGTCTATGGCGACCTGACGCTGCATGGCGTGACCAAGCCGCTCGTGCTGGATGCCACCTTTAATGGCGGCGGCGCGCATCCGTTCTTCAAAAAGCACGCGCTCGGCTTCTCGGCGACCACCACCATCAAGCGCTCGGATTTCGGCATCAGCTATGGCATTCCCATGGTGGCGGATGATGTGCAGGTGCTGATTGAGGCGGAATTCCTGCAGGCCGACGCAGCATCCACGAAACCTGCGGCTGAAAAAGCAGCCAAGTAGGCATGAAAAAGGGAGGGCTTTTGACGGCCCTCCCCTCCCTCACTCGCAGTGTGGCGAACCACACTGAAAGGACGTTCCAACGTTAGTTGGAATAGTAGTAGCCCGCAGGGCGCGGCGAGTAGTACGGCACATAGTCGTAGTTACCGTCATGATCGCTGTCTTGGGCGGTCATGGGCTGGCCATGGCTGCCGCGGGTTGCGCCAAGACTACGCTCGCTGAGCGCATCATCGGCTTTCTTGTGTTGATAGCCATGCTCTACCACGGCCGGGGCAACGACGTAGTTGCCATCCGGGCGGTAAACGGTCGTACCGTCGGGGTACACAACAGCGGAAGGCACCGGGGTTACCGTAGCAGGTACGGCCACCACGTTCGCGTGCGGGGCACGGGCGTGTGGATTTTGCGGGTTATCGTAGTCGTTATCGTTCACGTTGCAAGCCGCTGCAAGGGCAGCAACAGCAACAAGCGGAAGAAGCTTTTTCATAGAAACTCCAATGAATAAAAAAGTGAGGTGCAATTGTTTTGCACCCCACTCATGAAGGAATTCTTATCAAGGGGCGATGTGGTTGCCCACCGCCTGCGATAAATTCTACGCGGCTGATTTTTCTTCGCCGCGTTCGGCCATTTGTGCCTGCTTGTAGCTCGCCCAGCCGCCAATGGTTTGCAGCAGCTCGGTCGTTTTTGGGCCGAACGTGATGGGCTGTGGCAACGCAGGCGTCCACCCGGCGATCACCGTCAGCAGAATATCGGCCAGCGTGGGCGTTGCACCCGCCACGTAGCGTGTTTTGTTCAATTGCGCTTCCACCTGATCCCAGCATTTCTGGATACCGTCATGCGTCGGGGCATAGAACTCAGATTTCGGGAACGCGTCGGCGAATTTTTTACGGTAGCCGAAGAAGCGGCTATAAAGCGGGTGCAGCGAGCTGTTGGCAAAGGCCAGCCATTGCAAGGCGCGCGCACGTTCCATACCTGCTTTCGGCAGGAAAGGGCTTTCGTGCTGCTCGGCAAGGTAAGTGAGGATCGCGGCACCTTCTACCAGCGGCTCACCATCAATCACCAGGGTGGGCACTTGGCCGCGCGGGTTTGCCTTCAGCAATTTCGAATCCGGCTCACTTGCATCCGCCTTGGTCAGGGTAAAAGGCACGCCGATCTCGCGCAGCAGTACATGCACGGCAAGCGAGCACGCGCCGGGCGAATAAAAAAGCTCATAGTTGGTCATGGGTTCACTCCGTTGTTCGCCTTCCATATAGGCATGGGACTTGGTATTGCCAGCGCCCATTAAGGGTTTTATCATCCTAATGGCTTATTTATGCCCCCACGTGCGATTGCTGGGTCATTCATTATCTTTTACTAAGTTAACGGGGACCAATCATGAACGAGAAGAAGAACACCATTCTGGTGGTAGACGACGAGCCGCAACTGCGCAAACTGCTGCGCATCTCGCTGGAAAGCGTGGATTATAAGGTCGTCGAATGCGAAGCTGGCAAACCCGCCATCCGCATGGCCGCATCGGTAAAACCGGAACTGATCCTGCTCGATCTCGGCCTGCCCGACATCGACGGCAAAGAAGTGATCAGTGGCGTGCGTGAGTGGAGTCAGGTGCCCATCATCGTGTGCTCGGTGCGCGATGACGACGAAGAAGTAATGAACGCCCTGAACATGGGCGCGGATGACTACGTGACCAAGCCCTTCAATCCGGACGTGCTGTTGGCACGCATTCATGCGAACCTGCGCAAAGCCGCCGCTCAAGAAGCGGGTGAACCGCAACTTTCCAACGGCCATATCCGTATGGACCTGGTACGCCACGAGGTGTTCCTCGATAACCAGAAAGTGGTATTCACACCGAAGGAATACGAACTGCTGCGCTACTTCCTGATCCACCGCGGCAAAATGCTGACCCACAAGCAGATCCTGAAGGATGTGTGGGGCCCTGCCCATGCTGACGATATGCAATACCTTCGCGTATATGTCAGCCAGCTGCGCGAGAAGATCGAACGCACCGCATCGGAACCCGCTTACATCGTGACCGAGCCGGGCATTGGCTACCGCATGGAAGTGCAGCAAAAGGAAGCCGCCTAAGTTCAGCGCTGCTCCCTATGGCTGGCTGATGCGAAATCGCCACTGGCATATGGTGCGCTGAGCCACTATGTTTTTATTATCAATCACCTCAATCATAAATGGAGAACCTTATGAAAACGCTTCGTATGTCGGCCGCCCTTCTGGCCACTGTAACCCTGCTCACCGCCTGCGGTGAGAACACCACTGACCGCGCCGCGACTGGCGCCGCCATCGGTGCCGTAACCGGTGCCGTCGTTGGTAGCACCGTAGGCCATGGTGGTGCAGGTGCCGTACTCGGTGGTGCTGCCGGTGCCGCCGTGGGTGGCATGACCACCAGCGACGATGTGAATCTTGGTAAGCCGGTCTGGCGCTAAGCGCTGGATCGCCTAACCACGATCAAGGAGGCCGTGCCCCACGCACGGCCTCTTTTTTTATGCTGTGTAACACGGCACGCAACAGTCAACCAATAGTGATGCGTGCGAAAAATTAGCAGCGCCTGTGCTTCGTTTCAGAGAGGCCATCCATTGCAGGCGCAGGCTTTTGTTTAAGCGGATTTGCTCACCTTGCTGGCGGTGCGCCAGTGTGGCCAACACAAGGTAAAGACAGCGCCACCTTCGGGATGCGTTGCAACGGTAATGTCGCCGCCCTGCCCGCGCATGACGGCACGGGCAAGTGCCAGGCCCAGGCCAGTACCCGCCACCTGGTGGTCCTGCCGTTGCAGACGGGTATATTTATCAAAGATGCGCTCATGGTCTTCGTCGGGAATTCCACGACCATGGTCGCGCACATGGAGGCGGAAATAACGCTCATCCGTATCCATGCTTACTTCAATGCTATTGCCCGCCTCGGTATATTTAATCGCGTTGTCCAGCACATTGAGCAATGCCTGCTCGCTGGTGACAGGGTCAAGCTCCACCTCATAGTCCACCGCAGAAGGAGTCAGCACCAGTTGGTGCTGCTCAAAGCGCATGCGCATGCGCTTTTTAACACGGCTGATGAGATCATCCGCTAATTGCCACTGGCGTTTAAATTTGACCGCGCCCGATTCGATCTTCGCCAGATCAAGGATATTGGTGATAAAGCTATCCAACCGCTGCGCTTCCGCGAGGGCTGCATCCGTCAGCTCACGGCGTTGTGGTTCGGGCAGCTTGTCATACATCGAACGGTGCACGCTGAGAGAGCCAAGAATGGCTGCAAGCGGTGTTTTTAAATCATGCGAAACGCTGGAGAGTAAGCTTGTGCGCAGTTTCTCCCGCTCGTCGCGCACACGCGTTTCCTCTTTCATGTCGGTCGATTCGATCTTCTCGAGAATCGACGCGACCAACTCCGCCACCATGTGAAGGTAACGGTTGAAGTGCACATCCGTCGCTTCAGCGGCAGGCACGCGCAGCGCAAGCATGCCGATCTCGCCATTGGCCGAGGTCAGCGGCTCGAAGCGCCAACCAGTCTGTGGGTTACTGGCATCATGCTCACTGCCATTGAGTACTTCTTCCCATGTCTGGTTCAGGATGGCCAGATCCTGATCATTCAAGTTAGGCTCCTGCGGCCACACAGCCTGCAAGTTCGGCATCACGAGGGATGGCATGTACACCGCGATCTCAGCATGCAGAAATTGCTTAAGGTTTGCATGCAACTCAGCCAGCGCTTCATTGCGCGAACGTGCATGTAGGGCGATCTTGTAGACCTGAAGCAATGCTTGCATGCGCCATTCATTGATCTCTGATGCTTCTGCTTGCGCGTGCACTTGGCTGTTCACCAGACTGACGATCGACGCGGCAATGAGGAATAACGCAAGGTTCACGGTATCGGTGATGCTGCCGCCCTGCAGACTAAACAGCGGCGGCAGTATCAGCATCTTGATGCTCAGGAAGCTCGCCACCGCTGCGATCATGCCCGGTAAAAGCCCAAACCGCCCAGCAACCACCGCGCAAGCGATCAGGTAAATCAGGAAACTGTGCGTATGTGCAAGGGCACCCACACTTTCAGGCATTAGCACATGCACCAGTGTTTCAACCCCGTAGGCCACGGCCACGGCAATCAATGCGTAGAGCGAAGCTTTGGGCGTCAGACGCCGCATGTGCAGGCGCTCCAGCCAGCTTAGGCGCTTATGCGGCAACTCATTGGGTGTGAGCAACAGTAATTCGAGTTTTTCCTCACACTGCTCTTGCAGGCTGGCAACGGCGCGCCGAACCTGAAGCGGCGAATTCACCGTCGCTCCACCAGCCACCAGCAGCACTGGGCAAAGCTGCCGGCGTGAGCATTCACTCAATGCTTCCTGAATACCACGGGTATAGTC
>Ga0209066_10007228_pt1 | contig 11078 bp, 8 predicted proteins | sample All_14_2_FD_187198 | JGI IMG/M metagenome (GOLD analysis project Ga0209066, IMG submission 187198) | Freshwater microbial communities in response to fracking from Pennsylvania, USA - Allegheny Zone_MetaG_DW_15 (SPAdes) (version 2) ... | reverse complement strand
GGCTTGGCCTCGGCAGGTGCGGCAGCGGCTGGTGCTGAAGAGCCAGTGCCATTTTGCGAAGCTGACGTATCAATCTTCGCCACGAGTGCCCCGATGGCGAGGTCGTCGCCTTCGGCGGCCACATAAATCAATTTTCCAGCAGCCTCTGCGGGGAATTCAAGCGTCGCCTTGTCCGACTCGAACTCGCAGATGCCCTCGTCGAGGTTCACGTATTCGCCGTCTTTTTTCAACCACTTGGAGAGTGTCACCTCGGTTATGGATTCCCCGATGACGGGGACTTTCATTTCAACGATTGCCATGTAATGAATTTTTAGTGGGGGCAAATATCGGTTTCTTATCCCATTTGAAAAATCTGGAAGGGTTTAACTTCAATTCGTCCATTTTTGATTCAATTTTTCATAAAAAGCTGATTCTCAGTTTTTTGCGAAGCAAAAGCAAAAGCCACGTGACTAAGTGGGCACGTGGCTTTTGTTTTTTTGTTGAAAAAATGCTGCCTACAGCGCATCAGCCGCCGCATACATTTTATTCATTTCCCTTCTCAAACCCTCGTAAGTAGCCTCCCGCACAGGCATGAGTGGCAAGCGAACCTCGTTGCTGCACAGACCCATCTGGTGCATCAGCGCCTTCACGCCTGCCGGATTCCCGTCCACGTAGAGCAGCGGGTGGATGTCGTGCAGGTCGAGGTGGATGCGGCGGGCGGTTTCGAAATCGCCACTCAACGCCGAGCGCACCATCGTGCTGAACTGTTCGGGCAGTGCGTTGGCTATAACGGAGATGACGCCGTTGCCACCGCAAGCGATGATGGGCAGCGTGAGGGTATCGTCGCCACTGAGTACCAGGAAGCCCTCCGGGCGGTGTTTGATGACGGAAACGGCTTGGTCAACGATGCCGCTGGCCTCCTTCACGGCGATGAACTTCTTGCTGGCATTGGCGAGGCGGAGCGTAGTTTCCGGCAAAACGTTGGAGGCGGTGCGGCCCGGCACGTTGTAGATGATGATGGGCAGCGGGGACGCTGCTTCCAATGCCATAAAGTGCTGAAATATGCCTTCCTGAGTCGGCTTCACGTAGCTGGGGCTGCTCGACATGATGGCCGAGAAGCCGTACATGACATCTTCATAGACCTTTAGCCGCTCCATGAGGTGCACCGTGCTGTTGGCACCGAAAAGGCCAGCAACGATGGGCACTCTGCCGTTTACTTTTTCAAAAGTGTGCTTAAAAACTGCCTTGCATTCGGCAGTGGTCAGCATGACCGACTCGCCCGTGGAACCGAGCGAAACGATGAAATCCACCCCGCCTGCGATGACGTGCTCAATGACCCGCTCCAAGGCATCGAAATCCACTTTTCCCTGCTGGTACGGCGTCACCAAAGCGACGCCCGTGCCACTAAATTGCTGCTGATTCATGTTGTGGTCGCAACTTTTTCATGTAAAAAATCACCTGATGGAGGAATGCCTTCAGGTCGGGCTTGCCGCCGAGGTCAATCATCAGGTCGTAACAAAAAGTCTGGTCGGTGAAGGGGCCGACCCGATATTTAGCTTTGGACAATGCCGCCAAGTAGTCGAGCGGCGCAACCGTGTTTTTGGTAAGGTTCAAGAGCAGGTCGAAGGCTTGGTCCTTGAACTCCATGGCTTCCCGGCTGGTGGGGCGCATGGCCCAGTCCAGCTGTTGGCGATTGAAAGCTGGGAACGCAAAGCTCTCGCCCTTGAGTTTGTTGTCAAAAAATGCGAGCAACTTGACTTTTTTGCCACTTTTTTTCAATTGGTCGGCGTAGTTCAGCACGGCTTCCCGCTCTGCAGGCTCGGTTCCATCGAAAAGGATGCCGACCGAGGTAGCATTTTCAAGGTACATCGTGCCACGCTGTGGCTTTTGCGTCGCCATCGCTTTTTTCAAAAAAGAACGGTGGAAACGAAGACGGATTTGTTCAATAAACTGCATGGTATGCAGGCGTTTTTGTTTTTGAAAACACGCTGTAACCTGTTGATAATCAGGCTTGAGCGTCCGCTGCTGCTTCAACGGCAGCGGGGATGGTGTCGTAAACGCCCATGGAACTGTATTTGTTGATGCGAGCCTCTACCAGCTCGTCCGGTGTAAGTTTTCTCAAGTCGGCCAGGGCATTCAGTATGTGCGTTTTGAGGATTTCAGCCATTTCTTCGGGGGCGGAATGTGCGCCGCCGAGGGGTTCTTTGATGATGCCGTCAATGATTCCAAAGGACAGCATGTCGTCGGCGGTGAGTTTCAGCGCCTCGGCAGCCTGCTCCTTGAAATCCCAACTGCGCCAGAGGATGGAGGAACATGACTCTGGCGAAATGACGGAGTACCATGTGTTTTCCAGCATGTAAACCCGGTCGCCAAGGCCAATGCCGATGGCCCCACCCGAAGCGCCTTCGCCGATGACGACGCAGACGATGGGCACTTCCAGTTTAGCCATTTCGAAGAGGTTGCGGGCGATAGCCTCCGCCTGCCCTCGCTCCTCCGCTTCGATGCCGGGGAATGCGCCCGGTGTGTCAATCAAAGTGACAACGGGAAAGCCGAAGCGCTCTGCCATTTTCATCAAGCGCAGCGCCTTGCGGTAGCCTTCGGGGTTGGCCATGCCGAAGTTGCGGTATTGGCGCATCTTGGTGTTGGTGCCTTTTTGCTGGCCCAAAATCATGACGGTCTGGCCACCCATTTCAGCGAGGCCACCAACGATGGCCTTGTCGTCGCCAAAGTTCCGGTCGCCGTGCAGTTCAATGAAATTTTGGCAAATCTGCTCGATATAAAATAAGGTGTAGGGCCGCTCTGGGTGACGGGAAAGTTGGACTTTTTGCCAAGCAGTCAGGTTGTCGTAGATTTCCTTTCGCTTGGCATTGATCTTAGCCTCCAGCTCTTCAATCATCGGTGTGACGTCGAGGTCGCCCTCTTCGCCTACCTGCTTGATTTTGTCCAACTGCTCAAACAGGCTCTCCAACGGTTTTTCAAAATCCAAAAAAACCATAAAACAAGTGTTGTGTTTGCCCCTCATTTCCAGCCGATTGGCCAGAAAAAAGCGGCTTACTGTGTTTTTGCGGATGACAAAGTTAGCAAACCCTAGTAAGTCCTAGTTAGGAGGAATATTTTTTTTACTTTTTTTCGACACCCATTGCGAGTTAAAAAAACATGTCATACATTTGCGTCCGCTTTGAAAGAAAAGCATTTTGAAAAACGGATCGGTAGTTCAGTTGGTTAGAATACCTGCCTGTCACGCAGGGGGTCGCGGGTTCGAGTCCCGTCCGGTCCGCAACAAGAAATCAGGAAAGCCTCGCAAGTTCAAGTAGCTTGTGGGGCTTTTTTGTTTTGGGAAAACCGCCCGGCTTTGGCATTCCAATTGACAGGAACGGGGACTTAGTTTAAAAAATACACTAAAAAAATCTTGGCCCCTTGCGCCATAATTTTTTTCCCCCTAAGTTTGTCGCTCAATCAATCGATAAGATGAATCTGTACTCGAGCAATTTTTGGTTTAGCTTTTACTTTTACGGTCAACCGTAACGGGGCTAACACATTTTGTTCTTCAATCAGGTTTGAAAATAAAATCAAAGAGTCCCGCTAGCGGGGCTTTTTTTTTGCCTTTTAATCAAGTAACCATGTCGCCTAACCAAGTCAACTTCTTTTTTGGTTTTTATTTTTTCTGGGGTACTCCTTAGGGGACTTTTGGTTTGCTTTTTTGTGAAAAAGAAAAACGAAAGCCCCGCAGTGTCGGGGCTTTTTTGTTTTATAAATAATTGAAAATGAGCATAGTAGAAACAGGTGTCGAAAACGAGGCCACTGCCGAAATAGAGGCACAGCCAAAGCTCAAGGTCGCCATCCAAGGTGTACCTGGCGCTTTTCACGACATCGCTGCACGACACTTCTTCGGGGCCGACCGGGTGGACATCGTGCCAGCGCACACCTTCCGCCAACTCGTGGAGCAGGTGGAGGGCGGCACTGCCGACACGGGTCTCATGGCCATCGAAAACACCATTTATGGCAGCATCATCAGCAACTATCGGCTGCTAACGGCCAGCAAGTTGCGGGCCGTCGGGGAGGTATATCTGCGCATCCGGCAGAACCTGATGGCGCTGCCCGGCCAGCGCATCGAGGACTTGAAAGAAGTCCACTCGCACCCCATTGCCATTGCCCAGTGCGACGAGTTCTTTGCGCAGCACCCCCATATCCGCCTCGTGGAAATGGAGGACACCGCCCTGAGCGCTCAGCGCATTGCGCAGCAGCAAACCAAAGGCATCGGCGCTATTGCCAGCCATCTTGCCGCCAGCATGTACGGCCTCGAAATCCTCGGCGACAGCATCGAAACCAACAAGCAGAACTTCACCCGCTTCCTTGTGCTGGAGCGCATGGCCGAAGCGCAGTCCTTGCCAGCCGCCGACAAGGTGTCGCTGTTTTTCTCGCTCTCGCACGAGGTCGGTAGCCTGCACAAAGTGCTCGCTGCCCTCTCTGCCCACGGGGCGAACTTGACGAAAATACAGTCTGCCCCGATTGAAGGCCGACCTTGGGAATACTTCTTTTTTGTTGACTTCGTCAATGAAGAAGGTGCCGATTGGCAAGCGGCGGTGGAGGCGATTCGGCCTTTTACGCATAGTTTGGAGGTGCTGGGGGCGTATTGGCAGGGGAGGTTTTACGAGTAGTTTGAGGAGTTTGAATTGTTTGATGGGTTTGAGTTGTCCGCCCGCCCATCAAACGATTCAAACCCATCAAACCCATCAAACGCATCAAACGATTCAAACCATGATAGTACAACCCGCCAAACGGCTCGACAACATCCAAGAGTACTATTTTTCAAAAAAACTCAAGGAAATAGCTGCGATGCGCAGCCAGGGCATTGACGTACTGAACCTTGGCATCGGCAGCCCCGACCTGCCACCGTTGCCGGAGGTGTCCAAACTGCTAGGCGAGCAAAGTTGCCTGCCCGACGTGCATGCCTACCAGAGTTATGTCGGCATACCGGAGCTTCGCAATGCCTTCGCCGATTGGTACGGGCGGTTTTTTGGGGTAAAACTCGACCCCGCTTCGGAGGTGCTGCCGCTCATCGGCTCGAAGGAGGGCATCATGCACATTGCCATGACCTTCCTCGAACCCGGCGACGTGGCCCTCGTGCCCAATCCCGGCTATCCAACCTATCGGGCTGCATCCGAGTTGGCTGGCGCAACCGTCGTGGAAGTGCCGCTGACCGCCGAAAACGGCTGGCTGCCCGACCTCGAAGCCTTGGAACAAACCGACCTCAGCCGGGCGAAAATCCTATGGGTGAACTACCCCAATATGCCCACGGGCGCACACGCCACCGCTGCTTTTTTTGAAAAACTCATTGCCTTCGGCAAACGGCATAATATCTTGATTGTCAATGACAATCCATACAGTTTCATCCTGAATGACGACCACCTGAGCCTGCTTTCAGTAGCTGGTGCAAAGGACGTGGCGCTGGAACTGAACTCCCTCAGCAAGTCGCACAACCTAGCGGGCTGGCGGGTCGGGGTGCTGGCGGGACGGGGGGATTACCTCGGCCATGTCGTCCGGTTCAAGAGCAATATGGACAGCGGGATGTTCAAGCCGGTGCAAATGGCGGCGGCACTGGCTTTGGGTGCTTCGCAAAGCTGGTACGATGCCCTGAACACCACCTATCGCCAACGGCGAAAACTGGCCTGCCAACTGCTCGACCTGCTTGGCTGCGAGTACGACCCTACGGCGACTGGCATGTTCGTCTGGGCGAGAGTGCCGGGGCAGTACCAAAGTGGCTACGAACTAACGGATTTGCTGCTGAACGAAGCGCATGTCTTCATTACTCCCGGCGGCATTTTCGGCTCGAATGGGGAAGGGTATGTGCGGATTTCGTTGTGCAGCAAGGAGGAAATATTTGAAATGGCAATTGAAAGGGTGGAAAAAGTGGAAGCAGTCATGGCACATTGAGCGAAGGATTGGAAAGCCCGATAGGGATTTCTAAGCCTGAGCGGGCGAACTCAAAGCCGGGCTTTCCAATCCCTGCGGGCTTAGAAATCCCTCACAGCCTTGAACGACCAAGCTAGAATTTTTGAAAATGACCACAACCATCATCGGCATAGGACTCATCGGCGGCAGCATGGCCATCTCCTTGAAAGAGAGCGGCTTTGCCGACCACATTATTGGGGTGGACGCCAGCCGCACTAGCCTCGACAAGGCGCTGCGCCGCCGCATCATTGACGAGGCTTGCGGACTGGACGAGGGCGTGGCAAAGGCCGACCTCATCATCGTGGCTACGCCCGTGGACGTGGCGATGGAAGTATTGCCCCAAATTTTACCGAAGGTGAAAAACCAAGTCGTGATGGACGTCGGCTCGACGAAGCAGCGGCTGTTGGACTTGGTCGGTGCGTTGCCCAGTCGCAGCCGCTTCGTGGCGACGCACCCGATGGCAGGCACGGAGCACAGCGGCATCGAGGCGGCCATACCAAGGCTCTTCGAGGGGAAGTACACCGTCATTTGCGAAGCGGAAAAAAGCGACCCCGACGCCGTGGCGCTGGTGGAAAGGATGTACCAGTCGCTGGGCATGAAAATCGCACGGCTGAACGGACAGGAGCACGACGTGCATACGGCTTACGTGTCGCATATTTCGCACATCAGCTCTTTTGCGCTGGCGCTGACGGTGCTGGAAAAAGAGCGGGACGAGCAGGCGATTTTCGAGCTGGCGAGCAGCGGCTTTGCCTCCACGGTGCGTTTGGCGAAAAGCTCGCCGGAGATGTGGACGCCCATTTTCCGCCAAAACCGGGACAACGTGCTGGATGTTTTGGACGAGCATATCAGCGTGCTGTCCCGCTTCCGGAGTTTATTGATAAAAAAGGATTTCGAGGCCATCCGGCAGTTGATGGTGGAGGCCAATGACATCCGTAGGATTTTACCGTGAAGTAGCGTCGGCTTTGGCCGGCGCCGTCCAACAACCTTTAGGTTGTTGCAGAAAACAACCGCCTAAAGGCGATTGTACAACGCCGCCTAAAGGCGACGCTACTTCAGTAACCGTTTTTACCTATGCAATTCCAACCTGTTTTCGACAAAATCGAGCGCCCGATACTCATCGCCGGGCCGTGCAGCGCCGAGACCGAGGCGCAAGTGATGGAGACCGCCCACGGGCTGAAGGCCGAGGGCATTGACCTCTTCCGGGCGGGCATCTGGAAGCCCCGCACCAAGCCGGGCGGCTTCGAGGGCGTGGGCACGGTGGGCCTGGGCTGGCTGCGCAAAGTGAAGCAGGAAGTGGGCATCCCAGTGACGACCGAGGTGGCCACGAAGCAGCATGTTTTCGAAGCGCTGAAGTATGGCGTGGACGTGCTTTGGATTGGTGCCCGCACGACGGTGAACCCGTTCTCCGTGCAGGAGGTGGCCGATGCGCTGTCGGGGGTGGATATCCCCGTTTTGATAAAAAACCCAGTGAATGCTGACTTAAAGCTCTGGATGGGCGCCATTGAGCGTATCCAGAAGGCGGGCATCACCCGCATTGCGGCGGTGCATCGGGGCTTTTCGGTGCCGGGCGAGACGAAGTTCCGCAACTCCCCGCTTTGGCAGTTGCCGATTGAATTGAAACGGCAGTTGCCCGACCTGCAAATCGTTTGCGACCACAGCCATATCTGCGGCAGACGGGACACGCTGGCCCGCATTGCGCAGCAAGCCCTCGACCTTGGCTACGATGGCCTGATGACGGAGGTGCACCCGACGCCGGACGAAGCTTGGAGCGATGCCGAGCAGCAGATAACGCCCGTGGTTTATGGTGAAATGGTGCGTAACCTAACAGCCCGCAAGCTGACGACGAGCAATGCCGACTTCCTGAAATCGCTGGACTTTCTGCGCCACCAGATTGACGATATTGACGAGCGGCTGCTGCAATTGCTCGGCTCTCGCATGAAGCTGGCCGACCAGATTGGCGAGTACAAAAAGTCGAACAATATCTCCATTTACCAACCAAGCCGTTGGAACGAGATTTTGGAACAGGCCGTGGCGAAGGGCGCTGCGCTGGGACTGAGCGGGGAATTCATTGAAGTGTTCTTGAAGGCGGTGCATGAGGAGAGTATTGCGCACCAGTCGAAGGTGATGAATGAGCAGGCGGTGGCTTGAGTGATGTACGATTTACGACTGACGATTGCCGCAAATCGTCAGTCGTTTGTTTTTAAAAATACCTTGGCGTTACTACTTTTCTCATTTGCTCCATTTCTACTTCCATGCTATTGGGGTGCTTGACCGTGAAGTTCAGGGAAACGGTCTTTACTTCGCCCGGTTGCAGGTCGAGTTGCCAAATCAATTTACCTGTGTTCTCGATGCGCCTTGCCCCTGAGATTTCCTTTACTTCGATGGAAATTTCCTTAACTTCCGAGATGGGCAGCTGGTCTTGTAGTTCGATGGAAATGGGCTGTTTATGGTTGTTTTTCACGGAAATTTTCCAAGAAAAAGAAGAGAATTTGTTGCCGCCCAAAAACTGTTTCCTGCTGAATTCCTTCACTTTTTCACGTTTCACCACGACGTTGGCATCCCTGCCGAGCGACAGTTCCAAGGTATCGCTCAAAATACGGGGGTTGAGCTGCGCCATGCCGATGAAGTTTTCATTTCGATAAACATTCACTGGACCAGTGATGAGGTCAAGTTTTTCCCAGCCGGTAATTTGCGCCAGCAAGAATGCGTCCTTGTCCAGTTTGGGCACGGCAAAATGCTTGTACTGTGCATCCAGTTTGAATTCATTGATTTCGATGGAATAGGGCTTGCTGTCGGCAGGTATCGTGTAGGGCGTTGGGATGTCGAAGTCAGTACTCAGTTCTGAGATTTCAATGGTTTGGAAAGCGATGATAGGTGCATCAGTTCCGTCTTTAGCTTTCCCAATATTAGGATTCATGTCGTGCATGAAATTGTAGTTCTGCGACTGCTGATTCATGTTCAATTGCCTCCTGGCATAAGTGTCAGAAATGTCCTGTACTGCTGGCATGTTGCGAAGCGTCCAAGTTTGCAGGTTTGGCTGGTCGGCACTTTGGTAAGGGTCAGCGGTGGACAACCGAACGGTCACGTTGTTCCAATCAAGCCCTGAATCGTTGAAGGCAAGCGCCCGATAACGCAGGTTGATGGGTTCGTTCAAGTTGGTGGAGGTGAGGTCATAAACGGGCGACCAGCCTGCATTGTCCACCACATAACGGAGCTTTATATCGCTTGTGGCAGGGCTTTTCACATCCAAATCCACATACACTTCGGAAGTGGGCCTTCTTGTGATATTCATTTCCACAAGCTGTTTTTGTAGTCGGGCCTGCGATTTGGTGACAGCGGTTATCTTCCGTTTTAAGTCGGACAAAGCCGTGTTGATGTCCTGAAAGCGCTTGTGGTAAAAATCGGCCGCCTTGGCCAGTTGTTCGACCGTAAGTGGTTGTTCCTTGCCTGCCATCGCTTGGTTTTGGAGCAGCACGTCCCGTTCCCGCTCGTAGGCATTTTGTTCGTCGGCGAGGCTTTGCTGCGCAATGTTCAACACATCCATTGAGTCCTGAATGGCTTGGCCAGCCTTGCTCAGTTCGCTGTCTTTCTGAAAATTCGTTTTGCTGGTGACGCTCAATATCTCCACGTCGTTCGTGGCAGTTACCTGGATGCTGTTGGGGTTCAGTTTTGGCGAAAGCCCAGTGAAAACGATGCGCTGTCGGCCTGCCTTCAGGTTGACGCTGTTCGTTTGCAGTAGTTCGGCCCCTTTCAGGTGGATGGTGACTTTGGAGGGCGCTGACTTGATGCTGATTTCAGGCGTTTGCGCAAAAAAAGATTGTGTTGCAAAAAGCAACAGGAAGGGGAGAAGGCGAAGTGTCTTTTTCATGTAATTTGATTTTGAGCGAAGTAACGGCGTTTGTCGCAATCCTAAACGACGAAGCCCAATTTTAACCATTGTGTTAAAACTGGGCTTCGCAATTTTCATTCAGGAGAAACCTACTTCGTCCCCTTCAGCGACTTGTAATATTCCTCCACTAGATTCTTGTAGTAAGGCTTCAACGATGGGTTCACCGTCTTAAACTGCTCGATTTCTGCCTCCCGCTTTTTGATGTACTCTTCGAGCGATGGCGGCATTTTGCGTTCCTTGTCCTCGGCGGTTTCGGACTTGCGCTTGTTGTCCTGGTCACGTTGGCGCTCGGCCCGCTCATGTTCGAGGAGGCGGGTCAGGATGTCCTGCTGGCGTTTCATCAATTCGTTGCTCAGGCGCTTGTTGACAAGCTCTTTTTCGACCTTGTTCATTTGGTCAATGATGTCCTGCAATTCCTTGTCGCCCTTGCCTTGACCTTGGAGTTCCTTTTGTTTTTTCTCCAATTGCTTGCGTATGGCGGCTTGGCGTGCGGCCATTTGAGCAAATTCCTTGGCAGTTGGGTTCTCACCCTCCTGTCCGCCTTCGCCCTCTTTGCCACCTTTTTCGCCGGGCTTTTTGCCCTTGCCCATTTTTTCCATGCCCTCGTTCAGCTCTTTTTGTCCTTCGGAGGCGGGTTTGTCCTTGGGCTCTTTTCCGCCTTTTCCGCTGCCGCCGGGCTTGCTGCACTGTTGGCTGCCGGGCATGCCGCTGGCCATATCCATCTGCATTTGCTGCATGACTTCGCTGAGCATGAGGGCGAGGTCGTTGAGGTTTTTCATGCCCCGTTGTTGCTGTTCGGCGGCTTGCGGCTTTTGGCGCTCCTCCAAGTTGTCGAGGCTCTTGCGCATATTGTCCTTGATGTCGCCCACCTTGTCGGTGATGAAGGTTTCCATTTTTGCCACCCGCTTGGCGAGGGCGTAGAGGCTGTCCTCCACGACTTTGAAATCGTCTTGGATTTTCTTCTGCTCCTGCGTCAGCGTTACGTAGCGGGGTGTATTGATTTCCACCGGCTGGAACTGGTTCATCACGTCCTCCTGTGCAAACGACAGCGTGACGATGTTTTCGAGTAGCTGGCGCAATGCTTTCATGTCCATCTCCATCTGCTCCATCTCCTGGCCCTGCATGGAGGAAGCCATTTGTTCGGCCATTTCCTTCATCTTCTTGCTGGCGCTTTTTTGCTTGCGGCTTGCCTTTTGGTTATCCTGTTTCTGAATGTTCTGCTTGCCGTCTTTTTGGTCCTGCTTGATACTCTCCTGCT
>Ga0209066_10007227_pt1 | contig 11078 bp, 5 predicted proteins | sample All_14_2_FD_187198 | JGI IMG/M metagenome (GOLD analysis project Ga0209066, IMG submission 187198) | Freshwater microbial communities in response to fracking from Pennsylvania, USA - Allegheny Zone_MetaG_DW_15 (SPAdes) (version 2) ... | reverse complement strand
CATAGGTTAACCCGATTCTATGCCTTAATACATCGTGGGCAATAGCTCTGATATCTTCAGGAATCACATAACCACGTCTCTTAATGAATGCATAAGCTTTTGCAGCAAGAGCCAGATTGATACTTGCTCGAGGTGATGCCCCGTAAGAGATCATCGACTTATACTGTTCCAAACGATACTTTTCAGGATAACGGGTAGCAAAAACGATATCGGTGATATAGTTTTCAATCTTCTCATCAAGATATACCTCTCTAACCAGCTCCCTGCTGCGAATAATATCCTCAGGCTTTATCACTGCACTGGTTGAAGGATAGCTATTCTGAATATTCTGTCTGAGAATCTGCTTCTCCTCTTCCCTTTCAGGATAACCAATTACCACCTTCAACATAAACCTATCAACCTGGGCTTCAGGTAACGGATAAGTTCCTTCTTGCTCGATTGGATTTTGAGTAGCAAGAACTAAGAATGGCTCAGGCAGTTTGTATGTACTGTCGCCAATGGTCACCTGACGCTCTTGCATAGCCTCAAGAAGAGCACTCTGAACTTTCGCCGGACTACGGTTTATTTCGTCTGCAAGAATGAAATTGGCAAAAACAGGACCCTTTCTTACAACAAACTCCTCCTTCTTCTGACTGTAAATTAATGTCCCAAGAAGGTCAGCAGGTAATAAATCGGGCGTGAACTGTATGCGACTGAATTTAGCCTCAACCACATTAGCAAGCGATTTAATAGCTAATGTCTTTGCAAGACCAGGAACCCCCTCAAGTAAGATATGACCATTTGACAGTAGACCAATCAACAGGCGATCAATCATGTGTTTCTGTCCAATGATCACTTTGTTCATCTCCATGCGGATTAAATCAACGAAAGCACTTTCCATCTGGATCTTTTCGTTGAGTTCTTTGATATCAGTTTGCATCATAAATCAGAATATTTATTTTGTAACAAAGTTAACAACTCGCTTGTTCTTTTTGGAATTATCAGCGGTTAAGATGTGTTAAGCGCCCTGTTAAAGAGTGTTAACAGTCTGATATCGGCTTTAACAAAAATTAGACCTTTCTTTACATATAACAAACCTCAATGAATAAAAACTTATATCAATCTATTAAATATAATGCCTTTCTCTCAAAAGGCCATTTAATTACCTTTTCTGTTGTGCCTGTTATTTCCGCTGCCTGAACGATGTGAAGAGCGATCATTTCTTTGTCCATGCCCTTGGGGTCTGGGTCTTCCATGAAAACTCCTTGGCGACATCACCTCAATGGCTGGTTCGGGCAGACCTTCAGGGAGATTAATCCTTCTGATTTGCACACCTATAAGCTGCTCAATTCGCTTAAACTTACCCTGTTCTACTCTGGATACAAAAGTCAATGCAACTCCCGTAGCCGCAGCTCTGGCTGTCCGCCCTACCCTATGAACGTAATCCTCTGCAGCACCCGGAACATCAAAATTGACAATTAAACCTACATCATCGATATCAATCCCTCGAGCTAATACATCGGTTGCAACAATGATATTAATATTCTTTGCCTTAAACTCAATCAATGCCGACTCTCTTTCTTGCTGCTCTAAATCAGAATGAATAGACCTAATCCTAAAATGGCGCAATATTAAGGCTTTCTCAATCTCACGAACTTTAATCTTGGTGGAGGCAAAGATTATTACTGACAAATCATCTTTGCCATGCAATAACTTCTCCAATAATGCCACTTTTTGATTCTCGGCCACCTCATAGACAGCTTGCAATACTCCTTCTGCGGGTTTTGCTAATGCAATATTCACCTGTTCAGGATTGACCAATAACTTATGAGCTAACTTTCTAATCTCAGACGGCATCGTTGCAGAAAACATCAGCGTTTGACGCTCTTTAGGTAGATAACCGGATATCTTCAGGATATCTTCAAAGAAACCCATATCAAGCATCCTATCAGCCTCATCTAAGATGAAATGGCGAACTGACTCAAACCTAACATACCCCATATTCAAATGCGCAATCAGCCTTCCAGGGGTAGCAATGAAGATATTTGCCTTCGATTCCAAAGCCTTTTTCTCCTGCTCGAAAGCCTTTCCATCATTACCTCCATAAATCGCAATCGAGCTTACATTCGTGAAATAAGAAAAACCCTGAAGAACCTGGTCTATTTGCACAGCCAATTCACGAGTGGGCACAACGATTAGTGTATCCGTATTATCAACCCTTGATTTTAGAATACTGTTTAACACTGGCAACAAAAATGCAGCAGTCTTTCCTGTGCCGGTTTGGGCACATGCTATTAGATCTCTTCCCGATAGAATAATGGGAATTGCTTTCTCTTGAATGGGAGTGGCGGTCTCAAATCCCATTGAATCAAGACTTTCAGCTAGGGCCTTTTCAAAATTAAACTCAGTAAAGTTCAAACGCTTATATTATTTATAATCACAAAGATAACCCTTTAAACTCAACATCCATCAAACCTAAACAGCGATTGTAACCCAAATTTTAACACTGTTTAACCTTTATCGCTAAGTATCAAATATATCTGTATTGTAATTTCGCATAAAGGAAATACCTGATATCGGTTTTAATCTCTTAGATGCAGATTTTAATCTTTTAATGGGCTCCATCTTGACAAACACTGACAGAGAAAATGCGAATAAACCAGACAGTACTTTTAACAATACTGACTTTTATCTCCCTCGTGGCGTATAGTCAATCTGAGAAACTCCCCTTTTCACAAGGATTAGTAACCGACCGACAGGGTAGAGCTATTGAAGGGGCTCACGTGCTTATTAAAGGAGTGAACATTGGAGCGATAACCGATTCTATGGGCCACTTTTGGATCCCCCTTAAAAAGGAGGACACCCTATATGTCATGCATGTCAGCTATGAAACGGAACTCTTTCCTGTAAAAAAGTACTTAACAGAAGGAAACTCTTTCCTATTTCTATCACTAACTGAAGCTAGTTACACCCTTAAACCTGTGACTATTTATGCCTTCCCATCAAACTGGGAAGAGTTTAAACTTGCAGTGAAAAACCTTCATCTACCGGAAGAACCAGAAAAACCTAACCTCTACCTCCCTGGAAACCTTCAAACACCTCCTAATATCTCACCTGGCTCGGTCGGTATTTCAATCGGAGGTCCTATCCAATATCTCTATGATCAATTTTCTCAGACTGGCAGAAGTAAACGTAAACTTGCCATGCTTACTGCAAAGGATAAAAAAAACAGTCGTGTTTTTACCCGTTATAATCCAACGCTTATTTACCGCCTAACCGGTCTTAAAGACCCAAAACAGGTGGAGGCATTTATGGACTATTGCAAATTAGACTCAGACTTCATCCTAAAAGCATCCGATTACGACCTATATAAAGCCATTCTTGAATGTTTTAGCTCTTTTTCAACAGAAAACTCCTAAGGAAAAACAACGGTAGGCTGATTGAACTAATTCGAGGATTCAAGATTCAGGGATTCAAGGATTCAAGGATTCAAGATTCAAGGATTCAAGATTCAAGGATTCAAGATTCAAGGATTCAATATTCAAGGTGAAGGAGGTTTCTGGTTGGCTAAAGACCGTTGGTTTTCACCCATTATCTTTATCTAGGAACTGCTTCAACTTATTATTCAGTTCTAGCGGGTTAAATGGTTTGGTCACAAAATCATCTAGACCGGCTTCTCTAATAGCCTCTTGTACCTCAAGTAGAGCCGATGCAGTCAACGCAATAACAGGCAGATGAGGAAGGTTAAACTGAGCTTCTCTTTTTCGAATCTCTCTAGTAGCACTATACCCATCCAATTCCGGCATCTGTAAGTCCATTAAAACAATAGCGTATTGATTTTTTTTAATCTTCTCTAATGCCTCAAGACCATTTTCAGCCGTTTCTATCTGAAGATTCCATTTCACCAAGAACTTCTCAGCAACCAATAGGTTTATTGGATTATCGTCAACGATTAAAATCGATTCACCATTGAACTGAGCTATCTCTCCAACACGCTGAGTAGTATGTGTAATAACCTCACTATTACTTATCGTAAACGGTAACTCAAATCTAAAGGTTGTCCCAATGCCAAAAGTACTCTCAACCTCAATGCTACCACCTTGCAATTCGATAAGTTTCTTTGTAATTGTCAACCCCAGTCCCGTTCCACCAAATCTTCGTGTGATCTCAGCGTCGCCTTGGGTGAAGACCTCAAAAATCTTACCTAATTTATCCGCTGCGATACCAATACCCGTATCATGAACCTCAAACTCAACCCATAACGTTCTCTCTACAGATCTCCTTTTCTTGACAACAATACGAACCTCCCCTTCGAGAGTAAATTTAACAGCATTGCCAATCAAATTAAAGAGAATCTGGTTTAATCGAGTTGAATCGCCTGTTACGATAGAGGGAAGATCATTATCAACAGCCAAAATCAATCGTATGTTCTTCTCATCAGCCCGGATTCGCATCACTTGGGCTATGTTGTTCATTTTTTCACGAAGATCAAAATCAACATCCTCAAAGACTAAACGACCGGCCTCAATTTTACTGTAATCAAGTATATCATTTATGAGTGCCAGAAGGTTCTCAGCCGAAAACTTAAGTGTATTCAGATTTGGTAACTGCTCAGGCCTCGGATTCTCTCCTAAAAGAATATAAGTCATACCGATCACCGCATTGAGGGGTGTTCGTAACTCATGGCTCATGGTCGACAGAAATTGACTCTTAACGTTAACCAAACGTTCGGCCTCAAGCTTAGCCATTAATAATTCAGAGTTAGACGCTTCCAACTCTTTGGCTGTGTTCTCCAAATCATCACGCTGCTTCTCAATGAATAGTTTCTGATCCCTAATCTCTGTCGTTCTTGTTAAGATAATCTCTTCCAACTGCGTCTGTTTCTGCTTATGTCTCCTTACTGACCATTTATAGAGCAGCGAAACTAGAAGAATCAAAACAATAAATAGGGTCACCCATACTTCCGGCAATTTATACCAAATCGCTCTAACTCTAAGCGGGAAAATAAGTGATTCACTCCATTTATAATTCCCGTTTTTCTTAACCTGGATCTCAAATAGATAGTCGCCATACTTAAGATGGTCAACGTAAACATCTAAATTGGGACCTATCTCAATCCAATCAGAAGAGTCAATATCCGAGATATACCTATATCGATAGAAAGTTGATTTACCTGGAAAACCATCACTTGTAAACCTTAATTTAAGAAAATCATGATTAACAAAGCCTCTATTTTTGAAATCATGCAGATTAATAGTATCTCCATTCAGCATAATCCCTGCTATTACAGGTGCTGCTAATGACTCAGCCGCTGAAGGATTAATTGCAACCGACAAACCTGAAATAGTCCCATTCCATAAATTACGATTAGAGTCAAATATCATGGATCGAAAGGTGGAGGTTTTGGAAGGAAGGCCATCTCTCTCCGAGAAAACGAATACCTCGCCATTCTCATATTTCACAACCCCCTCGCTAGCACTCATCCAGAAGAGTTTCTCAGAAACCACTGCCAGACTTTTTACAGTCGATGAGGTGAATTGACCGGTATTAATCCGCTCAACCTTTCCGTTTGAATACCTAAGTACTCCAAAAAGAGTAGCCAAATAAACCCCGCCATCATAAAAACCAATATCATTAACCGTAACCGGAACATTATGAGCAAAAGAGAGTGGCCTGCTAAGATTAGAAAAAAACCCACTCTTTCTATCATAAGTAAAAAGATAACCATCATCAGTGGTTCCTCCCATATAAAGAGTTTGCCGATCACCCGCTAAGGAGATAATTCTTGAGGTAATCCCCTCTTCAACCCCCAGCCGTCTAACCCTCAACCCATCCTCAAGCAACGACAAAAAAGAGGTTCCATCTTGACAAAACCATACATCTTTTTCATCCATAACAAATAGATTAAAGATAGCTCCCGACGAACCCGTATTAAGAATCCTTACGCTGCTATTACTGTCTCTAAAACCAATTTTCCCATCACTTGTGCTAAACCATAGACCATCGCCCACTGGAAATAGTTTCAAGATACTTCCACCCCCTGTATACTGATATATCATTTCCGGAATAAATCCGTTTTTTGGATCTAATTTTAGAATAAAATTATCCTGAGAGACAACTAACCCACTATCTTTTAAAGCTTTGATATCTTGAATATACCCATTTAACAACGATGGGGCTACAGGTGAGAAAAAACGATCTTGCAGAAGCACGGCTCCATGATCTGAAGCTATCCAATACTCCCCCTTTTTAGAACAAACTATCTGGTTTGCATTTTTAAAGCCATACTCCTCAATCTTATGATAGGTCAGGTTACCATTGATCATCTTGAGTTGAAACAAGCCCATTGTCCAAGTTGATGCTAAATAAGTTGTCTCATCAACTTTAATAACCCAGCTAATATCCAACCCGGAAATAAGAATACGTTCATTAGATAACTCGCCATCGTCTCTGGTCTCAAACTGTCTTAGACGATTTCCCTCAACAACCCATACCTCTCCCTGATGAAAAGAACCAGCCCAAGAGACGCCACCAGAGAAAACCAAACGTTCGATTCGCTCAGACTTCCATGTAGCAGAATTAATCTTATAGACCACACCCCCACTACTAAATGCATAAAGATGACCAAGATCATCATCAGCCAAAAGGTAAGATCTTTGTATATTATCAGAAGCCTGTTTACCTGGAGTAAAGTCAATGATCTTCCTCAAATGATCATCTACTAACCATAAAGAACTGTTATCGGTGAGTAGAATATTATGTCTCTTATCTTCAAACAACAACTTAGGATACCATAAAGAGCGATCACTCCAGTTAACAAGTCCCTTACCTAATAAAACCAACTTATAAACACCCTCCTTTACAACTAATTCACTTAACCCCATATCATCTGTGATAAAAACTCTCCCCTGACTACTTTTAAAAATCGACTTTATATACTGACTCATACCTGGATAGGCAATCGATCTAAACTCCTGCCCATCATGGAGTACCAACCCTTTATCCGTGCCGATCAAAACCCCTATGCCTTGTACCTCCGTTATAGATTTCACTAAATCTGTAGGTAAACCATTCTCACTATTAAAGACGTAACTACTATGACTTTGTGCAAAAACACCTAAGGCACAGAATATTGAAAAGAAGACAACTCCTAGTGCTCTGATTCGATACAATATTGTTGACTTTCCAGACATCAATGATAATTGAGTTCAACGATTCAAAAAGTTTTCGCTTACATGATAAACGAAGATACATAAATACAAATCTAAATGCCAATTGTTTGAGGTTATTTAAGGATTACTTGTAAAAAAATCCCATACAGATATTTTTAAAACCCTAATCTAACTATCAAATCCCTAAAAAGAAATCTAAAGTTCGAAATCACCACCTCGCTACCTCTCCGTATCCTCTCCGTTACCTCTCCAATGATTGTCCATATAAAGAACGAATAAAAAGGAAAAACATAGAAAGGGTATTAAGACTTGAACAAAATCGCCAAAGGACAAGTATTTTTCCAATTCAGTACAGAATCCAAAGGATCTTAGTAAACAATCTTCTTCAAATACCGTGAATAAACCCGCTGAAAAACCAAAGCAAGTATGGCCTAATGGAACCATCAATGGAGAGGATAGGGAGAGGCAATGGAGAGGTGATTATAACGCACAGTAAATCAACGGGTTGCAAAACATAGCCACAAAACACACAACCATTTAGTAATCAATGAGTTAATCTCATTACTCAAAGACACAAACTAAGGTAACTGGGGTGTTCTTATAAAATGTATTCTCTATACTTACAGTTCCAAAACATGCATTTCGGAACCAGTAGTTTCTATTAAGAAAAATGTAGGTTATACATTAGAAGTTAAATATCTTACATTTTGGGGTCGCATCATCTACAAATACAGCCACATCGTAGAAATAGGAGGATAACCTACCAAAAAAGATTATCTTTTGTAATGATCCTACGTTCAACTGAAAAATACTAGAACGATATTATATGTCACAGTTTTTTGAGCAAATGTGCCATACCCGTATAGGTGGTCATTGGGATAAAAAAGGTTAAAATGAAATCGATCTGATAACCATCAATGAGCTTGATAAATCAGCATACGTCTAGGGAATAAAGAGGAATGCTACCAATTTGAATAATAATAAGCTAAAAGAAAAGGGAACTAGTTTTATAAAGGTTAATGGAGATTTGGAATCTTTGAATTATGATTTAATTTTGGGCATAATTTATCAAAATCAAATCATGAGAAAACTGGTATTATTTATCCTCATAGTGTTATCATTCACTGGAGTTGTTTCTGCGCAGAAAAATGAGTTGGTATTAAACTGGGCTATTCCTTAATCAACCCAAATGACTACGATCCTGGTACTATATTCGGATTGAGCTATACCCGTTATTTTACCAATACGATTGGCATGGGAGTTACATTAAATGGATTCACATACAACGTCAGGATACTGGAAGATAATTTAATCAATACCTTCGACGGGATTCATGTCGCCTCAAGATTCCATTTAGCAGATGACCTGCTTTTTACAGCCAAGTTTGGTATAGGAGTATACACCTGTTCCTATCCAGAGTTCACTATTCTATTTGATAATGGCTCAAGACTTGATATTCCCGAGATCAACCCCTATGCAATAGGCTATATGATCAACGCAGGACTAAGATATGATATTACCGAAAGATTCGGGTTTGGGCTAAATCTGGATTATATAGGCTCAGGAAGCCTAGAGTTTAAAGCGTTTGGAATAGATTTGGCTGAAGAGGAGCAACAATCAATAAACATAACGCTGGCAACTACTTTTCGTTTCTAGGTAATAATGTGGGGGGATTGGAAGCGGGGTATGCATGAGATACACTATTAATTAACTTCACAACAGCAAATGCAGAAGAACCTTAATAGGTAACAGATTATCGGATTCTAACAAAATTCTAACGATTTAAGATAAATCGTATTTGATTATATGTAAGTATTTGCCCTAGAAAAAAATTTCAGACTTATTTATGATTTTACACTTGGAGAATAAACTTAGAGACCAAAATGAAGGATTATTGGAATGATCTCATCTTTAAATCCAAAAGGAGTTGCATGCTGATGAAGGTATTTAGTAACCAAAAGGGGATTGATTAAAGAGCCTTCTATTTTATAGAAAAGGTCCACAAGGAACAAAACGGCAGAAAAATTAACCAAGAATCTCTTTTACCAGTAAACATCACATTGACTACAGATGAATCCACTGTAGCAACAACAAAATCTAAATCGGAAAGGCTTTATCATGAAATCCAACTCCCAAATGCTGTATGGGTGGCTCTCTATATTATGACGCTAAATGCCAACCTTCTATTCTTAATTCATAAAGCTTTATGCTAGCCATAACTAATTCACTTCGATAGAATATAATAATTAACATCTGATATACGAAAAAGTTTTAATGCTTTACTCTTTTGATCGATATTGGTAATTGGTTTAGTTGTCAAAGAAAACCAAACATTCAGTAGTGGGGCATAGTAAATTCACTTTAAAACTATTTAAGAAAAGTTAACAAAGGAGTTAATTACAATCATGTTTTCATTAATTAGTGTCAATTATTGATAAAAAGAATGTCCAAAATAGAAATAATCAAACTCATCTATTCCACTTATAGGCCTAACCGGTCGATAGGTTTAAATTTGTCTACGATGCTCAACCTTACAACACAACCTGCATAGCCAATATTACAAGCGAAGTCAGTCGTTTATCAGGATTCAAGCGAGAGTTGACACCTTATATACTGCGGCATTCCATTGCAATTCATTATCCTGAGAAGGGGGTAATCTGCGTCATATCAAAATTATTTGACATTAGTTCTAGAAGAACGTCAGAGATTTACATGCATGTGTGAACGAAGGACATCGGACTAATTCGATTTGTTTAAGTGATATTTTCGTCAACGATCTAGAATAGTTGTACTTTCAACAACAATTTGAGTTATAAAGAACAACTCATTTCTCAGGTAAAAGTGCAATGAATAAAATAGGCATTAAGTTTTGCTACCTGCAAGGCTAAAAGAAAGCACCACATTATTGAGTAAAAATTGATATGACACTGTTTTTGACTATTTTTGAAGAAAATTAACATAATAACTGCAGCAAATAAAGGGAAAAATCGAAAAAAAATCGTAGCAACAAAAACTCTAACGAGTTTTTATACATAGAGTCATATGACAACAATTGAATCCATACTATCACAACATGGGCCATTAATGTCGAGCGAGCTTGCAAGACTTCTGGGGAAGAAAGATGTAATTCCAATAAACACTGCAAGTCAAAAAGTTTCAAGAAATACTAATATTCAAAAAATAAAAGGATTCTATTCAAGCAATCAATCTTTTTGCTATTTAAAGGAACACGAGGATAATGGTAGTTTCTATGATAACTTTATCAAATCACTATATGAAAACGGAAGGAAATATTGGTATTGTATAAATGCGCTAAGATTGCATGGAGGGATATTAAACCAAACAGTTCTTGAATGCTATACTAATTATCCTATTAAGCCGCTAAAGGGACATTTGCCCTTCAGTAAGGTTATGCAAAAATTTGTTAAGGAAGGAATTTTGGTCTATAATGATTCATATTACTCGTTATCCCCAAAATTCCATATAAATAGGACAGCAACAGTTGCTCATAAAACAATAGAACAGATAAAGATAGATATACTCACATCTTTCAATAATTTAGTAAAAAACACTGGAATAATATCATTTTCAACAGGAACTCAATTTGCAGAATACGGAAAATTTAGATGGTCATTTAAAGGGGTTTCTAAAGTAGCAGGTTTAATTCAAAATGGGAATTCAGGATTTCTACTAGCTGATATATTAATTGGAAATGCATTCTATGAAGATGATATTCGTTTTTTTATTGAAAAAATTCAGCATATTCAAAGCTATAAAAATGCACCAAGAATTTTACCCTTTTTTATTGTTGATGATTTAGATAATAAAGCTCTAATCATGCTAAAAAAAAGGGAATAATTATTGGATTTATTGGAGAATTGTTTGGCCAAAAGTATGCCGAGACTTTAAAAGAACTAGTTACTATAC
>Ga0209066_10007226_pt1 | contig 11079 bp, 8 predicted proteins | sample All_14_2_FD_187198 | JGI IMG/M metagenome (GOLD analysis project Ga0209066, IMG submission 187198) | Freshwater microbial communities in response to fracking from Pennsylvania, USA - Allegheny Zone_MetaG_DW_15 (SPAdes) (version 2) ... | reverse complement strand
GCTGGGCTCGTTTGATTATTCTCACAAACTATCTCTATGCTTGCATAACACCCGTTGCAATGGCGTTTTGCCGACAATAACCCGCCACCAATGCAAGCAATTGTTCTTCATTGTAAGGTTTGCCCAAATAATGATTAATGCCCACTTCCCGCGCATGTTGGCGGTGTTTATCAGCGGTGCGAGAAGTGATCGCAATCAGGGGCATTTTTGCCAGCATATTATCTGTACGAATATGCCGGGCCAGCTCAAAACCATCCATACGCGGCATTTCAATATCAATCAACATCAATGCCGGCATACCCTCCGGCGCAGTATCGCGTAATTGCTCCAACGCATCGACACCATCTTTTGCGGTGACGACACGATAACCTTGTCGCTCTAGCAAGCGACTCATGACTTTACGTACTGTCAACGAATCATCCACCACCATAATGGGTGCGGCGGCAGGCGGGGCCGGCTTTTGCACGCGCTCAGCAGCATCCACCGGGCGCTCTGCAACACTCGCAGCGAGCACTGATGGATTGATCATGAACACAATCTCGCCATCGGCTAATACAGTCGCACCCAGAATCCAGGATACACGCGCTAGCTGCGGCCCAATCGGTTTAATGACGATTTCCTGATTGCCCGCTAATGCATCAATTTCAAGGGCCAAACGACCGCTGCCGCTGTCAATATTCAACACCCACGTCCGCGGTGCGGCGGCAGGAATAGCATGATGTTCCCCCAAAAGAGAAGGCAAATACTGCCATGGATAGTGAGCGCCCTGCCATGTCATGGCCTTTGCTGCACGAATCCTGCTGATTTCATCCGGCTTTAACTCATTCACCTGAGCAACCATGGCAGAGGGAATCGCGTAATGCCTGTCACCTACCCGAACCAGCACGACTTGGGCTATCGCCATGGTCTGCGGCACAGACAATAAAAATGTCGTACCTGCCTGTGGTTTGCTGCGTACTTCAATGCGGCCACCTAAGGCCATGGTCTCGTTTTTAACAACACCTAAACCAACACCACGGCCTGAAAGAGAGGTCACTGCATTGGCCGTAGAAAATCCAGGATGAAAAATCAGGGCAGATAACTTTTCTTCATCCGCCATCGCGGCCGCTTCGGGTGACAATAAGCCTTGTTCAACCGCTTGTTGTCGGATGCGTGAATAGTCCAGACCCGCACCATCATCAGCCAGGCTAATCACAATATCGTTAGCCTCTTGCTTCAATGAAAGATCAAGCTGCCCTGCTTCTGGCTTGCCTATGGCAAGCCGCTGCGCTGCATCCTCAATGCCATGTGCGATGCTATTGCGCAGCAAGTGCTCTATCGGCCCGGCCATTTTTTCCAGCGTCGACCGATCCATTTCGATCTCACCATTGTGAACATGCAAGACTACTTGCCTATCTGCATCCTTGGCAGCCTGTCGAACTACACGATAAAGCCGTTCCGTCAAGCTCTCAAAAGGCATCATGCGGGCGCGCATTAAATGCTGTGAGAGATCTCGATTCAATCTTGCCTGCGCCATCAATGCGGCATTGGCGTGATCTAAATTAAGCAGTAAGTTATGTTGTACCGTTGCGACATCATTTACGCTTTCGGCCATCATGCGCGTGACCTCCTGAAAGCGTGTGAACCGGTCAAACTCCAACGGATCAAACTGCGCTGCACGATCTACGGCTAATGCTTCTTGTGACTGTAATTGCGTTTCAGCCTGAATTTCCACTTCACGCAACTGGCTGCGCAGCCGCGCCACACTGTCGCTAAGGTCGGTTAATACACCTTTTATTTCACGCAACTCACTCTCAATACGGGTTCGCGAAATCGACATTTCGCCGGCATCATTAACCCATTGGTCAATCAAGTCAGCACGTACCCGGACAATTACCTGATTATTAGCACCCTCTGCCAGCAAGCTTGGCTCGTCAGAAAAAGGCTGCTGTAGTGACGCTGTCGTTTCATTGGATTGGCTAACCCGAGCAGGCATTAACTTATTATCTGAATAGCGCAACTGATCCAACAGATTCGCCGCCTTATCCAAGGCACTTTCCATCTCGGTAATTAGCGCTGACGATACCTGCGTACTGCCTGGCTGGCCTGAATATTGGCTAGCGCGTGCATCCTCCAGCCGGGTTTCCATCGCGTGCAATACATCACTGCACTCAATAGCACCCACCATGCGCGCACTGCCTTTGAATGTATGCAGCGATCTTGCAAGCGCTTCTGTCACTGCAACATCATTGGGTGATGCACGCCATGCACGCAGCAGCTTCCCGATATCGCGCAACAAATCCGCGCTTTCATCCATAAAAATAGAGAGCACATGACTATCGACGGCATCGTCGTTATGCTCAACACCTTCATCGTCTGGCAAACTTGCACCACCACTATCTGCATGCGATGGCAACTGATCGACCGCTTTGGCAATCTCAGCGAATAACGTCGGCGTCATTGCCGTGAGTGTTGCAGCCAGCGCGCTTTCTTCATTGGGCATACGCCGTGCAGCCACTGCGCCTAGCATGCCTTCCAAGGCACCCGCGCAGCGCGCAAATACAAATCGTTGCGTCTCACTTGGCACCGCAGCCATCTGCTCAAACCGGATGAGCACGTTCTCGAGTGCGTGAGCCAAATGGTGAATTGCCGAAAACCCTGTTGCAGCTGAAATGCTTGCCAATGTATGCACTGCACGAATCACTAGTGGCTGCGGCACCGTCTCTTGCCCTAACTGTGCTTGCAATGTCGCCACATAGCCGCGCGCTTCTTCCAGATACATGTTGTACAGTGCAGGCGAAAAGTCTACCTCACCCACCCGAATAGGCGCCGGTTCAGGAAAGGCCAGCACCTCAGCCGACTCACTTGCCACATGCACCGCTGTCTCTTTAGCTGAAACATCTGCTGAACCAGGCTGTTCACCCAGAACTGCAGGAGGCTTTACAAGGGGCATATTGACAGCCGCCACATCGGGATTTTCAACCGTAACAGCAAGCTCATGCGGCGCATCTGCTCTGCCACCTGACGCCATAAAAGTCGGCGCTGCCAATACGCCGCCCAGCGCCATGCATTGCTGCAAAATCGCCTCTACAACGTGCTGGTCAAGCGCGTGTCCACCGGCATGATCAATCCACTGCTGCAACAAGTGAACAGCATCATCCAGCATGGACAGCAAAGCAGGTGTAGCGGCTAGCTTATCCTCCAACCAATGATTCAGCACTTGCTCGACGACCCAGGCTATTTCGCCCAAGTCGTGCAAGCCAACCATGCGTCCACTGCCTTTGAGTGTATGAAAACCACGGCGCACGATCACCAGACTTTCATCATCCTCAGGTGTCACGTGCAACTTTGGCAGGCAGGTCAACAATGACGCCAGAATATCCTGTGCCTCTTCTAAAAAGATAGCTCGCAAATCTGCATCGAGGGCATCCGCCGCTTCTGCCGACAAATCAACCGGAGCAGCCGACAGGAAGCGATCAGACGGCATTTCATCTTGATCCCTATCTGCGCCAAAAAAGTGGTCCGGATTTGCTGGCCCGACAGCCAATTGAGAAACAAAAAAACCAATCGACAACAACTTTTGCGCAACCTGATCAAAATCTGCTCGTTGCGGGACAAAATCCGGCTCAGCAAACTGCATCACCGCTGCTGTACATTCATCAAGCACAACAATGGCACGCGCCTCACCCAATGCGGTCAACGCATCATGGACCAGCCGAAGGGGTGGGTGCACATCAGCCAATACCTCTTTTTGCCCTGGCGCCCGAAAAAAGCGATCAAGCACTTGCTCGACCATGCCCAAATGCCGCTGTATATCATCAGCAACGGATGCCAGCAATGCACGACCTGGGGGACGCTGGAGAATGGCATCACTCGAAGGCGCATCAGTCGCAGGAGGAACACCACCTGAAGCCGCCATGATCAGCCGCGCAATCGTATCTTCAACCTGCTGAGCAAAAGCACTACCCAGTAAATCAAAGTGATCCAACGCCGAAGCAGCCAGTTGCAGCGCACTCGCCATCTCCGTTCCTAGTGCTTCCGAATGTCGCATAGGATTTCGCCGCAGCAAATCAGCCTGCTCGCGAATCGCTTTGGTTAATTGCACATAAGAAAACTCATGCGTTGCCACTGCTTCGTTGGCAAGCCAAGTAACATTCTCATGGAATGGAACCAGCGCAGCAATCGTACCCTCACATAACGCCAGCCAATGTTGCTGCGCAGCGGTCACCAGCAGTTGCAACTGGCGCATATGCTGCCCCTGTCGGCCGGCCGTGACAGGTACAGCAGGAATAAGGCTCTCCAACCGATAAGCCGCCCGCACAACGGCCAAAGCAGCATGTCCCTGAGTAGCAATCGCTGCTAGATAAAGCGCCTCGCGCAAAAGCGTCGTTGGCACATCAATAAAACCATCAACATGTTTTTTAATATGGGAAGCCAAACGTAACAAAAACCGCTTCACCTCGGCCGCATCAGACAAGCCTTCAGCACCTAATGCATCCAAAACACCTAACGAGACCCACCAAATAGCTCGGCTAGCAGGCGTTGCCTGAGTGAGCTCTATCATCGTCAGCGACGCTTTCATTTCGCTGATCCCTTTTGCATCACCCTTGATCCACTTTAACAAACCACGCTCAAACCCCAAGCGGGCAGCGCGCAACCGGGATAACAACGCTTCGCCTTGCAAAGGAACAGGGTCCCGCTCACGACGAGGAGGGCGTTGGGTTAAATCCGGAAAAAATAATGTATAGGACTCCGGCTCAGGCAAGCCTTGCACCATAAGGACTGCCCGGTAGTGAGGAAATAATTTCAGCGATTGGTGTGCAGCACCCTCCATCAAATCATCCAAATACTGACGCAATGCCGATACACCCTCTTGAATTACTTGCAACGTATTTTCGGTATTAGCTATTTTTTCTTCCGCAACAGCTAATAAGGCTTCCTCAATGACAAGGGAAAGTTCCGTTATCCCATCTAATCCAACAATCGCTAATGCACCATGCACCTGGTGCACGCTTGCATAGGCACGCTGTATGGAAGCAGACTCAGCCGTAGTCGCATACTTTTCGAGCTCATTGACGGCAAGCGCTAACGCCAGGTCAATTTCTTCTTTTACCCAGGAAAGCGGTCCGATATCTATTTCATTGGCCATAGTCGTTACCTATACTTTAAATCCAGCGACAGAGCCTTTTAACTCGACAGCCAATTGCGCTAAATCAGCAACAGCCGAAGCTGTCTGCCTTGTGCGTGCAGTCGTTTGATCTGTAATTGCTAGAATATGCTGCATTGATGTTGCGACTTGTGTTGCGCTATGCGCTTGTATTTTTGTAGCATCTGCAATCACTTCGACTCGTCGAGCCAAGTCTTGCGACACAGCAGAAATTTCTGTTAATGATTGTCCCGCCGCATCAGAGAGCTTTGCTCCAGAAACAACACATTGTGTGGAGTACTCCATCGCTGAGACTGCATCATGTGTATCAGCCTGAATGGTTTTGACCAAAAGTGCAATTTGCCGAGTCGCCTCTCCTGATCGCTCAGCCAATCGTTGCACCTCTTCTGCAACTACCGAAAATCCCCGCCCCGCCTCACCCGCTGAGGCAGCCTGAATAGACGCGTTCAACGCCAGCACATTGGTCTGCTCAGTAATGTCTGAGATCAACTCGACAATTTCGCTAATTTCTTGTGAAGATTCGCCCAACCGCTTGATACGCTTCGCTGTCTCCTGAATTTGTCCTCGTATGCTGTTCATGCCCACAATTGAAGCAGCAACGGCCTGGGCACCCTTTTTTGCAGCGGAGACAGAAGCACGAGCAACATCAGCAGAAGTCTGCGCCGAGAGCAAAACGCCCTCCATTGATTGCACTGTTTCAAGCACCACTGAACTCGCCGTACGAATCTCGTTTGCCTGTGCATGCGTCGCAACTAAAAGCTCACGCGAATTTTTTTGCGCATCTCCAGTGGTTCGCGTCACGCGCTCAGACGCCTCATTCAATCGTCGAACTAAAACAGCTAACTCTTCGATCGCATAATTCACTGAGTCGGCAATAGCGCCCGTGATGTCCTCATTCACGGTTGTACGCACAGTCAAGTCACCATCAGCTAAATCGCTCATTTCATTCAGCAATCGCAAAATAGCATTTTGTGTTGCCTCTTGCTCAGCTTCAGCTATTCGACTTTTCCGCTCAGACTCAAGACGCCGACGCACGCTATCACGCTGGTAGAGCTTAACCATCAACATCAAAGTGAGTAGCGTTAACGTGCCCAGTGCCGCAGCGACCAGCAAGAGTACTGGCGGTGTCGTGAACGCCTGCCTATAGTCAGCCATTAACGCATCGACAGCTAACGCTAATCCATCTATCTGAATTACATTGGTGGCAGCAAGACGTGCCTGATGAAGCGCTTCCTCATCCTTGGATAAACTATCCAGCTTGCCTAGCAACACGGCGAAATTTTGATGCAACACCTCATTTTTTACCGCCAGCTGGTGCGCCAAACTTGTTTCCGCGCGCAATAAACGAAAAGCATTGTCCTGAGGATTCGAAATTTGCGGCCACCGCGCCAGAGAGTACAAAATATTCCCCGTTAATTCAGGTAGCTGACCGCCAATAGCCTCTGCATCTTCCACCATTGTCGGCCCCAAGACAATGGCATCAGCTACTAACTCACCCATAATCTGCATTGCGGTTTGCTGCGCCAAAAGAACATCAATTTGTGCGTCAAAAAAACTCCATCCCTGCTGCACACGGCGCAATGCCAATGTGACTTTGCCACCTGTTGGAGGTACAAATACCCCCGCAATTTCACCACCTTGCGTTAAATTTTTCAGCGTAACCTGTAAATCATTCTGGGTGACTGCCAGCTCTTCAAAGCCATGAGCTTTCCCGCGCAATGCCGCCTGGGCACTTTGTGGAATTTTTTGCACCAACAACCGCAAATGGCCAGCAGCAGTTGCATACGCCGCACTACGTGACCGATTATGGCTATAGACATACACCAATGCCGTGGTGAGCAAAACACAGACAACAAACAAAATACCCAGTACGCGAAATTGTGTATCAAGTGCCAAGCCACCCAGCACCTTTCGAAGCATCGAAGCTTTTTGAACAATTTGAGGTTTACGTAACGGATTGATGCGAAGTGGATTATTCACATTGAATCAACTTAATTATTAACTTAACAATCGCAAAGAGGGTCATATCGAAATCTTTAAAAACGCAGGTGAGGTCAGTAATGCGGCGCAGTCCAAGCGAGCCCATTCGTCCTGACTACTGGCATTTTTCATCCGGGCGCCATACCAGGGGGCTCTATTGGCATCTGTATTTACCAGCATTTGCAAAGCACTACCCGTCTGCAAACCCCATGTGCGTTGCACCAACAGCGCACAATGCGCTCCAATCAACAGCAACCGCGATTGAGCGGTTCGTGGCGTGGGCACCCCACCCCGCCAAACAGAAAAATCAACAATACCGAACAGCGCACCTCTAACATTTGCGACACCCACAAACCAGGGCTGCATTAAAGGCACAGGGGTAATGGTCGGCAGCGGCAAAACTTCACCGGATTCAGCCAAGCTCACCAACCACCGTCCTCCGCCGGGTAAATCATCAAGACCCGACTCAAAGTCGAGCCACATGACTTGCGCAACTTCGGGCTCTCTCAGCACGACCGGATTAACCTCATTAACCAACTTACTCATTGAAAGCCCCCGAAGCGAGCGCTGCAATTTTAGCGAGCAGCAAAGTGCGCTCTACAGGTTTGGTAATGTAATCAAAAGCACCTTGGCGCAGACCCCACACTTTGTCAGACTGCTGACTTTTGGTTGTACACAGAATAATCGGGATGTTTTTTGTTGCCGCATCGCGTGATAACTGCCGCGTCGCCTGAAAGCCATTCATACCGGGCATTACCACGTCCATCAAGATCAAGTCCGGCTGAAGCTCTCGTGCCTTGGCTACGCCATCTTCACCATTCTCGGCAATCAGTACTTCAAAATTATTGGCAAACAGAATTTGCGTCAACAAAAACCGCTCCGTCGGTGAGTCATCAATAATCAGCACCCGCCGAATTTCGCGGCTCATGCACGTTCCCTTATTTGCAAATTAATGGCATGAAGCAAACTCTCTTTAGTAAATGGCTTGGTCAAGTACTCGTTTGAACCAGCCGCATGACCTCGCGCCCGATCGAACAAGCCATCGCGAGAAGACAGCATAATGACAGGCGTTGATGAAAATTTTGCGTTCTTTTTTATCAAAGAACACGTCTGATAGCCATCCAGCCTGGGCATCATGATGTCGCAAAAAATAACTGCCGGCCGATGATCATTGATTTTTGCAAGCGCATCAAAACCATCATTCGCCAACACCACTTCCGCACCTTCTTGCTGCAAAAATGCTTCGGCACTTTTTCGGATAGTCATTGAATCATCAATCACCATGACGGTAATACCTGCCAGCAGAGTTTGCATTGTCGTCATCAGTAGTAATACTCGGTCATCTTCTCAACAAGCCCGCATCGGGCATTGACTGCCCTGTAAAAATGGGCATCCGCTTAAAAACTTGATTACAGACATCAAATCTCCACCATTTCAAAATCATCCTTGCGTGCATTACACTCAGGGCAGGTCCAGTTAATAGGCACATCTTCCCAACGTGTTCCCGGAGCAATGCCATCTTCAGGCCAGCCCTCTGCTTCATCATAAATATAGCCACAGATTAAACACAACATTTTGCGATACGTTCGTTCAGTATTCATAGTAAATGCTTAGGTTAAAATTACAACCATATTAACTCAAGCGGCGGCTGTCATTGGGTAGGTTTATGGGGCTTTGCGGCCGCAATTAACGTATCACACCCATCCTCGCAGCGCTTTTAACCAACACGGTATCACTTGGCCAACGCCACGCCCATGAGGAATGCCCCATGCCTAATAACATCCCGCAAAAAAACGAATCCCCCCCAATAGTCTTGACCTTTGCCGGCTCAGACCCTACCAGTGGCGCCGGTTTGCAGGCAGATATGCTTACCTTGGCCAGCCTGGGCTGCCACCCCGTCACGGTAGTGACGGCCATTACCGTCCAGGATACGGCTGGTGTAGAAGACATTTTCCCCATCCCCGCAGAATGGGTTGCCGATCAAGCACGCGCCATCCTGGAAGACATGCCAATTGCCGCCTTCAAAATCGGCCTCCTGGGCAGCATAGAAACCATTGCCGCCATTGCTGAAATTCTTGCAGACTACCCAGACATTCCTTTGGTGCTAGACCCTGTACTCGCCTCCGGCCGGGGAGATGCATTCACTGACGATGACATGATCGAAGCCATCACGACCTTGCTGTTGCCTCAAACCAGCGTCTTGACACCCAATAGCCTGGAAGCTCGTCGCTTGGTTCAATCACCAGAAGATGACCAAGAAACGGAAGCCGCTGCAGAAAATGAATCGGCGCCGAACCAGCCTGATCTTGCCCAATGCGCCCATCAACTCATTGATGCAGGTTGCGAATATGTCTTGATTACCGGCACGCACGAAGACACTGAGCAAGTAGTGAACACCTTATACGGCAGCCACGGCATAGTCCGCACCGACCGCTGGACGCGTCTGCCGGGCAGTTATCATGGATCAGGTTGCACGCTGGCTTCTGCCATTGCCGCGCATCTCGCGCATGGCATTGACTTAGCCGAAGCCATCCATGACGCGCAGGAATACACTTGGCAGACGCTGGCTGCCGGCTTTCGTCCGGGCATGGGACAATTCATTCCCGACCGCCTGTTCTGGTCACGCGACCCGGATAACGAAACGGATACAGAAAATGCCATCATGCCCCAGCCAAACGACTAAACCACGTCAACTGATTTACACACAGCGTACTCATTACCTCATCAAATAAAACATCCCCCCATGAAACTCTCCGGCCTATATGCCATTACCCTTGACGATTACCTGCTACCCCGTCTCTCGGCGCTGGTACAGGCAGCCTTGAAAGGGGGCACGCCTTTCGTGCAATATCGCAACAAAACCGCCTCAAAACCGCTGCGCCGCGCACAAGCCGCTGAATTACTGCGCATTTGCCACGCCGCTGGTGCCAAGCTCATCATCAACGACGATGTTTGGTTAGCGATAGAAATCGGCGCGGACGGCGCGCACATCGGCCGCGATGACGCCCCTGGTGGCTCACTCGCCGCCGCCCGCCATGCCTTGGGGCCGAATCGCATTCTGGGCGTGTCCTGTTATGCTGACCTTGACCGCGCTGCCGAAGCCGCCGAGGCCAAAGCAGATTATCTAGCCTTTGGTGCCATGTATCCCTCAACCACCAAACCCAATGCGGTGCTCGCACCATTAGAAATTCTCACCGAAGCCAAACAGCGCTTTGGTCTGCCGATTGCAGCCATTGGCGGCATTACGCCAGAAAATGCCCCTGCCGTAATCGCTGCAGGCGCCGACTTATTAGCCGTAGCCAGCAATCTGTTCGATGTCATGGACATCCAAACGCGCGCCAAAAATTTTGGCGATTTGTTTTCTTCTGTCGCAGCGAAAGCACCCCAGAACACACAAAACGCTACCCGATAGAACCAATACCAACACCAGCACCACCCAACCTACAAGAAAGCCCGCTACCTGCCATGACTGAAAACGAACGCCTGTTTGCCCGCGCCCAGCGCACCATTCCCGGCGGCGTGAATTCCCCTGTGCGCGCCTTTCGCTCTGTCGGCGGCACTCCCCCCTTTTTCGCGCGCGGCGCAGGCGCCCAGGTGTGGGACGCCGATGGCAACGGCTATATCGACTACGTTGGCTCCTGGGGGCCGCTGATTCTCGGCCATGCCGATCCGGCCACGGTTCAGGCCGTACAAGCCGCCGCCGCCAACGGCTTATCGTTTGGCGCCCCCACGGCGGGCGAAGTCGAGCTTGCCGAACTGCTCACGCGCCTTGTGCCCAGCATGGACATGGTGCGCCTGGTGTCCTCCGGCACCGAAGCCACCATGAGCGCGATTCGCCTGGCGCGCGGCCACACCGGGCGTGACACGCTAATCAAATTTGAAGGCTGCTACCACGGCCACAGCGACAGCCTGCTAGTCAAGGCTGGTTCGGGCATGCTGACCTTTGGCAACCC
>Ga0209066_10007225_pt1 | contig 11079 bp, 6 predicted proteins | sample All_14_2_FD_187198 | JGI IMG/M metagenome (GOLD analysis project Ga0209066, IMG submission 187198) | Freshwater microbial communities in response to fracking from Pennsylvania, USA - Allegheny Zone_MetaG_DW_15 (SPAdes) (version 2) ... | reverse complement strand
TGTATGAAGTGCTGGGCGATATTTGGGTGGTGCGCCGCAATCCATATCTGGAAGATGATCTGCTGTCCAACGCCAAGCGTCGCCGTGCGCTGGTAGACGCCTTGCGCCATCGGTTAAAGGAAATTGACCTGCGCCGCGCCGGCAACGGGCGAGTAGCGCAGTTGCTCACTGCGGCGGACGTGGCGGTGCGCGACTTTGAAAAATGGTTTGACGACACCGCCAAGCTGCGCAAAAAAATCCTCAACCGCCTGTTGCCCTATACCCGCCGCGACAACATCGCCTTTGATGGTTTGGCGCGCGTCTCGCACGTGACGGACGCGACCGACTGGCGGGTTGAGTTTCCGTTCGTCGTGCTAAAGCCCGATACGGAAGAAGAAATTGCCGCGTTGGTACAAGCTTGTATCGAACTCGAACTCACCATCATTCCACGTGGCGGCGGCACAGGTTATACGGGGGGAGCCGTGCCGCTGGACGCGCATTCAGTCGTCATCAATACCGAGAAACTGCTGGACATGACGCAGGTTAAATACCAGCGCCTGCCCGGCCTGACCGGCAAAAACGTGCAAGACTATGCCACCGTGCGTACCGGTGCGGGCGTAATAACACGCCGTGTGATGGATTTGGCTGAAACGGCTGGCCTCGTCTTCGCGTGCGACCCAACATCCGCCGACGCCTCATGCGTGGGTGGCAATATCGCCATGAACGCAGGCGGCAAAAAAGCCGTGCTGTGGGGCACGGCGCTGGATAACCTGGCTTCGTGGCGCATGGTCACCCCTGATGGCAACTGGCTGGAAGTTGAGCGCATTGACCATAACTTCGGCAAAATTCACGAGCAAGAGCGCGTAACTTTCCGCCTCACCCGGTTTGACGCCAGCGGTAAAACCAAGCTGGGCGTAGAAATGCTCACCATGCCCGGCGCACAGTTTCGCAAGCTTGGGCTGGGCAAAGATGTTACCGATAAATTTTTAGGTGGCTTGCCCGGCGTGCAAAAGGAAGGTACAGACGGCATCATCACCTCCGCCGTGTGGATTTTGCACAAAATGCCGCCTGTCACACGCACGGTTTGCCTGGAATTTTTTGGTCAGGTGAGGGACGCTGTGCCCTCCATTGTTGAAATTACCGATTACCTCAAAACTTGTCCGGGTGGCGCGTTATTAGCGGGTCTGGAGCATCTGGATGAACGTTATGTACGCGCCGTGGGTTACACCACCAAAGCCAAACGCCACGGCAGGCCGAAGATGGTTCTAATCGGCGATATTGTCGGCGCTGATGAGACGGCGGTCATGGCGGCTGCATCCGAAGTCGTGCGCCTGGCCAGCCTGCGCAGCGGCGAGGGATTTATCGCTGTCTCGGCCGAGACGCGTAAAAAATTCTGGCTGGATCGCGGCCGCACCGCCGCTATTTCAAAGCATACCAATGCCTTCAAGATCAACGAAGACGTGGTCATCCCCTTGCCACGCATGGGTGACTATTGCGATGGCATCGAACGCATCAACATCGAGTTGTCCTTGGCTAATAAAATTGCCCTGGCCGATGCACTGGAAACTTACTTGCAGGGCGATTTGCCTGTAAACAGTGGTGATTCGGTCCTCGACAAGGCCGAGTTTTTAGGCGACCGCCGCGAGCAAGCCTTAACGCTGGTGACTGAAGTACGAACGCGCTGGCAGAATTACCTCGATCAGATCGATCAATACTTTGATGATCTGCAAAACTACCGCTTGCGCGCTTCCTGGAAAATCGAGCTCAAGGCCGGACTGGAATCCATTTTTGATGGCGCAGCATTTCGCCCGACCTTGGCAGGCATTGAATCAGTGCAAAAAGAAGTGCTGCGCGGCCGTGTATTCGTGGCGCTGCACATGCACGCGGGAGACGGTAACGTGCACACAAATATCCCCGTCAACTCAGAAGATTACGCCATGCTGCAAACCGCGAATCAGGCGGTCGCGCGCATCATGGTGCTCGCAAAATCACTCGGTGGCGTCATTTCCGGCGAGCATGGCATTGGTATTACCAAACTTGAGTTTTTAACGGAAGATGAAATTCGTCCGTTCCGCGATTACAAGCAGCGTGTCGACCCGCAAGGCCGGTTTAACCGAGGCAAACTCTTGCCCGGCGGCGGTTTAGAAAATGCCTACACACCCTCGTTCTCTTTAATGGGTGCAGAATCGCTCATCATGGAACAATCTGACATCGGAAAAATTTCCGATTCAATTAAAAACTGCCTGCGGTGCGGAAAATGCAAACCCGTATGCTCAACGCACGTGCCGCGCGCCAACCTGTTGTACTCCCCGCGCGACAAAATTCTGGGCACATCCTTGCTCATCGAGGCATTTTTATACGAAGAGCAAACTCGGCGCGGCATTTCCTTGCAGCATTTTGATGAATTCTCAGACGTCGCTGACCACTGCACAGTTTGCCATCGCTGCCTCAAGCCCTGCCCGGTAGATATCGACTTCGGCGATGTGTCAGTTGCCATGCGTAATTTTTTACGCAAACAAGGAAAAAAGAAATTCAATCCGGGCACATTTGCCTCGATGACTTTCCTTAATGCCAAAGACCCGCGCACGATTAAGTTACTGCGTGCAGGCATGATGAATTTTGGCTTCCAAGCGCAGCGGTTACTACACAAAACATTCAAAGCGCTGGGATTTATCCAGCCCACGCGCAATCATCCACCGGCCTCTGTCGGCAAACCGACCGTCAAAGCGCAAGTGATTCACTTCATGAACCGCCCGATGCCGGGCAATTTGCCCAAACGTACCTCGCGGGGGCTACTTGACATTGAAGACGACAAACTGATTCCAGTAATTCGTAATCCGCAAAAAAACACAGAAGAATCGGATGCCGTTTTCTATTTTCCCGGTTGCGGCTCAGAGCGACTATTCTCACAAGTGGGCTTGGCCACGCAAGCCATGCTGTATGAAATCGGCACAACCACGGTGTTGCCACCAGGCTATCTCTGTTGCGGCTACCCGCAGACATCGGCGGGCGAAGAAGACAAAGGACAAAAAATCAGCATGGACAACCGCGTTTTGTTCCATCGCGTCGCCAATACACTCAACTATCTCGACATTAAAACCGTCATTGTGTCTTGTGGCACCTGCATGGATCAATTGCAAAAATATGAATTCGAGAAAATTTTTCCCGGCTGCCGCTTGCTCGACATCCACGAATATCTGATGGAAAAAGGTGTCAAACTCGAAGGCGTCAGCGGTACACGCTATATGTATCACGACCCTTGCCACACCCCCATGAAAACCTATGCCCCTTTGGCCGTCACAAATGCACTCATGGGTCAGAATGTACCGCTATCTGACCGCTGCTGCGGTGACGCAGGCTCGTTTGCCTACGCCCGTCCAGACATCGCCACACAAGTAAAATTTCGCAAGCAGGAAGAAATTACACAAGGCGCAGCGCAGTTACGTGCAGATGGTTTCAAGGGTGAGGTAAAAATCCTCACCTCTTGCCCCGCCTGCTTGCAGGGCTTGAGCCGCTATGACGATGACGCCAATACGCAAGCTGATTACATTGTGGTCGAAATCGCCAAGGCTGTGCTTGGCCCTGATTGGCTGCCAAACTACGTGCGTACCGTCAATACGGGTGGCATTGAGCGCGTATTGCTGTAAGCCAAAAATTTATGGCTAACCAATTCTGGCGGCGTATTTTTTAAATCATGTCCAGCATCGACTGCGCCTTATGTCGTCAAGACCATACGGAGCCTAGCGGTGAAGGGGATTTGCTGTGGCAGGACTCGCGTTGCCGCGTGGTGCGTGTAACCGGTACAGAAGGGGAACAATTTCCCGGTTTTTGTCGTGTCATCTGGCATGAACACGTCAAGGAAATGAGCGATCTAACTGCCACAGATGCCGCCCATTTGATGCAAGTCGTTCTTGCTGTTGAACGCACACTGCGCCTGCTGCTTACCCCAGACAAAATCAACCTCGCCAGTCTGGGCAATATGGTTCCGCATGTTCATTGGCATGTCATTCCGCGCTGGCAAAATGACAGCCACTTTCCGGCACCCATTTGGGCAACGGCAAGCCGTACTAACTTACCGCGTGATACGCCATTAAATGCTGTTCTGCAAAGCGCCTTGAATCAACAACTTTCATTCAGGAGCTAAGTCATATGTATTTCGACCTGCCCATCACCAGTACAGAGCACCCCCCCGAATTTACCTCGGCAGCCGAATGTCGTGAATGGTTACAAGCATTAACACTGACACAACCGGTACAAAATCAGGCCTTGTTTTTACGTCAGCTATCCCTGCTAATCCGCTTCACGCTCTCTGCGGCGGAGCGCTTTTCTATCCTTGAAGCTTTGCGAAGCTCCATACATAAAACTCAAAACTTAGTTGCAAATAAGTTCATCGACAAACCTCTGCCACTCTCGCCGCCAGAACAAGCCGCGCTGGACAGTACGCTTGCTGTCTGGCAATCATTGTTTGCTAATTATTTGCAATGCATTGAAGTCTATGCACTTGAAGAAACTTACCCTAAAGCATTATCTTTAACTACGCGAAAAAATGCCACGGCAATACAACGTGCGCTGACCATGCTCGCAGAAGCACAGATTTACCTTATCTATGGCAAACGTTTGCCAGACTTTGGGTACTGGAAAAAACTGCATCAGATTTTTTTGTTTGCTGAATCCAACAATCTCATCCACGAAAAAATTAAAGACCCGTTGCGGTATGGCAAGCACCTAGTAACCCCCTTGGCAGTTTATGCAGAGTGCCATCTGCTTTATATTGTCAGCCCCTATGAATTTACTTCCCGAGACTTGGTTTGGGTGGCTCGATGGACCCAGCGCTGGGGAACAAAAATCAAGTTACTTAGGGAACCGCCTGAAGATATTTCCAACTGCGCCCATCCTTTGTGGGTTGACCTGAACTCAGACCAACCAGCAGACTATGCACCACAAGATACTCAGGAAGGACGTTGGCTAGAGACCACTGCGCTCCGCGTCAGCCTAACCTCGCGCATTGCACTGCTAGCACAAGGCCGTCCGCCAAACGAGCTTCAGCTAGGCAATGATGTCACCCAGCCAAATGTCAGCAGGTTATTAACTCACCTGCTGCACCGCTGGTGTCAAGGTGGCAGCACTCGAAAACACATTCGCCAAAGAGCCAGCGGCTACTGCCATTTCATCGTCAGCTACGAAGCTGCACACTTTCACTTATCTGGCCAACGTCAGGTACAGTCAGCCCCAAAAGATGACAACTCACGACGACAAGAGCGAGAAAAGCTTGCATTATTTGGCGACTCAAGCCACCGCTTGGACATTGCTGCCGCGACACCCAACGCCTTACCTGTTGAAGCCTGGCGCATCATGGAGGACTGGAACCTGCTGGATACGTCTGCTGCAGGTTTACGTATTTCGCGACCAATTAAAGAGGGCGTACGCATCGCCATAGGAACATTGGTCGCCGCTCGTACAGAAACAAGTAAAAACTTTACCTTAGGCTGTGTGCGCTGGGCTTTACGTCAAGATACCAACGCTTTAGCAGTCGGTATTCAGTTATTTCCCGGCGAGGCTAAAGCAATCATGGCGCGCATTGTCACGGTCGATCACCTACCCCACCGACCTGCTTTTTTCATTGAAGCAAACGAATCAACAGAGTCGCCCGCCAGTCTCGTCTTGCCTGTTGGCAGCTTTCAGATTGGCCGGCGCATTGAAATCATGCGAACTTCTGCAGAAGTTGTCACGCTCACGCACCTCGTTGCACATGGCAGTGAATTTGAATGTGCAACATTCACAACAGAGGCTTAATGCTGGCGGTCACACGTTTTTCATATTTTTGTAACAAGATAGTCACAAATGCTTTCTAGACTTTGCAAGCGGCTGACAGAGGCCGACACGTTGCGTCTTTGTTAGCAGCTTTTTAAACGCAGAATTATCAGGGGTAATTATTTATGAAGAAAAAAATGATCGCGCTGGCAGCAACCAGTTTGGCCAGCTTGTCCGGTGCTGCTTTTGCAGGCTCCAACGTCACGGTATATGGCATTATCGACGGCACGTTTGATGTCATCAGTGTCAGCGGCGGCCAAGCTGGCGTGCCAACCAAAGGCACCCCCAGCTACAACCGCGTCACCTCCAACGGTTCGCGCCTCGGCTTTAAAGGTACCGAAGACTTGGGCAACGGCATGAGCGCTTTCTTCCAGTTCGAGTCAAATGCAAAATTCGACGCAGGTGGCGGCCTGGATACCGGGCGCGACAGCTTCGTTGGCTTAAAAGGCGGTTTTGGTACTGTCAAGCTAGGTAATTTTAGCGGCCCAAACCGTGACCTTGCTGGCAAATTAGACGTTGTCATTCATAGTGATGGCATTGGTGACAACAGTGCCATTTTTGGCAAACTTAGCGGCAAAGGTTCATATTTTGATACACGCTACACTGACTCCATTGCTTACATCACACCAAAGTTTTCTGGTTTTGAGGGCACTATTCACTATCAAGCTAATGAAAACAAAGATGAAACCCCAGCTGCAGGTATTAATGCCTCACTCTTTGAAATTGGTCTGAAATACGACAATGGTCCCGTTTTCATTGGCTTAGCTCATGGCAAGCTCTCTGAAAACAACGAGGCGGCAACCGGTAAATTTGGTATGGGTTTTGATGCAGAAACAACAGAGACGCGCATCGGTGGCAGCTACAAGTTCGATGTAGCCAGCGTGCGTTTGATGTATGGCCGAACCAAAGCAGAAGGCAGCTTGGGCGAACTTAAACAAAATGTGTGGGGTATTGGCGGCACTTACAATGTCACAGCAAATGGCAAACTGCTTGCTCAATACTACAGTGCAGATGATTTGAGCGGCAATCGCACTGGCATATCAAATCTTTCAGAAACCGGTGCCAAGTTCTGGGTTTTGGGCTACGAGCATAGCCTCTCCAAGCGCACAACGCTGATCGCACACTACGCCCAAATGCAGAATGATGACCGTACAAGCACCGTAGCAGGTGCAGGTAAAGGCTACGATTTCGGCGATGGCAAAACGGGCTTTACCGGCAACAACGTGAAGCTCTCAGGTATTCAATTGGGTGTAAACCACGCGTTTTAACCCTGCTGTAATATTTATCTCAAGCGGCTTGCAAACTCGGTTTGCAAGCCGCTTTTTTTACAGTCATTGTTCTTGATGATCTTGAGAAAATGTCTAACCTGCAGCCTGCTCAGTTGTTTTGCTCAACCCCACTTATCAAACCTTTAGATTTAGATCAAAGTTCAGGCTTCTTACTCAGCTACCACGCGATGTGCTGGAAACGCCACGCTAAAAGTACTCCCTTTCCCCAGTTCGCTTTTAATTTCAAGCTGCGCTTGATGGCGCTCCAATACATGCTTCACAATGGCCAAGCCCAGACCTGTGCCGCCCATATCGCGCGAACGGCCGTGATCTACACGATAAAACCGTTCAGTGAGCCTCGGCAGGTGCTCTGCAGCAATGCCAATGCCTGTATCTGCCACAGAAAAATGGGCGCTATGTGCATCTGCCTCCCAGCGTAATGAAATCACGCCACCTGTTGGCGTATAGCGCACAGCATTTGTCGCTAAATTACTCAGCGCAGACTGAAGTTCACGCGCACTGCCTACAATATGTGTAGAGCCATTCACCTGCAAACTGATTTGATGCTGGCTTGCACGTGCGTCAGACAATGCTTGTGCTTCCTGTTTCACTTGCGTTAATAAACTGCCGATATCAATCGCCTCTTCCTGCGGCAGGGCGTCGGTTTCTAAAGAAGACAACATCAGCAAATCCTCAATCAAGCTCTGCATGCGCAATGCTTGCTCTGTGGCCATGCGCAAATAACTTGCCAGCTCTTCTGACGAGGCATCATGCAAGGCATCCGCTGCCGTTTCAATAAATCCGAGTGTTACGGTAAGCGGTGTTTTCAGCTCATGGGAAACATTCGCCACAAAATCACGTCGCATCGTTGCTAATTTTTCCAGCTGAGTAATATCACGCACCATAATTAACGTGCGTTCTGCTGCAAAAGGCACAGTTTTAACTTGCAGTGTGCGCCCAGGATTACGTTGCGTCGTGAGGCTCAGAGGTTTTTCATGGGTGCCTTTTGCATTGAGATAATCCAGCAATGCCGGCTCGCGTAATAAATGCGTTAGACGGCTACCGGTATCTGTGCTGGCACTCAAGCCCAAGCATGCCTCCGCTTCCCAGTTCATCCACTCAATCACCCAGTCATCATCCAAAATAACAACGCCTTCAGGCAAAGCCTCTGCCGCCAAACGCAAACGTTCTAACTCGGTATTGGCCAGCTTGGTCTCTTTGGATGCCTTGCGCATTTGCTGATAGAGCAGATCACTTAATTCGCCCCATGCTCCCATAGCGGTCAATGGCTCACGCTCGTGGGGGGCTTGTGACCAATAAATGAGTTGCCAAAGACAGGTTGCATGGCGCAAAAGAATCAATGCAAACATAAGCAGCATGCCCGTCATTGCACTGCCTACACCGAACCAGCTTGCACCCACATAGCCCAAAAAGCCAGCCACAACAACCAGCAAACAAGTGACCAAAACCTCAACAATGACAGACATCACCATTGACTTCATAAAGCCGACATGCGGTAACCGCTTCCTCGGACAGTCTGAATCAAATCCGCATTGCCTGTTGCCTCCAGCGCTGCACGCAAGCGGCGAATATGCACATCCACGGTACGCTCTTCAACAAATATATGGTCGCCCCAAACCTGGTCTAACAATTGGGTACGTGTATGGACTCGTTCAGGATGCGTCATAAAGAAATGTAAAAGTCGAAACTCGGTTGGGCCTAAAGGTATCTCAGTATCGCCGCTGCTGATACGATGTGTTGCAGGGTCAAGACGCAATGCCCCTAACATCACCAACTCATCCGTTGTTTGCGGTGCATGGCGTCGCAAAACTGCGCGAATGCGGGCAACCAGCTCACGTGGACTAAAAGGCTTGGTAATGTAATCATCCACGCCAATATCAAAGCCATCGATTTTATCGCGTTCCTCCGCCCGCGCTGTCAACATGATGATAGGCAAATCGCGTGTGCGTGTGTCACGGCGTAATTGCCGCGCAAAATCCAGCCCGCTCATGCCAGGCAACATCCAGTCAAGCAATACCAAATCAGGCAATATTGCCGTTATCAGTCGGCGAGCAGTTTCAGAATCACTGGCCAAAATTACCTCATGACCGGCACGCCGCAAATTAATTTCTATCAAAGACTGAATCGCCAACTCATCTTCAACCACCAAAATTGAGGCTGCCATAAATTTCCTTTTTAATTACTCAAGAATTCAGTCTATTGCAGAATAATGACAGAACAGTGACAGTTCATCATGCCCTGTTAGGCTATGATATTGGCTCATGGTTTAACTGTGCTGCGCTTGCTTTGCTATTATTCCAGCCAACCAAAAATCATAACGCCAGTGTGCTTATTCAATCAACTCTTGAGATTATTCGATGAAATACCAATCTGTATTTCGTCCTGAGCTTTTTGCCGGCCAAACCATCATTGTGACCGGAGGCGGTAGCGGCTTGGGTCGCTGCACAGCGCATGAACTAGCTAGTCTGGGTGCAACGGTGGCTTTGGCAGGGCGCAAAATCGAAAAGCTGCATGCCGTGCAAGCCGAAATTATCGCTGCGGGCGGAAAAGCCAGCATTCATGTTTGCGACATCCGTGACGAAGCCATGGTCAAGTCCATGGTTAGTGCAGTGTTGGCACAACATGGTGCCATCCATCACTTGATAAATAATGCGGGCGGTCAATTTCCTGCTTTGGCAAAAAACTTGTCGCTCAATGGCTGGGAAGCCGTCATTAAAAACAACCTGACAGGCGGTTTTTTGGTATCACGCGAGACATACACGCAGTGGATGGAAGCGCATGGCGGGTCAATCGTTAACATCATTGCCGACATTTGGGGTGGCATGCCGCACATGGCGCATAGTGGTGCTGCTCGTGCAGGCATGCTCTCATTTACCGAAACAGTGGCCTGTGAATGGGCACACGCTGGCGTAAGGGTCAATGCTGTAGCGCCCGGCTGGATTGCCAGCAGCGGCTTTGATACCTACTCACCCGAAGTACAAAAAGAAATGCGCGGCTGGAAAAAGAAGGTTCCGCTGCAACGCTTTGGCACCGAGGCAGAAATCTCGGCGGCGATCGTTTTTCTGCTCTCAGAAGCCGCTTCATTCATTACTGGCTCTTGCATTCGCGTGGATGGTGGCGTGCCCAATGCGCGTCATACCTGGACACCCATTGCCCATCAACGATCCAAACCTTTCGAAGGCTTTCCTTTAGCATCCCGACCTACCAGCCAAGCGGTACAAGACGAATGACCCTTACTGAACTTCGCTACATCGTCGCCCTGGCGCGTGAAAGCCATTTTGGCCGCGCCGCCGAGAAGTGCCACGTCTCTCAACCCACACTTTCCGTTGCCGTTAAAAAACTCGAGGAATCACTGGGCATTGTTTTGTTTGAACGCAACAGTGGTGAAGTTCGCCCCACGACAATAGGAGTACAAGTCGTCGCACAAGCTGAGCGTGTATTAAGCGAAGCCGCCCGCGTGAATGAAATTGCCGCTGCGGGTCGCGACCCGCTGGCAGGGCCGCTAAGACTAGGGGTGATCTACACCATCGGTCCCTGGCTGCTACCATCACTCGTGCCGCTGTTAAAAGATCGCGCCCCAAACATGCCACTCATCATCGCCGAAGGCTATACCGAAGTGCTGATCGAAAAACTCAAGAATTTTGAATTAGATGTTTTAGTTCTCGCGCTGCCTGTCAACGAACCTGGGCTGGTTGCGCAACCGATATATGAAGAGCCGTTTCGGTTATTACTACCTGTAGCACACCCGTGGGTCAAACAAAAGTCCTTTGCACCGGCACAGCTACTTGAAACGCCCCTGCTCATGCTAGGTTCTGGCAACTGCTTTCGGGATCAGGTACTTGATCTCTGCGCGCGAGCCAGCCACGGCGAATCACCGCAAGTGCTGGAATCATCCTCCCTGGAAACCATACGTCACATGGTCGCCTCAGGCGTTGGCATCACTGTCATGCCCGCCAGCAGTGTAGATACCCTGTCTAAAAACGACCCCTTGCTGCGTGTT
>Ga0209066_10007224_pt1 | contig 11081 bp, 6 predicted proteins | sample All_14_2_FD_187198 | JGI IMG/M metagenome (GOLD analysis project Ga0209066, IMG submission 187198) | Freshwater microbial communities in response to fracking from Pennsylvania, USA - Allegheny Zone_MetaG_DW_15 (SPAdes) (version 2) ... | reverse complement strand
GGCTTCTACCGGCAGCGGCTCGGCCCCCATGCGTGCCGCCAGCAGCTCGGCGCACAGCACCGAAAAACTCAAGCCCCTGGACCCCAGCCCGGCGCAAATCCACAAGCTGGGGAAGTCAGCTTCATCCAGCGCACCCACCAGCGGCAAACGGTCTGCCGTAACGCACCGCGTGCCTTTCCATGTGTTGAGTGCATAAGAGGCAAAGCGCGTCGCCAAATCAGCGGCCAGTTCGGGCAACAGTTGCTGCAAGTGCTCAAAATTGCGGTCATGGTTGTCGCTGTCGGCGCGCTCAAAATGGTGGGCTGGCTGATAGCTGGAGCCCATGAACCAGGCGGGGCCCTGAGCCGTGGGAATGTGTGGCACCAAGCTGCCCGAACCATTCACCGGGCAGGTCGGAAAGGCGGCGGCAGCCGTGGAATCGTCATGCAGTGCCCAGCTCAGCAGACCACGCATGCCCCGGGTGGCGGGCAACTTCTGAAGCTGTAGGGCCAATGTCTCGTCATGCCTGGCCAGCGCATCCAGCAGTGGGCGCGCCGCACTGGCGTTGGCCAGCACCACCCGCTCAGCGCTGCAAAGCAGGCGGCCACTGCTGTGAAACAGATGCCAGATGTCGCCATCGCTCTGCAAATGGCTCACCTCGGCATCGCCCTGAAACGTTATCCCGGGCTGTTGGAGCCACGCTTGCACCAGTTCAGCCGGTTTGACCCAGGCGGCGCGTGGGTGCCAAAGTCCAGGCCCGGCAGCGAACGGATTTGCGTCGCCCCACCCCTGGTTGCAAGGCACGGACCAGTCGTGACCCTCCGGTGGCCAGTTGGCTGGCAACTGCGGCGTGCCGCCCACCTGGCGTTCCAGCACCCCCGAGGCCGACCAGTGCACACCAGGCTGCAAAAACTGTTGCGCTTGCTGCAGCATCAACCGCACGCCAGCACGCGACAGGCGCGACAGCGTGCAGTCGTCGCTGGAGGTGTGCGGCACCACCAGCCCCACCGGCAGGCCGGACGCCCCGGCGGCGGGGGCTGCGGCCCTGTCCAGCACCTGCACCTGCCAGCCACGTCGCGCCAGAGAAGCCGCCACGCTGGCACCGGCCAGACCGGCGCCAATCACCGCGCAGCGCTGAATGGGCAAGGCTGCGGTACCCGTCTGGCGTGACGTTTTTAAAGTCCAGGGCGGATCAAAACGCTCGTGAAGCAGATCAGCTGTTGTCGCCGCCGCCATGTGGGCGTTGTCGTCACGCGTCATGAGGCCGCACGCGCGCAAGGTACCCGATAGCGCTGGCCGGTCCGCGCCGGCAGGCCAGGGGCCGCGCAGTGTGGTGCCACGTCGGCAAAGGCGGGTCAGCGCTTTGACGGCCCAAGTGTTCTGCACATCAAAAGCCCCCGGCACAGTCAAATCTGCGGGAGACAAGATGATGTCATCCGCTTGAAACTGCTGCTGTCGCAGTGACTGCAACGCATCACCCACACATAAGGTCAGGATGACTTGCCCGTCAGCGAGCAAAAAGCGGTGAAACCCGGGCAGCAGGCCAAACCAGTGGCTACCCAACGCCTGCGCCAGCGGCCGATGAAGGTTGGGGTGATGGTCTGCGCACAGCAGGTCGTTCCCTTGTGGCGCCCGCGGACAAAGCGCCACGTAATGCAACAGGCGGGGCCGCTGCGCATCGCGCAGCCAGACCTGCCAAGTCTGAAGAAAATTTTCTCCAGCGTTGAAGCTGGTGTCCAACACTTGCCAGTGTGGCAAGCCCTGCCAGGCATGCGCCGGGGACACGGAGCGCACAGCGCCGGGCTCTGGCGGCTGTGCGGGGGGAACTGTCACGCTTTGGGTGGTACGTACCCTTGTGCGGCATCAGCGCCGCCACCAAAGAAGTGGTTTTCCATCTGCCGCGCCAAGTACTGGCGGGCCCGGGCGTCGGCCAGATTGAGGCGGTTTTCGTTGACCAGCATGGTTTGATGCTTGAGCCACTCCGCCCACGCTTGTTTGCTGACGTTTTCCCAGAGCCGCTTGCCCAATTCTCCGGGGTAGGGTGCAAAGTCAAGTCCGTCAGCCTCGATGCCCAATTTGATGCATTTCACCGTACGCGCCATGTTTAACCTTCTGTGTGTGCTGCCAAAAGTGGTAACTTTAGCAAGGTTTTGGCATGAAGCGCTCACTGAAGTAAAATCCAACCCTATGGCAAAAGCAGATACCAAAACCAAAATCGTGGCCGATGGCCTGCGTTACAAATCCAAAGTGTCGGGTTCACCCTTCACGGCGGCGACTTCGTTCGGCGCAGCCACCATGTCTTGCTTTTTATGTGGCAAGCACCGCGCCCGCTCCCAGATGATCTCCAAGAAAATTTTGGGCAAATCGCAGGCGGTGTGCTCTCCTTCTTGCAAGGCGCTTGACCTGGCTCTGGAAGAGGCCAACAAGAAGCCCGCCATCGATTGATGGCGTTCAGCGTGTGGCTGTGATTCACCCGTGGTGGTCATTAGTGGTCATGACTTCTACGGCATGATTGAAAGCCTTCCGCTGTCGCCCACCATCCGATGACCTTCCAGAACAGCGGCGCTGGTGCTGCAGTGAGTTGGCCGTGATGGGGCGGCTCACCGGCCAACCCGTCTTACAGCACAAAGTTGCTCGGGTGTTCACCGCGTTCGTAGACGACATGGGCGCACCCCACCTGCAAGGTGGCTGGTACTCTCGTTTTATGAGCAAAAAACCATGACGCGCTCGGCATCCGATCGCTTCTCCAGCGCCACCACGCGGGTACCGCGCGGATTCAGGTGTCCATGACCTCCCACATCCGCGCCCGGGAACCACGTTCACAAAGGCAAACTGTCAAAGCCTTCGTAGGTTTTTTTCAGCCAGGTTTTGACGCGCTGGCGCTCCAGCAGACCCAGGCAATCGTCTTCCGGGCGACTGTGGATGGCGGCCCAGAAACTGGCGTTTTGCCGATCAATCTTGCGCATGCTGGCTTCGTGCAGCGCGGGCAGGTTGATGACCTTGGCACCCAGTGCCACGGCTTTTTCCAGCGCGGGTGAGGCGTCGAGTTGGGAAAAATCGACGCCGCGGCCATGGTTTTTCACCACGAAGTAATTGGGGCCGTCTTCAAAGGTGTTGAGCAGGCGGCCCAGCAGTTCGACGGAATCCTTGCCTGGATCGGCCACGTGCCAGAAGTTGACGGCGATGCCCATGTCGGCCAGCACGGCAAACACATCCGAGTCTTTGATCCAGCGTGCCAGCGGTGCGGCGGTTTGCGCGGCCAGGTCAACGATCACGCGCGGCGGCGGGGCCGTGGGGTCAGAAGTCTCAAACGCGCTGGCAATCGCATCCAGACCTTCGTAGCTGTCCACCACCACCGGGCTGGCGTAGTCGGCATAAAAGCGGGTGAACGAGGTGTGCGAGCGGTCGGTGTCAAAACCCACAAAGGGCTGCTCTTTGTCGATGAAATACTGCGCCAGCAGGCGCGACACCACCGATTTGCCCACGCCACCTTTTTCGCCGCCAATGAAATTGAGAGAACTCATGAAAACTTTCTGTTGTGTTGAAAAGAGAGGGCTTTCCGTCTGAAAGCCACCGGGGGGCACAAGCAAGACTCATGCACACGCCGTGCGCACAGCCAGGGCCTCAGGTTACTTTTTTGACCAGCACCTGGCTCTTGCGGTCCCAGTTGTATTTGCGTTTGCGCGCTTCGGGCAGCCAGTCGGGGTCGACCTGGACAAAACCACGTTTGATGAACCAGTGCATGGTGCGGGTGGTCAGCACAAAAATGCTGTCCAGCCCGGCCAGCTTGGCGCGTTGTTCAATGCGTTTGAGCACCCGGTCACCATCGCCCTGGCCCTGCACATCGGGCGACACGGTCAGCGCGGCCAGCTCGGCGGTGCGTTCCTCGGGGTAGGTGTACAAGGCGGCGCAGGCAAAGATCACACCATCGTGCTCGATCACGGTGTACAGGCCCACATCACGCTCGATCTCGGTGCGGCTGCGTTTGACCAGGGTGCCGTCTTTCTCGAACGGCTCGATCAGCTGCAAGATGCCACCCACATCGTCCACCGTGGCCTCACGCAGGCTCTCCAGTTTTTCATCGACCACCATGGTGCCGATGCCGTCGTGCACATACACCTCGAGCAAGATTGAGCCGTCCACCGCGTAGGGGATGATGTGGCTGCGCTCCACACCACCTTTGCAGGCCTTGACACAATGCTGCAGGTAAAACGCGGTGTCGGTGGGTTTGTCGGCACTGGGCAGGTCGGCCAGTAATTTCTCGGCGGTGTCCAGCGGCAATTCGGTGTCAATCGGGTTGTCTTCACTGAGCGGCTGGCGCACATCGGTGGCAATCCCTGGCACCTCGGTCACAAAGATCAGCTTGTCGGCCTGCAAGGCGGTGGCCACCGAGGTGGCGACTTCTTCCATGGTCAGGTTAAAGGCCTCACCGGTGGGGGAGAAGCCGAACGGCGACATCAGCACCAGTGCCCCCATGTCAAGCGAGCGGGTGATGCCTGCGGTGTCGATCTTGCGCACCACGCCCGAATGCTGGAAGTCCACCCCGTCCACAATGCCGACCGGGCGCGCCGTCAAAAAATTGCCGGAAATAACCCGCACCGTGGCCCCTGCCATCGGTGTGTTGGGCAGGCCCTGGCTGAAGGCGGCTTCAATCTCGTAACGCAACTGCCCAGCGGCTTCCTGGGCACAGTCCAACGCCACCTCGTCGGTGATACGGATGCCCTTGAAATACTTGGGTGAGTGGTTCTTGGCCTTGAGCTGTTCGTTCACCTGCGGCCGAAAGCCGTGCACCAGCACAATACGCACGCCCATGCTCTGGATCAGGGCCAGATCCTGCGCCAGATTGGGCAGCTTGCCAGCGGCAATCGCCTCACCACACACACCGACCACAAAGGTCTGGTGGCGGAACTTGTGGATGTAGGGTGCGACGGATCGAAACCAGGGGACAAAGGTGAAGTTGAAGGGCAGGCTCATGGGGTAGGTAGGCAAAGAGGGCAGCAGTCAATAGGGGGCAACACCACCCTATTTTGCAGCACGTGTGTGAAGGCTTTGGTAGCTATCGGCACATCGCCGAGTTGGCCACTCAACCCAACGGTCTGACACCTTGGTGACCGGCCAGTCAGTGGTAATCATTCTCAAGCTGAAGACGAATGGCTAAGACAACAACGTCGTGGTGGTTAGCCGACAACCAAATTTTCAGTCTGCAGAAGTTCAACGCCATAGTTAACCGGCGCCGTAGCATGAAGCGCGAAGGGTACAGCTACAGGCCAAGAGAATGCCGAAGGCGTGGGCTGTAGCGGTGTCCGCGTTGAACGAGCAATTTGGTGGCTGGTGCGCTACGCGAAATTGTTTAGCTTTGCTCTTCATCAGTTGGACGCGTCTCCAACAAACGGTCCACAGCAAACAGAACATCCTCTAAGCCATCGTTGTAGTTTGAACGAAAGTCTGCGTACTTCTTTGTTTTTAGGAGTTCAGGGATAGTGCAGTCTTCAATGAGCAGCGGCAAAACAATGGTTCGGTTTTTTTCAATTTCAGACTAATACTTCGCATGCCACTCCCGCTCCACCCACTTAGATTTAATCGAATTTGTTGACAGCACCACAATGATGAAGTCTGCACTAGATAGGCCGTCAGATATTTTCTCTGGAATAGATTCACCAACGCAGATGTCCCACTCGTCGAACCACGGCGTGTGCCCAGACGTTTTTAAGTCTGTGCCCAGCCATGTTGCAAACTGTTTGTCTTTTGATGAGTGCGAGATGAAAATCTTGGCGCCTTGCCCTTTGTTGCTATAGCGAGCATGAATCATTCGATCCACAAGCACTCCTTCCACGAAATGTAATTCGGTAAGCAATTCGATCTTTCTTTTAGCTCCTACTTTTGGCGAGCCTTTCGCTGCAGCAAACCGTCCTATAAGGTTATGGAGCTCTTCGCGCCGCTTCAAGAGATCGGCCGTAGTGACTTCTCTAACGTACTCATCTGGAATGATGTAGTACCCATTGGCCAGGAAAAAGTCTCCAAAATAGACTATTGCTACACGCCGCCCTTCAATGTCATCGTCGTCTCCAACCAAATCAAAGTCAATGTCGTCCGAGAATTCTGTGTCATTGTCATCGTAGTTGCCAATGCGACCCGAGTGAGGTCCATCCGTGATGTAGACGGGACCGTAAGGGATGTGCTCTGTACTCATAAATTCGACGTGGAGGCCTAACGTAATGTTCAGAGCAACATCCGCTCTATAAGTTGGAAATTGCTCCATATGTTGGCCATCAAATCCTCCTGAAAGCGGCTTGCAGCTTTGTTTTTGCTGCTTTTTCACCGCATCAATCGTATCTCGATATTCTGGCAGACCAGACGTGGGACAACAGGTGAGTTCTGGGGTGATGTTCTGAATCGATGAGTAAATTTGGCAGATGTTCCGAATGGCCGCTCCCGCTGCAAACCGGGTACCCGTTTCCTCTTGGTTTGTGTCTTTGTTGGTGTCCTGATTGCTTGAGCGCAAAAGTCGCTTGCGTTTGGAATGGGTTGGGGTGGTGGTCATGTCTCGTCTTTTGACGGCCACGGTTACCGGCAGGATGCATCGTCGGCTAACCATCTCCATCACAGCACATCACTATATATTCCGTAGCTGCTAGCCCTCGTATCAAGAGGGCTAGGCGCCAAATAGGCTTACAACAGCATTCACCCCCAAATTCCGTCCCGACACAGCCACCGATAATGGCGCCCCAATGTCGAACCCTCTGAACATCGAATTCCCCGAATCCCTGCCGGTCTCGGCGCGCCGCGAAGAAATCATGGCCGCGATGGCCGCACACCAGGTCATCATCGTCTGTGGTGAAACCGGCTCGGGCAAAACCACCCAACTGCCCAAAATCGCCCTGGCGATGGGGCGCGGCTTGTGCAACTACCCCAAAACCCTGGCCGATGGCCGACCGGCGCCGCGTGGCAAGTTGATTGGCCACACCCAGCCGCGCCGGATCGCCGCCAGCAGCGTGGCCAAACGCATTGCCGAAGAACTCAACACCACGCCCGGTGAGGTGGTCGGTTTTAAAGTGCGTTTTCAGGACCGTCTGGGGCGCGATGCCTCGGTCAAGTTAATGACCGACGGCATTTTGCTGGCCGAGACACAAACCGACCCGTTACTCAAAGCCTACGACACGATCATCATCGACGAAGCGCACGAGCGCAGTCTGAACATCGACTTCTTGCTCGGTTATTTGAAGCAAATCCTGCCGCGCCGCCCGGACCTGAAGGTGGTGGTGACCTCGGCCACGATTGACGCGCAGCGATTTGCGGACCACTTTGCGTCGATCAAAGGGCCTGCGCCGATCATCATGGTCAGCGGGCGTATGTTCCCGGTGGAGCAGCGTTACCGCCCGTTTGAGGAAGCGCGTGACTATGACCTGAACAACGCGATTGCCGATGCGGTGGACGAGCTTTGGCGTGATGTGCACAACAGTGGCGACATCCTGGTGTTTTTGCCCGGCGAGCGTGAGATCCGCGAAGCGGCTGACCACCTGCGTGGTCACCTGAGCCACCAGCCGGTGTTTCGTGGTGCCGAGGTGCTGCCGCTGTTTGCGCGGCTGAGCCAGGCCGAGCAGGACCGCATTTTTGATGGCCACACCGGGCGGCGCATTGTGTTGGCCACCAATGTGGCCGAAGCCTCGCTCACCGTGCCGGGCATCCGATACGTCATTGACGCAGGCACGGCGCGCATGAAGCGCTACAGTTTCAGAAGCAAGGTGGAGCAACTGCTGGTCGAGCCGATCAGCCAAAGCTCAGCCAACCAGCGTGCGGGCCGCTGCGGGCGGGTGGCCAACGGCATTTGTATCCGGCTGTATGACGAGAAAGATTTTGTAGGCCGACCCAAGTTCACTGACCCTGAAATCCTGCGAAGCTCTCTGGCCGGGGTGATTTTGCGCATGAAGTCGCTGCATCTGGGCATCGTCGAAGACTTCCCGTTCATCGAAAAACCCTCGGGCCGCGCGATTGCCGATGGTTACCAGTTGCTCAACGAACTCGGCGCGGTGGACGATGCCAATGAACTCACGCCCATGGGCCAGGAGCTGGCCAAGTTACCGCTGGACCCGCGTGTGGGCCGCATGATTCTGGAGGCGCGCAGTCGCCAGGCGCTCGACGAGGTGCTGGTGATTGCCTCGGCGCTGAGTGTGCAGGATGTGCGTGACCGACCGATGGAGGCGCAGCAGCAGGCTGACCAGGCGCATGCTAAGTTTGACGATGAGAAGAGCGAGTTTTCCGGCTACCTGAAGTTGTGGAAGTGGCTGGAAACCGCACGCGGTGGTCAGCCCTCACCCCAACCCTCTCCCGGTGGGAGAGGGAGTGAGTCCACCTCATCATTGGCAAACCCTGGCGGGAAAGGGAGCGAAACGGCCACCTCTCTGGCGCTTTCCAAGGCGCGGGGCGGAAGTTCACTCCCTCGTCCTGTGGGAGAGGGCCGGGGTGAGGGCGCACCAGCCCACAAACTCAGCAACCGCCAGTACGAACAACTGCTGCGGCAGAACTTTGTCAGCATGCGCCGGGTGCGTGAGTGGCGCGACATCTACAGCCAACTGCACACCGTGGTGGCTGAGCACAAATGGCGCATCAACACCACACCTGCCAGCTACGAGCAGCTGCATTTGTCGATGCTGTCGGGTTTGCTGGGCAACATCGGCTGCAAATTGGAAACCGACGGCGCCAGTGGGGAATACCTGGGCGCACGCAGCATCAAGTTTTACCCGCACCCCGGCGCGCATCTGGTCAAAAAGCCGGGTCGCTGGATTGTGGCCGCCGAGCTGGTCGAAACCACGCGCCTGTTTGGCCGCGGCATTGCCGCGATCGAACCGCAGTGGCTGGAGCAGGTTGGTGCCCATTTGCTCAAAAAACAGCTGCTCGACCCGCATTGGGAAAAAAAGGTGGCCGAGGTCAATGCGCTGGAACGCGCCACGCTCTACGGCATCGTCATCTACAGCGGCAGGCGCGTGAACTACAGCCGGGTCGATTTGCCCGGTGCGCGTGAAATCTTCATCCGCGAGGCGCTGGTCGGCGGCCAGTGGGAAACCAAGCTGCCGTTCCTGGCCGCCAACCAGAAGCTGATCAAACAGGTGGAAGACCTGGAACACAAAGCACGCCGCCAGGATGTGCTGGTGGACGACGAGCTGATCTACGCCTTTTATGACCAGCAATTACCTGCCGAGGTGTGCAGTGGTTTCACCTTCGAGGCCTGGTACCGCGAGGCTTCTCGGATCAACCCCAAGCTCTTGTTGCTCACGCGCGAGGAGCTGATGCGCCACGAGGCGGCGGGCATCACCACGCAGGCCTTCCCGAAAACCGTGCGTCTGGGCGGTGTGGATTGCGCCGCGACTTACCTGCACGAGCCGGGAGACCCCAAAGACGGGTTGACGGTGACGGTGCCGATTTTTGTGCTGAACCAGGTCAACGAGGAGCGTTGTGAATGGCTGGTGCCCGGCATGCTCAAGGACAAGATCCAGGCGCTGATCAAAACCCTGCACCAGCGCCCGCGCTCGCGCCTGGTGCCGCTGCCCGAGTCGGCCAGCAAGATGGCGGCGCAGCTCAACGAGCCTGCCTTGTTTGGCCATGGTTCGCTGATCGAGGCGGTGCTCAAGCTGGTGCGCCTGGCCACCACGGTGGACGTGGTGCGCGCCGACATCAAGGTCGACATGTTGCCGCCGCACTTTTTCATGAACTTCCGCGTGGTGGATGAACATGGCCGTCAACTGGGCCAGGGTCGCAACCTGGGCGCGCTCAAAGCCGAACTCGGCGCACAAGCCCGTGGTGCCTTCCAGGCGCTGGCCGGGCTCAAGCTGGCCAAAACGGCCTCGCCAGAAGTCTCTAAGCCAAATCAGCCTCAAGCTCTCGTGAATCAAGGGCAAGCAGCTACAAAAAAAATAGTGAATGAGCCCGCAGCCAAAGCCACACCAGCCGGAGTCAAACACACGGCCTGGACCTTTGGTGAGTTACCTGAGCTGCTGGAAATTCAAAAAGGCGGCCAGACCCTGATTGGTTACCCGGCGCTGCTCGACGGCGGTGATGCGGTCACCATCGAGGTGTTTGATGAACCCGAGGTGGCCGCTGCCAAACACCGCGCTGGTCTGCGTCGTCTGTTTGCGCTGCAGATCAAAGACGCGCTCAAGTACCTGGAAAAGAACGTGCCCGACCTGCAAAAAATGGCGGTCACCTACATGCAGGTTGGTAAAAACGCTGACGGCAGCGGCACCGGCGGCACGCTGGAAGAACTGCGTGAACATATCATCCAGGTGGCGCTGGACCGCGCCTTTTTGCTCGACCCGCTGCCCACCGACGAATTTGCCTTCAAAAAACGCGTTGACGAGGGGCGAGGGCGTCTGACCCTGATCTGCACCGAAGTCGCCCGCCTGAGCGCCAGCATCCTGGCCGAATACGCGGTGGCCGCGCGCAAGATCAAGGACAGCAAAAACGCGCCGGATGCCAGTGCAGACGCCGCCCAGCAACTGGCGCGCTTGATGCCCAAGAAGTTCTTGAGTGTCACCCCCTGGGGCAGCCTGCAGCACTTTGCCCGTTATTTGAAAGCCATTACAGTCCGGCTGGAAAAATACCGTGCCGACCCCGCCCGTGACAGCGCCCGCCTGAAAGAGTTGCAACCGCTGGAGCAACGCTACTGGCGCCTGGTGGCCGAGCGCAAAGGTGTGGTGGATGATCGCCTGCAGGAATTCCGCTGGTTGCTGGAAGAACTGCGCGTGAGCTTCTTCGCCCAGGAGCTGCGCACGCCGCAGCCGGTGAGTGTCAAGCGGTTGGAGAAAGCTTGGGGACAGTTAGGATGATGCTGCAGGTGTTTGGCCTTGAAAATCACGGATGCGTTTTGAGTGTCAAGCTGGTAGGAGTCGGTGCGTCGGTACGTTCGACGCCGTCCGTTTGTAGGTGTCGGATAACTTAACAGTCAAAGACGGCCATGTAGGCTAAATGTAAAAAAACGCTTACAACTCAACTGCTTGGATTCTTGGCATCAAAAGTGCTTGAATTTTTTAGAAACCTTGTCAATTTAAAGAGTGCTTATGTTTTTCACGCAACAACTTAAAACCATCGCGGCGGCACTGACGCTTGGC
>Ga0209066_10007223_pt1 | contig 11081 bp, 9 predicted proteins | sample All_14_2_FD_187198 | JGI IMG/M metagenome (GOLD analysis project Ga0209066, IMG submission 187198) | Freshwater microbial communities in response to fracking from Pennsylvania, USA - Allegheny Zone_MetaG_DW_15 (SPAdes) (version 2) ... | reverse complement strand
CCACACGTACTGCGCCACGTGCGAAAGGTGGATGTCGATGTAGGCCATCTCTCCGTCGTTGATGCGCGCGCGGCAGGTCGGGTCGGACTGGTAGGGCAGGCGCATGTCCATGCCGCCGACCTTGGCGAGCGCGCCGTCGAGCTCGGGCGCGGTCGAGGCACCGGTCCAGACGCCGATGCGAAACGGCTTGCCGGCGTCGTGGTGCGCCTGGATGTGTTGGGCCAACGCCAGCGGAATGGCTTTGGGGTAGCCAGCGCCGGTGAAGCCGCTCATGCCCACGTGGTCACCGTGTTCGATGAGGGCAGCGGCCGCTTCGGCCGACATGATTTTTTGGCGCAGGCCAGCGTGGGCGATGCGGGACAGGGGGATATCGGGTGGGTTTTTTGTCATGGGGGTTGTGATTAGGGTTAACCCTAGGTTTTGGTTATCGTAACGGACACGCAAGCGCACAGCAGCGAAACCGTCCGAATGCCCCCGCGCGCATAATCCGCGGCCATGGAAACCAAATGGCTTGAAGACTTCGTCAGCCTGGCTGAAACCCGCAGCTTCAGCCGCTCGGCCCAGCTGCGCCACGTCACCCAGCCCGCGTTCTCGCGCCGCATCCAGTCACTGGAAGCCTGGGCCGGCACCGACCTGGTGGACCGGTCTTCGTACCCCACCCGCCTCACGCCGGCCGGGCAGACGCTGTACGAGCAGTCGCTGGAAATGCTGCAGGCGCTGCAAAGCACCCGCGCCATGCTGCGCGCCCACACCGCAGCCGCGCAAGACGTGATCGAGTTCGCCGTGCCGCACACCCTGGCGTTCACGTTTTTCCCGTCCTGGCTCTCGGGCTTGCGCGAGGCTTGTGGGCCCATCAAGAGCCGGCTGATCGCGCTGAACGTGCACGACGCCGTGATGCGCCTGGTGGAAGGCAGTTGTGACCTGCTGATTGCCTACCACCACATGGCCCAGCCCATCCAGCTCGATGCCGAGCGCTACGAAATGCTGCCACTGGGCCGCGAGACGCTGTCGCCTTATGTGAAGCCCAACGAACAGGGCGGGCCGCTGTTTGCGCTGCCCGGCACCGCGGGTCAGCCGTTGCCCTACCTGGCCTATGCGCCCGGCGCTTACCTGGGGCGCGCGGTGGACCAGATCCTCAAACAATGCGGCACGCCGCTGCACCTGGACCGCATCTACGAGACCGACATGGCCGAAGGCCTCAAGGCCATGGCCCTGGAAGGGCACGGCGTGGCCTTCTTGCCGTCCAGCGCGGTGCGCAAAGACGTGCGCGCCAAAAAGCTGGTGCCCGCCGGTGGCGGCTTTGAAACCACGCTCGACATCCGCATCTACCGCGAACGCCCCGCGGCCCGCAAAGCCAAGGGCCCGGTCGAAAAGTTCTGGACCGATCTGCAAAACCACCTGGACGCCGCGTCGGCTCCACCCGCCACGCGCTGAGTAAAAATAGAAACATGAGCACCCAAGCCCCCCTGAACCACATCACCCTGACCCGCCCCGACGACTGGCACCTGCACGTGCGCGACGGCGACGCCCTGCGCACCGTGGTGCCGCACACCGCTGCCCAGTTCGGCCGCGCCATCATCATGCCCAACCTGCGCCCGCCGGTCACCACCGCAGCCCAGGCCATGGCCTACGCCGAGCGCATCCGCGCCGCCGTGCCCGAGGGCGTGAGCTTTGAACCGCTGATGACGCTGTACCTCACCGACAACCTGCCCGCCGACGAAATCGCCCGCGCCCAAGACGCGGGCGTGGTCGCGGCCAAGCTCTACCCCGCCGGCGCCACCACCAACAGCGACGCGGGCGTGACCGACATCCGCAAGACTTACAAAACGCTGGAAGCGATGCAGAAGGCCGGCATGCTGCTGCTGGTGCATGGCGAAGTCACCAGCCCCGACATCGACCTGTTCGACCGCGAAGCCGTGTTCATCGAGCAGCAAATGATTCCGCTGCGCCGCGACTTCCCCGAACTCAAGGTGGTGTTTGAACACATCACCACGAAAGAAGCCGCGCAGTATGTGACGGAGGCCGGGCCGTTCACCGCCGCCACTCTCACCGCCCACCACCTGCTGTACAACCGCAACGCCATCTTCACCGGCGGCATCCGTCCGCACTATTACTGCCTGCCGGTGTTGAAGCGCGAAACCCACCGTCAGGCCCTGCTGGCCGCCGCCACCAGCGGCAGCGACCGCTTCTTTCTGGGCACCGACAGCGCGCCGCACCCGGCCCACCTGAAAGAGCATGCCACCGGCTGCGCGGGCTGCTACACCGCGCACGCCGCCATGGAGCTGTACGCCGAAGCGTTTGATTCGGTGAACGCGCTCGACAAGCTCGAAGCCTTCGCCAGCTTCAACGGCCCGGCCTTCTATGGCTTGCCACGCAACACCGGCACCATCACCCTGCAACGCGAAAGCTGGACGCCACCCGAAAGCTTTGCCTTCGGCGAAGCCGAGCTGAAGCCGCTGCGCTCGGGGGAAGCGCTGCCCTGGAAACTGGTGGCCTGAGAGGCTGACGCCCGATGTGCGCGCCCAGCGTCGATGCGGCGGGTTGGCCTGCGCCAGACTGGTCACAGCCCTGGTTTGCGCCATTCGCCACCGACGGCGCCGCCGTGCGCCAGGCCTGTGAAGCCGGTGTGCCGCTGCCGCAGGCGCTGACCCGACGCGCCTTGCAAGGCCCGCGCTTCATTCCCCAGGCCGATTTGCCCCCGGGCACAGCCTACGAAGCACACATCTTCGACACCGGCACCGTGCCCACCCGCGACGGCCTGCACGACTTTTTCAACGGCTTGTGCTGGATGCGCTTCCCCCTCACCAAGCGGCGGCTGAACCAGTTGCAGGCGGCAGAAATTGCCACGGCGGGTGTGGGCCAGGTGCGCGGCCCGGTGCGCGATGGTTTGACCTTGTTGGACGAAAACGCTGCCTTGTTGCAAGCCCCCGATGCGCTGTGGGAAGCGCTGCTGGCGCGCGACTGGACGCGCCTGCTGGTGGACCTTCGCCCGCTGTGGGCACAGGCGCGGCTGGTGTTGTTGGGCCATGCCTTGCTGGAAAAACTGGTGTCGCCTTACAAGTCCATCACCGCCCATGTGCTGCGCGAGCCGGTGCCGTTGACTTTGGGCGACGATCTGGCGGCCTGGGATGCCTGGCTGGCACAGACGCTGAACGCGCCGCTGCTGGCTAGCAAGCCGTTCACGCCGCTGCCGGTGCTGGGCGTGCCCGGCTGGTGGCCGGCCAACGAAGACCGCGCGTTTTATGCCGATGCAGGGGTGTTTCGGCCTCAGCGGGTGGCAAGCGTCTGAGCACCACCACCCGTTTTTGACTGTCTGCCTCATCCCAACCGGGCACCTTATGCCTTCACCCACGCCACCCACCGCGCCCGCCACCGACGGCTTCGCTCACCTCAGCCTGCAGCAGGACGCCGACCGCAGCCAGCTCGCCGCCCACTTTCGCGCCGCGGGCGTGCGCGACGTGGAGTGCCTGTTTGCCGACGTGACCGGCTACCCGCGCGGCAAGCTCATGCCCGCCGCCAGCTTTGCAGCCGGTGGCGAACTGCGCATCTGCCAGGCCATTCCCATGCAGTGTGTGACGGGCGAGTACAGCGACGACCCCATCTTTCCCGACAGCGACCCCGACGTGCGCCTGGTGCCTGACCTGGCCACCCTCAAGCCCGCGCCCTGGGCCAGCGTGCCGCGCTATGTGGCGGTGCACGACTGCGTGGAAATGGATGGCAGCCTGTGCGACTTTGCGCCGCGCTCGGTGCTCAAACAGGTGGTGGCGCGCTACCAGGCGCTGGGCTTGCAGCCGGTGGTGGCACCCGAAATCGAGTTTTACCTGACCGCCGCCATGACCGACCCGGCCCAGCCGCTGGCCGCTCCGGTGGGCCGGGGCGGACGGCCCGAGGTGGGGCAGTCGGCCTTCAGCATGAACGCGCTGAACGAACTGGCGCCGTTTTGGGACGCGTTCCACGCCGCCATCGACACGCTGGGTATCCGCACCGACACCTGGCTGCACGAGGTGGGCCCGAGCCAGTACGAGATCAATCTGTTGCACGGCGACCCGGTGGCCGTGGCCGACCAGGCTTTTTTGTTCAAAACCGCCGCGCGCGAAATCGCCTTGCAGCACGGGCTCAACGCGGTGTTCATGGCCAAGCCCATGGTCGCCGAGGCGGGCAGTTCCATGCACCTGCACCAAAGCGTGGTGGACGCAGAGGGCCGCAATGTGTTCAGCCACGCCGACGGCACGGCCAGCGAGGCGTTTTTGCACTACATCGGCGGCTTGCAGGCCTACACGCCCGACCTGATGCTGGTCTACGCGCCCACCGTCAACAGCTACCGCCGCTACGTGGCGGGCAGCCAGGCGCCCACCCAGGTGCAATGGGGCCACGACAACCGCACCGCCGGCCTGCGCGTGCCGGTGAGTGCGCCCGCCGCCCGGCGGGTGGAAAACCGCTTGGCCGGTGCCGACGCCAACCCCTACCTGGCCATGGCCGCCACGCTGGCCGCTGGGCTCGCGGGAATGCAAGAGCGCTTGTCGCCCAGCGCGCCGGTGCAGGGCAACGGCTACGACCAGCCGCGCAGCCTGCCCCGCACCTTTTCCACCGCGCACGAGCAGATGGCCCACAGCCTGCATGCGCCGAGGCTGCTGGGCGCGCGGTTTGTGCAGGCTTATCTGGCCGTGAAGGCGCTGGAGCACCAGAACTACCTGGCCGAAGTGAGCGCCTGGGAGCGGCGGTTTTTGTTGCCCCAGGTGTGAACCGCCGCAGGGTTTTGGGGTCGTACACTTGGCTGGCGCTGACTTGAAAACGCAGCCCCGATCCCCACTATCATTCGGTCAGTTTTTCTTTCTTCGGAGATTTCATGAAACGCATCCTGTTGTTTGTCTTGACCAACTTCGCCGTCATGGCGGTGTTGCTGGTCACCACCCGCATTCTGGGCGTGGACCGTTTTCTCACAGCCAACGGGCTGGACATGACGGCGCTGGCGGGCTTTTCGCTGGTGATCGGTTTTGGCGGCGCCATCATTTCGCTGCTGATCAGCAAGCCCATGGCCAAGTTCAGCACCAAAACACGCATCATCAACCAGCCCCAGACCGCCGACGAAGCCTGGATCGTGCAAACGGTGCAGAAATTCGCCGACAAGGCGGGTATCGGCATGCCTGAGGTCGGCATCTTCGAGGGTGCACCCAACGCGTTTGCCACCGGCGCCTTCAAAAACTCGGCTCTGGTGGCGGTGTCCACCGGCTTGCTGCAGAGCATGACCAAAGAAGAGGTTGAGGCCGTGATCGGTCACGAGGTGGCCCACGTGGCCAATGGCGACATGGTCACCATGACGCTCATTCAGGGCGTGATGAACACCTTTGTGGTGTTCCTGAGCCGCGTGATTGGCTACGCCGTGGACAGTTTCCTTCGCAAGGGCGATAGCCAGAGCAGCGGCCCCGGCATCGGGTACATGGTCACGACCATCGTGATGGACATCGTGCTGGGCTTCGTGGCCGCCATCATCGTGGCCTGGTTCAGCCGCCAGCGCGAATTCCGTGCCGACGCGGGCGCCGCCAACCTGATGGGCCGCAAGCAACCCATGATCAACGCGCTGGCCCGCCTGGGCGGCCTGACCCCCGGCGAACTGCCCAAGACCATGCAAGCGCTGGGCATTGCTGGTGGGCTGGGCAAGCTGTTCAGCACCCACCCGCCCATTGAAGAGCGCATTGCCGCGCTGCAAAAGAGCTGACGCAGTACAACGAAACAGCCCAAAAAAGAAGCGACCCGAGGGTCGCTTCTTTTTTGGGCTGTTTTGCTGGTTTCAGCGCCAGTCGCGCTCCCAACGCTCTTCCTGCTGGTCGCGCCGGTGTTCCTTGTGGTGGTCGTTCCGGTCTTTCCGGTCGTGGTGCGGGTGCATGGGCTGCACAGTGATCGGCGGGTAACCGTTCACATGCGCGCCTTGAGTCACCGAACCAACGCGGTAAAACGGCGTGCCCACCACCACACGGTTCACCACCGGTGCGACCGGCTGGTAGTGCACCTGGGGTGGTGGCGCGTAGCGGCTGGGCGGCGGCGGGTTGAACACCGGCGTCACGCTCAGGCGCACAAACTGTCCGGGGTCTTGGGGCATTTGGGTGGTGTACTGGCGGCCGGCGTATTCGTAGACCACGTTGTAGGCCACGGTGCGGTTTTCATAAAAGTTTTGCGTGCTGCATTGCTGCACGGTCTCGGTGCGGTCTTGGCCACCGCCTTCCAGGCTGTTGCCCAGCATCGCGCCACCCATCAGGCCGATCATGGTGGCCAGGGCGCGGCCACTGCCGTTGCCCACCGCATTGCCCATGGCACCCCCGGCAATGCCGCCCATGATGGCGCCCGCACCCGACTTTTGGCCCGGCACGGTGACCACCTGTTCCTGGCACACCTGGCGCGGCACCACGACCTGCTGCACCACGGGGGTGCTGCTGATCACGCGGCCTTGCTCGTCTTGGGCTTGGGCGGTGCCGGCAGAGGCCAGCACCAGCAGCCCGGCCATGATGGGAAACACGGGTTGGTTCATGCTTGTCATGGAAAAAACTCCTGAGATGAGGAGCATTCAGCATGCGCGGGCTGTGTCAAGCCTTGATGACCCAGATGTAAATTTGGGTATCTCACCCCGTTCCCGACCTTCAGGCGGGCAAGCCGAGCGCATCGCGGGCCACCGCTTCGGCCACTTTCAGGCCGTCCACCCCGGCCGACAAGATACCGCCGGCATAGCCCGCGCCCTCGCCCGCCGGGTACAGGCCGCGCGTGTTCAGGCTCTGGAAGTCGGGCCCGCGGGTGATGCGCAGCGGTGCCGAGGTGCGGGTTTCGACCCCGGTGAGCACAGCGTCGGCCATGTCGTAGCCCTTGATCTTGCGGCCAAACACCGGAATGGCTTCGCGCATGGCTTCGATCGCGTAGGCGGGCAGGGCGGGGGTCAGGTCGCCCAGTTTCACACCCGGCTGGTAAGAGGGCTCCACCGTGCCCAGCGCTGTGGACGGCTGTTGCGCCACAAAGTCGCCGACCAATTGGCCCGGTGCTTCGTACGTGCCGCCGCCCAGGGTGTAGGCCCGGGCTTCCAGTTCGCGCTGCAGCACGATGCCGGCCAGCGGGTGCGTCTGGCCCCGCGCTGCCAGCGCCTGGGCTTCGCTGGCGTAGCGTGCACCGTCGGCCTCGCCGAAGGCGGCGGTCCACAGCGGCGTGTCTTGCGGAAAGGTCTGGGGAAAGTCGGCCGGTTCAATGCCCACCACCATGCCGGCGTTGGCGTTGCGTTCGTTGCGCGAATACTGGCTCATGCCGTTGGTGACCACCCGACCCGGCTCGGACGTGGCGGCCACCACCATGCCGCCGGGGCACATGCAAAAGCTGTACACAGCGCGCCCGTTTTTCGCGTGGTGCACCAGCTTGTAGTCGGCTGCGCCCAGCAGCGGGTGGCCGGCGTGGCGGCCCCAGCGGGCGCGGTCGATCACGCTTTGCGGGTGCTCAATGCGAAAGCCCACCGAAAACGGCTTGGCTTCGAGGAACACACCCGCGTCGTGCAGCAGCGCAAAGGTGTCGCGCGAGCTGTGGCCCAGCGCCAGTACCACGCGGCGTGCGGGCAGCGCTTGCACCGTGCCCGTGTCCAGCCGGCGCACCTGCAGGCCGGTGACCTGGTTACCACCACCGCCAGCGGGTGCGAGTTGCAGCCCACACACCTGGTGCTGAAAGCGGATGTCACCGCCCAGGGCGATGATCTTTTCGCGCATGGCTTCCACCACTTTCACCAGCTTGAAGGTGCCAATGTGCGGGTGCGCCATGTAGAGAATTTCGGGCGGCGCGCCGGCCTCCACAAACTCGTGCATGACCTTGCGGCCCAGAAAACGCGGGTCTTTGATCTGGCTGTACAGCTTGCCGTCGGAAAACAGGCCGGCACCGCCTTCGCCATATTGCACGTTGCTCTCGGGGTTCAGCACCTTCTTGCGCCACAGGCCCCAGGTGTCTTTGGTGCGCTCGCGCACCGGTTTGCCGCGCTCCAGCACGATGGGCTTCAGCCCCATTTGCGCCAACGCCAGCGCGGTGAACAGGCCACACGGCCCCAGGCCCACCACCACCGGGCGGTCCGCTTCGTCGGCCGGCCAGTGCGCCGGCGCATGGCCGGGCGGGTGCCAGGCCATGTCGGGTGTGGCGTGTATGTGGGGGTTGCCGGCGTGCTGTGCCAGCAGGGTGGCCTCTTGCGCCGGGTCGGCCAGCGTCAGGTCCACGATGTACACCGCCAGCAACTCGGCCTTGCGGGCGTCGAAGCTGCGCTTGAATACGTGCAGATGGGCGATGCCGTCGGGCGCCATGCCCAGCCCGGTGGCCGCCAGCCGGGTGAGGGCCTCCACCGGATGCGGCGGCGCAATGCGGTCCTCGTCGGTTTCGGACGGCGCGTCGGACGCGCGGCGGTGTTCGGCCGGCACGTCGGCCAGCGGGAGCTTGAGTTCTGAGAGTCGGATCATGGTGAAGAGGGCTTGTGTTTATCAAGCAAAGATCAAGCAAGGACGGCCTATTGTCGTCAAAGCCGGGACGGGGTTTCCGTGCGCGTGGCCTCCGTGGGTATTTTAAATAAACCCGGGTAAAATAATAAGACCCGTACAAAATAAACGCCATGAACACCGCCGTCCCCCCCACCTGTACCGCTTTTTTGGGCCACCGCCGCGTCGCCAGCGGCCCCTATGCCGAGGTGGACCAAGCGCTGCGTGCGCTGGACCTGAGCGCCGGGGGGCTGCTGGTGTTTGACGACGCCAGCGGTTCCCAGGTAGACCACCCGTGGCCCGCCGACCACGCACCTGCACCGACCGCCGACGTGCTCACCGACGGATGCGGCATGGGGAGTGCCTCACCGGGCGTGGGCCGGCCGCGCCTGGGCGTGGTGGCGCGCGAGGTCACGCTGCTGCCGCGCCACTGGGCGTGGCTGGCGCAGCAGCGCGGTGGCGCTTCGGCCACCTTGCGCCGCTTGGTGGACGAAGCCCGGCGCAGCCAGGCCGAGCACGATGTGCCGCGACTGGCCAAGGAGCGGGTCTACCGTTTCATGAGCGCGATCGGCGGTGGCCTGCCCGGTTTTGAGGAGGCTTCGCGGGCGCTGTTTGCGCAAGACGGTACCGTGTTTGCCCACCGCACGGCCGACTGGCCTGCCGATGTGCGGGACCATCTGGCCTGGCTCGCCCGCGATGCCTTTGCTGCCGCGCCGCTGGCGCTGACCTGAGCCACCTGAGCGCAGCCACGCCACACCGCTTTCACTTTTCAACGTTTCGTCTTTATGCCACCCCATCCTTCTGGCCCAGCAAAACCGCTGTGGCGCATTTACCTGTTGTTTCTGGCGCCGATGGTGCTGTCCAACTTCCTGCAGAGCTTCTCGGGCACGCTCAACGGCATCTTCATCGGCCAGATGCTCGGCACCCACGCGCTGGCGGCGGTGTCGGGCATGTTCCCGATCTTCTTTTTCTTCATCTCGCTGGTGATCGGCCTGGGCGCGGGCGCTTCGGTGCTGATCGGCCAGGCCTGGGGCGCGCGCGAACCCGGCAAGGTCAAGGCCATTGCGGGCGCGGCACTGGCGCTGGGTGCGTTGATTGGTGTGGTGGCGGCGCTGCTGGGCAGCGTGTTCGCACGCGAAGGCATGCAGCTGCTGGGTACACCGGCCGACGTGCTCGACGACGCCACCGCCTATACGCGGGTGATGATGTTGCTCATGCCGCTGCTGCTGCTGGTCATCCTTTACACGCAGCTGCTGCGCGGCGTGAGCGACACCGTGACGCCGCTGCTGGCCCTGCTGCTGTCCACCGGGCTGGGTCTGGTGCTGACGCCGGCCTTGATCAAAGGCTGGCTGGGGCTGCCGCCCATGGGCATCCAGAGCGCGGCGCTGGCCGGGTTTGTGTCCCAGGCGGCGTCGCTGGGCTTCCTGGTCTGGCGCCTGCGGGGCAAAGGCAGCGTGCTCGCGCCCGACCGGGCGCTGCTCAAGGCCCTGCGGCTGGACGGCAAGATCCTGGCCCAGGTGATGCGCATCGGCCTGCCCACTGGCTTGCAGATGGTGGTGATCTCCATTTCCGAGCTGGTGATCCTGTCGCTGGTCAACGGACACGGCTCGCAGGCCACGGCGGCTTACGGGGCGGTGACGCAGATCGTCAACTACGTGCAGTTCCCCGCGCTGTCCATTGCCATCACCGCGTCCATCCTCGGCGCGCAGGCCATCGGCGCGGGCCGGGCGGAGCGCCTGGGTGCCATCCTGCGCACGGGGCTGTGGATGAACGTGTGCGTGACCGGCTCGCTGGTGCTGCTGGGCTACGTGCTGTCCCATTGGCTGCTGGGCCTGTTCATCACGCAGCCAGAGGTGCTGGCCCAGGCCGAGCACCTGCTGCACATCATGTTGTGGAGCATGCTGTTGTTTGGCTTCCAGTCGGTGGTGGGCGGCATCATGCGCGCCAGCGGCGTGGTGCTGGTGCCGGTGGCCATGTCCATCGCCTGCATTCTGGTGGTGCAACTGCCGGTGGCCTACGGCTTGAACCAGCGCTTCGGGCTGGAGGGCGTGTGGATGGCATTTCCCGTGACCTACGCGGCCATGCTGGCGCTGCAGACCGGCTATTTCAGGCTGGTGTGGCGCTTCAAGAAGATCGAACGCCTGGCTTGAAGCGTCGGCAGGACGGTCCGCTGCCGGGCCGCCCCAAGGTGGATCAGCCCCCTCGGGGGGCAGCGACCCGCGCAGCGGTGCAGCGTGGGGGCCACAGATCCGCCGCCGGGCCGCCCCAAGGCGGATCAGCCCCCTCGGGGGGCAGCGACCCGCGCAGCGGCGGAGCGTGGGGGCTTTTTTCTATTGGATAATCTATGGGTGAAGCGCGCCAGACCGTCGCTGGCACAGGGCCCGAAAGGGCGTGCTGGAGGAACGTCCGGACTGCACAGGACAGCGTAGGAGGTAACACCTCTCCACCGACAAGCCAGTCAGGGCAACCTGGGTGGCCCTAAGGTGAGGATCAGAGCAACAGAGACGAGCCGATTCAGTTCGGGTGAAACGGGCAATCTCTACGCGCAGCAATACCAAATAGGCCAACGTTGACGTGGTTCCGCGGAGTTGGCGGGTAGGTAGC